>Ga0136617_10000133_pt1 | contig 53209 bp, 45 predicted proteins | sample AntDrymUQ3222106_2_FD_129672 | JGI IMG/M metagenome (GOLD analysis project Ga0136617, IMG submission 129672) | Polar desert sand microbial communities from Dry Valleys, Antarctica - metaG UQ322 (21.06) | ecosystem: Environmental > Terrestrial > Soil > Desert | place: Antarctica: Dry Valley...
CCCCGCGTCCGCCAGAATTTGCAGATAATCGTTGTGCGCGTGTTCGACGCGAAAGGTGCCGTTCCAGGAGTCGTAGCCGCTAAAAGCCGTGCCGAATGAATCGAGTCCCGCGCCGAAAATCGGGTAATCGAAGAAGATTTTCAGAGCGATTTGCCAGAAATGAGCTCTGCCGGTGGTGATGTCCGGTTGATTTTCCTGAAAACCGATTCCTCTGAGCAGCGATTCGTCGCCGCCGAGCAGGATAACCGCGCCGAACAAAACCAGCATCAACGCTAAACCGCCGGCAACAAATGTGAGCTTGCGAAGAGGCGATTTTTTATTTTCCGCGCCGCCGGAGCTTTTACCGCTTTTGGTTTTCCTGAACAGATTTGCCGTAACGATAAATCCGACAACTGCTGTCAAACTTACAAATCCGCCGCGCGAGCCGGTCAGCAAAATGGCGATTCCCATCACGACAGCCGCAATAACTAAAAGAATTTGTTTATCTTTTTTTGTTGCCTGTCCGAAAATGAGCGCGAGCGTGATGCCGATGGTCATTTCCATAAACGCGGCGAAATGATGCTGGTTGATGAATGACGCGAAGAAAATGGCTTGCGTCGGCGTGCGCAGACCGTAAATCGCCTCCGCGTTGGCAAGTCGCTGCAAAATGCCGAAAAACGCCATTAGCGAACCGAAGATTATGATAGTAAAAACAATTATTCGCAGACGTTTTCGGTTGTTGATGAAAGTGAGCGCGGCGGCAAAAAAAATGAAATAAATGAGCAATCGAACGACGGCGAGCCGCGTTGAATACGGAGCAATCGAAAGCGAAGCGGTTGCCGGAACGGAAAGCAGCTCGCTCGAAATATTCGCCACGCGAAACGGCAAAAGCTGCACTATGCCAATCAAAATCAATCCAGCCAGAGGTATCTGAAGGGCTGAGGAATTAAACCGAAACTCTTTTTTGAGCCACGCATCGGTCAGCCAAAAAGCCGCCGGCAAAAACGTGAATGCGGAAAGCAGCCCCAAAGCCCAAGCGTCATTTGCTCCGAAAGCGATGGTTGAAAAAATCGGTATGGCGCAGAGCAAAAAAAAGACGAACCGGCTCAGGCGCGAAGTTTCTTCGTCCGCGCTCGCCGCGTCCAGCCAATCGGAAGAATTTGAAGTGTGCTGTTGTTCAGACATTTTTTAAGCGATAAACCGGCATTTTAATTCTTTGCTAATTTCGCAATATTCTCTGCGCCGCCGGCATTGGCGAAACAATCGAAAAAGTAACGCAGAACAAGATAATTTTTTAATACTTAACAATTGAAAAATCGTCAAACCAAACTCTGCCCGAAATCGGACAAACGGGTGATTTGCAGGCTTCTCGCGCCATCCGCAGCGTAACGGCTTCGGTATTTGCGGCGGCAAATTCCGCCTTCAGGCTCGTCCAATCCGCATTCGGCGAAACCGTGCCGGTGGTCGCCAAAACTTTGCCGTCCGCCGCGTCCACAATTTCCCAGACGAGCGTGGCGGATGTTTTCAATTCGGATTTGTAAAATGTTTCAAATCTGTAAGTTTTTCCCGCTTCGAGAGCAACGATTTGCGAGATTCCGCGAAAATCCTTACCGTCCGGCGAATTAAAAATGACGACGAGACTTCGATTTCCGCTATGCTTCTGCACGTCGTCAAGACCAATTTGCGGCTTCGCGCCGTCGGCAATTTGCCACTCGAAAACACCCGCATCCCGCGGTTTCACTTCACGTTCAAAACCGCTGTTGACAATTTGTCCGACGACCGCCTGCTCCGTTTCCGAGCCGCCGATTTGCGAGCGAATCAGCAAAGCGTCACGATATTTTTTTGCCGCCAACAGTTCTCTGTAAAGCTGTTCACCTGTTTCCTTAAAAGTCGTTTTCTTTTCTTCGGCAGGTAAAACATCCCAGGCTTTGAGAGCTTCGTCAAAGCGTTTCTGGGCGGCAAAGAAAACTGCCAGGGCGGAATTTATTTCTTTGGAATCACCGACATTTTGCTTAACCTGCGCGAGATCGCCGTCAAAAATCTCCAGGGCGGTAATAATTGTCGGATTGCGGAAAGTCACATCGCTTTGCGCCGCGCCGCGAAGTTCGGCAAAACCTTCGCTTGTTTTACCTTGCCGGAGCAGGATATTTCCGAGCGTCCATTTGACCTGACTATAATTCGGCGCGAGTTCGAGAGATTTTCTGAGCGCGAGTTCCGCGCCCGCGGCATCTCCGACACGCTCGCGCGCGCGTCCGAGTCCGAGCCACCCGCGATAATCCTTCGGCGCAAGCGCGGCGGCTTTTTCGTGTTCGGTCAATGATTTCTCTAATTCTTCAGACAAGAAAATCTTCCCGGATAAAACCGCCAAAGTGTAATGTGTCTGCGGGTCGCCCGGACCCAAACCAACGGCAAAATCAGCGACTTCCCTCAAATTGGTGTTCGCGGCAATCGAATTGGCAAAAAACCAGCGCACAAAAAAAGCAGTGCAAACCAGGAAAATTACTCCCGCCGCGAGCAAAACCGCACGAGCCGCAAAGGTTTCAATTTTTATTGATTTAACCGACACAAATTTTTAATTTATTCAAAATCCACCGGCTCGATTTTTAGCAAAGCGCGCTTCAGCGAAACTTCCGCATTCTCACAAATCTCTCTGATTTCCCTGAGCCTTTCGGGAGAAATTCGCGTCGAAGACAGCAAAATTTCTTCGACATTGTTTTCACGACAAATCTTTTCCAACGAGCCGTTTCCGCCGAAAACTTTTAATCCGAGAATCAGTCTGTCTTTTTTGAGCGGGTCGTCGTCCACGAAACCGACGGGCGTGTAATTCCAATCGGTGTTGTTTTTCAGTTCGCGCAAAATCATTTCTCCGCCGTCGCCCGCGCCGTAGATCAAAACTTTCCGACCTTCTTTAGAAATATGTGTCGGCAAAAATTGGCGGAAAAGCCGAAAAGCCATTCGGCTTCCGGCAATCGCCGTCAGCAGCAGAATCGCGTCAACGATAAAAACCGTCCGCGAAAAATACTGGAAGCGGTATAAAAGAAGCAGTGCCAGGATGCTCAAAATAGAACCGATGAAAACGCCTTTGGCAAAAGTAACAAAGTCCTGAATGCTCGTGTAACGCCAGATTCCGCGATAAACTCCGACCAGCAGAAACGCGGAAAGTTTCAGCACTATCAAAATCGGCAGGGATTTTATAAATAATGTCCAATTTTCGCTTTTTTCAATCGAACCGAAAATTAAAACATAAGAACCGTAATAAGCCAGCGCAATCAAAACCGCATCGAGAGCGACCTCAAAAACGCGGCGTTTGTGCGAAAGATTCAACAGAAATCCGAAAGCGGCGTTGTTTTGCAAAGCTAAATCTTCCTGCTGCTCTTCATAAACTTTCACTTTCGATAAATACACGCCGATAATGGTTAAAACCAGGACAAAAAAAGCTATCAGCGCAATACTTTGCGTCGGCTCAAGCTCGCGGACAAGCAGTGAAATAATACCGGCGAGCAGCGCAAAACCGTAAAGCATCAGAACCGCGGCGCGTTCCGACAGCCCGAGCGCAACCAGCCGGTGCGAAGTATGGTCGCGTCCGCCCTGGGAAGCCTTGCGTCCCCAGATTTTTCTCAAAACGGTAACGAATGTCGTATCGAAAATCGGCACAAACAAAATCAAAGCGGGCACCGCCAAAATTGAAACGACACTCCGCGAGCGTCCGCCGACCTGATTGAGCAAAACCGAACTCGCCAGAAAAAATCCGACGAACATCGAGCCGCAATCGCCCATAAAAATTGAAGCCGGATTAAAGTTAAAAACCAGAAATCCGACTAAAGCACCGACGAAAACGGAGATTAAAAGCAGTTCGGCGGATTGTCCGCCCGCTCCGAATCCGATCGCCAGAGAAAAGGCGGCGATGGCGGAAATTCCGGCGGCAAGCCCGTCCATATTATCGAGCAGGTTGATGGCGTTGGTGATACCGATGAGCCAAAAAGCGGTAATGGCGATATTAAGAATATCGGAATTCGTCCACGGCAAAACCAAGCCGAATCCGATGATAACGGCGACACCGATAAATTGCCCGATGAGTTTTTGGTAAGGTTTGATGTGCAGAATGTCGTCAATCAAACCGACGAGAAAGAGCAGCGAACTTCCGGCTAAAACGACCACCGACGCTTGCGTCAAGGGAATAAACAGCAGATACATCAAAACGGTGGTCAGGAAAATCGCCGTGCCGCCGAGCATCGCCGTCGGTTTTTTATGCCAGCGGTCTAATTTCGGTGTGGCGACAAAATTCCGCTTTCGCGCAAAACCGCGCACCAGAAAGGTCAGCACTACGGAAATGATAAGACTGCCTATCGCCAGCAAAAATGGATTGGAAGACAGTTGAAACATAGAGATACCCGGTATAGATGAAAACTCCGTATTTTTGGAAGCGGAGTTATTTGGGTTTATTAAAGGCTAAATTCCCTGTAAAATCAAGCGACACTGTTTTTAGTTTTCGATTAATTTACGGTAAAGATTTTTTATATCATTCACCAAACGCGCTTTGCCATATTGCATTTGGACAAAATTTTGACCGTTCGCTCCCAGGCTTCCTTGTAATTTTTCATCTCTCGACAAATAAATCAACCCGTTGAAAAAACCTTCAACGTCGTTCGACGCTGCCAGCAAGCCGCGTTCACAGACTTGAAAGCCGCCGAATTCCCGCTCGATTGTTCCGAGCAAATCAAGCGTTCCGCCGACGGCGGTTGAAATTACCGCCTTTTCATTTGCCATCGCTTCGATGAGAGAAAGCGGCGTGCCTTCATTGAGCGATGTCAAGGCAATAATATCGAGTCCGGCGTAAAATATGTCCGTGTCGTTTCGATTTCCGAGGAATATTACGACATCTTTTACGCCCAAAGTTTCCGCTTCCTTCTCTAATTCCTTTCGCAGATTTCCGTCGCCGATGATAATAAATCTGAGATTCGGAAAGCTCGCATTTTTTGTTTTCTTATAAACTTGTGCGACTTTCAGAAGGAGCGAAACGTTTTTGATTTCCGTTAATCTGCCGATGAGTCCGACAAGAATTTCATCGCTTCCCGCGCCGATTTCTTCGCGCAGGATATTTTGCCTCGACTTCCAATCTCTAAACAGCTCCAAATCAATGCCGAGTTGAATTACTTTGAATTGTTCGGATTTGCCGACACCGAATTTTCGGTGAATTTCTTCAAATTGCTGCCCGCTGATAACGACGATTTTATCGGTTGCCAGCCGCGCCAGAGTTTTCTCGATAAACAAAAAAATCTTTGTTTTCAAATTGCCGTAATAGCTGTGAAAAACGTGACCGTGGTAAGTGTGAACGAGTTTCACGCGGCGCGGTTTGCCGACCAGAGTTTTCCACGTCAGCCAACGATAAAGAAAACCCGCGCCGCGTCCGATTGTTCCGGCTTTTGCCGTGTGCGTGTGGATAATGTCAGGCTTTTCGCGCTTGATTTGCCGGTAAACTTTCCACAGGGAAATGACATCTTTCGGCGAAAGTTCGCGGCTCATTTCGGGAATAAAAACGGGCGCGACATTATTTTCGCGGGCGAAATAACTCATATCTTCCTCGCCCTCGGGAACGGTTCCGGTCAGCAAAGTTGATTGAAACTCATCGTTTTGCAAGGCTTGGGTCAGCCAGACAACGTGGCGTGCGGGTCCGCCGACATTGAGCCGCGCAATGATGCGAACAATTTTCATAAAAAATAAAGAGTCGTGAGCGTTTTTTTGTTATCAATTTCGCAAATTCGATGCGGCTGCCAATTTGAAAACGCTTTGATAATCAGTCCAAGCTGACATTGTCAAAATTATAACCGAGTCCATAACGAAAGTCAGTTTGGATTTATCGCTTCGACTTGACGGAAGCGTCCTCATTGATTGAAGAGAAATCTCTGAAAGAAACGCCTTCGGGGAGCGGAATAGAAAAGTTCGGCTCTTTGTCCTGATGAATCAAACCTAAAATGCTGTCGCTTCTGAAACCGAGTTTCAGTCCGACGGTTTCCGCCGTTTTTATTCCCAGCCAAACACCGCGCCACGGAACGGGAAGAAGAGTTATTTTTCCGTCGGTGCGCGTGGCTTTGGCAAGGTTTTCCAGGATACTTCGGAACGAGTATTGACGCGGATTGGCGGCGATAATATAACCTTCGGGTGGTAACTCGACTTCCGGCTGTGCATAATAATCAATCAATTTTATAAGGTCTTGTTCGTGAGCCAGAGTGAGTTTGTATTCGCCGCTGCCGATGAGCGGCATAACGCTGGTTTTTTGAAGTTTTCCGACCATATTGCCGACGATGCCGCCCGAATTGTTCAAAGGCGTGCTGTAAATCAAGCCCGGTCTGATTGAAATGCCGATGTTCATCGGGCGCAGAGCATCTTCGATTTCGAGTTTTGCCAGCCCGTATAAAGACCGGCAACCCGAATATGCGCTCGCCGTCGAGATAAATACAATGCGCTGAACGCCTTCGCTCGCGGCTTGCTCAAACAATTTTATCGAGCCTTCGACATTAACGCGCCAAATATCCGGGCGTTTTATTTGTTTCAAATCATAAGCGACGTGAACCAGCGTATCTATTTTTTCATCCTTGAAAAAGTTTTTTGCCGCGCCGTCCGAAAGCGTAAAGCGAACTTGTTTTTCCTTGGCGTTTTCGCTGCTCGTCAATTGATAAACCGTGTAATTCCGACCGGCGAAGTAATCACACAGACGGCTTCCGAGATAACCGTTTGAGCCGGTAACGGCGATTCGCAATTTTGATGAATTCGACTGGTTCATAAATCTACTTAAATGAAAGATGTGCAAATTAAAATAAGTTATTTTTCAACAGTTTAAGAAATTTACCGCCGAGGCGCAGAGGCTTCGCTGAGAACCGCTGAGCAAATCTCTGCGCCGACTCTGCGTCTCGGCGGTAAAATCTTTTTCGATTTATGCACAGGCTTTAGCTAAATATCAATCTGCGATGCAATCCGGTGGGCGTTCGCCATTGCCGTCAGCGTAATCGTGCTTGCCGGAACGCTCGGGAAAACGCTGGCATCAATCAGGTGAATTTTGTCCCAAGCCGGCAAGCGACCCAATGTGTCGGTTTCGAATTTTTGCGGCTGGTCGCGCATCGGAAAAGTGCCGCCCGTGTGAAAACCGCGTCCGACCGTTCCTTTTTGCAGCAGCGGCGTTAGCGGAACGGCACGCAGCAGCGAGCGCGCCGACACAAGTTTTTGAACTAATTTTTTTAGCGTTTTGTCCGTCAGCGGATTGTGCCGAACTTCCAATTCGAGCTTTGCTTGAGAATTTGCACCGAGCGGTTTTTTTAACCGGATACTAATCGCGTGTGAATAATCCGAATGCAGATAACCCTGAATCAATATGAAACGCCGCAAAAATGCGTCGGTTACCGAGCCGGTCAATTTTTGAAATGGACGGACTTTGTTTTCGATTGCCTGCCGGTAAAGCTCGTTGTAACCGTATATCTGTAGATGAATACTTTTATCGCTCACTTTTTCATCAAAAATTTCCAGGAAAGCCTGCGACAAGGTATGCTGCGGTTCTTTTTCGGCTTCCGGCGTTGCGCTGAATCTCAGAAGCGGCAGCAGAAAATACTGGCTGTCTTTCAAAATTATTTCATCTTCAAACGCTTCCATACTTTCCAACACCATTCGCGCGGTTGACAACACGCCCGCGCCGACAAGCAAGCGGTCGGCGCGAAATTCGACGGGTTTACCGCTCAAACGCTCGCGGGCGTAAATTTCTACGCCCGCAGCAGTTTCGCCGAATTTTTCGACGATAATATCGGTGCGATAAGTAAAGCGTTCGTTTTTTTGCAATTCGGGCAAAAAATCGGCGGAATTGAAAATCAATCCATATGGACAGCCGTACATACACAGCTTGCAGGCGGCGCAGCGAAACCCGTGCGCGTTGCTGTCGGCAATGGCGAGACGCGAGCGACCGAACCAAATGCCCGTTTTTTTTAATTCGCTTTCGCTCTGCTTGAGGTCGGCGAGAAAGCGTCCGATGTGATTGCTTTTCGGCAAAAAATCGTGCGGCTCGCCGTAAAGCGGAAAGCGTTCGCCGAGCGCGTCGGCTTGTCCGGCGAGTCCGGTAAGTTTTATCACCGCCCGGTAATGTTCTGCCAAATCGTCTATCTTCACCGCCCACTCGTTTGTATCTTCCTGCAAATAAGGCATCATCGCGCCGCCCCAAACATTGCTGAAACCGCCGCGTGCCAGCGACGGCGACACGCCGATTGCTTTGTTCGGCGTGTAAATATGTTCGGTATCGCGGTATGGATAATTAGAGCCGTAAGCGAGCTTTTCGGAGACACCGGCAGATGTCGCTTTCATCTCTCCTTTGATTGAAAGGATTTCTTCCTGACTCCATTCGGCAGAATCGAGACGCGAAACTCTCTCCAGATTTTCTCTTTGTTTTTCTTCGAGCCGCAGCCCGCCGTCAATCAGACAAATTGACGCTCCGCGTGCGAGTAGAGCGTGAGCAGCGGCAATACCCGTCGGACCCGAACCTATAATGCAGATGAGTTTACCCATTTCGTCCCAATCGCGTGAAGTTTTAGCGGATGTTTCGTATTTCCCGATTGAGCTTTAGTCGTCCATTGTGAAAAGTGTTTCCGGGTCGTCTTCGTGGCGAATTTCGTCAATTTCTTCCTTTTTGCCCGCGCCCATAAAAAGCCGGTTCGGACAATTTATGACAATGCCTTTTTCGGTCGTGCTGACGTTTTTATAAGCGTGAACCACGCCTTTCGGAATAATCACGGCTTGTGCGTTGTCCGCGCCGACAAACAGCGTCATCACGTTTCTGAAGGTGCGCGAGTTTTCCCGATTGTCCCACAAACGCAGCTTAAAATTTCCCGTTCCGATAAAACAAAACAAATCGGCTTGGTCGACGTGCTCGTGCGGACCTCGCTGAGTGTGCGGCTCGGTCACGGAAATATAAGCCATCGCCGGATAAAATTCTTCCGTGAGTTCATCGTGCCGAAAAAGCTCCGCCAGCCAGCCGCGTTCATCAACGAACTTTTTTATCGGGTAAACGACGACATCTTGAATTTTTCCTTTTTGAAACACATTTCTCCTTTTACAATTTTTTTTGATTCGGCTCGCGCATCATCGCAATTTCGCTTCGCCGACCGATGTTGAAAACAAATCGCGCACCTTGAAAAGAATCGGCAAACCGTGCGGCGTGTAAAAACGAACAAATCTAAGCCAATCTTTAAGACTGTTGAAATGCCCGTAATCGTGCAGCCCCATCAAAAGAAAAAATCCGTATGTAAATTTTGTGCTGATTTTTGTGTCAACGCGGATAAACATCGAGATTCCCAAATCCGTCAGAACATTATTTTCGAGCGATTCATACAAAACCTTGTCCGGCAGCGTAATTATCAAATCATATTTCTCAGGAATTTTATCCTCTATCTTGCCGGTGCGCGTGTTGTAGAAAAATTCTTTGTGGCTTGTATTTACTTTCCAGCCGATTCCGCGACGAAACAACTTTCTCAAAAAGAACACTTCGTCCAGATATTTTTTGAGCCTTGAGCCGCAGTCGTCGGGCAGAATAAATTCTTCCTCTTCCTTTTCACGCAGCATCACTTTTTTCAAATTATCAGCGTCGAGTTTCCGGTTCACGTCCGAATAACTCGAAGTATATTTCAATGTGTCTAAATCCATTTCGATAAACGGCGGACACAATTGAACCGGACTGTCGCCCCAGAATATCTTCAAATCTTCATAAGTTACCTTTGTGTCGTTCGCCCAGGTCGAATCGTTGCGGCTAAAGAAAACTTGCGAAGCAAACGGCACGAAATGCGTCGCTCCAATCGTTTCAGCCATCGTGCGAGCCGTGTCGGAATAATCTTTTTTCCCCTTCATCGGCGAAGCCTTGCCTTCCCGATACATTGAGGTCGCAATCGAAGCGGGAGAATAACTCTTCATCATCACGACGGCTTTGCCTTTGGTAATTACCTTGTCGCGGATTAAGCGGAGATAACCGGGACGCGGATTTGAATCGTTAAAATTCAAAACAAAAGCGTTGGGCGTTTCGATAATCAGAACCGAATCGTCAATCGGCACGGAAAGACTCATTACCCGCACGTTTTTCCCGATTTGCTTCCATTTCCAAGGCTCCAGAACTTCCGACTCGAAACCGTTTTCCTCCAAAAAATCAGGCACGTCATAACGCGGAAAACGCGGGTGCAGAATTTTTCTCTGCCCGACGTGACGCAGCGACGGATAATGAAAATGATCGGGATGACTATGCGTAATATAAATATTTTCAGCTTGCCGCACGTCTTCGATTTCTTCTTTCGTCGGATACTTTTCAAGCCACCAACTGCGCCAGTATGCCGAACCGATCAGCCACGGGTCGGTCGCAATTAACGGAATGCCGTCTTCCTTTATCATCAGAGTCGCGTGTCCTAATGTTTTAACAATATATTGAGCGTTCATAACTTTAATAACCTAAATTTTACACAATTAAATCACTTGTGGAAAACTCTCAGGCAAGCATTGAGGAATTCTTTCGGTTAAACTTTATTCGCACCGGTTTCGGCGACTAGATTCGTTGCGTGCAGCAAACTCTCGAAAGTTCCCGCATCCGTCCACCAGCCGTCGAGTTCGTTCCAGGTCATTTCACCGCGATTGATGTAGTGATTATTGACATCCGTAATTTCGAGTTCTCCGCGTCCCGAAGGCTTCAAAGTTTTTATAATATCGAAAACGGTTTCATCATAAAAATAGATGCCGATGACGGCATAATCGGACTTTGGATTCGCGGGTTTTTCTTCTATTTGCAGAACATTTTCACCGTCGAGTTCGGGAACGCCGAAGCGTTGCGGGTCGTGAACTTTTTTGAGCAAAATCTTCGCGCCTTTGTCCTGTTTTTCATAATCTTTGACCGCCTGGCAAATATTGTTTTCGATAATGTTATCACCCAGAACAACGCAAATCGGCTCGTCGTCGGCAAAATGTTCGACCAGCGAAAGCGCGTCGGCAATGCCGCCTTCGCCTTCCTGATATGTATAATTGATGTGCTTTAAGCCGAATTCCCTGCCGTTTCCCAACAGTTTGAGAAAATCGCCGGCTGAATTTCCGCCCGTCACAATCATTATATCGTTGATGCCCGCGTTAATCAGCGTTTGCAGCGGATAATAAATCATCGGCTGATTGTGAACGGGAAGCAGATGTTTGTTCGTAACTTTTGTCAGCGGTTTGAGTCTGCTCCCAAGTCCGCCGGCTAATATAACACCTTTCATAAAATTATTTTTTGTAACCGACCGCCGTCCAGAGTGCCGTTTCGTTTTCGTTAAAAGTTATATTTCCCAAGCCGACATTTTCCATCATTTCGCGCATTTCCTTTTTGGTAAAACGCTTTTCCAGGCGTGTTCCGAAACGGTCGAGCGCGTCGGTTCGCATCGTGTAATAACTGTTGTTTCGATATTGCGAAAGCGGAAAATTCTTAACATTTAAACCGCGTTTCTCCATAACTTTCGCCGTTCTCGCCAGCGGAAAATAAACCGTCGCCGCCAATATCTGACTTGCTCCGAAACGCAGAGAATGGGGCATTTTACTGATAACTTGACGAACAATATCGCTTGCCTTCCAAATCGTTCTGAACCAAATGGGACGGTTGTCGAAACGGTAATAAAGATACAGCAAAAACGGCGCGCCCGGTTTTAATTTGGCGACGCAAGTCCGCAGTCCGGCTTCGGTGTCGGGAATGTGATGCAAAACGCCCAAACTGTAACCGAAATCGCAGGAGTCGTCTTTCAAAGGAATTTCTTCAACGCTAGCCAGATGAAATTCGCAGTTGTCCGCACTCTTCAAATTGCGCTTTGCCACCGCCAGAGCATCCGCGCTCGGGTCAATCAAATGCAGCCGTCCGACGCGCGGCGCGACCATTTTTGCCCAGCGTCCGCTTCCGCAGCCCAAATCGAAACCGACCGAATCGGCGGCAAGCGTTTCCCACGGAAAAATGTTGAAATAGACATCAAACATTTTTTCCAGTTCGTCGCTCGAAAGTTTCGACTGGTCAAACCGCGACCATTCATCGCCGAAACCTTCAACCACCTGCTTATCTATATTTTCGGTCATTTAATCAATAAACCTCTGAAACCAAAGTTCGAGCATCAACAGTGTCCAAATTTGAAACGTGTGGTCACGCTCGGCAGAGGTGTGTTCGTCAACATATTTTTGTATAATTTCACGCCTGGCAATTCCGCGATTTAAAGACTTTTCAGAAAGCAGAACTTCGCGCACAAATTCCTTCATCTCGCCGCGAAACCAATTGCCGATTGGCACGCCGAAACCCATTTTGCGCCGGTAAATCACTTCTTTCGGAACGAGTCGCGCCGCCGCTTTTTTGAGCAGAGATTTCGTTTGAAATCTTCGCATTTTCAAACTCTCCGGCAAACTCGCGGCAAATTCAATAAGTTTGTGGTCGAGAAACGGCGAACGCGCTTCTAAAGAATTTGCCATCGAAGCAATGTCGACTTTGACTAGCAAATCATTCGGCAAATACGTCATCTGGTCGGTCAAAAGCGTCGCGTCGAGAATGCCCGAACCGTTTGCTTTGGCAAACCACCGGTCGAGAAAAACCGAAGGATTTTGCCCGGCAACCGCGTTGGCAAATTCCCGCGTGTAAAGCTCTTTTTTTGCATTGCGATTAAAAGTCGACATCCAACGGAAATAGCGTTCGGTTTTCGGCAGGGAAGCGGCTTGCAAAAAGCGTTGCGCGTCACGAACACGCGATTTTTTCAACTCGGAAGTCGGCAAAAGATTTATCGGTGTTTCGACAAATAATTTTCTGGCAAACTGCGGAAAACGATGATAAAGCTCGGCAATCTGCATCGCCGAATGGCGTTCGTAACCGGCAAAACTTTCGTCGCCGCCGTCGCCGTTCAAAGCGACGGTGACAAATTTTCTGGTTTCCTTCGCCACATAATATGTCGGAATCGCCGAAGAATCCGCGTAAGGTTCGCCGTAATGCTCGACCAGTTTCGGCAAAACTTCCAGAGCGTTCGGGCGCACGATAAACTCGTGATATTCCGCGCCGACGTGGTTGGCAACCAACTTGGCATATTTCAATTCGCTGAAATCCTGCTCTTCAAATCCGATTGAAAAAGTTTTGACCGGCTGGCTGCTTTCCTGCGCCATCAGCGCAACGACGGCTGAAGAATCAACGCCGCCCGAAAGAAACGCTCCCAGTGGAACTTCGGAAATCATCCTGAGTCTGGTTGATTCGCGCAAAATTCTGGTTGTTTCTTCAATCGCTTCTTCTTCGCTGATTTTGATTTTTTTAGAAAAATTCGGCGACCAATATCTTTTCGTTTCGATTTCGCCGTTTTTCCAGCGAAGCCAGTGCGCCGGTTCGAGTTTGCGGATTTGTTTGAAAGCAGTCTGCGGCGCGGGAACGCACAGATAGGATAAATAACTATCAATCGCTTCCAAATCAACTTCGCGCGAAATGTCGGGATGAGCGAGCAATGCCTGAAATTCCGAGCCGAAAATTAAATCTCCGTTTGATTGATGCGAATAAAGAAGCGGTTTTTTGCCGACCCGGTCGCGGGCGATGAAAAGCGATTTGTCGCTTTCGTCCCAGATTGCAAAAACGAACATTCCGCGCAAATGCTGCACGCAATCCGCGCCGTAGCGGTCGTAGAGATGAACAATCGCTTCGGTGTCGGAATTAGTGTAAAACTTGTCTCCGCGTTTTTCTAAATCTTCGCGCAGTTCCTGATAGTTGTAAATCTCGCCGTTAAAGACAATCCACGCGGTTTTGCCTTCGTTGTGCATCGGCTGTTTGCCGTGCGCGATGTCGATAATCGAAAGACGGCGCATCGCCAGCCCGACGTTTTCGCGGACGTAAAAACCATCGTCATCGGGTCCGCGATGAACGATGCAGCGGTTCATTTTTTCGAGAACTTCACGGTCAACGCTCCGTGAGTTTGCATTCGCTATACCGACGATTCCACACATTTTATTTTCTTCTCATTCCCAAAATACTCATAAAGAAACTTGAAAAAAGTGTCTGCACGGCGAGAGCCGTCAAAGTCGCGCCGGGAATTACCCAGCGCATCGTTTGACTGTAATCAAGTAATCCGAAGCCGGTCAGTCGCCATTGATTGACGGCGACCAGCAATAAAATGATGCCGACGACCAGCATTATGCCGCTGATAATCAAGCCTTTTTCAAGATTTATAATTTCAAAAAGTTTATTCAGCTTCGGGTCTTCGGGCATCAATCCTTCACTGATGGCGAAAGTTTTTGTAAAAAAAGCAAACAAAATCGCTTGATAACCACATAGAATAAACATACTCCCGAAAAGAAGCGTGTGAACGTCGAACCTGATGCCGCCGATGGTCAAGTGCGGCAAAGCCAGAGCATAACTGATGATGCCGAGCAAAATCGAAAAAATACCGGGCAGCAGAAATAACCAGCGCGGCGTGTAGACCAGATAAAGCCGCAGATGCCGCCAGCCGTCACGAAAAGTTTTCAGATGCGGCGGGTGCGAGGTGCGTCCGTCGGGATACAGGGTAATCGGAATCTCCGTGACGTTGTGACCGTACAAACTCGCCTTGATTGTCATCTCCGTCGCAAACTCCATTCCCGTGCAGCGTTGGTCGAGCGATTTGTAAAAATCTTTTGTAAAAGCCCGCATTCCGCAGTGAACATCGTGAAACGGGGCGTTAAACCAGAGTCGCGCCATAAAAGAAAACATCGGGTTGCCCCACCAGCGATGCAGCAGAGGCATCGCGTTTTTTTCGACTTTTCCGCCGCCGCCGGGCAAGCGGCATCCCATAACTAATTCGTAATTTTCATCGAGTTTACTGACAAACTTTGGGATTTCCTGCAAATCGTAACTGTCGTCGGCATCGCCCATCAAAACATATTTGCCTCTGGCGGCTTCAATCCCGCCCATCAAAGCGTTGCCGTAGCCTTTTTCCTTGATGTGAATAACTCGCGCGCCGAGCCTTTGCGCTATTTCAACCGAAGCATCCGTGCTGCCGTTGTCGGCAATAATAATCTCACCGGAAACACCACTGTTTTCAATACCTATTTGCGCCTTTTTTATACAGACCTCCAGCGTGTCCGCCTCGTTCAAGCAAGGTAATACAACCGAAAGTATGGGAGTTGTCGAATCTAACATAATTAAGTATTAAAATTCTTACAGCGAGGGCTTATCTTAGCATTTCGTCCGCTATTTCGAAAATTTGGCAATTTGGCAATTATGTAAATACCTGAAAATTTATAATCAGGTCATTGACCGATTGCGTCTTCGCCGCGCGGTAATTTCAGAAATTTTTTTTGCAGCCAAAACAAAAAGAACGGAATTATGTAGGCATCAATCGTCGGAACACGGTACCTGATTGTCGACCACATCATAACTCCCGACAGAGTCGAGCCGACAATCAATATTGCGAACAGCAGCCAGATATTGGTATCGAAATCCTGCGAAAAAAAACTTTTGAAATAAAAAAACATTCCGAAAAGCATCAGCAAACCAAACGGCAGCGTCAGGAAAGCCTTCGATCCCTGCATATCGAGCCGCGCCATCGGCGACCAGAACTCGACAAACTTTGAAACGCTTAACCCCAGCCAGGTCGAAAAATTATGACGGATGTATTCGACACCGAGATTAAAATAATGGCTGTCTCTCTGCTTGATGGATTGTCCCTGAATTTTCTGCTCGACTTCGGCAGTTCTTTGCCAGACTATTTTGTCGGCTTCGATATATTCCGCATAAGTTTTTGCTTTGGCATCAATCAGCCTCAGGTCTGTGTTGGAAATCCAAAAAATATAACCGAACCCGTCGGTAATAATAACCATTTCTCCGTATGTATGATAATTTCGGAGTGACCAGGGCGCAATTATCAAAGCACAGCCGAACACAAAAACGAACCCGAGCAAGATACCCTTTTTCAAGGTTTTCAAATTGCAGTAAATCAGCCACAGCGGAACGAAAATTGCGACTGAGGCTGCATTGCTTCGGCACAAACACGCCAAACCGAATACGCCTCCAATCAGAAATACGGCACTTGTGGCGGGAAATCCTTTTTTATATTCGCGGATTAGAAAATAAATGCCGGTTGCGATTAACAATATGAATAACGCTTCGACGCGCACGCGCAGGTTGAAGAATAGATAAAAAGGATTTACGGCGTAGACCAAACCGGCGAGAATCGCCGTCGGTTTATTATTCCAGACGAGCAAAACGAGTTTATAAAAAACAAAGCAAGCCAGAGTATCCAAGACAACATTAGAAAGTCTGGCAGTTAGGAGAGTTTCGTGTCCAACAAAAAAATAAACTACCGATAGTAAAAACGGATACAAAGGCGGGCGGATAAACGGCAGCGAACCTTGCAGCGGATAACCTTCGCCGTTGAGCAGCGACAGCGCATGGCGGTGGTAATCAAAACCGTCAACCGTATCATCGCCGAGCGGGTCAACACTCAAAACTAAAATCAGCCGTAACAGGAAACATAAAAGCAGAATGAAATAAATCGTTCGTTTGTGAAATAGACGCTCAAATATCTGCATTTTGTGGTTGAGTCTTCGGTCTCTGCAAATTAGATTTGGGATAACGGAAAAGTAAATTTTTATTTGATGGGAAATAGACTCTTTCTAAAGTTTTTCGTTAAACTCAATGCCACCAATAAAAAGAATAACGGCATAATCGTTTGCTTGTGCCTCCACGCTAACCCCAAATTCGACAATCCCCATATCTGAAGACCGGCATAGAGAGTGCAAAATACCAATATCGGCAAAATCTGGTAAAACCTTTCCTTGAAAAATATCTTTATTGCCGGCAACCCGATGATAAATAAAATTATCAACGCCATATTCTCGACCGCCGCAAAACTATTTCGCAAACTCCCTCCGAACATCTGCCACGGAAACGGCGCGAAAAAGAAGTAAATCGTTGCAACCGGTATTGCCGCCGGACTGCCCTTATATTCACTATAGATATTGACTCCCGAACCGGTCGTCGCGGCTGTCGTTTTTCGCCAGGAATCTATTGACTGATTTTTCTCATCGAGCTGCGTAAAATCTCTGCTCAAACTGCCGCTAGCGTTTAATATCACCATCAATGAGGCGACCAGAAGAAATCCTAAGACAGAGTTTCTGACAAAGTGTTTTTTGTTGGAGATAACGGCTCTGAAAAATAACGCTGCGGCGCACATATAAAACGAGTAAAAACGCACGGTATACAAAACCAGCATCAGCGGAGCGACCGAGAACAAATCCTTCTGCGTCAACTTTCTCTGATTTCTTACCGCCAGATAAAGAATTGCCCACTCAAGACAAATAACCAGTATTTCTTTGGACGTGCCGGCTGAAAGCAGAATGAGTGAAAACCAGAAGGTTAAAAGAATGGCGGCGACTTTAGCAGTTTGAAAATCGAATAATTTCTTTGCCAGCCGATAAACTACTATCACTAGAATCGAACCGGCGAAACTGTTGATAATCGAAACAATTAAACGACTCGGTCCACCGGCAACAAACATAAACGTGCCCCAGAGCATTGATTGTCCAAGGTTTTGTTTATCAACGAAAACCCTGTAAACATCGGTAAGGAAACCGTCTATGCCATTTTTGTACCAATTTTCGGCAACGTACCACCCAGTCATATAACCGGATGCGTCTTCATCTCCGATAGCCGCGCTGAAATCTAAGCCGTAGATAATGAAACCGACCCAAATTCGGATGGTAAAGGCAATCAGGAAGATGTTGATTTGAAAATCCGCATCTTCCCGGTCGGGATTTTTGCTCAAAAAGTAAATCGCGCCCAATCCAAAAATCAGGATCAGCGGAATAAACATCAGTTCGTCCGGTTTTTCATAGAGGAAAAATGGTGCTTGAACGACCATCGCAAAGAACGTCACAAAATAAATAAGTTTTCCGTATTTCATAGCTCACCTTTAATGCGCGCAAGGCGATAATTTTATTCGCCGGAAAAGCAAAAAGTTTTTTTTCTTTTTACCAAAATGATGAATTTTCACCGATTGTTTCGCAATACCAAATTATTTTCCAAAACCAGCGCGTCGAAATTTGCGTTCTTAAAAGTGTTTATCGCATCCTGCGGCGAACACACAATCGGCTCCTGCACATTAAAAGATGTATTGAGCAGCATCGGGATGCCGGTTATTTTCTTAAACTCGTTTATCAAATTCCAGTAACGCGGATTGGTTTTTTTGCTGACCATCTGCGGACGCGCCGTGCCGTCAACGTGAACGACCGCGGGAATTTTCGATTTATATTCTTCGGCGACTTCGATGACCGTAATCATAAAAGGGTCGTGATGTTCTTTGCCGAAAACTTCCCTGCCGTTTTCTTCGAGCATCGAAGGCGCGAGCGGGCGAAACCATTCGCGCAGTTTGACTTTGTGGTTGAGAGCTTCGCGCAGATTAGCATCGCGCGGGTCGGCGACAAAACTTCTCGCGCCCAAAGCGCGCGGTCCCCACTCCATCCGACCGTTAAACCAGCCGATGATCGCGCCTTCGGAAATCATTTTCGCCAGTTTCGGCAAAAGCTCTTCGTCAGGCAAAGTTTCGTATTTCAAATTTGCTTCGTCCAGTGCCTTTTGGCATTCTTCGTTTGAAAACTTCGGTCCCCAATACGAATGATTCATCACAAACTTACGCGGATTGCCGAGCGTTTGATGCCAAATCATCAACGCCGCGCCGAGGCTGCATCCCGCGTCGCCCGCCGCCGCCTGCACATAAAAATTTTTGAACGGCGTTTCGTGAAAAATTCTTCCGTTCATCACTGAATTAAAAGCCACGCCGCCCGCCATACAAAGATTTTCTTCGCCCGTCATTTCCTTGATTTGTTTGACGAGATGAATCGCCGTGTCTTCTAAAACACGCTGCGCGCTGGACGCGATATTCCAGTGATGTTCGGTCAATTCTCCGCCTTTTTTGCGCGGCTCGCCGAGTTCTTTGACAATCGCTTCGGGAAACTCGTAATGTTTCGCCATATGATGGTCGAGAACTTTGATGTCGTAATGAAAATTGCCTTTTCCGTTGGTTGTCAAAACTTTTGTCGAGAAAAAATCATAGTATTCGGGCTTGCCGTAAGCTGCGAGTCCCATTACTTTCCACTCGTCGCCGCCGAACATATCGAAGCCGATGTAATTGGTCACGGCTGAATAAAATTGTCCGAGTGAATGCGGCAGTTTGATGCGTTTTAAAACTTTTATTTTGTTTTCCTTGCCCTGACAAAACATCGTCGTCGTGTCTTCGCCCGTTCCGTCCCACGTCAAAATTGCCGCGCTGTCAAACGGTGAAACGAAAAATGCGCTCGCCGCGTGCGTTTGATGATGGTCGAGATAGTGAAACTTAAAATCGCTTTTGCCAAATCGCTCGCGGATAATTCTGGGATATTTGAACATTCCCAAGTAACTCTCGCCCACGCCGCCGATGCCGCGGTCGGCTCTCGCCTTAAACATTTTCGGGGAAATGAGGGCGGATTTAAAGGCTTGCATCGCTTTATGACGCAAAACCCAGGGCTTCCAGTAAAGACCGATATGCCGGACATCGGCGATAGTGATTCCGGCTTCGTCCAGACAATGCTGCACCGAGAGAAACGGAAAACCGCTTTGATGTTTTTTACGCGAGAAGCGTTCTTCTTCAACCGCCGCGATGATTTCACCGTCTTTGATGATGGTCGCGGCTGAATCGCCTAAAGTTGTTAATCCAAGAATATACATTTAATTTTTACAACAATTTACTTTTGAAGACTTTATTCTTTTGCCACAGAGAACACAGAGAGTAAGGACAGAGATTTTCTTTTATTTTTTTCTCTCTTGTCTTTCTCTGTGTTCTCTGTGGCAAAAAAACATAACTTTCTTTACAGTGTATTTAGCTCGGTTATCTCCGACATCGAAAGTATTTCCAAAACTCCGGCTTCACGAAGTTTGACGGCATGCCGGATTATCGCCCGCAAACCGGCGAACATCTGGTCGCTTTCAAAAGCCATATTGGTCGGATGAAACCACAAATGAAAAATCCGCTTTTCCCGGGCGGCTTCGTCCAAACCTTTCCCCGCACGTTTTACTCTCAACGACATCGGTATATAACGCCTGAGTCCCTGCACCGGAAAAAATATCATCGAACCCGGGATATTCAACAAACCGTTTTTTTCGTATTCGGGCAAAACCGTCGGCGGCGGCGCGGCGGTAACGACATCCCAAAGATGCGCCAATCTTTTGACAACGCTGCGGTCTTCGCCCTGTTCATACCATTTCGGAATCGCGCCGCGATACGTGGTAAATCCGAATTCCTTTAAGATGTCGAGATGCCCGACACGGTCGCGCGGGAAAACAAATGAATTCAGCTTGATGCCGAATTTCTCCGCCGCTTTGACGCATTCGGCAATGTCGCTTCTCGCGCTTTCGCTCGAACAACCTTTGTCGCCGAAAATAATATGCGAAAACGAATGACTGCCGATTTCCTGCCTGACCGGATTGTTTTGAATCTTTTCAATCAAACTTTTCCCGTAAAACAGAGGGTCGGTTTTTTCATTGCCGCACGGGTCCTGGGCAAACCAGTCCTCTTTATACCAATCGTGTCGCGGTCGAACGATTTCGGGGTGTTTGCCGTTTCCGTTCGACTCGCATTCGTCCAAAAACAAGTGTCCGACCGTACACCAGGTTCCCGGAATCTCGAACTCGTTAAAAAGTTCGAGTAATCTATCAACCACCTCGTTTCTCTCTATCTTACAGGCTTCCCAAAAGTATTCTTCGGTTCCGTATAAATCCAGAGTTCCCCAGATAAGTTCAAAATCCAAACTGATTGTAAAAATACCCTTTTCGAGTTCGGGTGCTTTCTCTGTATTCATTAAAACTCTACTTCCCTTATTTTACGGCTTTGATGAGAAACATATTCGACAATTCGCGCAGCACGGATTTGTCCGCCAAAGTTTCGTCAAGCGATTCCCACTTTTTCAAAACTGCCGGCAATCTCGCTGGAAAAAGCCGTGCTATCCAATTAACCGGACCGATATAAACTCCGTGAACTTCGACCGAAGAAAATCCGGCTTCGGAAAATTCTTTTTGCAACCGCGTCGAAGTGTGAAAAGACTGTTTATGCTGGGCAAGGTCGCTGATTTTTACTTTGTGCGTTATTTTATTTATCAAAGCGTAACCGTTCAAATTCAGCAAAGGCGTTGCCGTTACCAGACAAAAACCGCCCGGTTTGAGCAGGCGCGACATCTCGCTGATGCACTTGGCTGAACTGGGCAGATGCCGCAAAACTTCGACTGACAAAACGATGTCGAAGCTCGCGTCCGGCAGCGGAATTTCGTCCACGTCGGCTTCGAGAATTACCGAATCGGGATTGTTGATTCGCGCGTGTTCGAGCATTTCCTTTGAAGCGTCAACACCGGCGACTTCATAACCGCGTTCTCTTAATTGGGCGATATGATGCCCCGTTCCGCAGCCGGCATCCAATAAACGTAAACCCGTGCCGTCTTGCGGCAAATATTTTTTCAGTAATTTATGAAGCTGGTGGCGACTGTATTTGAAACAATCTTCGTGGGCATCGGTTTCGAGCGTAACGTAGCTGTCCGCAAATTGGTCGGCACGCGACGACTGCGTTTGGATGGCTTCCTTTTTTTGTTTTTCTATTGTGTTCATACTGCTTTTGATAAAATTTCTCTTTTTTGTAGATAAACTCGTATTGTCTTTGATTGAAAAATTTGGTCATGTATCAAAAAAGATGCTTGAAAACAGAAGCCCGCGCGTGAGCAAGGGCGTGGACGGTTAAAGGGCAATAATCCGCCCTTGCTCACGCGCGGGCTTCTGCCGGACAGCATTCTTTTTGTTACACGACCAAAAAATTTAAGCTAAATCGTGCAATACCTTTGCAATTTTATCTGTTTGCTGCGAAACAGTAAAATGCCGTAAAGCATAGTCTCTGCCTTTGCCGCCCATTTCGCGGCGTTTTTCAAAGGATTCCAATAAATTTTGCAGCGATTCAAACCACTGCTCTTCGGTCGTTGCCGCAAAATGCGTTTCGTTTTCGATGCCGATTTCCGCGCAGACTCCGACCGGCGAAACGACAAACGGTATTCCAATCGCCATATATTGAATCGCCTTAAAGCCCGATTTGCCGACGAGCCAATCCTGAGTGGCGTTTCCGACGACGGTAATCGGATAAAGACCGATGTCTAAAGATTGAAAATCTTCTACTTCGCGCTCTAACTTCCAATCCGAATTTTCAATTTTCACGCCGTCAATTTCAATTTTCTCTCTGCCTGAGCCGACGATTTTCAAAATAAAATCGTATTTTCGGGCTAATTTGCTCAGAACGGGAAAAAGCATTTCCAGCAAACCAAACGACGAATGCGTTCCTATCCAACCGACGACGGGCGGTTTATGCGGGTCTTTTTCGACCGGACAAAACGTTTCGGTGTCAACCACCGTCGGCACGATAACTGTTTTCGTGCCTTTTTTTTCGACGTATTCGGCGATAAAACGGTTTCCGCAAATTACCGTTTCCGACCATTCAATCAAAGAATCCGTTTTGCCAAAGAACTTCAAAGCACTTCCCAAACGCCCGTAAGTCGGGCTGAGATAGCGGACGTAAGTAGCATCGTCGAGGTCAAGGACAATCGGACATTTTCCGACGGTTTTCGTCAACCATTCAAAAAGCGGCGGACCAAATATCATCGCTTCCCGCTGAATCAGCAAAACGTCAAATTTTCCGGCGGAAAATGACTGGCGGAAACGATTTGTCAACGGATTCAACATTCCGGCGATTTTCTGAAACGTTTTTCCGCTTTGATAAAACGAAGCAAACTCGCTGCTGCTCAAAAAGGAATTGACGGTCAGATTAATTCCCTTTTCCGCGAGCGGCGCAACGTATTGCACGAGACGATACCGGGTTGCGGCAGATTCAATCGGGTATGAGCAAAGCCCTAAAACTTCCATGAGATTTCCGGCAAAAGAGAGATTTTGTTACAAACCGCCAAACAACCCTTTATTTAAAAGGCGTGGTTTTGCCGCGTCGCCTTCGGTCAGGTCAAAAGATAGTTTGGATCAAACGGTTGGTGTAAAAATTAATTCTTCTTTTTTCTCCTTTGCACTCTCCGTTTCTCCGGCTCTTTGACACTTGAACCAATCGGCAAATTTTCCGATGCCTTCTTCTATTTGTGTTTGCGGGTTGTAGCCGAGTAATTTCTTCGATTTTGTAATGTCGGCAAAAGTTTGCGGCACGTCGCCGGGCTGCATCGGCTTCCAATCAATAATCGCTTTTTTGTTTAGATTCTCCTGCAAAAGTCGAATCAGGTAGTTGAGTTCAACCGTGTGCGATTCGCCCAGATTAAAAATCTCGTGGCTCGTTTTCTCGTAATCAATCGCCGCCCGCACGCCTTGAATAATGTCGTCAACAAACGTGTAATCACGTCTGGTCGTGCCGTCCCCAAAAACTTCAATCGGTTCGTTTTCCCAAATCAAACGGGAAAATTTGTGAATCGCCAAATCCGGTCGCTGCCTCGCGCCGTAGACGGTAAAAAATCTCAGACAGATTGTTCTGATGTCGTAAAGATGCGAATAGGTATGACAGAAAAGTTCGCCGGCTGCCTTGGTTGCCGCATACGGCGAAATCGGATGCTGGATTTTGTCTTCCTCCGCGAAAGGAATTTTGCAGTTAATTCCGTAAACCGAAGATGACGAACCAAAGACGAATTGCTTGATATTAAATCTGCGAGCCAATTCTAAAAGATTCAAAGTTCCCTGGATATTTGTTTCTGCATAAAGCTCCGGTTGAAGCAGAGAAGGTCGCACGCCCGCCCGCGCCGCCAAATGAACAATCGCGTCAAATTTGTTTTTTTCAAATACCCGCCGCAAACTTTCCGCTGCGCAAATATCAACTTCCTCCAGCGAAAACTGCGGGTTTTCGAGAAACGGCGCGACATTGGCGCGCTTTGTCGAGGGCGCGTAAAAATCGTTAAAATTATCAACGACGGTAACTTGCCAGACATTTTCTGCTAATAGCTTCGTAACCAGATGCGAACCGATAAATCCTGCTCCGCCGGTTACCAAAATTTTCTTCATATAAACAAATTTATCAAACTTTTGTTAATCGGGAATTTTGATTTAATCGCTCATAAACTCTCAAATAGCGAACGCCGCCGATTTTTTCCAAATCAAAGTTTTCCAGTGCAGTTTGAACGCATCTGTCGGATAATTCAACGTCAGTCAAAAGATTTAGCGCATTATCAACTGCCGCCGTCACGTCTTTCTCTTCAAAATTATCTAAAATTATTCCGACTCTATTTTTTTCAATCATCGAATCGGTATCGCCGATTCCTCTGTTCGATACGACCGGCACGGCAGCAGCCAGATATTCGGGAACTTTGGTCGGCGAGGAAGCAATCTGTGAAAAGGTTGGCTGGCGAAAAGAAATTGCCAGATGAGCTTTTTGCAAAAAATTCAAAACCTCGTGAGGTGATACTTTTTGAACTAAAAAATCAGTCGAACCAATACCGAGAGGTTCAAAGATTTTGCCGACCACATCCGGCGAAGAACCTGTTAAGATACGAAAAAAAGCATCCGGCTGGCGTTTTTTCAGTTCTAAAAATAACTTCCCCATCTCTTCGAGCATATACAGCCCGGTTACGGAACCTGCATAAATTAATTCAAACCTCTCTGATTTCGCCGCTGCCGCTCGCAGGTTGATTCTGGAAAAATCCACGCAGCAAGGAATGACCTCAATCGAATTCGCTTCTCTCAAATTATGACGAACAAGATAATTCTGCATTTTGTCGGTCAGCACGACGACTTGTTCCGAATGCTTTAGTCCCAGTCGTTCGAGTTTTTTGACAAGTCTAAACGGAATCGAGTTTTCCTGCCAAATACCCGAATCTACATATTCTTCGGCAAGCAATCCGCGAATATCAAAGATTATTTGACATCGTGTCAAAAGTTTTGTTATCAACGCCATCATCAACGGAATGTGCGCGCGCGCGTGAAGCACATTGATTTTCTCTCGTCTCGCAAGTTTTAACGAAAACCACGCTCCGCACAAAACGTCATAAAGAGTTGCCGGCACGGATGGGCGTTTGTGATAAGTCAAAAAATGCCATTCGATTCCTTCACCGGACAGTTTTCTTTTTTCCGCCGCAACCTGTTCTTCCGTCCATTTTTCACTCGGATTCGGTTCAAAAGTGAGCAGCGAAACTTTGACACCGCCGTTGCTGATTTGCCGCAAATACGGCAGAACCTGCGTTTGCACAAGCGGTTCGCGCAAGCCGAAATAACATAGATAAAGTGTATGCAGCCTATTCCCCGACATTTGTTTTGTGAGTAATTTTATTTTTTCTTCTGCAAAACTGCTTGTCCCCAGCCGATAAACGTGCCAAGGTCAATCGTTAAAATTAGCACAAGCACGCCGAAAAAAATAATCGGATTCAGCAAAGGCTGCAAACCGAATTCGTATCGGTGAAGTAAAATTCTCTTTGCAGTTCGGGCGAAAAGCCACGCGGCAACGACCGGAAGCCACCACCAGCTATGAAAGACGGCTAGAATTACAAAAGGAAACACCAAAAGATACTGTTTGGCTATTCCGTAATGCCAGTCCCATTGTCTTCCCGCCCAGACGTTATGTTTTGAATATAAAACGAACTTGCTGAAAGTGGTTGATAAATCCGGGCGCAGCTGCCAGTGAATCATTGCATCGGGCGCGTAATCAACTTTGAATCCGCGCTTTTCCACCGCTTCCATAAATATCAAATCTTCCGCCGCCCGCAAATCCGGGAAACCGCCGACTGCTTCCCAAACCTTTTTCTTTGCTAAATAAGACGCAATAAAAATTCCGCGAATCGCATTTTCGCGTTTTGGTCGAACGTAAGCGAGAGCCGCACATTTCTCAAACGAATTACCGATGCGCGGAGCATAGTTTCCATAAACGACATCAACCGACGGATTTTGTACGGCAACTTTGACAAGCTCTTCGAGCCAGCCGGTTTCCAATTTGATTCCGGCATCGGTAAAGGCAATCCAATCATTTTTAGCGGAATCAACGCCGAGATTGCGTCCTTTCCCGGGTGATGCCTGCGGTGTTTTTATAAATTTGATTTTTGAATTTTCTACCGCCATTCGTTCGACGATTTCAATCGTATTGTCTGTCGAACCACCATCCACCAGAATAATTTCATCCGGTTGAAAGCTCTGAGAATTGATGCTTTCAATTAAAGAATCGAGCGATTCTTGTTCATTAAAGATTGGAATGACCAAGGAAATCTTTATTAAGTTCATCTGAAATCTTCGCTCACATCGCTTCTGCGGGAATTCAAGCGGTTATAAAACTAAACGCTTTTAATATTTTGTTTCTTACGACATATAAATTTCTTCGGTCGGCAGCGGAAAGATTTTTATGGTTTCATAAAAGACAAGCAATCTCAACACTATTTATCATTTGCAGCGTTCAACCTTTACAGCATTGAAGCATAAAGCGAATCTAATTTAGCCGCCATTTTTTGCCCCTGAAAAAGCTCATAAACGTCAGCTCGTCCTTTTTCGACGATTTTTTGCCGCAGGTCGGCATCTTCGAGCAACAAGCGCATCGCCCCGAATATCGCTTCAGAATCGTTGTGCGGCACGACCAGCGCGTTCACTTTATCTTCGATAAAATCATTTGCCACGCCGGATAAAGTAAAAACGGACGGCACTTCCATCGCCAGAGCCTCGACGTAAGTCAGCCCGAAGGCTTCTGTTTCACGGTCAATCGGGACGTGAACGAAGATGTCGAAATTTTTATATAACTCGGCTATTCTATTTTCAAACGGTGTCAAAACATACTGCGATTCGTCTAATTGTTCGCGCAGTAATTTATTAATCTCCACGCTGTAAGAACCTGAGGCATTTGCCAGGACGAGCTTCGCCTGCGGATAAATTTCAACGAGTCTGGCAAATGCCGGAATAATGTATTGAACTCCTTTCAAATGCACGAAACGACTGACGACACCGATGACCGGGTAACTTTCCGACAAATTATAAAGTTTTTCCACCCCCGCCGTTTCCGCGTCATCAGCCTTGAATTTATCAAAATCGAATCCATGCCAGACGATTTCAATCTTCTCAGGATTGACCTGCTCGCGCTCGACCAAAATATCACGAACGTTTTGACTGATTGCCACAATTTTTGCGGATAAAAAGCTGATAAATTTGTCGTAGTAGACGGCGTGCGGATAATAATTATGACATTCGGTTGAGTGATGCCTGGTGTGAATCCGTCGTTTGATGCCGCTGATTTTGGCGGCGACCAATCCGGCTAACGAGGCATTAAAAAGATGTGTGTGAACAATATCGGGCTGCAGTTTGCTAAAAATTCGGCACAGTTTTCTGACACTGAAAGCTAAATCTTTTCGGTTATGATATTCGACAAAAAATACCCGGCAACCCCGGCTTTCAAAAATTTTGTAGAGAAGCGGCAGTTTTTGACCCAGGAAGATAAAGCTGATTTCATACTTTTCCTTATCCAAAAAATGCTCGATTACTTCGATTAACTGGCTATAGTCAACATCGGAGTAGACATAGCAAACTTTTGTTTTCATCTCAAAAATCTGTTTTTTGTGCCGATTGTGCTCTTAGAAATTTTTCGCGTCCTTCCTGAAAACCTTGATTAATTGTGCCTGCCATCGTCGCTCTATACAAACGCCACAACACGGGCGGATAAGGAAACACTTTCTCCAGTGCCGAACACGCGCCGATTAAAACGGCTTGGGCAGGCGGAACGCCCAACAAACGTTTGATGTTTTTACGAAGAAAAAGCGCGAAAGAATCCTTTTGCCAATCAGCCGGCAGATTTTCTCTGACCAGTTCCTGACGCGGATGCTCTTTGCCGTATTTCTGCCAGAAGTAAAATTCCGATTGAGAATATATCTGTTGACGACGGCAAAAATCTTTAAACGTCGAGCCAGCCCAGTCGTTGTGCAAAACAAGAATGCTCGGCAGCAGCAAGGTTTTAACTCCCAGATGTTTTCGCGCCCGCATCGCAAATTCGTTGTCTTCGCCGCTTGCTGCGAAAAAGTTTTCGTCAAATCCTCCGAGTTCAAGGAAATGGTTGCGCGGCAGCGAAAGAGTTTGTCCGGTAACACCTTCTATTTCACATATCGGTTCGGTTTCGGGCATAACCGGAAAAAGAGTTTTCCGGTACTTACCAAAAACCGATTTCTCCAACTCCGGTAAGTTGACTACTTGTCCGCCAATCCATGAATTAGGATTTTGTTCCAACGCGCCCAGATGAAGTTGTAAAAAGTTCGGTTCGGTCAAAATATCGTTATCAACAAAAACTAGATACTCGCCCGCAGCAGCACGCGCTCCGGTATTGCGAGTCGCTGACGCGCCCGGCGTTTTTTCGTACATTAGCTGCAGCGATACGGGAAAGTTCTCTTGCTGCAAACGTACAACTTCATCGGTATTATCCGTGCAATTATTATTGACGACAATGACTTCCCAACTTTCGTCCAATTGCTGACGACTTAAATTTTTCAATGTCTTTGCGAGAGCGTCAGAACGATTGTGGGTTGGAACGATAACACTGATTTTCATGTCGTTAATAATATAAACTTTAAGTCAACGCTTTTTGAAACCTAATCAAACTCTTCACAACACAGAGTTCCAAGAAAGTCCTAAAACTCTGTTTTCCTGAAAGCGAATTAAATTTTTACTAAATTAAATTGATTTAATCAAAGGTCTTTTTGTGTTTTGTAAGTCGAGATAAAACTTTTATCTATAAATTTTGCACACTCGAAAATGTTGTTGAAATTTCCTTCTCCTTTTATGTTTATAAAATGGTTTTTCTTTCCGATTGCTTTTCTCAATCGATTTGTGAAATCTCTACTGCCCAGGCTGCACCTGAGCCAGTGCAAAACTCTATCTTTGGGATTGTTAAATTTCTGCGATAACTCTTTTTGTAATCCTTTGTCGTGTTTTTCAAGAACACTAAAAATTTCTTCTTTTTCCTCCCGGACATTGTGTCCCTGCGCCTCTTCGGAAAGGATTTGCTCATAGCTTTTCACAAAGTAATTTTTCCAATCAATTGTTATATTGTCCAGGTCGGGCGATAAATCCTCTTTTGCCTTAACCAATGTCGGAAACCAACTTAGACCGGATAATTTCAGCGGTATGTCGGTCTTTGTAAAATCAGTCGGAAATAATTTTCTAAATGCCTTTTTTTTCTCTTTCGAGTCAATCGATGTCGAACTGTCTTTGGAAAAACCGTGGACGAATAAAGGCGCATCGACAAAGGCTATACTGTCAACCGAATTGGTCGTTGTAATAGAGGTGTAAATATCTCCTAAAACCGTAGATGGGAAAATAGATTTCATTCTCTTCTTGATTGAAGTGAAAATAGAATGGTGATAAGCAGAGTTTGAGAGTTGCGGAATAGAAAACTCAGGAGGATAGCCCAAATTTGAAAAAATACTATTTATTACTTTATTAGACTCGTTGACGGTTGTGTCACCCGTAAAATAGCCTGTTATAAAACTATTGACAGGAATAGTCACGCCGTAGCCGCGCGATTCTTGAAAATAATATCTTCCGATTTTACAAACAACCAGTTTGGTTTTCGTTTCTTCGATTGCCTTGTGAAACGTTTCCAAATAAATCGGACTGTGAGCGTCATCGTCGCCGAGAAATGTAATATATTCACCCTTTGAATGATTTAAGGCAAATTCCCAATGCCCGTTCATATCAAAGCTTTGCGTCGTTTTTATGTATCTGATTCGACTATCATCAAAGCCTTTGATAACTTGTTCCGTTTCATCGGTAGAGAAATTATTAGATACAATCAGCTCAAAATCACCGAAAGTCTGACTCAGGACACTTTTAATTGCGAAAGGTAGATAAGAAGCCCGGTTGTATGTCGGTAATACAACTGAGAAAAAGGGTTTATTCATTTTTGTTAAATCTATTTTCTACCGAAAAATTTGAAAGCCTCATTCGTAAAAAGCGGTAAATAACTTCTCGCAGCTTTTGTTGACGGAATTGTAAAGAAAAATGTTAATACCGATACTATCAACAATTTGATTACAATTTCAAGCCTTCTACCAACCGAAAAAGGAAACAATCTTCCTGCTTCCAGCCGGATTTCCGGTCGGTTAAAATTAAATTCCCCAAGCCGCGTAGGACAATTCCTTTCTTAATTTTTCATCACCGTTTTCATACATTAAAGTTCGGTTATCGTGAACGAGTAGATTTTCCTGATTGGAAATCCAAAAAGTTTTTGACGACATCCAATCCTCCGGCTCGTATGAATTGCCGTATCTATCAACTACCAGGGTTTTCAATCCCATCTTGATAAATTGATACGTCATATTTCGATTTCCATGCTCGAAGTATAATGTCTTGTTTTTTGAATCCGCCGATGAATCTTTGAATGAGCCGGCGGTCAAAATATTATTGTATTTTAGTAAAAGAAAATTATCTCTCCTGACAAAAAATGAATTTGTCCTAACGTGCGGACAAACAAATTTGCCGAAATGAAGTCCTATAAAAATAAAAGACTTTATTTCCTTCAGAACCGAACCGAAACTGTTGTTGTATTCCCAAAAATTCTTAAGGTCGCTTCTCCAGCCCGCGCCCGATGCTCCGACCACGCCGACATTTTCTTTCTGCATTGCCGAGTAAAAGAAATGAAGCCAATTATCCGCAAGTATCATTGAGTAGGAATTTAAAAACAAGAGGTATTCGCTATTCAGATTTTTGGCGGCAAAAAAATACGAACTCACATCATATTTTTCTTTAGACAACACCACTTCATAATCTAAATTTAGAGAATCTATAATTTCCAAAAATTGTTTGAGTTCATCTTCTTTGTCGAATCCATTGAACATAATAATCAATTCGTGTTCGATGCCCGACGGATGTTTTACATATGAATCCAAAAATCTTTTAAATAAATCGACTCCAAATGGAACATATACAAGATGAACAACTGATATTTTCGATTTCATAATCTGATTCGACACAAATATTTTACTGTCTCTTAATTGCTTGTTTATAAGTATCAATCGAGATTTTTATAACTTTTTTTCCACCATTCAAAAGTTTCTCTTAAATCTTCGACTAAATTAAAATTATTTTGCCAACCGACTTCTTCGCGTAATCTGGTCGTATCGGCAACCATTTCCAAAGGTTCGTTTTTTGACGCGGGCAAAGCACCGATTCTTAGAAGTTCGGGTTTACCGGCGATTTCCGCGATTTGTTTGATAACATCCGCAATTTTTACGCCTTTGCCCGACGCGATATTGACTGCGCCGAAAACATCGCTTTCAAGCAGAGCGACAAAGGCTTTCGCAATATCTTCGGCACACAAAAAATCTCTGATTTGATTTCCGTGTGATGTTTCGGCTGTTTCATTTTTTAATAATTTATTTATGACAAAAGGAATTAAACGATTAGCCGGTTCATTTGCGCCGAAAGGATAAAAGATTCTGCCCCAGGCGTAACTTAGCTTTGAAACTTCCGCAAATTTGCTCAAGGTTAGATTCAGCGCGTGTTTGGCTGCGCCGTAAAGATGTCCGGGACGCAAAGCGGTTGATTCTTCCGAAAACACGCCGCCTTCCGCCCAATCGTATTCGGCACAAGTTCCGCTTATCACCAATCTTTGACCGCCGTTTTCGGCAAATTGTCTCGCCAGATGCAAACTAGCCTGCAGCCAGTCCAAATTTTCAGCCGCGTTCCAAAACTTGCCGTGTTCGACATACCAGGCAAAATGCAGCAGATGCGTCGGACGAACGGTTTTTATCAAATTCGTCGTTTGATTCTCGTCAAGCAGATTCGCTTGATGCCAAAAAAGATTTTCGGTTTTTTTAAAGTCTGCCGGTTTTGAGGAAACGGCGTGAACGATGTAATTTCCGGCGAGCAGCGGAGAGACTGCAAATTGTCCGATAAAGCCGGTCGCACCTGTCAAAAGAACTGTTTTCATCATTTTTAGCTAACTTCCAGTTTCGGAATAGCTACCACAAATTTAGCGTTCCATTCTCGAATATAATCCAGTTGAACGAAAATTTCTTCTTTAATATTCCAAGGCAGAATTATCACAAAATCGGGCTTTTCCCTTTTGATAAAACTTTCATCGACAACCGGAATGTGACTTGCGGGCAGAAACAGATTTTGTTTTTGCGGCGAAGCGTCGGCGACGAAATCAATCAAATCTTTTTTTACACCGCAGTAATTGAGCAAAGTATTGCCTTTTGCCGCCGCGCCGTAAGCCGCAATCTTTTTCCCGAGCCGCTTTTGTTCGATTAAAAAAACCAGAAAATCATATTTCGCGCGGTCGGCTTTCTGCTGAAAATTTGCATAATAACCTAACCCGAGCAAACCGAATTCTTTTTCTTTGGCAAGAAGTTTTTCGACATTTGCCGTATTTTCCAGGCTTTCATTTTCCGTGTGTTTGGCAAAAATACGAAGCGAGCCGCCGTGCGTCGAAATTTCTTCCACGTCGAAAATCGTCAGATTTTGCCGGGCAAAAATCTTTTCGGTCGTGGACAGCGAGAGATACGAAAAATGCTCATGATAAATCGTGTCGAATTGATTATTTTCGACAAGCTGCAAAAGATGCGGAAATTCCATCGTGACGATACCGTCGGGTTTGAGGGCGATTTTCAAACCCTGGACAAAATCGTTGACGTTCGGAACGTGCGCCAGAACATTGTTGCCCAAAAGCAAATCAGCCTGACGATTTTCAGCGACGAGTTTTCGCGCCAGCTCGGTTCCGAAGAATTCCGTCCACGATTCGATACCTTTTTCGCGCGCTGCCTGCGCCGTGCTGAGCGTCGGTTCGATTCCCAAAACCGGCACGTTTTTTTCTTTAAAAAATTGCAGCAAATAACCGTCGTTTGAGGCAACCTCGACGACTTGCGAACTCTCGTCAAAACCGAAACGCCCGCACATCATCTCGACATATTTTCGGGAATGTTCCAGCCAGGATTTTGAGAACGAAGAAAAATAAGCGTAATTTTCGTCGAAAATCTCGTCGGCTTTTTTGAATTCGTCAATCTGCACGAGAAAACATTTTTCGCAGACGAAGACGCGCAGCGGATAGAAAACTTCCGGTTCAGCCAGATTCTCGGCGTGAAGATACGAATTCGAGGGCGGACTGTTGACCAAATCAATAAATTCGCGGCTCAACTGATTTTGACAAAATCTACATTTCATTGTGTTCTCATAAAAGAGCAAAAATTTATTTTTCTAATTGAAACGGAGAATCAAAATCCGTGAACAATCCGAGTTCAGCATCTCTGGCTGAAACGATTGGATTCTCAACTTTCCAATCGATATTCAGCTTTATATCCTTCCAACTAATTCCGCTCGCCAAATCGGCTTGATAAGGCACATCAATTTTATATTCGACCAAAGTATTCTCCGACAATGTGCGAAAACCGTGCGCGAAACCTTTGGGAATATAAGCGGCTGTTTCGTTTTCGGCGGAAAGTTCCAGCGCGTCCCATTGCCCGTATGTTTCAGAATCTTTTCGCAAATCGACAAAAACGTCCCAAATCGCGCCTTGCACGACGCGAACGATTTTTGTTTCGACCAGCGGCGGAAGTTGAAAATGCAGACCGCGAACCGTATCTTTCGCTTGATTAAAAGATACGCTTTCCTGTTCCCAAACAATTTGCAAATTGTGTTCGGAAAAAATCTGCCGGTCATAAAACCGCATAAAATACCCGCGAGAATCGCCGAGGCGTTTGAAAATTATTTTATATGCGCCTTTGAGTTTTAGCGATTCGATGTGCATTTCAGTTTTTATTTTGATAAAAGTCGATTTGATTGCCGGTCAGTTCCGTCAAATTCTTTTTATCTTTAAATCCGCGATACCACTGGACGGTAATTTTGACGGCTTCGTCCAAACTCAATTTCGGCGACCACTTCAATTGGTTTTTCGCTTTCGCGCTGTCGAGCTTTAACAAACGCGCTTCGTGCGGCTGAATGCCTTCGGCAATTTGCCAGTTGACCGGCTCGTTCCAGATTCGCTTGATTTCTTCGAGTATCCAGCCGACCGGCTTTGAATCTTCTTCCGCCGGTCCGAAATTCCACGATTCAGCAAAACTCTTTTCACCATTGTAGAGTTTTTCCGCCAGTTTCATATAACCGGAAAGCGGTTCGAGCGCGTGCTGCCACGGGCGTACCGAATATGGATTACGAATCTCCAATTTCTCACCGAAAATCAAAGAACGAAAAACGTCCGGCAAAAGCCTGTCTTCCGACCAATCGCCGCCGCCGATAACATTTCCGGCGCGGGCGGTGGCAATCAAAGTCTCGCTTTCAGCAAAAAAAGAATTTCGATAAGCGGCAACGGCGAGTTCCGCGCAGGCTTTGCTGTTGGAATAAGGGTCAAATCCGCCGAGTCGCTCGTTTTCACGATATGCCCAATGCCATTCTTTGTTTTCGTAGACTTTATCGGTTGTAATGATCACAACCGATTTCACAAAATCGCCGCGCCGAACGGCATCCAAGACGTTTACCGTGCCGATAACATTTGTTAAATAAGTTTCGACCGGCTCGCGGTATGACTTGCGGACTAAACTTTGGGCGGCAAGATGGAAAATGATTTCAGGCTTGAAATCATTGAGAACTTTTTCAAAAACATCCAAGCGGCGAACGTCGCCGATTATCGAAGTTACCTGCTTTTCAAGCTCTAAATTTTCAAAAAGATTCGGAGAGCTTTCAGGCGGCAGCGCGAAGCCGCAAACTTCGGCACCGAGAAGTTTTAGCCACAATGTCAACCAGCTTCCTTTAAAGCCCGTGTGACCCGTGATTAAAACTTTTTTTCCTTTCCAAAAACCTTCGTTCACTGCCAAGTTTTCCACGGCGGTGTTCCTCTATCCCAAAGGTTTTCCAAAAACTTTTTGTCGCGCAGAGTATCCATACACTGCCAGAAACCACTGTGTTTATACGCCATCAATTGATTTTCTGCGGCAAGTCGCTCAAGCAAATCCTTTTCCATAACACTGCCGTCGTCGCTCAGATACTGCAAGACCGGCGGCTCAAACACCAGAAAACCGCCGTTAATCCAGCCTTCGCCGGTTTGCGGCTTTTCCGTAAATTCCGTCGTCAAATCTTCCTTGATCAAGATTTCGCCGTAACGGGCGGGCGGGTGAACGGCGGTTACTGTTGCCATCCGCCCGTGTGATTTATGAAACGCCAGTAAATCTTCAAGATTGACATCGCAAACTCCGTCGCCGTAAGTCACCATAAAAGTTGAATCCTGCAGATAATTTTCCAACCTTTTAACTCTCCCGCCGGTCTGTGAATTTTGCCCTGTTTCAATCAGATGCAGCGTCCAATCCTCACTGTCTCTTCCGTGAATTTCCGTTCTGCCCGTTTGAAAATCAATGGTCATATTCCCGTTGAGATTGCAATAATCAATAAAAAATTTCTTTATGATTTCTCCTTTGTAGCCGAGCGCGATAAAGAATTCTTTGAAGCCGTAATGAGAGTAAATTTTCATAATATGCCAGAGAACGGGATAGCCGCCGATTTCAACCATCGGTTTGGGTTTTACTTCGGTTTCTTCGGCAAGGCGTGTTCCAAGACCACCGGCGAGAATGACAACTTTCATAATTTGCTCTGTAAAAAATTTACTCTCAAGTGTATTTTTGGCTTAGCGTGAATGTCAAGCAGTGTAATCTCAAATGAATTATTACCTTTTGAATAATATTGGAAGGTGCAATGAACGGAAAAATATTGACTTGATTCATATTCTTTGCCTTACTATAGATATTAAATTAGGCGGAAACCAGCGAATCAAAAAAGTTATATTAAATTTGAAAAATTAAGTAAGTAAAACTTAAAGTGCTAACTCCTTTGAAGCACTCATTGTGCCTTTTGAAAAATGATGATAGTCGGCAAACGAGTTTTATTTTACGCTCGACTTTCGACCAAACTTTATAGGATTTCTCTGTATTAGCATATCTAACGGCGATTCAACGCGCAAGAACATCTTCTTTAAATTCTTCTTTAAATAATGTCAAGCGCAACTTGACTTCTGCGGATTTTGAGTTAGAATTCTTCGCGTCCGCTAATTCAAATTCCGAAAAGTTATGTGGCAGCAAAGCAATTGCAAAAAGATAAATTGCCGCGTCGAAAAGTTTAGATTGACAAATACATTTCCAAATTTTAAGTATCAACCCTGGAAACCAAACATTTTTTGATGCCGCTTCTTGCGGACAAACAGTGCAAATTTTTAACTCAAAAGCACGATAGTCAATTGTCTTAACTGCCGTAAACCTTTCTGAAAATATAAGGAGATACAAATGAAAGTTCGTCCATCTTTTTTTCTTAATGCATTAATGATTGCATTATTTGTCTTGACGTTTTCGACGATTGCAACAGCGCAGGCGACCCGAACGTGGGTTTCGGGTGTCGGCGATGATGTAAATCCGTGCAGCCGCACCGCGCCCTGCAAAACATATGCCGGAGCAATTTCCAAAACCGCCGCCGGCGGCGAGATTAACGCTCTTGATCCGGGCGGTTTCGGAACCATCACAATTACAAAAAGCATAACCATTGACGGGGCGGGAACAAATGCTTCGATACTTGCGTCATTAACAACCGGCGTTACTATCAATGCCGGCGCGACCGATGTTATAACGCTTCGCAATCTTTCGATTAACGGTGTCGGGAACGGCATCAACGGCATTAGAATTTTGGCGGCTAAAACCGTGATTATCGAAAATTGCGTGATTGCAGGCTTTTCGGGAGCCAGTCCCAACGGTCGCGGTATTTCCGACGTGCGAACGACTGCGGGCGCGGGTAACCTTTTTGTCACGAATACAAATATCAACAGAAACAGCCAACATCACATAGTAATCAATCCCGGTGCGGGCGCGACTGTTAATGCCGCAATTACTAATGTTCGTTTGGAAAACAGCACTGGCGGCTCCGGTTTGCTAGTCAGTAACAGTTCAAATGTTCTTATTAGGGATTCGGTTATTTCCGGTAATTTTGGAAATGGAATTTTTGCGGAAGCATTTGTCGGGGCGGTCGATGTCAATGTTGAAAATTGTTCCATTACAAATAACGGAACGGGCGTTATTACATCAGCCGGAACTCCGTTCATTCGTCTTTCAAATGCAATGATTACTGGAAATAGCACCGGCTTATCCGGAGCAAACATTTTTTCCTTTGGAAATAATAGGATTGCGGGAAATAATGCCGGAAACGGACCACCTTCAGGCGGAAATATTGGACAACAGTAGGTTTGAAAGGAAAAAAAGGAGAGCAGTCAGATCTCCTTTTTTTCTCGCTAAGAAACTGTTTGAAAAGTCAGATTTTGCCTGCGAAACGTACGGAAAATAAAACCGAATCTGAGAATCTCATTCTCTTTTTTCGTTTATTTGGTGTGTTTGGCAGGCAAAATCTGACTTTTATTTCGTTTTTAGGGTTTTCAAACGGCTTGTGAAGGTAAGAGCGAATAAATAGGACGCAGACAAACACGGATTTGGCGGATTGACGCGGATTTTTTAATTATATCCGCTCCTATTTCTTACTTTCCGAACAGCTTCTAAGTGTATTTTTGGTTTAGCGGGAGTGTCACACAATGTAATTTCAAACAAATCATTACCTTTTAGATAATATCGGGAGGGTAAAACCTTTTGTTTGAAGCTACTTTCAGACTTGACCGGCGGATCTCGTATTTTCACGAGCTTTATAATAGTAAGCCGCAACAAACGGCATATAGCTTAAAAAGTAACGGATGGTAAGAGTAAGAAGGTTCCGAATACCGATGTATTTGATTCGCTTCAAACACTTGTAATAATATTTGCGATAGTCAGTATATTTACCTTCGTCAAAGCAAAAAAAGCATAAGAATATATAACTGGTGGTTTCCCCCCGAGAAAAGTTTTCCGCGCTGCGAGGTGCAAAGTGTTTGCGGCAAGATTCAACTACTTCTATCCACTTCTGATACTTACTAATATTTTTTTCAGTTGACCATGCTCCACCGTCGTGAATCCGGTATATCGCCATAGTATCTTTCAAAAATTTTATTTTACCGTATTGAGCGTTGAGTAAATGCAAAACCCAATCCCCAACGGGAGATTGATAGACCCAATCAGGAAATTTTCCAAATAAACCGTTGCGAAATACGCAGGAAGGTGTGTGAATATAATTACCCAAAGCCAAATCTTCGAAAGTTGTTATTTCCTTTTGGTCTAAGTTTGAAAGGTATGAATCTTTTACGCCATCCTCATAAACTGCTTTGACAGGGTGAAAACAAATGGCAAAATCAGGATTCGCTTCAAGAAAATCAATTTGCTTTTGCAATTTGGTTTTGTCCGTCCAATAATCATCACCTTCACACATTGCCGTATAGCTCCCGTATGAAAAGCACTTCTCATAAATTTCCGGCGAATTAGCGTTAGCACCTAAATTCTTCTCGCGTAAAATCAATTCTATTTTCTCCGGATACCGGCTTTTGTAATGTTGGCAAATTTCTCTGGTTCCATCAGTGGAACAATCCTCTCCGATAAACAATTTGATGGAAAAGTCGGTTTCTTGCATCATCACGCCCTCAATCGCCTGCCCGATGAAAGAGGCGTGATTGTACGTAGTCATAAAAATGCTGACTTTTAAGTCGTTATTGGACTGCATAACAAAAATTTCTTTTAATCGTGCGGAAGGCAACTGGTTCTTGAAACTTCGACCCTCTTCGGCATACTTTTCATAAAAGTAATCAATTTTTAGTTGCAGTACAAATATAATAAAAATGATAAACCTGCTCTACTCGCACATTCTCTAAACTGCTCGGAAGCAGTTCGACCGGACAGTGATGCACGATGTTGTGATTCGACAAGACGAGTTCAAAGTATTTTCTCTCAACAAATGATGCGGAATCGTATAATTGCTCGTCGAGAAAAAACACCAAGCCACCTTTTTTGCAGACGCGAGCCATTTCTGCCAAAGCCTTACGCGGGTCAGCCATTCCGTTCACCGCGCCGTAGTTGAGAACAATATCAAAAGTTTCCGGCTCAAACGGCAATTCCGCAGCATCACCTACAACAAACTCCATCGGAATTTGCTTTTCGGTCATAAAGTCCAATCCCTGCAAAAGCATCGTTTCCGACAAATCAAGTCCGACATAATCGGCATTTAATTCCATCCATCCGTGCCGGTAGAGAGAGTTGCAAGTGCCGGTCGAAATATCCAGCACATGCAATTTATGTTTTTTCTCTTGAAACGTGTCGATTATGTGCGAATGAACGTCCGCAAAAGTTTCGTCGGGTTTAAATTTGGTGAGGTTTAAGGAAATGCGGACGGGAATCGCCAGTATCAAAAGATATAGGATGTAGCTGTGTTTTATTAGAAAGTAGGCGACTAAAAAAACGAAAGCAAAAAATGCCGTGTCAATGAAATCTAAGCCTTTGAATCGGCGGATGAAAATTAAATTGATGAGCTGACTGGCTGTTAAAACCAGCCCGACAATAATCAAAGCATACACCGCCCAATCTTTCCAGGACATCCTAAAAGGGCGCACGGGCAGCGTGAGAAACGGCATCACATATTGATAATACGAACCGAGAAATCCATTATAAAAATAATCGCGCAATACCCTGTCCTTTTGCCCGATGTGATTTTCGAGATACAATCTCGGAATGCCTTTGACGCACGAATATTGTTGACTGCAATTTTCACACTTCCAAAAGGTCGTGTATGTAGTCCAGATATTTTGCTCGCAATTCAAACAACGATATTTTGAGAGATCCATTATCTTTTATACCTTGTGCGACAGCGCATGAGTTTCTCTTAGTTCAAGGACAACGCTCCATTTTCCTGTGTCGGCGTTCCAGTCCAATGCCTGATTTTCGTCAACGGCTGCCACTGCATGCGGCAAATCGTAACGAAATAAAATGATGTCACCGATGTCGTGATGCGCCAGCGTGTCAACTCGACCGAAAGGCGTTTGAAAAAAAGTTCCGCCCGCAGCGAAATCCGTACCGATTTGTGAAAGACTCGTTATCAATCCAATACGTTGCGGCTCTAAGGGATGCGAATGCTCCGCCAGAAAGCCGCCGCCGGCTGGATATTGAAGAATCTTCAACCTCAATTCGGTAAGAGATATATCAAAATCAGTTCCGGCAACTTTATTCTGCAGGTCTTTCATAGACTCGGCGATAATTTGAGCAGGTTGACCGATTTCATCTGCGAGTTTATTAGGACTATTAAATCCGAATTGGTGAAAGATATGCGGGCAGACGGATTTAATTACGCCGTCATCAATCCGATGATAATTGATTTCGGGCGCGGTGTTCGGTGATTTGCCGTGAGGAAAAGGCGGATTGCTTTTCCACCAACTGACCAATTGACGACGAAAATCGAGCAGCATTTCAGGCTCGAATACGCCTTTAATTACTACGATGCGCCCTTCAAAAACCTGCGCGGCGATGTCGCTGAAAGAAGTATGGGAAGCTATCTTTCCATCTTCTAAGAAACCTTCTACGATGACGGGCAGTGCAGATTCCGACCTTCCGACATTTTCGTTTGATTGATTCATACGATTACTCCCTAGTAATAAAATTTGAGTTGTGCCTGGCGTTTCGCTACTCTGAAACCGCATATCCAAAGCCTGATTTGCCAAATCCGTTTCCATTGTAAAACATATATTTTGTGTTTTGGCTACGCAAAACGAACGGATATGCAATCATCTCGCTATCCCAACCCGACGCGGAAACATTTATTCCGGTGCGGTCATCCTTGCGTTGCCACTCAACGCCGCCTGCCGATTCTGCGTAGCCGATTCGGTAGCTGCTGGCTTTGTTTTCTCGATACGCCGCCGCGCCCCGGCTTGAATACCACATTTTATAAATTCCGTTTTCCTTCAGCACCGAAGCACTGGAGATGCCGCCCTCAAACTCGTCGCGGTAATCAATGGCGACGATACCGTTTCTGCTCCAATTGATTCCGTCAATCGATTCGGCGTATTTGATATGATAAAAGGATTCGGGTCGCTCTCGAATAATTTCCCATTTCGTACACGATTGATACCACATTCTCCAAACACCGTTTTCTATCAAAACATTTGCCGTGCCGGTAAAATAAGGCTCGTTCGGTCGCGCGTCAAACAGCGGTCCTTCACCATATTTTTCAAAAGATTTACCGTGATTGCGAATAACCGCCAGCCCGATGCAGTTTTGATACGGCACAGTTTTTTTGAGACTCCAACCGGCGTAATAGAGATACTTTTTATCGCTCAGATTTACTATACCGACCGGCATCATTCCGCTTTCGTCAAAAGTTCCGAGTTTTCCCAAGGGCAAAATTGGTTGATTGTGTTCATACAATAAATTTTCGGGTCGGTCTGCCTCCACTTCAATATAGCTGATACGGCTTCGATTTTCAGTGTCTCTGGATGCAAAATAAATTCTCCAGCGGCTCTCATCTATGACATCCACAATTGGCAATTGCGCGTGGCTTTTGTTCCATTCGTATTGACCTTGGGGCTGATAGATTAACCCTCTTTTAATCCAATTCATAGCAAGCCTTTTTACATTGCTTCGTAGCTCGGCTTATCCAATTTCTTCGCCGGATTGCCGACGTAAACGCTCCATTCTTCGGTATTTTTGGTAATCGAGCTGCCCATTCCGACGAGCGTTCCTTCGGCTAAATGCAGTCCGTCCCGAATCGTCGAATTAACCCCGAAAAAGCAGTTCGGCTCAATCGTGCAGTGTCCCGACAAAACGACGTGCGACGTGAAAAAAACGTGGTCTTTTATCGTTCCGTGATGCCCGATGTGATTGCCGCTCCACATCACGACGTTGTTTCCGATATTGGTAAAAGGCTGCAAAGTGTTGTCTTCCAGAATAAAACAATTGTCGCCGATTTCGTTATTAAAACGGCTGATTCTCGAACTGATATAACTAATCAACTCGTAGCCTTTACCTTTTATTTGACCGTAGATTTCCTGGCGCAGACGATTCATCCGACTCGGCGACATCGGCGCGAAAAACGAAAATTCGTCCGGCGGATAAGTTTCTTCGACGGTTTCAAAAGGCACGACCGGCAAATCCTTGAAAGATTTGTCCGTCAAATACTGCTCGGTCAGCGAAAACGCGACGATTTCACAATCGGAATCGTTCGTTAAATAATAATGCGCTAATTCGGCAAAATCCTGTGTGCCGAAAATCACTACTTTTTTCATCGTTTTATCTGTAAACGTAAGTCGTATATTCGTAAAGCCCGTAATCGTTTCTGACGATAAAATTTCTCGACAAGTTTTTAACCAGAAATCCGGCTAAAACGTCCATCGGCAAATGAAACAAATCGTCGCGTTCCCAATCAACCGCTTTTGCCATCACGTTAAAAGCAATTCCGCGACGGCATTTGGTGAAAACGCGCGTCAGCAAATTCTGCGCGTAACTCCACATTTCCTCAAACGAAAGCTCGCGTTTTTCAGTCAATACGCCGTTCATCGTAATGTAATCGAACGTCGGAAGCTCGTCCGCATTTTTGATAATATCCGTTCGGTAAAAAGTAATTTGCGGAAATTTGCTCCTCGACAGCTCAACGAATTTTTCGGAAATATCGAGCCCGCTGTAATTGATGTCGGAAAAACCGTTTTGCCGGAGATACTCGTAAAAATGCCCCGCGCCGCAGCCGAAATCCAGCAAATCAACCGCTTTGTCCTTTTCTCTGACCACATCGAGCATCACTTGATGCCGCTTGAAAGTGTCTTCTTCATTCGTCCAGTCAACGCCGCGAAATGTATCGCCGTGGCGGTCGAGACAGCTTTCGTAATGCTCGACGATTTTTCGGTAATCGCTCATAAACTAACTTAAAACGTAATGCGCCAAAAGATTTTTCGTTCCGGCAAAACCGTTGAACATCAAAACGTCAATCATCGAAAGATGCGGCGCAAACTCGCTGCCGAATTGCCAGTAAGAAAACGGTGTCGTTTGCAGAAAAGATAATTTCACATCGTTTTTCTCAAACAATTCGCGGTCGTAAAGTTCAGTTCCGCCAATCGGATTAATATAATGCCGGGCGTTTTCACGTCTGCAAATGTCGAGAATGCGAAACTGCCCTTTTAACTCCTGGTTGTCGTAAATTTCCGAAGATTCGATTATATCGACGTTCAAATTTAATTTCTCTTTGAAAAGCCGCAAACTTTGCAAAATCATTTTTGATATAAACGTCTCGCCGCAATCAAGCACGGATTCTACCAGATTATACGTTTCTCCAAAAAACTCCGCTTTTTTGTAATTCTGCCTGAGGCTCTGCAAAAACTTTTCGCGCCATTTTTCTCCGTCGGCGGCAATTTCAATATCTTTTATCAAACGATTCTGACTTGCGTTTTGAAGCGGAACAGTGAACGCGCTGACCTGCCCGCCTATCAGAATATTATTTTTATTTATCCAGCCTTTTTTTATAAAATTCACATCGTCAAACACGACAAATTTATCGGCAGCGGCAAGCAGCTGAAAGTAACCGATGTAAGGAAACAGATACGGCTGCATAATCGCCAATTTCATAAAACACAAGATTTGATAATTTGGCAAATCCGAAAAATATTTTCCTCGCCGATTTCGACAAAAAGCGGCAGACACATCACCCGGCGGCACACGTCGTCGGTAATCGGCAGTTCCGATTTGCCGACATACGGCAATCTGCCCAAAGAAGGAAAAAAATATCGGCGCGGAAAAATTTCGCTTTGATTTAATTTTTCTTGTACTTCTAACAACCTTGCTTCAGTCGGGAAAACAACCGGATAATATGAAAAAGTTTCTTCCGTTCCTTGACGCAAAATCGGCTTTCGCAAATCTACTTCGCTCAACAATGAATCGTAAAGCGCGCAAGCATTCTTGCGGTCGGCAATAATCCTTTCAAGATGAGGAAAAACCGCCAAACCCATTGCGGCATTCAGTTCGGACATTTTCCCGTTTATTCCAAGCCCGAAAAATTCCTCGGTTCCCTTATGCCCGAAATTGTGATGATAAAATATCTTGTCGGCTATTTCTTCATCCCGGCAAACGATTCCGCCGCCTTCGCCGGTGTGAAAAAGTTTAGTTGCGTGAAAACTCAAAGTCGAAACATCGCCCCAATTCAATACCGATTCATTCTTGTATTTTACTCCGAAGCAATGCGCCGCGTCGTAGATAACCTTTAGATTATGCTTTTCGGCAATCGCTTGAATCGCTTCGACATTACACGGATTTCCATAGACGTGAGTGGCGAGAATCGCGGAGGTTTTATCCGTGATGACTTCCTCGATTTTTGTTTCGTCAACGGTTAAATAATTTTCGTCTATATCGACAAAAACAGGCTGGCAGTTTTCCCAGACGATACTGCTGACCGTCGCCACGTAGGAAAACGGCGTAGTGATAATTTCGCCTTGCAAAGCAAGTGCTTTGATCGCAATTTGCAGAGCGATTGTCCCGTTGTTGACGGCAAGTAAATGCTTTACGCTGAGAAAATCCTTCAGCTTCGCTTCCATCTCCTGAACCAGCTCGCCTCGATTAGTCAGCCATTTGGATTTCCATATTCTTTCTAAATATGCGGTATATTCTTCGAGCGGCGGCAGGAATGTTTGCGTAACATTAATCATTATTTTTTTACGACATAAAGCACTGAACGCGGATGAATGCCATATTTTTCAAAAGTCTCACGTCCGAAAAAGTTACTGTCGAGTTGTTCGACTCTAAAACCTGCGGCGGTTAAACGGTTGACGAAACCTTGTTTGGAATACATTCTAACATGGTCGTCCTGCCCAAAATATTTCCATCGTTCGCCTTCGTCGGTAACATCCGGTTTTTCAAAATTCTCGTCAAGTCCCAAATTAATCGGAACCATTGCGATTCCCCAGCCGTCCCGTTTGAGGATGCGATATAATTCGCGCATCGCTTGTTTGTCGTCTTCGATGTGTTCCAGAACGTGCGAACAAATAAAACAATCAAAAGACTCGTCCGCATAATTGTTCATATTTGTAATGTCAACTTTGTCATCAACACCTTCCATAAACAAATCACCGCAACGATAATCAAGCTGCTCGCTTTTCTGTAAAATCGCTCGCAGCTGCGGTGCCGGCGCAATCTCAAGCAGCTGCAATTTGCGGGATTTATCGACTGTTTGAAGAACTTTTTGGATATACAAATAATATAAACGGTCGCGGTCCGAACAAGCGCAAACCGGACATTCATAAGCCTCTATATTTATCGTTTCGGCTTGAAAAATCGAGTGAATATGCTGATTTTTTTGCAGCTCGCTAAAATAATACATCGAGAGCGGCAGAAAAAAAGCGAGTTTTGCTTTGCACAACGGGCATTCGTACTTATCGCCCAAATAGTCGGGGTAGAGTTTGTTTAAACGGTAGCGCAAACTACGAACTGCTTTTTGCAAGATTTTTTTTTGTAGTGTAGCCATCTGAAGTTGCTGTAAAAACTACAGTTGTGAAAGCTCGAAATCCAGCTTTGGGCGAACTGCTCCAATCCACTTGCCATGCCAGTTGCTATTTTCTCTCACGTCGGTAATTTCAAATGAAACAACGTCGGCTTGTTTATACAAAATAACCGAAGTGTCTTTTACAAAATAGATTTCAACCGTGTATCTGCTGTCATTTAATAAATTTGGAGGTATCCGGCAAACTCCCCGACATAAACCGGAAGATAAATTTATTGGGGGCGAACCAACGTTAAAAATACATTCGCCCGCGATTGTCCATAAAACTAAACTCAAGTTTATAGTAGTATTCTTCGGAGACAAATTCCAGAATTCAAATTCAATGTCAATCGGAGTTTCGACGGTAATATTATCCGTGCCGTCGGCTGTGTGAGAAACAACAGTAGCCCGTTTTAGCCGAATCGCATCATTGCCCGGTGCCTCTTCAAAACTTTCCCAACACTGTTCGAGTTGATTAACCGAATCTTTGCTTAGGTATTCATCAATAATTCCTCTGGTTTCTCCGAATCTGATCACTTGACCGTCTCTCAGCAAAACAGTTTTAGTGCAGAGATTTTGCACCGCCGTCATATTATGGCTGACAAACAAAACCGTGCGTCCATGGCTGGCGACCTGGCTCATTTTCCCCAAACATTTTTTTTGAAATGCGGCATCGCCGACGGCTAAAACTTCGTCAACGATTAAAACTTCCGGCTCCAGATTAGCGGCGACGGCAAAGGCAAGGCGCGTATACATACCGGACGAATAACGTTTGACGGGCGTGTCGAGAAATTGTTCGATTTCGGCGAAGTCAACTATTTCGTCGAATTTTCTGGCAATTTCCGCTTGTCGCATTCCTAAAATCGCGCCGTTCAAAAAGATGTTTTCGCGTCCCGTCAATTCAGGATGAAAACCCGTGCCGACTTCGAGAAGCGCGCCGACGCGCCCGTAAAGCTCGATTCTGCCGCTGGTCGGTTCGGTGATGCGCGAGAGAATTTTCAAAAGCGTCGATTTGCCCGCGCCGTTTCTACCGATAATGCCGACGACTTCGCCCGGCATTACTTCGAAATTAACGTCCCGTAAAGCCCAGAAATTATTTGTGTCTTTAGACTGCCCGCGCCTGAGCATTTTTAAGGGTTTCCGCGCCGCGTCGACCAAGGATTCGCGCAGGGTGGAATAAGGTTTCTGCTCGCCGCCCAACACATAATTCTTGCTCAGGTTTTCAACTTTTATTATCGGTTTCATTTCGGTAACGCCTGCAAATAAACTTTTCGAAATTAAACTACATCGGCAAAACTTTTTTCCATTCGCCGAAACGTGAACGCTGCATAAAACAAAATCGCCAGCGTTAGAACGGTTGAAATACCCAGGGCAAACCAATCGAACGGGCGACCGAAAAAAGCGGAGCGATAAGCCTCGATTTGTCCGGTCAAAGGATTGAGCGCAAGCAGCCAACGCCATTTGTCAGGCACGAGACTTGACGGGTAAATAATCGGCGTGGCAAACATTCCGATTTGAATCAGAAACGGCAGTGCGTAACGAACGTCGCGGAATTTGACATTCAATGCCGACATCCACATTCCGATGCCGATTGCCAACAGGCTGGTCAGAATGATCAGGAAAGGCAGTATCAGGATGTTGATTGACAAGCCGACGCTGTAATAAAACATCAACACAACCAGCAAACCGAAGGCGATAAGAAAATCGAGCAAACCCGAAGCGACCGATGCCATCGGGATTATCATTCGCGGAAAATAGATTTTTGTAATCAAACTGGAATTGCCGACCAGACTGTTGCCGCTATTAGTTACGGCATTGGAAAAAAACGTCCAGGGCAGAAGTCCGGCGTAAGCAAACAATGGATACGGGATTCCGTCGGAGGGCATTCCGGCTAACTTTCCGAAGAACAAGGTAAAAATCAACATTGTAAAGAGCGGCTGAATTATTGCCCAGAGCGCGCCGAGCAAAGTTTGCTTGTAACGCACCTTAATGTCGCGCATCATCAAAATGTAAAGCAAATCACGATATTGCCAGAACTCTCGCAAATTCAGAGGAACCCAGCCGCTGCGCGGTTCAATTACGACCAGCGGATTTTCCGGCAGTTGATAATCGTTTTTCCCATTCGGCAGGTTGGCAGGCGGCGCGGCGACGGCGGTCTGATTTTCTTTGGTGGTGATAAAACTCATTTTGAGACTTGAAGCTATCCGGTAAAGTGAGATTTTAGTTGCTTATTCAAGCGATTGTCAAAAAGGCGGTTTAAGGATTTGCCAGAAATGTCGAGATTTCCGAACTCGCGTCGGTCAGCAAAATTTTCAGTTCTTCGACGGAAATATTTTTATCCTTTGATGAATATTCGCCGTCGAGCGCAGGCGTAAAATCCTGCTTGTCGCGCAGTTCGGGCAGCACGGGCAGAATTGCATAATAATCGCCGCGCTCGACGGTGCGGAAACATTCTTCTTCGGAAACCATTATTTCGTGAACCTTTTCGCCCGGTCGGATGCCGGTGAAAATTATCGGCAAATCTTTGTCGCCCATCAATGCTTTGGCGACATCGGTTATTTTCGCCGCCGCGACTTTCGGAACAAAGGTCTCGCCGCGCTTGCCGTTTGAGATTGCTGCAAAAACCGTGTCAACGGCTTTATCCAAACTCAGCAAAAATCTGGTCATTTCTTCCAAAGTGACGGTTATCGGCTGATTTTTTCGTATCAGCTCGACAAACAGCGGCACAATCGAACCGCGCGAAGCGATGACATTGCCGTAACGAACGCACATAAAATTCGTGTTCCGGCAATCGCGGTTTGCCTCGATTAAAACTCTCTCCTGCAAAGCCTTGGTCATTCCCATCACGTTTATCGGCTTGCAGGCTTTGTCGGTTGAAATCCCGACGACCGTTTCGACCGGCAGATTATTTTCACGAATTGCTCGCGCCACGTTTTGCGCTCCGAAAATGTTTGTCTGCACGGCTTCAAACGGAAAATACTCGCACGACGGAACTTGTTTGAGTGCCGCCGCGTGAAAAATCACGTCCGCGTCGCGCATTGCCGCGAGCAATGCCGAATAATCTCTGACATCGCCGATGCGGAAATTCAGCAAATCCTGCGAATTTTGATAAATCACATCGTCGGTCGCGGTTTTCCGGTGCAGATAATCGAGCCGCATATAATGCTGTTTGGCTTCATCACGCGAAAAAACCGTGATGTGAGCGGGTTTTCCGAGTTCTCCGGTCAGCAGGCGTTTGACCAAAACCTGTCCGAGCGAACCCGTGCCGCCGGTTACTAAAATTCTTTTTCCTTCCAATGTTTTCATTCGTGATTTAAAATTTCCCGCATTTTTAGTCGTGTCTAAAAAAGGTTTTCACTTGCTTTGAAATAAATTCGAGCAAATCTTCCGTCATTTCCGTGTGAATCGGCAGCGACAAAACCGTGTCGCAGAGTTTTTCCGTCACCGGAAGATGAAAATCCGGCGCGACAAATTCTTTGAATGCTTCCTGACGATAAAGCGGAACCGGATAATAAATCATCGAAGGCACGCCGCTTTTTTCCAAATGCTTTTGCAACTCGGCGCGTTCGCCGTTTTTGATTTGCAAGGTGTATTGGTGAAAAACGTGCGTCGAATTTTTTTGGCGAGCGGGCGTTTGCAGTTCTTCGATATTTTGAAAAGCGTCGTCGTAAAACTTTGCGGCACTTTGACGCGCGGCGGCGTATTCGTCCAAATGTTTCAGCTTTATGTCCAGAATCGCGGCTTGAATTGTATCGAGACGCGAATTTACGCCGATTACCGAATGATAATATCTTTCGGATTGTCCGTGATTGGCAATGACTCGCATCTTTTCGGCAAGTTCGTCGCTGCCTGTAAAAATCGCGCCGCCGTCGCCGTAGCAGCCGAGATTTTTCGATGGAAAAAACGATGTCGTTCCGATGTGTCCGATTGTTCCGGCTTTTTTCGTCGTGCCGTCGCTCGATGTAAAACTTGATCCGATTGCCTGCGCGTTGTCTTCGATGACAAACAAATTATGCTTTTCGGCAACCCGCATAATCGCTTCCATATCGCAGCTTTGCCCGAACAGATGAACCGGGACGATTGCCTTCGTGCGCGGCGTAATCGCCCGCTCGATAATCTCCGCCGTAACGTTAAAAGTATCCGCATCGACTTCGACCATCACGGGCGAAAGCCCGAGCAGCGCGACGACTTCAGCCGTCGCAATGAAGGTAAAAGAAGGCACGATAACTTCGTCGCCTTCCTTCAAATCGAGAGCCATCATCGCAATCTGCAATGCGTCCGTCCCGTTGGCGCACGGAATTATGTGCTTGATTTTCAGATAGTTTTCCAGATTTTGCTGAAATTCTTTTACGCCCGGTCCATTGATGTAGGCTGTCGAAGCGATGCAGCCCAATACAGCGCGGTCAATTTCTTCTTTTAATTTTCCGTATTGACTCTTGAGGTCAACCATTTGAATCGGATTCATAAATTTTAAAAATGCAGATTAATACGGATACCCGAATCGTCAAGGATAGCAACAATCGAAAAAATCAACAAAACCTGAAATTTACAAAAAGGTCATATCCTTTGCCCGCGAAACACGCTAACTACGCGAAAAGGTTAAAACCAACGAGTAAAAAATCAATTCTTTTTTAGCGTTCTTCGCGTGTTTCGCGGGCAATGAAAATTATTTCCTAAACACTCTTTACAATAATTTCCGATTGCGAATTTGAAATTTGGAAAGTTACTCTTATTCTGTAAAATAAGCTATCGTGTTAATTCTTTTAACCGGAAAAATCAAAAACAATGAAAATTCTTGTAACGGGAGCAGGCGGGCTGGTCGGCAGTTCAACAATCAAATTTTGTCGGGAAATCGGTGATACGGTAATTGCCGCCGCGCGCCGGCAGATCGACATTGCCGACAAAGAATCCGTTCTTTCATTTCTGCAAGCGGAGAAACCCGACTCGGTAATAAATTGCGCGGCTTTTACTGACGTTGACGGCTGCGAAACAGACCGCGAAAAAAATTTTTCTGCCAATGCCGACGGTGTGAAAAATCTCGCACTCGGCTGTCGTCAAATCAACGCGAATCTGGTAACGATTTCGACCGATTATGTTTTCGACGGCGCAAAAACCGATTTCTATACGCAGCGCGACGACCCGAATCCGCAAAGCGAATACGGCAAAGCGAAACTTTTGGGCGAGCAAATGGCAAAAAATAATTTGGCGCGGGCAATCGTCGTGCGGACGGGTTGGATTTTCGGCGCGAACGGCAAGAATTTTTTGAGCCATATGCCGCAGCTTCTGCTGGCTGGCAAACGGATAAAAGTGATTCGAGATTCATATGGAACGCCGACTTACGCGCCGGATTTAGCGCGGCGACTGCGCGAGTTGGCGGAACTCGATTTGCCCGGCATTTATCATGTAACGAACGCGGGCGAAGGAACGACTTATGAAGGTTTTGCGCGTTTTATCGCGGGCGTTGACCAAAATTTGATTGAAGATGTCTCGTTTGCGGATTTGCGCCGTCCCGCGCCGCGCCCGCAAAATTCTAAGTTGCGCTGTTTGATTTCGGAAAAGCTCGGATTGAAACCTTTACAACATTGGCAGCGGGCATTGGAAGAGTTTGCCGGAAGCCGGGCAAAGCAGAAAAAAGATGAATAAAAAAATAATTATCACCGGCGGTGCCGGCTTTATCGGTTCTCACGTCGTCAGAAGATTTGTCAAAACATATCCTCAATACGAAATTATCAACCTTGACAAATTAACTTATGCCGGCAATCTCGCCAACTTAAAAGACGTAGAAAACGAATCCAATTATCGCTTTGTCAAAGCCGACATTGTAGATGCAAATTTGATAAACAATTTGTTTGAAACCGAGCAGCCGGATGCCGTCATTCATCTGGCGGCTGAATCGCACGTTGACCGCTCAATCAGTAATCCTTTGGATTTCGTGTTGACCAACGTGGTCGGCACGGTCAACCTTTTAAATGCGGCGCGAATATTTTGGAAAAGCGATTATGAAAACCATCGCTTTTACCATGTATCGAGCGACGAAGTCTACGGCACTCTGGGCAAAGACGGTTTGTTCACCGAAGAAACCGCTTACGACCCGCATTCTCCGTATTCGGCTTCAAAGGCGAGTTCGGATCATTTTGTCAGGGCTTATTTTGATACTTACGGACTGCCGATTGTCATTTCCAACTGTTCAAATAACTACGGCTCATTTCATTTTCCTGAAAAACTGATTCCACTGTTTATCAATAACATAAAAAATAAAAAACCCTTGCCCGTCTACGGCAAAGGCGAGAATGTCAGGGATTGGCTTTGGGTCGAAGACCACGCGCGGGCAATTGATTTGATATTTCATCAGGCAAAATCCGGTTCGACCTATAATATCGGCGGAAATAATGAATGGAAAAACATTGATTTGGTTCGCGCTCTTTGCCGCATTATGGATGAAAAATTAGGCAGAGAAGCGGGCGAATCGGAACAGTTGATGACGTTTGTGACCGACCGCGCCGGTCACGATTTGCGTTATGCCATTGATGCCTCGAAATTGAAACGTGATTTAGACTGGTCGCCGACTATCACTTTTGAAGAAGGATTGGAAAAAACGGTGGAATGGTATCTGGCTAATGAAGAATGGTTAGAAAACGTGACCAGCGGAGAGTATCAATCTTATTATAAACAAATGTATTCAACAGAACGGTGATCGAGTGTTTTATAGTTCATAATCCTTTCTATAGATATATCCGGCGGAAGATTACTAAATGAAAAACAAACTAATCGGGACGAAAGAGAATCAAAAACAAACAACAATTCGTGCCGGAGATTAGAAAAGATTTTTATTTTCCTTTTGTCTGGCTTTTTCAAATGTTATTATATTTTCAAGCAGAGATTTTCTGTTTGTCAGCATCAAAGAATTGAATTTTAACTTGGGATAATTTTATGGCAGATAAAGCGGATATAGAAGCATACAAAGATAAATTTAGTGACAGCGGTCGTCGTGTTTTGGAAACTGCGCTCGATGAATCGAGAAAGCGTGACCAGAATTATATTACGACCGAACACATTTTACACGCGCTGACCGATGAAGAAGCCGAGCTTTTCAATGCCACGATGCGCGATTTGGCGGTTGACCCGCGCTCGGTCAAGCTCCTCATCGAAAAGCGGCTCGACAACGGCAGACAGCATATGGGAAAGGGTTTCAAAATTGCCCCCGAAACTACCGACCTTTTCAAGCGTTCGATGGACAGAGCGCGTTCACAAGGTCGCCGCGTGATTGAAGCGAGCGATATTTTTTACGTTCTGTCGAACGATGAACGCAGTCTTCTGAATGACGTTCTGCAAAATTTGGGAGTGCCTGCCGAAGAAGTCGCGCAGACGGCGCGGACGCGCATCCGCAAAGTCGAAAAGGAAGAAGAGCGGGTTCGCCGGAAATACGAGCTTCCGTCTTTTCTCAAACATTTCGGCGTATCGCTGAATAAATTGGCTCGCCAGGATAAAATTCCGCCGACCATCGGACGCGAAAAGGAAATTCTGCAAATGATGGAAATTCTTTCGCACCGCGAGCGGTCGAATTCGCCGATGCTCGTCGGCGAGCCGGGTGTCGGAAAAACGGCGGTCGTCGAAGGTCTGGCAAGAATGATTGAACTCGAACCGGAAAAAGTTCCGGCAAGACTTCGTGACGCGCACATTGTCCAACTGCAAATGGGCGGACTCGTTGCCGGAACGATGCTGCGCGGAATGTTCGAAGAGCGCATCAAAGGCATCATTGACGAAGTAAAAGAGAAAAGCCACATCATTCTTTTTATTGACGAAGCGCACACGATTATCGGCGCGGGCGCGGCGATGGGAACG
>Ga0136617_10000134_pt1 | contig 53020 bp, 55 predicted proteins | sample AntDrymUQ3222106_2_FD_129672 | JGI IMG/M metagenome (GOLD analysis project Ga0136617, IMG submission 129672) | Polar desert sand microbial communities from Dry Valleys, Antarctica - metaG UQ322 (21.06) | ecosystem: Environmental > Terrestrial > Soil > Desert | place: Antarctica: Dry Valley...
GGCTCCAGCCGCTACCCCCACCGGGCCGCGGACGCCGCCCCCGTCCGCACCGTCACCCACAGGATCGTCCTGCACCCGCTCCCACCGAGACCAACCTGATCTTTAAAAGAAGTGGCATTGGGGACTGCCGCGACCCCACCCCCCACCCACCAGCACGTCGATCACCTCATCGAACAGCACGCCGGGAACGCCCTTGCCAGCACCCGATCGAGACCCGAACCGGACTTCCCGCGTAAACCAGATAAGGCTAGGGTAGCGACACGATAACCGAACATGTCGTCGTTACCTCGACAACGGACAGTGAAGCGGCCGCCAGCTCCCTTGCGACCGAAGCGATCAACGCCAAACTGGGAAGCTGCGCTCAGGTTGTCGGGCCGATCAACAGTGTGTACCGCTGGGAGGGCAAAGTACAGAAAGAGCAGGAGTGGCGGGTGGAGATCCTGACTGCCACCGATCGGGTCGCGGCGTTGACCGACCATATCAAGGCCAACCATACCTACGACGTACCCGAGATCATCGCGACCCCGATCACGGGCGGCAGCGTCGAGTTCCTGGCTTGGCTGGTGGACGAGACACGTGATGCGGTTCTTGGCGGCTCTGAACTCTGCTGGCGGCGCTCTGGGTGGATTGTCATAATCGTCCGGGTGAGCTCAGGGATGGCGTTGTCGCCGCAGTAACTCAGCCACCGATACCGCGCCCTGCTCCGCGTCCGTCCGGTTCGGACAGGAGAAGGTCGGACGCAGCTTCCTGGAGCGGGGTGGTGCGGTCGCGGACGGAGACTTCGTCGAACAGGAAGCTGCAGCGGTCCAGGACGCGGGCCAGCTCACCGCCGTGCCGGTCGCGTACCGCGGTGAGTAGCGTCGGCCAGGGTGGCGCCGAAGGTTGACCGGGTGAGGTCGCGGCTGAAGTCGACTGTTAGATTTGAAAAATTAAATTTGGGAAATTAAAGGTGTAAATGCTCTCTGAACTGTAGCAGTGTCAGCGCTGTGAAAGCTCTCTGACGAGATCGCGATATTGAGTTCGGTGCTTAGGCTGGACCAGTCGACGCGCCAGCCAGCGGCTGCTGCGAGCTGACGCAGAAACGCTCGCTGCGTACGGCCGTTACCCTCACGGAACGGATGCACCGCGTTCAGCTCTGAGTAGTAGTAAGCCAGGCGCTCAATGAATGGTCCTCGTCGTCGGCCGATCAGGTAGCTATCGAATTCGAGTTGCCCAAGAATGCTCGATGTGTACTCGTCAACAATCTGCCAAGCGGCAAAAGTGGTTCCAGACTTATGAACGTTGACCGCGCGGGTCTCGCCGGCCCAATCGTACACATCGCCAAAAAGTCGAGCGTGGAACCTCTTGAGATGCTCCAGGTTGTACTCGCCTGGCAGTGTCATCCGAACAAGCTCAACGTCTCGCGCGGATACTATCCTGCTCTCGATCTCACGCAGTTCGACTGCGTCGCGGATATCGAGTTTGTTGCGCAAGCAGTCGGTATCAGGCCAGCAGTAGGGGTCAGTCACCGCGAATGCGACGGATCTCTTCGGCGACTAGAGCGTCGGCGCTCTGCTTCCCCTCGGCTACGCTGCGAAGGCGCTCCTGCCACTCTTCGTCCAGCTCAACGCCCTCGATGTAAGAGTTCGCTACTGCAATTGTGACAGCGTCCTCGGAGCTGGCAACTTGTCGCGCGTAGAAAGTTTGCATGATTTCCGCGCTGATCACGTTGCTTGAGGCGGTACCGGCCGGAAGAGCCTCTCTAGCCAGGAGCCATGGGGCTTCAATGTGAGACATGCGCGATAGACTTTCAGCGGTGAAGGACCCGTATTGATCAATGACCCAATCCAGAAGTACCCGTTCCGTCTGACTCAGATTTTGCTGATCACCTGACGGCCAGTCGGAAACTCGGTTCCGACGGCGGTGCTGGTTGTAGAGAACTCGTACCACCGGACCCTGTGCCCATGCTTCGAAGTCGTCCACGAAGAGGCGAGTACCGTACTTTACCAGGTGCCAGGCCTGCGCGTAGTAAGCGAGCTTCTGCAGCTTCCACGTCGTAATTTGACCTGTACGCGCAAGGATGGCCGCGGCAACGTCATCGACGGCGACAGACATGCTCCGAACTCCTTCCGCTTCCGTGCACTCGGGCTACCACGGCCAGTCTACGGAGGGAAACCGACATGCTACGACAACTCAGCCGCCGGCGAAGGGGGGGAGGACGTCCAGGGTGGCGTCGGTGGTGAGCGGGGTGGTGCGGTCGCGGACGGAGACCTCGTCGAGCAGGAAGCTGCAGCGGTCCAGGACGCGGGCCAGCTCGCCGCCGTGCCGGTCGCGCACGGCGGTGAGGGCGTCGGCCAGGGTGGCGCCGGGGGGGACCTCGAGCGGTTCGGCCTCTACGCCGGCGGCCGAGCGGGCCGCGGCGAAGTACCGGACGGTGATCGTCGTCGTGGTGCTCATCCGCCGATGGCGCTCATCGGGCGGTCCGGCTGCAGGAAACCGGGCTCGTCGATGCCGTGGCCGGGCAGCTTGACCCACATCGCGTCGCGCCAGGTGTCGGCGATCGTCGCGTCGTCGGCGCCACCGCGCAGCAGCGCGCGCAGGTCGGTCTCGGTGCGGGCGAACAGGCACGAGCGAATCTGGCCGTCGGCGGTGAGCCGGGTGCGGTCACAGGCGCCACAGAACGGCCGGGTGACCGAGGCGATCACGCCGACCACATCCGGGCCGCCGTCGACGAGCCAGCGTTCGGCGGGCGCGCCGCCGCGCTCGGTGGGGTCGGGGGTGAGCGTGAACGCGGTGCGCAGCTGCTCCATGATCTCACCAGCGGTGATCATCTCGGTGCGCTCCCAGCCGTGCTGGGCATCCAGCGGCATCTGCTCGATGAAGCGCAGCTGGTAGCCGTGCCTTACGGCGAACCGCAGCAGCGGGACTGCCTCGTCGTCGTTGACCCCGCGCAGCAGCACAGTATTGATCTTCACCGGGTCCAGGCCTGCGGCCCGGGCGGCGGCGAGGCCGTCCAGCACGTCCGACAGCCGGTCGCGGCGGGTGATCGTGGCGAACCGGTCCTGCCGCACGGTGTCCATCGAGACGTTGAGCCGGTCGACGCCGGCGGCCGCGAGCGCTGCGGCGCGGCGGGCGAGCCCGATGCCGTTGGTGGTGAGCGAGATGTCCGGGCGCGGGGTCAGCGCGGCGGACGCGGCGATGAGGTTCTCCAGGCCCTTGCGCAGCAGCGGCTCGCCGCCGGTGAACCGCAGCTCCTGCACGCCGAGGTCGCGTACCGCGATGCCGATCAGCCGGATCAGCTCGTCGTCGGTGAGCTGCTCCTCGCGCGGCATCCAGTCCAGGCCCTCGGCGGGCATGCAGTAGGAGCAGCGCAGGTTGCAGCGATCGGTCAGCGAGATGCGCAGGTCGGTCGCCACCCGGCCGAACGTGTCGATGAGCCGGGGGTCGGCGGGGCGGTCCTGGTCTCGGGTGGAGGCCCGCCGCACCGCGGGCAGGCCGAGCTCAGAGGGCGTCACGGCCATAGCCTAACCGTTGCTGACGATCGCTAACCGGTCTCTGAGCTGCGACGATCGGTGTATCCGCAATCGCGGTTCAGAAGGTTGAAAATCACCGCAGTTGCTAGGTTGTTGACTCGTGTTTGCCGAGCTCGTGACGGGCGACGGTGCGTAGGTGCACCTCGTCGGGCCCGTCGGCCAGGCGCAGCGCCCGGGCCCAGACGTAGAACGAGGCCAGCGGGGTGTCGTCGCTCATCCCGGCGCCGCCGTGGATCTGGATCGCCCGATCGACGACGGCACAGGCGACCCGCGGGCAGACGACCTTGATCGCGGCGATCTCGGTGACCGCGCGCTGGGCGCCGTAAGAGTCGATCAGCCAGGCGGTCTTGAGCACCAGCAGCCGGGCCTGCTCCACCTCGATCCGTGACTGCGCGATCTGCTCGCGCACCACACCCTGATCGGCCAGCGGTCGGCCGAACGCGACGCGGGACTGCGCGCGGCGCACCATCAGCTCGATGGCGCGCTCCGCCATCCCGATCAGCCGCATGCAGTGATGCACGCGCCCGGGGCCGAGGCGGGCCTGCGCGATCGCGAAGCCGTCGCCCTCGGCACCGAGCAGGTTCTCCGCGGGGACCCGCACGTCGTGGAACGCGATCTCCGAGTGCCCGTGCTGGTCCTGGTAGCCGAACGTCGGCAGGTGTCGCGTGATCTCGCACCCCGGCGTGTCCCGCGGTACCAGCACCATCGACTGCTGGCGGTGCGCGGCCGCCTGCGGGTCGGTCTTGCCCATCACGATGAAGATCGCGCAGCGCGCGTCGGCGGCCCCGGAGATCCACCACTTCGTGCCCGAGACGACGTAGGAGTCGCCCTCGCGGCGGATGGTGGTCGCCACGTTGGTGGCGTCCGAGGACGCGACGTCGGGTTCGGTCATCGCGAACGCGGAGCGGATCCGCCCGTCCAGCAGCGGCTCCAGCCACCGCGCCTGCTGTTGCGGGGTGCCGAACTGGTGCAGGAGCTTCATGTTGCCGGTGTCGGGGGCCTGGCAGTTGATCGCCTCGGGCGCGAGCACCGGAGACCAGCCCGACACCTCCGCGACCGCGGCGTAGTCCAGAGTGGACAGCCTGGACACGCTGGGCAGGAACAGGTTCCACAGCCCGCGGGCGCGGGCCTGGGCCTTCAGCTCCTCGACGACGGGCGGCAGGTCCCACTCGGCCGCGGTGCCGCGGCGCTGCGCGCGCCAGGCCTCGTAGACCGGCTCGGCGGGCAGCACCCACTCGTCGAGGAAGGCGCGCATGCGCAACGTGAGGTCCGCAGCGGCGGGGCCGGGTTCGAAGTCCACGGCCCGCAGCCAACCAGACGGCGAAGGTGGTCCTGGATGAAGATGCAACCGCGGATATATAGTCCGGTTTGTGCCGCAGTTCAGGATTTCTGACGCCGCTCGGTTGCTCGGGGTCAGCGACGACACCGTGCGTCGATGGGTGGACGCCGGAGCCCTCCCGGCCGAGCCGGACGCGTCGAATCGCAAGGTCATCGACGGGGCCGCGCTGGCCGCGTTCGCCCGCGAGCACGCGAACGCCGCGCCTGACCCCTCCGACGTGCAGCGCTCGGCCCGTAACCGCCTGGTCGGGCTCGTGACGTCGGTGGTCATGGACCGGGTCATGGCGCAGGTCGAGATGCAGTGCGGGCCGCACCGCGTGGTCTCGCTGATGAGCAGTGAGGCGGTCCGCGAGCTCGGCCTGGAACCCGGGGCGCTGGCCGTCGCAGTGATCAAGTCCACCACCGTCGTGGTGGAGACCCCGGGAGGAACCTCGTGACGAAGCTGGCTGCGGTGCTCGCCGCCGCGGTGCTCGTGCTGGCCGGCTGTGGTGGTGCCAGCGGTTCGCCGGGGGCCCGCACGCTCACCGTGTCGGCGGCCGCCTCGCTGACCAACGTGTTCGGCGAGCTGAAGCAGCGGTTCGAAACCGACAACCCCGGCGTCGACGTGCGGATCAACTTCGCGGGCTCCTCGGACCTCGCCAGCCAGATCCTGGCCGGCGCTCCGTCCGGCGTCTTCGCCTCGGCGAACACCGCGCAGATGGACAAGGTCGTCGCCGCCGGTCTGGTGGCAGGCGTTCCGCAGATCTTCGTCACCAACCGGCTGCAGATCGCGGTTGTGCCGGGCAACCCCACGAACATCCAGGGCTTCGCCGATCTCGCCAGGCCAGACGTGACGCTCGTCGTCTGCGCGCTCCAGGTGCCGTGCGGGGCGGCCACCGAGAAGGTCGAGCAGGCCGCCGGGGTGAGGCTCGACCCGGTCAGCGAGGAACCCAACGTCCGGGCCGTGCTCAGCAAGGTGACCTCCGGCAACGCCGACGCCGGTTTGGTCTACGTCACCGACGTCGCCTCGGCGGATGGCCGGGTGGACGGCGTCGGTTTCCCGGAGTCCGAGAACGCGCTCAACTCCTACCCGATCGCGGTCCTGACCACCGCGGCGGAACCCGAGCTGGCCCGGATGTTCGTCGAGCTCGTGCGCAGCGAGGACGGGCAGCGGGTGCTGAAGGCAGCCGGCTTCGGGACGCCGTGACCGCGGTCTCCACGGCGAAGCGTCGCAGCGCCGACCGGCACGCCGTCGCCGTCGGGTTGCCGCGGTGGTTGTGGATCCCGGCCGGCGTCGGGTTCGGGCTGATCGCGCTGCCGGTACTCGGGCTGGTCGTGCGGGCCGATCTGGCGGGGCTCCCCGAGGTGGTGACCAGCGAGGCCGCCCTGGCGGCCCTGGAGTTGTCCCTGCGCACGGCGGCGATCTCGACGCTGCTCTGCCTGCTGTTCGGCGGTTCGCTCGCGGTGGTGCTGGCCCGGTCGACGGCGCGCGGGTTGCGGCTGGTGCGGCCGGTGGTGCTGCTGCCGCTGGTGCTGCCGCCGGTGGTCGGCGGGCTCGCCCTGCTCTACACGCTCGGGCGGACCGGGTTCGCGGGCCGGCAGCTGGAACTCTGGTTCGGGATCACGATCCCCTTCACCACCGCGGCTGTCGTGCTGGCGCAGACGTTCGTGTCCATGCCGTTCCTGGTGGTGTCCCTGGAGGGTGCGCTGCGCACCGCGGGGGAGCGCTACGAGTCGGTGGCGGCCACGCTCGGGGCGTCGCCGGGAACCGTCGCGCGCCGGGTCACGCTGCCGCTGGTGCTACCCGGGCTCGGCTCCGGGCTGGTGCTGGCCTTCGCCCGCTCGCTCGGGGAGTTCGGGGCCACCATCGCCTTCGCCGGCAGCCTGCAGGGCACCACGCGGACGCTGCCGCTGCTGGTCTACCAGGAGCGTGAGGTCGACGTGGACGGTGCGATCGCGCTGTCCCTGGTGCTCGTCGTGGTCGCGGTCGTCGTGATCGCGGTGGCCCGGCCGCGGGCGGCCGAGGGGCTGCGATGACGGCGGGCACGACGATGACGGCGGGCGCGGCGCTGCACGCCTCGATGCTGGTGCAGCGGTCCGAGTTCACCCTCGACGCCGAGCTGCGGGTCGGCCCCGGGGAGGTGCTCGCGATCCTCGGCCCGAACGGTGCGGGCAAGTCCACCCTGCTCGGCGTGCTGGCGGGGCTGCTGGCACCCGAGCAGGGCCGGGTAGAGCTCGGGGGGCGGGTGCTGACCGACACCGCTACCGGCGAGCACGTCCCCACCCACCGGCGCCGGGTCGGCCTGCTGGCCCAGCAGGCGCTGCTGTTCCCGCACCTGTCGGCCGTGGCCAACGTGGCGTTCGGCCCGCGATGTGCTCGCGTCGACCGGCGCACCGCCGACGTGATCGCCCGGCGCTGGCTGGACGAGGTGGACGCTGCCGAGCTGGCCGAGCGCAAGCCGTCCCAGCTGTCCGGGGGGCAGGCCCAGCGGGTGGCGCTGGCCAGGGCCCTGGCTGGCGAGCCCGACCTGCTGCTGCTCGACGAGCCGCTGTCCGCGCTCGACGTCACCGTCGGCCCGGCGATGCGAGCACTGCTGCGCCGGGTGGTACGCGATGCCGGTCGGACCACGGTGCTCGTCACCCACCACGTACTGGACGCGCTGGTGCTCGCCGACCGGGTGCTGGTGCTGACCGGCGGTGCCGTGGTGGAGCAGGGGCCGACCCGCGACGTGCTGACCCGGCCGCGCAGCCCGTTCGCCGCGACGGTGGCCGGCGTGGACCTGATCTCGGGAACGGCCTGCGCGGGTGGGTTGCGCACCGCCGACGGGACGCTCGTCTCGGGCCGGCGCAGCGAGCCCCTCGACGACGGGATGTCAGCGGTGGCGGTGTTCCCGCCCTCGGCGGTGGCGGTGTTCCGCACCCGCCCCGACGGCAGCCCGCGCAATGTGGTGGAGGTGGTCCTCGCGGCGGTGGAGCCGCGCGGGGACGTGGTCCGGCTGCGGGCGGCGCCGCCGCGGGGCGGGCCGGAGTGGCTCGACGGCCTCGCCGCCGACGTGACCCCCGCCGCGGTGGCGGACCTGGGCGTCGAGCCGGGGGTCGCCCTGTGGTTCGCCGTCAAGGCGAACGAGGTGATGATCCATCCCGGCGTGCGGTAAGGCCGCGCCACGAATCGCCCGCACGGTGTTGCGCGAATCTCACCCGGGGTCGATGGTGTCTCGGTGCTGGAGCGGGCGGGCGTAGTGTTGCTGAACGTGACTGGTCCGTTCCGCTGCGTAGCTGCTGTGATGCTCGTCGTGCAGCTCCTGGTCGTTCTGGCGGCCGGTCCGGCGCAGGCCGGCGTGGGGGACGAGCCGCTCGGCTATGTCGTGCACGCTCGGACCGGGGCCGAGGCCGCCGCTGCGGCCGTGGAGCTGGGCGTGCAGCCGACTGTCCGGTTCGACGCGGCCGTCGTCGGGTTCGCCGCGAGCATGACCCACGGCCAGGCGAACCGGATGCGCACGTGGCCGGGTGTGCTCGGGGTGGAGCCGGATCGGCGGGTCACGGCGCCGGAGGTGAAGGCCGGGCGGCTCGCGGGCCGGCCCGCAGCAACCCAGATCGACCCGCCCAGCTGGGGCCTGGACCGCATCGACCAGCGCACCCTGCCGCTCGACGGGCGCTACACCACCCGGGCCACCGGCGCGGGCGTGACGATCTACGTGCTCGACACCGGGGTGGACACGACCCACCCGCAGTTCGGCGGCCGGGCCTCGGCCGCGGCGAACGCCGTCGACGACATCGGCGGGGACTGTGACGGCCACGGCACGGTGATCGCCGGAATCGCGGCGTCGCGGAACTACGGCGTGGCCAAGGACGCCACGATCCGCTCGGTCAAGGTGCTCGACTGCGCCCGGACCGGCACCCTGTCCTCGCTGCTCGCCGGCGTCGACTGGGTGGCGCGCCACCATCAGGGCCCGTCCGTCGCGGTCATGTCGTGGAGCTTCGGACCATCCGAGACGCTGGTCGCAGCCGTGACGGACCTCGTCGACCGCGGGATCTTCGTGGCGGCCTCGGCGGGGAACACGGGCTCCGAGGACTGCACGGTCGCACCGCGCGCGTCCGATCACGTGCTGGTCACCGCGAACTCCACCATCGACGACCAGCGGGCCCCGAACTCCAGCACCGGCCCGTGCGTCGACCTCTACGCCCCCGGCACCGGGATCATCGGGCCCGTCCCCGGCGGTGGCACGGCGTCCTACAGCGGGACGTCGGTAGCCGCCCCGCACGTCGCCGGGGTGGCCGCGCTCTACAAGCAGACCTTCGGGGACGCGCCGAGCGCCACGGTGGCGCAGTGGATCGTGGACACCGCGACCCCAGGGGTGATCGCCGGTGGCGACACCGGCGGCACGCCCAACCTCCTGTTGAACACCGGCGGCCTGTAGCCCGGGTTCACACCGGGGTCAGGACGTCGAAGCCGGTGTAGGGCACCAGGGCTTCGGGGATTCGCACCGACCCGTCGGCCTGCTGGCCCTGCTCCAGGATCGCGACGAGCGTGCGGCCGACCGGGAGTCCTGAGCCGTTGAGGGTGGCCGCGAAGCCGCGCGTGCCGTCCTTGCGCTTTGTGCGGATCCCGGCGCGGCGGGCCTGGAACGTGCCGAAGTCCGACACCGAGGAGATCTCCCGGTAGTGGTCCTGCCCGGGCAGCCAGACCTCGATGTCGTAGGTGAACTCGGCGGAGAACCCGATGTCGCCCGCCGCCAGCCGGACCACCCGGTAGGCGAGCCCGAGGCCCTGCAGACACGCCTCGGCGTGCGCGAGCAGCACCTCGAGCTCCGCGCGTGAGTGCTGCGCCTCGGCGAAGCGGACGAGCTCGACCTTGGAGAACTCGTGCAGCCGCACCAACCCCCGGGTGTCGCGGCCGTAGGACCCCGCCTCCGAGCGGAAGCAGGGGGTGTGCGCGGTGTAGGCCAGCGGGAGGTCCTCGGCGGCGAGGGTCTCGCGCGCGTGCAGGTTCGTCAGCGGCACCTCGGCGGTGGGGATGAGGAACAGCTCCCGGTCGGCCACCCCGGTCTTGAACAGGTCGTGCTCGAACTTCGGCAGCTGCCCGGTGCCCGTCATCGTCGCCCGGGTGACGAGGGCGGGCACCGAGAACTCGGTGTAGCCGTGCCGCTGGGTGTGCAGGTCGAGCAGGTAGCGGGCGATGGCCCGCTCCAGGGCGGCGCCGGCCCCACGCAGCACGGCGAACCGGGGCCCCGACAGCTTCGTGGCCCGCGGCAGGTCGAGAATGCCCAGCCGCTCCCCGAGATCGACGTGATCGAGCGGGGGGAAGTCGAGCGCCGCCGGCTCGCCCCAGCTGCGGACGTGCGTGGCGTCGGCGTCGGAGGCGCCGTCGGGCAGCTCGTCGCTGGGCAGGTTCGGGACGCCGAGCAGGAGATCTTGTAGCTCCGCCTCCAGCTCGCGGTGCTCCTCCTCAGCCGCGGCGACGACGCCCTTGAGCTCGCGGGCCCGCTCGACCAGGCCTGCGCGCTCGTCGGCGTCGGCCCCCTGCACGGCGGTGGCGACGCGCTTGGACTCGGCCCGCGCCTCGTCCCCGCGCTGGATCGCGGAGTTGCGGGCAGCGAGCAGCTTCTCCAGCGTCGTCACGTCCAGGGCGAAGCCCCGGCGGGCGAGCTTGCGGACGGCGTCGGTGGCGGGATCGAGCAGGACACGCGGGTCATGCATCGTCCGAGCCTATCGCCGGGGGCTACCGAGAATCGGCCAGCATGCCCATCCGGGTGGTAGCGAGCGCGTCACCGACTGTCGCAGGATATGCGGTGCACCACATGATGACGAGAGGTCCTGCGCCGTGTCCGCTGCTGCCCCCGCCGTCCCGTCCTACGCCTGCGGTACTTCGGACGTCCCGCTGCTCGGTGACACGATCGGCGACAACCTCGACCGGGTCGCCACGGCGCAGCCCGACGCCGAGGCGCTGGTCGAGGTGGCGACCGGTCGGCGGTGGACCTATGGCGAGCTGCGTGCGGAGATCGACACCATCGCGCTCGGGCTGCTCGCCACCGGTCTGCGCAAGGGCGACCGCGCCGGCATCTGGGCGCCGAACCTCGCCGAGTGGACGCTCGTCCAGTACGCCACCGCGAAGATCGGCGTCATCCTGGTCACCGTCAACCCGGCCTACCAGGTCCGTGAGCTGGAGTTCGTGCTCAACCAGGCCGGGATCTCGGTGCTGGTGGCGGCGGCCGGCTTCAAGACCTCGGACTACGCGGCGATGATCGCGCAGGTGCGGTCGCGGTGCTCCGCGCTACGGCAGGTGATCCTGATCGGCACTCCGGACTGGGACGAGCTCGTCGCGACCGGGCGTCACGGTGACCCGGCGCAGCTCGCGCAGCGCCAAGCCGGGCTCAGCCCCGACGACCCGATCAACATCCAGTACACGTCGGGCACCACGGGCTTCCCAAAGGGCGCGACGCTGTCGCACCACAACATCCTCAACAACGGCTACCTCGTCGGGACGCTGTGCGGCTACACCCCAGCGGACCGGGTGTGCATCCCGGTGCCGTTCTACCACTGCTTCGGCATGGTGCTGGGCAACCTCGGCGCCACCACCCACGGCGCCACGATGGTGATCCCCGGCCCCGGCTTCGACCCGGCGGCGACCCTGGCGGCCGTCGCGCGGGAGCGCTGCACGTCGCTCTACGGGGTGCCGACGATGTTCATCGCCGAGCTGGGCGACCCGGGGTTCTCCGCCTACGACCTGTCGAGCCTGCGCACCGGGATCATGGCCGGCTCGCCGTGCCCGGTGGAGGTCATGAAGCAGGTCGTCGACCGGATGGGGATGACGGAGGTGACGATCTGCTACGGCATGACCGAGACCTCACCGGTGTCCACCCAGACCCGCGTCGACGACTCCCTGGAGCTGCGCGTGTCCACCGTCGGTCGGGTGCACCCGCACGTCGAGGTGAAAATCATCGACCCGGAGACGGGGCTGACGCTGCCCCGTGGCGAGCCCGGCGAGCTGTGCACCCGCGGCTACTCGGTGATGCTCGGCTACTGGGACGAGCCGGACAAGACCGCTGAGGCCGTCGACCGGGCCCGCTGGATGCACACCGGGGACGTCGGGGTCATGGACGCGTGCGGGTACGTCACCATCACCGGCCGGATCAAGGACATGGTCATCCGGGGCGGGGAGAACATCTACCCCCGCGAGATCGAGGAGTTCCTCTACACCCACCCCGACGTGCGCGACGCCCAGGTGATCGGGGTGCCCGACGCCCGGTACGGCGAGGAGCTGTGCGCGTGGGTGTTGCTGCGCGCGGGCGCGCCCGAGCTGACCGCGGAGGCGGTGCGCGAGTTCGCTACCGGCCAGCTGGCGCACTACAAGATCCCGCGCTATGTCGTGGTGGTGGCGGAGTTCCCGATGACGGTCACCGGGAAGGTCCGCAAGGTCGAGATGCGGGAGAGGTCGGTGGAGCTCCTCGGCCTCGCTGACGGCGCCGCTGGGCACACCGCGTAGCCGCTGGCGGCGCCGGTCATCCGTTCGTGGCTCTGCTGGAACGGCTGCGCAGAGGGGTGCCTGCGGTCTAGGGTAGTTGGACGCGTCCCGGTGTCGCTCGACGGGCCGACCATGCGACGGCCCAGGCATCTAGGGGCGCGTTCGTCATGCGGTCCGCTGGGGCGCCGCGACGCTGAGTCGATCGAGGAACGGGTGAACAGGGTGCCGACCGGCAGGGTCAAATGGTTTGACGCCGAGAAGGGCTTCGGCTTCCTCGCTCAGGACGGCGGCGAGGACGTCTACGTCCGCAAGACCGCGTTGCCGGCCGGGGTGGCGGTGCTCAAGCCGGGGCAGCGCGTCGAGTTCGGGATGGCGGAGGGCAGGCGCGGGCCGCAGGCGCTGTCGGTGCGGCTGGTGGACGCGCCGCCGTCAGTCGCCGAGGCCGCCCGTCGTCCCGCCGAGGACCTGCACAGCCTCATCGAGGACATGATCAGGCTTCTGGATACCAAGGTGCAGCCCGACCTGCGTCGCGGCCGCTACCCCGACCGCAAGACGGCCAAGCTGGCGGCCGAGGTGGTCCGCGCGGTCGCCCGCGACCTCGACGGTTAGGACGTAGCCGATGATCACTACGCCGGTGGTCGTCATCCGAGCGCGAGGTCGAGGCCTTGCGAGGCGACGTCTGTGTCGAGGACGACGACGCTCACGAGATGCCGGACCGCCGGGAGGCGTACACGTCGACGAGGAACTCCGAGTACTCATCGTCAGACTCGAAGGGATCGTCTTCAGGGGCCAGGTCGTCCAGCGAGGCGATCGGCTGCACCCCGTGGCGACGGACCAGTTCGTGCGTTGGGACGAAGTCATCTACCGGCCATTGCTGCGGCTGCTCAGGTGTCGTGGTCACAGGGCCACCTCTCCTTCCAAGGCCCTATCGTGCCATCCCGCGCCGTCCCGCTGCGGCAGTCTTGCCGCCAGCGGGACGTTCGTATGAGCCGCCCGGCCTGTCGCTCGGTTTCGTCGGCAGCAGGCGAGGTCCAGCGTCAACCGGATGCCGTGAGCACCCAGGTCGCGCGAGTCGGGAACTCGATCGCACCGGTCTTGGCGTTGGCCTGTGGCGGTGGACCGAGCTGCTGCACCTCGGCGGTGAGCAGCCGGTCCTGCGCTGTGGGCAGCTCGAGGGCGTACTCGGCGCGCGCGCCGGCGGTGAACAGCGGGCTGCGCTGGTTCACCTGCTCGTCTGACGCGTTGCGGTAGCTGAACACGACGACCCACGGTGTCTCGGCGACGGCGTCGGGCACCTCGATCCGCAGCGGGGTGTCGGGCGGTACCGCGAGGGTGACCGGGGCCGTGGTGTCGCTACGGCAGTCGGTGAGCTTCAGGTCGCAGTACTGCGCGGGCCGCGCGCCGACGCTTGCGTCTCCCGCGGCGAACCGGACCTCGGGTGGGGCGTCGCTGCCACACCCGGCCACCAGCAGGACGGCGACCGCGGCGGGCACGAGGCGGCGGAGCACGCCGTCACCCTACGGAGGAGGCGTCAGCTCACCGTGCGAGCGGGTAGTGCCAGCTCGGGGGTGGCGGCGCGGTGACCGAGGAACGGCAGGAGGCTGAGTCCCCGGCTGACCAGCGCCGTCTGCACCCCGGCCAGCGCCACCACGGCCGCGACGACGGTGAACCCGATCCAGTACGTGCTGTGCGGCAGCAGCACCCCCAGCGCGCCGCCGAACACCCATGCGAGCTGCAGCACCGTCTCCGAGCGGCCGAACGCCGACGCGCGGGACTCGTCGGGCAGGTCGCGCTGGATCACCGCGTCCAGGCTGACCTTGGCCAGCGCGCTGGCCGTGGCCCCGACGAGTCCGGCGAGGGCAGCGGTGGCGATCCCCGGGACCACCGCGGCCAGGGTGGCCACGGCGACGGCGGCGCTGATGCAGGAGAGGATCACGGCGGCGGCCTTGTCGAACCGCCGCCGCGCGCCGATGGCGTTCCCCGCGAACGACCCGATCCCGGCCGCGCCGCCCACGATGCCGATGAGGAACAGCTGGCGGGCGGGATCGGCCTCGGTCTGGCTCTTCACCACGAACGCGACGAACAGGGTGAGGAATCCGGTGAGGATCCGGACCGCGCCGTTACCCCACAGCCCGACGACGACGCCGCGGCTTATCGGCCTGCGCTTGCCGCGCGCCGTGGTGCGCAGAGCGGTCGGTACCTCACCCACCGTGGACTCCACCCAGCGCGGGATCCGCAGGCATAACGCGGTGCCCGCGATCCCGAGCGCGGCGCCGAAGAACAGCGCGCCCGGCGACCCGAACAGTGCTGCCATCCCGACCGCGCCGCCGCCGAACACCGCACCCGCAGCCAGCCCGAACGCGGTGAGCCGGGAGTTCGTCGTGATCAACGTGATTGTGGTAGGTAGCACCCGCGGCGTGACTGCCGCCTTGAGCACCACGTAGGACTTGCTCAACACGAGCACGCCCAGGGCCGCTGGGTAGAGCACCCACGAGTCGTAGTTGAACGCCAGCACCACCGCGAGCGCCGCCCGCCCCGCGAAAGAGAAGGCGAGCGCGGCGCGACGTCCCCGTTGCAGGCGGTCGAGCAGCGGGCCGATCACCGGGGCGACCACGGCAAACGGCGCGACGGTGATGGCCAGGTAGAGCGCGACGTTGGTCTTGCTCTCGGCCGTCGCGGCGGCGAAGAACAGCGTGTTGGCCAGCGCGACGGCGACGGCTGCGTCCACCGCGTAGGTCATCATCGTGGCGTAGGTCAGCGCGGTGAGCCCGGAGCGGTCGGCGCCGTCGGCGGTGGTGGCGCGGTGGAACGCGCGGATCCCGTACTGCGTGATCTGCCTGCTGCGCAGCGCGGCCACCCGGGTGACGGTGAGCTTGCGCGGCATCTGGGACGTGGGTCGTCCGGTCGCTGCGGTGTCGTCGACGGGGGGTGGGCCTGCGGCGGTCCAGGGCACCTCGGCGCGGGCGTCGGGGACGGGCGTCGGGGACTGCTGTGGCGGCGTACGGCGGTGCGCGCGCGGGTCGTAGCCCGGGTCGTCATGCCAGGGGTAGCGGTGGCGCGACTCGAACCGGTCGTGCTCGGGCGGAGCCTCCGGATGCGGGGGTGGCGTGGGCTGCTCCTCCGGGGGCACGGTCGACGTCGGCAGTGCCTGCGCCGCGTGCCGTTCCGGGGTGGGGTTCAGCCTGGCGGGCCTGCCGTCGCCGGTGACCCACTTCCGCCGCCCAGCGCGACGTCCGCGGCGGGGCTGGGAGGGCTCGGAGCGGACCACACCGCCATTCTGGCGCATCGCCGTCTCGGCCCCTGAGGGGCGACGCCGGCCAGGGACGTCGCGCCGATCCGTACCGACTCACCTGCCGATTCGTACCGACTCGCGCACCGATTCGTACCGACTCGCGGGTTATGGCGGGGGGAGGTGGATGTGGAAGGTGGTGGGCCAGAGTTTGCCGGTGAGGAGGAACTCGTCGGGGGCGCTTGCGGCGATGCCGTTGAGGACGTCGGTGCCGGCGCGGCGGTCGGCGGGGAGCAGGCCGGTGGCGTCGAGCACGGCGGTGACGCGGCCGTCGGCGGGGTCGATGCGGACGATGCGGTCGGTCTTCCACACGTTGGCCCACACCTGTCCGTCCACGCACTCCAGCTCGTTGAGCTCGGTCACGGGCGCGCCGTCGAGGGTGACCGTGACCGAGCCGGTCTCGGCGAACGTGTCGGGGTCGTGGAAGCGCAGCCGGTCGGTGCCGTCGCTGCGCACCAGCGTCGTGCCGTCGTGGCACAGCCCCCAGCCCTCGCCGTCGATCGGCACCTGTCGTAGCAGCGTGAACGTGGCGCGCTCCCACTCCAGCGCGACGCCGTCACGCCAGGTCAGCTGCCAGATGCGGTCGCCCACCACGGTGATGCCCTCGCCGAACAGGGTGCCCGGCAGCGCAACGGCCCGGCGCACGGCCCCGGTGGCGGGGTCCAGCTCGCGCAGCTCGGACCGGCCGGCGAGTCCGGTGCCCTCGTAGAGAGCGTCGCCGGCGAGCTCGAAACCCTGGGTGAACGCCTCGGGATCATGGGGTAGCTCGGCCAGTACCTGCGGGCGCAGCACCGGAACGGCGGGCGTTACCGGAACGGCGGGCGTCGGAGCGGGTACCGCCGCCGCGCATCCGGCCAGCATCGTGAGCAGGGCCCCGAGCAGTGCACGCTCGAACGTCATGGGTGGAGGGTGGCACAATCCCCGAGGTGAACGTCGAACCGACCCTCGACCCGCCTGCCCGGCTCGTGGACGCGGTGGAGCGGGCCCGGTCCGCCGCCGTCGCCGAGGCCATCGCCGATCTCGGTGCCGAGGCCGCCGGCACGGCCGTCGGGGAGCACCTGGACGCCGTCGTCGAGGACCCTGGCACCGTCACGCACTACTTCGCGGCCACGCACGGCGGGTACCGCGGCTGGCGGTGGTCGGTCACGGTGTCCACCGGTGGGGACGACGCCCCGGTCACGGTGAACGAGATCGTCCTGCTGCCCGGTCCGGACGCGCTCGTGGCACCCACGTGGTTGCCGTGGCAGGAGCGGATTCGCCCCGGTGACCTCGGTGTCGGTGACCTGCTGCCCACCGGGGAGGGCGACGAGCGGCTCGTACCGGGCTACCTCGCCTCCGACGACACCGCGGTCGAAGAGGTCGCGCTCGAGATCGGCCTCGGCCGCCCGAAGGTGCTCTCGCGCTCCGGTCGGGAGGACGCCGCGCAGCGCTGGCGGGACGGCCCGCACGGGCCGGGCTCGGACATGGCCCGGGCCGCCCCGGCACCGTGCGGGACGTGCGGGTTCTTCCTGCCGCTCGCCGGGTTGCTGCGAGGTGGGTTCGGCGTCTGCGGCAACGCCTACGCGCCGGCCGACGGCGCGGTGGTGGCGGTCGGGTTCGGCTGCGGCGCCCACTCCGACGTGGCCCTGGAGCCGATGTCCCCGGTGGCGGTCGCCGAGCTCGTCTACGACGACGGTGTCGACCTGGAGCCGGTGTCCTCCTGAGCTCGCCCGATCCCTTCGGCACCGCCGCGTTGCGGGCCGCGGTCCTCGACTCCTGGGCGACTTCGCCCACCCGGTTCCGCGAGGACGCCAACACCGAGGAGGACCTGCGCCTGGGCGGCTACGCCGACGCCTGGTTCGTGGAGCTGGCCCAGAACGCCGCCGACGCCGCCCGCGACGGTGCCGGCCGGCTGCGGGTGACGGTCGCCGGCGGCGAGCTCCGGGTCGCCAACACCGGCGCCCCATTGGACGCGGCCGGCGTGGCGGCGCTGGCCTCGCTGCGGGCATCGGCCAAGCGGGACGACCCCGGGTCGGTCGGGCGGTTCGGCGTCGGGTTCGCCGCGGTACTGGCGGTGTCCGACGCCCCGCGGGTGGTGAGCGTCGACGGCGCCGTGGCGTTCTCCGCCGCCGCGACCGCCGAGGCCGTCGCGGCCCTGCCGGGCCCGGCCGGTGAGCTGGCCCGCCGTGACGAGCCCCCGGTGCTGCGGCTGGTGTGGCCCACCACCGAGGAACCGCCGGCCGGGTTCGCCACCGAGGTGCGCCTGCCGCTGCGTCCCGGGGTGACCGCGGACGCGCTGCTGGCGCACGCCCGCGAGGCGGCCCCGGACCTGCTCCTCGCGCTGCCGGGTCTCGCGGAGATCAGCGTCGCCGACGCCGTGCTACGCCGGGTCGACGGTCCGGCCCCCGGCGAGGTGCGGATCGGTTCCCGGCGCTGGCTGCTCGCCCGCCGCGCCGGTACGCTCGCCGACGACGCCCGCGACCGCGCCGTCGAGCAGCGCACGCGGCGGGACTGGACCGCTGGCTGGGCGCTGCCGCTCACCGCCGACGGCGCCCCGGAACCGCTCGCCGACGACGTTGCGCATGCCCCGACGGCCACCCAGGAGCGGCTCGCGCTGCCGGCCCGGTTGATCGCGACCCTGCCGCTGGAGCCCGACCGCCGCCGGGTGCGCCCCGGCCCGGCGACCGACCGGGTGCTGGCCGGCGCCGCCGCGGCCTATCTCGATCTCGTGCGGGCCCTCGCGCCCGGACATCGGCTCGCGCTCGTACCCGAGGCGGGGTTCCCGCCCTCCGAGCTCGACGCCCGGCTCCGGGAGCAGTTGCTCGACGCCCTGCGCGGCGCGGTCTGGCTACCCGCCGCCGGTGGCGCCGAGCTCGCCCCGGGCCGCGCGGAGTGGCTGGACCTGCCCGGTGCCGGTGCCCGACTGGTCGCGCTGCTCGCCGAGGCCGGGTTCGACCGGCTCCTCGCAGTGGTGGCGGAACCGGCGGCGCTGGCCGTGCTGGGCGTGCACCGGCTGGGCGCCGCGGAGCTCGTCAGCCGGCTGTTCGGCGTCGAGGCGCCGCCGACGTGGTGGCGGGCGGTGTACGCCGAGCTCGAACCGCTCGCCGAGACCGTCCCCGGGCTGCGCGACGAGCTGCGCGCGCTGCCCGTCCCGCTGGCCGACGGCCGTACCGCTGCCGGCCCCGCGACGGTGCTGCTGCCGCCCGAACCGCTCGCCGGTGCCGGTGCCGGTGCCGGCGAGGCCGTCGGGCGGATCGCGGCGCTGGCACTGCCCGGCCTGCACGTCGCCGACCCGGCGGCGGTCCACCCGCTGCTGCGCCGGCTCGGTGCCGCCGACGCCGACCCGGCCGGCCTGCTGGAGCACCCGGCGCTGGCCGCGGCCGTCGAACGGTCGGTGGACGACGCCGAGGCCGGGCTGGACACCGCGCCGCTGGCCGAGGCGGTGCTCGCGCTGGTGGCGGAGCGGGGCAGTGCCCCGGCCGAGCTCGCCGCGCTCGCCCTGCCCGACGCGCAGGGCCGCCCGACGCGCGCCGACGAGCTGCTGCTGCCCGACGCGGCGCTGCGACCGCTGCTGGCCGACGACGCCCCGCTCGAGGTGCTGGACCCCGCCTGGACGGCCCGGGTGCCGCGCGCCGCGCTCACGGCCCTCGGGGTAGTCGACGGGTTCGCCGTGATCGTCGACGAGGACCCGGTCGGACCCGACCACGACCTCGATGACGAGCAGCGCTGGTGGGACACGCTCGACGCCCCGCCCGCGCGGCTCGTCGCGGTGCGCGACCTCGATCTCGTCGCCGCGGAGGTCTGGCCCGCCGCGCTGGCGTTGCTCGCGTCCGAGCGGGACACCCGCGCCGCGGTCACCACGCCCGGCTCGTACCCGGCCTGGTGGCTGGCGCGACACGCACGGCTGTGCGGGCACCGTCCCGGGCACTGGCGCCTTCCCTCGGCCGAGCACCTCGGAGCCCTCTACGACCCGGTTCCCGTGGAGACGGGCATCGACGAACCCTTCCTCGCCGCGCTCGGGGTCCGCGCCGACCTCACCGTCGCCGACCCGGGCGCGGCCGCCGATTTGCTCGCCCGCCTCGCCGACCCGGCCCGCCGCCTCGAGGTGGGCCTCGTCGCCGTCGCGCATGCGGCGCTGGCCGACGCGGTCGCCGCGGACCGGGTGCGCCTGGGTGAGCTCGACCTCCCCGCGCACGTCCGCGCGCTCGACGGCAGCGTCGTGGGCGTGGACGTCGCGGTGGTCCTCGACGCGCCGTGGCCAGCGGCCGTGCTGCCGGCAGGCGAGCTCGTGGTCGGTGGCGGTGACCCGACCGCGCTGGCCGACTTGCTCGACCTGCCGATGGCGAGCGAGGTCGTCGCTGCCGAGGTGGAGGGTGCGGGCACAGCGGTGCGCTGGGCGGCGATCGCCGAGATCGTGGTGGCCTGCCACACGTTGGGGGTGCCGGTTCCGTCCGGGGAACTGCGCCTGCATGACGAGCTGTGGGTGTCGATGCGCCGTCCGGTCAGCGGCCGGTTCCGCGTCCCGACCTGGGTGGACGTTGCGGGACACGCACATGCCGAAGATCCGTTGCGAGCGCTGCTCGGGCTGTTCGTCGCCGGAGAGATTGCGGAATGAACAATCGGGGGCGCGTGTTGCACTGAGCCGTGACTCACGCTGGCAATGGTGCGGCGCGGTGGCCCCGACGGGTCTGCGTGCTGTCCGTGCACACCTCTCCGTTGGAGCAGCCGGGTACCGGTGACGCTGGCGGCATGAACGTCTACATCGTGCAGACCGCCCTGCGGATGGCGCGGCGCGGCGTGCAGGTCGAGATCTTCACCCGGGCGACGTCCTCGGAGCACCCACCGGTCGTCGAGCTGGCTCCCGGGGTACTGGTGCGCCACGTCGCCGCCGGCCCGTTCGAGGGGCTCGGGAAGGACGATCTGCCCAGCCAGCTGTGCGCGTTCACCGCCGGCGTGCTCCGCGCCGAGGCGCGCCACGAACCCGGCCACTACGACGTCGTGCACTCGCATTACTGGCTGTCCGGGCAGGTCGGCTGGCTGGCCCGGGACCGCTGGGGCGTGCCGCTCGTGCACAACGCGCACACCCTGGCCCGGGTCAAGAACGCCGCGCTCGCCGATGGCGACCGGCCCGAACCGGTGGTGCGGGTGATCGGGGAGGACCAGGTGGTCGGGGAGGCCGACCGGCTCATCGGCAACACCGACGAGGAGACGCGTCAGCTCATCGAGCTCTACGGCGCCGACCCCCGGCGCACCGCCACGATCCCGCCGGGCGTGGACCTGGTCCGGTTCACCCCCGGCGACCGCGCGGCGGCGCGGCGGGGGTTCGGGATCGCCCCGGACGCGGTCGTGCTCGCGTTCGTCGGCCGGATCCAGCCGCTGAAGGCCCCCGACGTGCTGCTGCGCGCCGCGGCCGAGCTGCTGGACCGCGCTCGTGGCAACGGCGACCCCACGCTGCGCTCGCGGCTCGTCGTGCTCGTTGCCGGTGGTCCGTCGGGCAGCGGGCTGGCCGAGCCGACGTCGCTGCAGGAGCTGGGCGCCGGTCTGGGGATCAGCGACGTGCTGCGCTTCCTGCCGCCCGAGGACGGGGAACGGCTCGCTGATGTCTACCGGGCCGCCGACGTCGTCGCCGTCCCGAGCCACAACGAGTCGTTCGGTCTGGTGGCGCTGGAGGCACAGGCCTGCGGCACGCCGGTCGTCGCGGCCCGGGTCGGCGGATTGCCGGTGGCGGTGGCCGACGGGCGGTCCGGGCTGCTCGTGCCCGGACACGGTGCCTCGCAGTGGGCCGACGCGTTGGGCGCGGTGGCGCTCGCCCCCGCCCGGCGCGACGAGCTGAGCCGCGGTGCGGTCGGGCACGCGCGCCGGTTCTCCTGGGACCGGACGACCGACGCGTTGCTGGCCACCTATGCCGGGGTGGGCGTGGAGTTCCTCGATCGACAGGAACCGCCGGTCGTGCGGGCCGGCGTCGGGGTGGGGACGATCGGCCGATGACCGGGCTGAGCGAGCAGCAGGTGGACGGCGTCGTCGCGACCGCCCTGGCCGAGATGGACGTCGAGCACCATCGTCGGGAGGCCGGGCAGTTCCTCGTCACGCTGCCGGGCACGAACCGGCTGCAGACGCACTGCTGGCTGCTCATCCGCGAGCACGCGCTGTTCGTGCAGGCGTTCGTGTGCCGGGCGCCCGACGAGGAACACGCTGCTGTCTACCGGTTCCTGCTGCAGCGCAACGCGCGGCTCTACGGCGTGCACTACGCGCTGGACCGCATCGGCGACATCCACCTCATCGGCCGGCTCGGCCTGCACGCGGTGACCGCCGCCGAGCTGGACCGCGTGCTCGGGCAGGTCCTGGAGGCCGCCGACGGCGACTTCAACACCCTGCTGGAGCTCGGCTTCGCGTCCTCGATCCGCCGCGAGCACGCCTGGCGCTGCGAGCGCGGGGAGTCGGTCGCCAACCTGAGGGCGTTCGAGCACCTGTTCGACTGACCCACCGGATGTGGGGAAAGTGTCGGTGACGGGTTCGTCGCGGGCGTCGTGTTCCACACCGGCCGCTTCAGCTATCCGCTCGACGAGCGGATCACCGCGTGTCCGATCGCGGCGCTCTGGGGCACCCGTGCCGATGGCGCCGTCGAGACCCGGAACGCGACCACGTAGTCGCCTGGTCGAACCAGTGCGCGTCCGCGTCACGAAACCTGGAGACGTGGCGGCGGTCAATCACTGAAGGTAACTGCATGTGACCCTTAGTATCCGGATACGTAACCATTTCGGGTTACCCTTTTCAAGGGTCCTGCTTCCATGATGGAGTGACTGTTGACCGACAGCATCGTGTGCCCGATCGTGGAGGTTCGGGTTGATCCGTTCCGGTAGTGTCACTTGCAGGGAGATCGTCACGTGCCTGTCCGCAGCCCGTACCCCGACGTCGTCATCCCCGAGGTCTCGCTGTTCGACTTCCTCCTCACCGACTTCGGCGAGCGGGCCGACGCCCCGGCGCTGATCGACGGGGGATCCGGAGCGGCGGTGACCTTCACCGAGCTCAGGTGCCTGGCACTGAAGACTGCTGCCGCGCTGGCGGAGCGCGGCATCGCCGCGGGTGACGTCGTGGCCGTGTTCGCGCCGAACACGCCGTACTACGCGGTGGTGTTCCACGGCATCCTGCGGGCCAACGCGATCGTCACCAGCGCGAACTCGCTGTACACCCCCGGCGAGCTGGCACACCAGCTGTCCGACTCCGGCACGAAGCTGCTGTTCACGGTCGCCGCGTTCCTGGACCGGGCCACCGTGGCGGTCGCCCAGGCCGGGTTGCCGACCGACTCGATCATCGTGCTGGACGGTGCCGAGGGGTACACCTCGCTGGAGGACCTGCTGGACACCTCGGCCGAGCCACCCGCGCAGACCGTGGGGCCCGGGGACACCGCGGTGCTGCCGTACTCGTCGGGGACCACGGGCCGGGCCAAGGGTGTGATCCTCACCCACCGCAACCTGGTGGCGAACCTCTGCCAGATCACGCCGATGTTCGAGGTCAACGCCGAGTCCACGCTCATCGCCGTCCTCCCGTTCTTCCACATCTACGGGATGACCGTGATGATGAACAACGGCATCCACAACCGCTCCACCGTGGTCACCATGTCGAAGTTCGACCTGCCGGAGTTCCTGCGGGTCATCGCCAAGTACAAGGTCAAGCGGGTCTACATCGCGCCTCCGGTCGCCGTCGCGCTGGCCAAGCACCCGATCGTCGACTCCTACGACCTGTCGTGCGTCGACGTCGTCTTCTCCGGCGCAGCCCCGCTGGACGCCGAGCTCGGGCGCGCGGTGGCCAGGCGGCTGGGGTGCCGGATGCTGCAGGGCTATGGGATGACCGAGCTCAGCCCCGTCAGCCATGCGATCCCCGACAACCGGCCCGACATCGACCTCAACAGCGTCGGCTTCGCAGTGCCGGGCAGCGAGTGCAAGCTGGTCGACCCCGACACGGGTGCGGAGGTCGGTCCGGGGGAGCGGGGCGAGCTGTGGGTCAAGGGTCCGCATGTGATGACCGGCTACCTCAACAACCCCGAGGCCACCGCTCGCACCCTCGACGCCGAGGGCTACCTGCACACCGGCGACGTCGCGACGGTCACCGCGGAGGGTGTCTTCACGATCGTCGACCGGGTCAAGGAGCTGATCAAGTACAAGGGCTACCAGGTGCCACCCGCCGAGCTGGAGGCGCTGCTGCTCACCCATGACAAGATCGCTGATGCGGCCGTCATCGGGGTGCGTGACGACGCGGGCGAGGAGGTGCCCAAGGCGTTCGTCGTGCGGCAGGAGTCCGGCGCGGACCTCACCGCCGACGACGTGATGGCCTTCGTCGCGGCGCGGATCGCGCCGCACAAAAAGGTGCGCATGGTCGAGTTCATCGACCAGATCCCGAAGTCCGCGTCGGGCAAGATCTTGCGCAAGGACCTCCGCGCCCGCGAGCCAGTCGCCAGCTGAGGCGGCGAAGTAACGCTGACCATTCGTATCGTGATTTCGCAGCGAGGGTGGCACTGAACGTCCAGATGTGAAGGTGCTGGCGGGACGCCGTCCGCACTGGACGTCGTTTCGGGATGGGAATGCCGAATGTCAACTGGACGGGTGCGGCCTTGGCGACTTTCCGGTGGGGAGAAAAGGGCGGTTGTCAGGTGTGAACGGGGCGGACTACCAGACGTCGCCGTCGCGCCAGTCGCAGGTGAGCTCGCCGAGCAGATCCAGCGGGAGCACGACCGGAAGGACGTAGATGCCACCGTCCTCGTCTTTGGTGCGCTCGATGCCGGTGGGCGTGAGCGCCGAGGTCGGCCCTTGCCACAGCTGCCAGCCGCGCGCCGCGTAGAAGGTCGCGGCCGTGTCGGTGGCACCCAGCGCACCCAGGTCGTAGGCGCCGCGCACCACCCGTTCCAGAGCGTCCATCATCGCCGTGGCGTGGCCACACCGGCGCCGGTCGCCCCGCACGCCCACGCCCTCGACGTAGCCCACCCGCAGCGCCCGCCTGCCGTGCAGCAACCGCCGCTGGATCACGGACGCGTGCCCGATCAGCTCGGCTCCCTCCCACACCATCGCATGCACGCCACCCAGGGCGTGCTCCCAATCGTGGTCGGTCAGATCTCCCTCGAAGACGTCGTCGAGCAGGGTCCGTGCCGCGGTGAGTGTGGCGGCGTCCAGGTCGGCGGTATGGGCGGTGTGCAGCTCAGCCATGTGCGCGATCCTTGCGGAAGTTTCGGTGTTGCACAGCCGAATGCCGCTGGCGTCGACACGTGCACTGATCGGATGTTCGTTGTGGAGAGTGCGTTCGGCGATTGCGTTCGTCATCACCGGGTGGGGGATGCCGAACACGAGCTCGGCGGCATACGGTGTGGGCATGGTGCAGCCCGGACCGGCGCGGTCCACCACGCTAGACCAACAGTTGTGCTTCGCGCTCTACACCGCGTCCCGGGCGATGACGAGCTGTTACCGACCGCTCCTGGAGGCGATCGGCCTCACCTACCCGCAGTATCTGGTGATGCTCGTGCTGTGGGAGCGCGGCGACACCACCGTGACCGGGATCAGTCATGCGCTGCAGCTGGAGACGGGCACGCTCTCGCCCCTGCTTAAGAGGCTCGAGGGCACCGGATACGTCACCCGCACCCGGCAGGTTGGCGACGAGCGCTCGGTGTTGGTGTCGCTCACACCGGCGGGTCGCGCGCTCGAAGCCCAGGCGGCGGGCGTGCAGCGGCGGATGGCGTCGGCCAGCGGGCTGACCCGCGCCGAGATCGTTGAGCTGCGCACGGTGCTGCAGCGGCTTACCGGACAGCTTCGATCCGTTGCGGCGGCCAGCGCCTCCTGACGGGTAACCAGCGCCGCGGCGAGCGGTGCGGCCGTGACGACCCCTCGTTCGTCACGGCCAGCTTTCGCGCGGACGTCAGATTCAGATCACGTCTGTTACGACCTGTGGTGCAATCCGAGGCCGTGACGTGGTCGAGCGAGCCGACCAGCTCGTCAAGGCGTGCAGTCAGATGCGGGGTACACCCGAGCAGCGCACATACCATCCCTTTTCAAACGGCACTAGTCAACAGGACGCTACTACATCGGACACAACTAAGTTGTGAGGTGCTCGGGTTCAGAGTCACCGGCACGGCTACGGGTGATCATCCGTGGACGGCTCGGCCGTCGTCAGCGACGATGAGTCCGCGTTGAGGTAGTGGTGTCGGCCGGGAGGCTCGTCCAGGGGCGCTTCGGAGAACTCCGAAGACGAACCATAGACGGTGGAATCTGGCCGTCGACCTCAGCTCAGGTCGATGTATATCCGCACCGCTGTGCCGTCCGAGCGGCGATGCACCCGCACCAGATCGCAGACCTGATGCACGGTGAACAGCCCGTGTCCGACCTCCGGCGGTGCGGGCGGACGGCGCCCGACGAGCGGGTCGCTGATCCGACCGCCGTCCTGTATCTGGCAGACGACCTGCCCGCCCGCCGTCCAGATGTGGAGCAGGCCCGACCCGCTGGCGTGGGTGAGGGTATTGACGACGAGCTCCTGCACCGCCAGTCGCAGATCGTCGATTCGCTGGGGTGCCATCCCCACGTTCACGGCGTAGTCGTAGACGAACCGGCGTGCCGTGCTGGTTCCGGTGGACGGCCGGATCACCATGACGTCGGACTCCGCCGGCGGTGGCGGCAACGGGTGGTCGAACCAAGCCGCGACGACCCCGGCATCGGCGTAGCTCGGGCTGGGCCAGCGGTCCGAGCCCACGGCCAGCATGGGATGGGTCCGCGTGGCGTCGGTGAGCACCTTGCGATCGAGCCGGGTGACGTCGTAGGGGCAGAGCACGTAGGCGGGCGTGTCGTGCAGAGCAAGGTTGATCAGCGCCTCGTGCTCGGCACACGCGGGGTATTCCTCCGCGGTGCGGCCGGCCCAGATCGGCTCGCCGACGACGCGGACGCGCCGCCCCTCGTGCTCGCGGACGAACGCGGTGAGCACGGTGCCGATGATCCGCCCAGGGTTGCGCCCGGCCACTGCCATATCGGCGGTGCGGACCCGCTCCTGCTCGGCCGGGTTGAGCGCGGAGCGCACCAACCCCAGCCCGGGTTGCGGAACGGCCACCAGCACGGGTTCGTCGCGCTCCAAGCCGCCGCGGATGAACTCCAGCAGGCCTGCGCGGTAGCTCGACGCATCGGAGTAGAAGAGTGCGTCGTGCTGGAATGTGGTGCTGTCATCGCACTCGGTGATGGTGGTGCTCACCGTTCGTGTCCGACTTCGGCGCGGGTCGGCGTCGTCATCGGCCTCCTCATAGGTGTTCCATGCACCGCATCCGGGAGCTGTGGCGGTGCCGTGGACTGCAGAGCGTACACGTGTCGAGACAATGCGGCTTCGTCCAGACGTCGTACCAGGCCTGTCGCCATGCCGTTGCGGACAGAGGTGGCGATGCCACCCTTGGTCAACGTCTGTACGGCCATAGTGTGACCACAGTGCCACCCAGACGTGTTACGCGGGGTGGGGCGCAGGTCCGACATCGTGTCCTCGCAGGATAGTTGAAAGCTCAATGCTGTCCCGTATCCTAACGAGGTGGACGGTGACGAGGATCGCTGGCTCGGGTCCGACGAGCTCGCAGCGTGGCTGTCCTACGTCGCTGCCTCGACCCTCCTTGAGGCCGCGCTGGACCGCCAGCTGCAGCGCGACTCCGGTATACCGCACGCCTACTACCAGATTCTGGCGATGCTGTCCGAGGTTCCGGGCCGCACCCTGCGCATGAGCGACCTGGCCGCTGTCACGCAGAGCTCGCAGAGCCGGCTCTCCCACGCGGTCAGCCGGCTGGAGCGCCACGGCTGGGTCTGCCGGACCTCCTGTCCGAACGACCGGCGCGGCACCCTGGCCCAGCTCACCGACGAGGGACTCGCCGCGCTCGCCGCCGCCGCGCCCGGGCACGTCCGTGCCGTGCGTGAGCACCTGTTCGACCGGCTGACCTGCGAGCAGGTTGGTCAGCTTCGTGACATCTGCCGGGCCGTCCTGTCCGGGCCGGCACAGCACGTGACCCCGCCGGACACGCCCGCCGGTCACCACGGTTCGATGTCCTGACCGGCGCACGCTGACGGTGGCTGCCTGACCGCCGTCCCGGCCTGGCAAAATTTGCCCCTATGGGAACCCTGATACTGCTTCGACACGGACAGAGCGTCTGGAATGCCGAGAACCTGTTCACCGGCTGGGTGGACGTGCCGCTGTCCGAGACCGGCGAACAGGAGGCCCGCAGGGGCGGTGAGCTGCTGCGCGACGTCGGGCTGGCTCCCGACGTGCTGCACACCTCGCTGCAGCGTCGCGCCATCTCCACGGCGAACCTCGCGCTCGACGCGTGCGATCGGCACTGGATCCCGGTGCGGCGCGACTGGCGGCTCAACGAGCGACACTACGGGGCCCTGCAGGGCAAGAACAAGAAGCAGACGCTGGACGAGTTCGGCGAGGAACAGTTCATGGCATGGCGCCGCTCCTACGATGTCCCGCCGCCGCCGATCGACCCCGACTCCGAGTTCTCCCAGGCCCATGACCCGCGCTACGCCGATCTCAACGGCGCGCTGCCCCGCACCGAGTGCCTCGCCGACGTCGTCGCCCGGTTCCTGCCGTACTGGGAAACGGCGATCGTGCCCGACCTGCGAGCCGGCAAGGTGGTGCTGCTCGTGGCGCACGGCAACTCGTTGCGCGCGCTCGTCAAGCACCTCGACGAGATCTCCGAGACCGACATCATCGGGCTGAACATCCCGACGGGTATCCCGTTGCGCTATGACCTCGACGACGAGCTGCGCCCCACCATCCGCGGCGGCACCTACCTCGACCCGGACGCGGCGGCGGTCGCCGTTGCGGCGGTGGCCGCCCAGGGTCGATGACCCCGGAACCGTGATCGTTCCTCGAGCCCGGCGGTCGTCCTGATCGGATGAACGCGGCGTGAACGGCGGTGGAAATGTGCCGTTCCACGGCCTCGGCAGCGTTACACCGGGCCCGCGGACTGGCCTCGTACCCCGTCGCCCCGCCTACGATGCAGGCGTGATCGAGCGTGCGAGGTCACCATCGGGCGCAGCACCGCTTGCGGGCACGGTGCCGGATGGCAGCGGCGAGGAGACACCGTGATCGCACTGCTGTGCGTGCTGAGCGCGGTCGTGGCTCTCGCGCTCGGGCTCGCGCTCGGGGTTCGGGCGCGTCGCCGACGCGACGACGCCACTCCGGTTCAGGTCGAGCCGGCCCCGGGGCCGCCGATGGCCGATCTCCTGCGCCGCGTGTTCTGCTCGGCCGACGAGGGTCTGGTGGTGCTGGACCGCAGCGGTGACGTCGTGCTCTACAACGCGCGTGCCGTCGAGCTGGGCGTCGTCCGCGACGGGCGTCCGGACGCCCGTGCGGCGGCGGCATGCCAGCGGGTGCAGCAGTCCGAGGCGTCGGCGGCGGTCGATCTCTCCCCACTCGACCGTCGGGGCCGCGGGCCCGCCGCGGTGCTCGCGCACGTTCGCCCGCTGGGCGACGGTTTCACGATGGTCGAGGCGGGCGACACCTCCGACGCGGTCCGCCTGGAGGCCACCCGGCGCGACTTCGTGGCCAACGTCAGCCACGAGCTCAAGACACCCGTCGGCGCGATCGGCCTGCTCGCCGAGGCGGTGCTCGACGCGGCCGACGACCCGACCGAGGTCCGCCGCTTCGGCACCAAGGTCCTCAACGAGGCCCACCGGCTGGGCAACCTCGTCACCGAGCTGATCGAGCTCTCCCGGCTCACCGGGGCCGAGCGGCTGCCGGAGCTGTGTGTCGTGGATGTGGATGAGGTCGTGCGCGAGTCCATGGCCCGCTGCCGGCTCTCCGCCGAGTCCGCCGCCATCGAGATCATCGTGGACCGGCCGACGGGTCTGGAGATCGAGGGCGACCTGACGCTGCTCGTCACCGCCCTGTCGAACCTCTTGGAGAACGCCATCGCCTACTCACCCGCCGAGGCGTCGGTGTCGGTGTCGCGCCGCCGCCTCGGCGGCTGGGTGGAGATCGCGGTGACCGACCGCGGCATCGGTATCGCCCCCGAGCACCAGAAGCGGGTCTTCGAGCGGTTCTTCCGCGTCGACCCGGCCCGGTCCCGCGTCACCGGCGGCACCGGGCTGGGTCTCGCGATCGTCAAGCACGTGCTGGCCAACCATGGCGGCGAGGTCCGACTCTGGAGCAGTCTGGGTACCGGCTCGACGTTCACCATGCGGTTGCCGCTGCACGCCGAGCTCGACGACGAGCTCGGTGCCGATCTCGCCGATCCTGCCGACGATGTTCCGGTCGACCCCGTCCGCCGGCCCGCCGACCTACCCGACCGCGTCGGGTGAGCTGGGAGATCACATGACCAGGGTGCTCATCGTGGAGGACGAGGAGTCCTTCGCCGACCCGCTCGCGTTCCTGCTGCGCAAGGAGGGGTTCACCACGGCCGTGGCCGGCACCGGCCAGGACGCGTTGGCGGAGTTCGACCGCAACGGCGCCGACATCGTGTTGCTCGACCTGATGCTCCCCGGGATGAGCGGCACCGACGTCTGCAAGGCGCTGCGCACCCGCTCCGCCGTTCCCGTGATCATGGTGACGGCCCGGGACAGCGAGATCGACAAGGTCGTCGGGCTGGAGCTCGGCGCCGACGACTACGTGACCAAGCCCTACTCCGCGCGCGAGCTCATCGCCCGTGTCCGCGCGGTCCTGCGCCGTGGCGGGGAGAACGGCACGGAGGTCGAGGGCCTGCCCGGGGTGCTGGCGGCCGGCCCGGTGCGGATGGACGTCGAGCGGCACGTGGTCTCGGTGAACGGCGACGACGTGGCGTTGCCGCTCAAGGAGTTCGACCTGTTGGAGTACCTGCTGCGCAACGTCGGCCGGGTGCTCACCCGCGGACAGCTGATCGACCGTGTCTGGGGTGCGGACTACGTGGGCGACACCAAGACCCTCGACGTGCACGTCAAGCGGTTGCGTTCGAAGGTGGAGACCGATCCGTCGGCACCGAGACACCTGGTGACCGTGCGCGGCCTGGGATACAAGTTCGAGGCCTGAGACCGGAGGAATGCTCACAACGTGGGTGGCGGCCAGGTGTGCGGGGACGAGGGGGCGTCGAGCCAGAGGTGTTGAGCGCCGTCTCGACGCGCGGTGATGCCCAGCCTGGAACGGTCCGGGCGGTCGTTGCGGTTCCAGGCTCGCATGGCGGCTTCGACGGTGTCCCACGGCCGGTTTCCTTGTTGCGTGACCGGCCAGAGGCCGTCGTCGGTGGCCTGGTAGTGCGTGTCGGCGCGGTCGTGCGCGGTGTAGACGATGGCTCCGATGGGTGTGCCGTCCTCGTAGGTGTGGCTGAAGTGGACGCCGGGTAGGTGCAGCGAGAGCCAGAGTTGGACGTCGGGGTCGTCGAGCTCGCGGGGGTCCACGTCGGTGTGTCCGTGGTGGCTCTTGTCGGTGGGTGCCTTGTCGGGCATGCCGGGTGCGATGCCGGTGGGTTTGGGCTGGTGGATGGTTTCGCGTAGTGACATGAAGTACACGGTGAACGTGTCGATGTGCCCGCTGACCTCGTGGTCGACGGTCTTGTCGAGCACCGCGAGCGCGCCACCGAAGCTGAGCGGGGCCACCAGCCGGCCGCCGGGGGCGAGTTGGTGAACCCAGGCCGGCGGGATGTGATCGACCGAGCAGGTGGCGATGATGCGATCGAACGGCGCTGCGCGGGGTGATCCGGTCGCGCCGTTGCCGGTGTGCACCCGCGGCCGGTACCCGCAGGCCGTCAGGCTGGCAGTGGCGTCGCGCACCAGCCCGGGGTCGATGTCGATGCTGGTCACGTTGTCGTCGCCGACCCGGGCGCACAGCAGTGCCGCGTTGTAGCCCGTCCCGGTACCGATCTCCAACACGGTGTGCCCGTCCTGGACGGCTAACCGATCGAGCATGACCGCGACCGTGCACGGTTGGGACGCCGAGCTGGTGACGACGTGGATGGGCCGCCCCGTGCGGGTGGTGGACGGTGCCCATTGGGTGACGAGGAACCGGTCGGAGTACACCGCGTCGAGCCAGGTGTCGCGCTGGTCGGGGTCGTCCCCGGAGATGAGCGTGGCGGGAGAGTTGTACTCGTCCAGCGCCCAGTACCGGGGCACGAACAGGTGCCGGGGCGTGGTGGCGAACACCTTCTGCCACGTGGGGTCGATGAGGACGGCATCGGCGACGAGCTGATCGGCGTAGGCGGCGGCGCGGGGTTGCCAGTCGGTCACGGTTGGCCTTTCTGGAGAAGGTCGGCTACTGCGGCGGTGATCGGTAGGCCGGTGGCGTTCTCGACGAACCCGAACTGGCCCGCGCTGTTGCATTCGAAGAACCACCAGGTGCCTTCGGTGTCGATGGCGAAGTCGAACGCTCCGAAGTTCAGCCCGAGCGCGTCCATGAACGCCAGGACTCCGGCGACGACCTGGGCGGGTACCGCCACGACGCTCAGGTGCAGTGAGCCGTAGTCGCTGCGCCAGTCCGCCCGGCCGGCGTCGCTGTCGGTGTGGATCGCGGCAGCGAAGACGCGCCGACCGACGACGGTCACCCTCGCCTCGAACGCCTTGTCGGAGATCGCCCGCTGGAACAGGTGCGCGGTGGCCTCCACACCGGCCAGATCAGCCAGCTCATCGCCGGTCAGAGCATGGGTGTACAGGGCCTTGGCGCTGCCGTCCTCGAACACCGAGCTGTATGCCAACGGCTTGACCACGACGTGCCCATTCTGCGCGGCGGCGAACCGTCGGACCGCGTCCGGCCGGTTGGTGATCAGAGTCGGTGGCACCGTGAGGTGACAGCGAGCGGCCGTCGCCAGTTGCACGGGTTTGTAGGCCGCGTCGGCCTCGCGGGACGGGTGGTTCACCCAGAGCACGTGCAGGTCGGTACCACTCGTATCGCACGTTTACCAGGGACATCTGACGATCACCGGTGGTCAACGATCCGGCCCACTGCTGGTCGGACAGCTCGGTGTCCAGGCTCATACGGGTCGGGAACCACGCGGTGTCGCACCGGAACACCTCGACCCCACGACGGTGCAGCTCGTCGACCACCGCGTCCACGGTGGGGTCGAGGTCCTCACTGAGTACCAGGACCGTCATGTTGAGGCGTCACCCATGTAGTCCGGGGTCCACTCCTCGTTGCCGGTGCTCCCTTGACCATCGGGGCTTTCGCCGGTGGTGCCCATGCTCCCGGTACCGGCAGCTGCGAGTCGCCGGTACCACGGCTCCGCGGTGCCGTCGTCCACGATCGCGATCTGGCGTTCTGGACAGAACCGCCACGGCAGGATCTCGGGCCTCGACCGGTCCGCGGCCGTGGTGGCGAACCGCAGCCCGAAGGGACGGACACCTGGTCGTGACGGAACCTGCTGGCTGGCCGGAGCGGTGAACATGGCCAGCCCCAACGGGAACCGACCGCTCACCGGGGACACGGGAGCGTCAACTACCTCCATCGGGACGGTGGTCTTTCTCTGGATCAGTGCGTGATACCTGGACATTCGATCTCCTCCTGGTTCGCTTACCTGGCCCGGTCCTGCGGTTTTACTGCCCAGGCCGACACCTCGTGTCGGCCTGGGGTGGACCGGTGGTCGGTGCGGTGGTGTTCGGTGGTGGTTCTGCGGTCGGGCAGGGTGGTGCGGGGTGTCGTCTCGGGTCGGTGGCGCGGTCGTGGAGGGCGGCGAGGATCGCGTCGCGGAGCGCCGCGGTGTGCTCGGCCTGGACGCGGTGGTGGGCTTGTGCGGCGCGGCCGATGGTCAGGGTGGTGTCGTCGTCGTCGCGCCAGACGGTGATGGTTCCGGGCAGCTTCGGCAGGTCGCGTGAGCCGTCCCAGTAGCCGGGTGCACCCGCGTCCTGGTGGACACCGCAGCCGGTGAGGGCGTCGGTGAGGGCACGGCGCAGGCCGGCGGTGTGGTGGCGGGGGATGCGCCAGAAGATGTCGTAGGGGTGTCCGATGCTGAGGTCGCCGTGTCCGCGTTCGGTGAGCAGCACGCAGACCGGCATCGTCGTGTCGGTGGCGGTCATGACGCGGCCGGGGGGTCGTCGGCGGCTGATGCGTCCTGTCGTGCGGAGGTGATGGCCTGGGTGCGTAGCCGGTTGAGCGCGGGAAGAAGGTCGTTGATCGCGCGGAGGAGGGTGAGTGCGTCGCCGTGCCGCAGCGTTCCACGGTCGAGCGAGTCGATGACGGCGTGTATCAGCGCGGCCGCGAGGTGGGTGGCGTCGGCTCGGCTGAGGTCGGCTCGGCTAACGTCGGCCTGGTCTGGGCAAGTGAGGATGATGCGCTGGTAGTCGACGTGATCGGCGTACTGGGTCTCGCCGGGTAGGGCGCTTCGCGCGGCGAGATGCTCACTGAACACCGGTGTGGTCGTCACGACGATCTGCCCGCGTGGCCGGCCGTCGTCGAGCGTCGAGGCCGTGATGGTGGCGCGGTAGGGCGGCTCCGGCGCGGAGGGCGGATTGTCGGCCGGCATCGTGTGGTTGCCTTTCATTGCTACGAAAGAGTGGCTGGGTGTCATGCTGGTGGCGCCATGGCCGTGGTGGTGGCGATGACCGCGGACTGGGGAGGGAGGTCGCTGCGCGCGTCGGGGTTGTGTATCCAGTGCCAGCGTCCGAGGTGTTCGTCGTCGGGGGAGGGCAGGACGACGTCGTCTCCGGGGTGGGCGACCGAGGTCTGGAGCCGGAGCAGGTCGGCGTGCACAGACTCGGTCAGGGTGTGACCGGGGCCGGTGAGGAAGGTCCAGCGGTGGGCGTGGGGATGGGCGATGACCGGTCCGGTCAGCATCCGTACGCGCAGCCCGGCCAGGACGCGGTGTCCGAGGGCGGTGGGCATGGTGAGGGCGCCGATCAGGCCGCCGATCGGCAGGAGGATCCGTCGGGACGCAGTGACGGTGGCGGGCAGGTGGTGGTCGCGGCGATAGCGCAGGCACCGTTGCTCGGCGGTGGTGTCCGGGTGTGTCGCGGGGCTTGTGTTGTTCGACGTGGTCACGACGGTCTACGTCCTTCGTGTGGGCAGGGATGATCGATCACGCAGGGTGCAGCGTCAGGTTCAGCCTGGGGAGCGGTGTGGTTGGATTCGTCGGGTCGATTCGTCGGGTGGAGCCACCACGGTGGTGGGCATCAGCGACTGCCCGGTGTCGTGAGTACGCGCACGAGGTGGGGCCGGATGTTGAGGGTCGTGTTGTCGTCGAACCGCACGATCAAGCGGTTGATGCCGTGCCCGAGGACCTGGCCGTGGTGGTGCAGTCGGGACGGCAGTGCCCCGTACTGTTTGTCGATCGCGATCTGCACGACGCGGCACTGCGGGGGGATCGGGGCGCCGTCGGCGTCGCGCCACGGGTCGTAGGACTGAGCTGACATGACGTACGTCTCCTCGGAGCGGGCTGGTGACCGACTGGCTGCCAGGCGGTTGGGAGTCCTCTCCGGCGGCATCCCGGTCGGTGTGCCCGGGATTGAAGTCGTTGATGACGGGGTGATGCCGCCGATGCAGGTCAGGGACCGCGGTCGCAGAGCTGTTGCAAGGTGAGGCCTTCCGCGACGACGCGATCATCGCGGACGGAGCCATGATCGACGAAGAACGATTCCGACGGGTTCTTGCACGTCACAGTGATCAGAAGAGTTTTGCCCGGCCTCATCGAAGGCACTGAACTGAGCGTCATGCAAGGACAGGTTCGTCCACTCTGCCATGTCTTGACGCTGATTCCCGTTCCTTGTTCCGATGCGGCTCAAACCCGCGACCCACCTGGAACGACACCTCAGATATGTCCATCATGACCTTCATGGCACAGGCTCCTCCTCAGGAGATGATCTAGTACCGGTTATTCCGCCTCAGCCAACATCGCGTTGACGGGTGGTCCGATCGTCAGCCTGCCTCCAGCTCGCCGTACTGGACATGCCTCCCCGTCGCCTCACCCATGAACTTTCACTGCACTTGCCCTGTACAAACGCACCTCCTCATAGCATGATTAAGCCATGCCAGAGCTGGCCGACGGCCTCATCACCCCGGACGACCTGAAGTCCCTTGCGCTGACGAACTACGGCCACTACACGTCAATGCGAGCCGATGATCGGCGCGTTTGTGGACTGTCACTACACATGGACCGTCTTGTTCGTGACTGCCGCTCGGTCTTCAACGCCGACTTGAATCGTGAAAACGTTCGCGAACTCATCCGAAATGTCATACGAAACAAAGAAGGATCATTTTCTATACGAGTGACGGTCTTTGATCCTAATCTGCAAATAGGTGAACCAGGCAAATCTGCTCATCCGCGTGTCCTAGTAACTACTCGTCCGGTTCCTAGCCTGCCCGGATCCGCTATTCGTGTTCAAACATTGACTTATCGGCGAGAGTTGCCACTTGTTAAGCACATTGGTCTATTTGGGTCCCTATGGTATCGGCGAGCTGCGCAGCTTCGTGACTTCGACGACGCCCTCTTTATCGATGAGCGATCATTTGTCGGCGAAGGTACCACCTGGAATATCGGATTCTTCGATGGAGACCGAGTGGTCTGGCCTGCCGCGGAAGTGCTGCCTGGCGTGACCATGACACTACTTCAGCAAATTCACGAACAAACGATTACAGCTCCTATTAACGTCAGCGAGATTGCCGACATGAAAGCAGCATTTGCGGCAAACGCAACAGTCGGCGTACGCCCCATCAAGGCAATTAATGACTCAATCTTCCCAGAAGATCATCCGATTTTCGAAACCCTCGGAAAGGAGTATTCGGAAATCTCCACTGAAACTTTGTAACAAACAGAATGAGTTGAATTTGATTCACGCAAGGAGTTACGGATGCCTGCTATCGTTCAGTTGTGGTCCGGCCGAGAAGCTCGGGCACTTCGTGAGGCTAAGCGAATGAGTATAAGAGCCTTTGCTGCGCACTTAGGCGTAAGCGAGCGTATGATCGCAAAATGGGAAGCGGCTGGTGAATCTATTCATCCTCGTCCGGTAAATCAAGCCGCCCTTGACACATCACTTGGATGTTCCGGCACCGATGTCCAAGAACGGTTCGGACGCTTCACGAATACGTCTTTTCGGCCCGCCTCGGAAGATTTAGTAAGTGACTTTACTTCACTATCTGTCGATAATAACCACCAGATACGTCATCCGGTTGACGGAAAGTTAATGACATTAATTTCGGAAGGCATATTTTTCTCCGGAGTGGACGATGAACCGATCTGGCTACCAGCCTTCTATGTAGACCTCTTTCCGACAACTAACATCGACTATTCTCGCTTTGTTGCAGCTGCTGGCCGCGAATCACCAAGTCATTGGGAAAAACCAGAAAGTCCACCAGACGGTATCTTTGATCACCCTGTTGTATTTGTGACCTGGCGTGATGCTTCGGCTTACGCCACATGGGCCGCCAAGACCTTACCAACCAGCCGACAATGGGAAAAAGTTGCTAGAGGCACTAGGGGTGATGTATATCCCTGGGGCAGCCAACAGACTCCCGCGAAATGTAATGTTCGTGAAGGTGATGTCCGTAGCACCACACCTGTTAGCCGGTACCACAGTGGTGTAAGTCCTTATGGTGTCTACGACATGTGCGGCAACACCTGGGAGTGGTGCGCAACTGAGACGGACCCTGGTCGCTACGAACTCAAGGGAAGTGCGTTCACAAGTCCCTTCTTCCGTGCTGCTCCATCTACATTTAACGATGCTTTCGCAGGCATGTCGGACGACGACACCAGCTTCCGTTGTGTTACTTCGGTGGAAACCATGAAAGCCCTTCTCGCTGTTCAGCGCCGGCAAGATTGACTACCGTGTGAAGAAAATTCTGTAGGTCTTCAAGCCACGCCTGATGGCAGGTCCAGGTACCGATCTCCAACACGGTGTGTCCGTCCTGGACGGCTGATCGATCGAGCATGACCGTGATTGTGCACGAGGCCTACGGCTGGTGGTTGGAGGCGTAATGCAATAAATAAGCCATGAAAAATAGTACAAAATGGCATCGTCGCTGTTCAGGGCGCTGGAGCCCCCTCCGAAATAAACAACTTATTTCGTTACGGCTATGTTTCTGCGAGCCTGCCTATCGTGAGTTTACCGCCGCGCGGCCCCGCGAGGCAGGGCAGCAATGCATGATGAAAGACGCAATCCTCAACATCAGGAAGGCTCACTAAGCAACTGGTCGACGCACACGCAATCCTGTGCGCGACCTGGCCCCACTCGCAGGACGGCGGTAACTCGGATGGCCCTCTCCAGCAGCGTACTGCTCGTCGTCGACGTACAGAACGGCTTCGTTCGTTCCCGCTCGCGACACGTCGTTCCCGCGATAGTGCGCCTGGTGTAAGAGTGGCAGAAGACCCTGCTCGTCGGGCATGTTGGTTCAACAGCGCCCGCCGGGCGAGGGGTAGCCGCACAAGAGGTGCGAGGTCATCGATCTTGATCATCTCGCGGTTTGCCGCGCATGTCTCGGTCCCGTCGTAGTCGACGAACGGCGGGCTCGCGCCAGGCGACACGTTCCGTGGCATTTCGGCATCAACGGTGCGATGGGTCAGTCTGCGGCAGGTAGCGCAGCAGCACCACGTCCCCGAGCTGGCGGACCTCGGTCAACGTCATGCGGTGTGCTGAGTCCTGGGGGAACACGGCCGGGTGGACGAACCGTGGCGCCTGGGCCTGGCCGACGAAGAACGGCGCATAGACCAGGTGCAGCTCATCCACCACCCCGGCGATGAGGAACAGGGTGTGAATCGTGCCGCCGCCCTCGACCAGCAGGCGTTCGATCTTGCGGTCGGCCAGGTCGGCCAGCACCGCGTGTACATCCAGCGGATCGCCCGCGTCCACGATCGTGGCGACCGACCCCAGCCGCTCGTGCACTGCGGGCAGGGTGCCGGTGGTGGTGTAGACGAGTTTGTCGTTCTCGCCGGTGGTGAAGAACCTTGCGTCCGGGTCCACGTTCCCGCTGCCGGTGAGGGTCACTTTCACCGGGGTCGCCGGCAGGCCGTTCGCCACGCGTTGGTGTTGGCGCTGCGGGGAGCGCACCAGCAGCCTCGGGTTGTCTGCCCGGATCGTGGTGGCGCCCACCAGGATCGCGTCGACCCCGGCGCGCACCTCGTCGACGCGGTCGAAGTCCTCGTCGTTGGACAGCAGCAGCCGGGTGTCGCTGGTGTCGTCGATGTAGCCGTCCAACGACGCGGCGACCGACAGCAGGACGTAGGGACGAGCGCTCATGGAGATGATGTTCCTCCCTCAGCGCTGAGGTGCCCAGGACCACGCCGGTAGCTGCCAGTGATGATCCGTTGCGTTTCGTAATGGGTTCCGTCGCAGGCGCCTCGTGCCGGGCAGTAGCCTGAGCGGGTGCGCCTGGGTGTGCTCGACGTCGGTTCCAACACTGTCCACCTCCTCGTGGTGGACGCGCGCCGCGGTGGGCACCCCACGCCGATGACATCGGAGAAGGACCAGCTGCGGCTCGCCGAGAATCTCGATGCGTCCGGAGCGTTGACGAAGGCGGGTTCGGACGCGCTGGTCCGCACGGTGGCGCGGGCGAAGGTCTCGGCCGCCGCGGCCCGCTGTACCGATCTGCTCGCCTTCGCCACCTCGGCGCTGCGCGATGCCACCAACTCCGCAGCCGTGCTGGCCAGGGTCCGCGACGAGGCCGGCGTCGCCCTGCAGGTGCTGCCCGGTGAGGACGAGGCGCGCTACACCTTTCTCGCCGTCCGCCGCTGGTACGGCTGGTCGGCAGGGCGGCTGCTGGTGCTCGACATCGGGGGCGGCTCTCTGGAGCTCGCGGCCGGTCGCGACGAGCACCCCGCGGCGGCTGCGTCGTTGCCGCTGGGTGCGGGCCGGCTCACCCGGGAGTGGTTTCGCTCCGACCCACCCGCGCGTCGTGAGATTGACGCGCTCCGCGACCATCTCGACGCCGAGCTCGTCCCCGTCGCTCGTCGCTTGCGGCGCGCCGGGATCCCGGAGCTCGCCGTCGGGACGTCCAAGACGTTCCGGTCGCTGGCCCGCCTGACCGGTGCGGCGCCGTCGAGTGCCGGCCCACGGGCCCGCCGCGTGCTGACCGACGTCGGGCTCCGGCAGTTGGCCGCGTTCATCACGCGGATGTCGTCCGGCGACCTCGCCGAGCTCGAGGGGGTGAGCTCCAGCCGGGCCCACCAGCTGGTGGCCGGAGCGCTCGTCGCTGAGGCGGCGATGCGGGCACTGCAGGTCGAACAGCTCGAGATCTGTCCGTGGGCCCTGCGCGAGGGGGTTATCCTGCGCAGGCTCGATACGCTCGATGGGACTGCTCAGATCGACCGCTCGGCGCAGGACGCGCCGGACAGACTTGGATGCTTAACCTCCTACGAGGCACGGTGTACTGGATGAGTCCTGAGACCGATCACCCTTCTCAGCGCACTGTCGCCGAGCTGCTCGCCGAGTACGGCAACACAGGTGCGACCGGTCGCCGACGTCGCCGACGGGAGGTCGACGAGCCGGACGAGCGTGCCGCCCCGCCCACGCCGGTCGGCGGAACCGGTGTCGGGACCGGGCCAGCCGCACCCGAATGGCCCCCTGCGGCATCGGAGCCCGGCCCCTCGGCGCTCCGTGGTCCGTCGTTGCGTGACCCCGAGTTCCCCCAGCAGTCGCAGCGCGAGCCGACGGTGCGTGAGCCGCGATCCTGGGAGCCGCTGACCCGTGATCCCTACGCGGCACCAAGTACCCGTGCGCCTTGGAATCCGCCGAGCGCAGAGTTCACGCCGCTGAGCGATCGTCAGGCGCTTGATCACGTTCCCGACCAGCCGACCGAGCTGATGCCGCGCATCCGGGCGAACCTTGCAGTCGGGCCCCTCCAGTCTCGGTGGTCTGACGACGCCCAGCCAGGCCGTGGCGCGGGTACTGACCTCGACGATCCCGCGGACGCGGATCGCGACGGCGTCGGCGACACCCCCAGCCGGGACGAGGTCGACGTCGTTCCACCCACGCAGGCTGTCGCGCCGCTCGAGGTCGACGACCTCCCGGCCGAGTCTGCCGTCCTCGACATCGAGCACGTCGACTCTGCTGTCGAGCCGGAGCCCGCCGACGAGGAGCCCGACACGGCCGAGCCTGACCGGTCGTCGACCGGTCCTGCCTGGGCAGCCGTGCTGGCCCAGTGGATCGTCGGGGCCATCGGAGGCGCAGCGCTGTGGGTCGGCTTCCGCTTTTTGTGGCGTGATCTCCCGGTGGTGGCACTGGCGGCCGCGGTGCTGGTCACTGCTGGTCTCGTGGTGGTCGTCCGGGCCCTGCTGCGCAACGACGACATGCGCACCACGGTGTTCGCGGTGCTCGTCGGCCTGCTCCTGACGGTGTCCCCGGCCATTCTTGTGCTCCTGGGGAGATGACTGCCGTGCCGTCCGGGACGCCGCTGGCTCCGCGCGTCGCCCTGTCCACCGCCTCGGTCTACGCCGAGCCGGCGTCGGTGGCGTTTGAGCTGGCCGCGGAGCTCGGCTACGACGGCGTCGAGCTCATGGTCTGGTCCGACCCGGTCAGCCAGGACGTCGGGGCGGTGGCCGGGCTTGCGGAGCGCTACGGCGTGCCGGTGCTGGCCGTGCATGCGCCCTGCCTGGCCGTGACGCAGCGGGTGTGGGGTGCCGATCCGATCGCCCGCATCCGTCGCTCGGTGGCGGCCGCCGTCACCCTCGACGCGCGCACCGTCGTGCTGCACCCCCCGTTCCGCTGGCAGCGCCGCTACGCCGGGCAGTTCGCCGAGGAGATCGAGCGCGCCCGGGAGCACACCGGTGTCGCGCTCGCGGTGGAGAACATGTTCCCGATCACTCGCGGTGGTCTCCGGACTGTGCCCTACAGCCCGGGCTTCGACCCCACCGCGGTCGGATACGCGCACTACACGCTCGACCTGTCCCACACGGCGGCGTCCGGTTCTGACGCGCTTGCCATGCTCGACCGGATGGGTGCGGGGCTCGCGCACGTTCATCTTGCCGACGGCGGTGCGTCGACGCGCGGCGCTTCGCGGACGCCACGTCCCGGGCGCGACGAGCATCTGGTGCCCGGGCGCGGCAACCAGCCCTGCGCGCAGGTGTGCGAACGGCTGGCCGACAGTGGCTTTGACGGGGTCGTCGTCGTCGAGGTGAGCACCCGGCGTTGCCGCACCCGGTACGACCGCACCGCGCTGCTGGCCGAGTCGCTGTTGTTCGCCCGGCTGCACCTGCAACCCACGGCGGATGGTCATCGCCCGGCCTCGCGACCGGACGCGGCCCACTCCCGCTGACCAGTGACGGTCACCTGCGCCGGGCTGTTGGGCGCCGGGCTACCGTCACCGGCATGACACGAATCGCGGTGCTCGGAGCAGGGAAGATCGGGGAAGCGTTGCTGGCGGGACTGCTCGCCGCCGGTCAGCCCGCCGACGAGCTGGTATTCACCGAGCGGCACCCGGAGCGCGCCGCGGAGCTGACCGTCCGGCACGGGGTGGCGGCTCTCGACGTGCCCGCCGCCGCCGAGCGGTCCGACATCATGGTGATCGCCGTCAAGCCGCAGGACATCACGCCGGTTCTCGCTGAGCTGGCGCCCGCTCTGCGACCCGGCACGCTGGTGGTGTCGCTGTGTGCGGGGCTGCCGACGGCGCTGTTCGAGGCGGCGCTGCCGGGCGGGACGCCGGTCGTCCGGGTCATGCCCAACACCCCGATGCTCGTCGGGGAGGCCATGAGCGCCATCTCTGGGGGCACGCACGCGACCGACGACCAGCTCGCGGCCGTCGAGAAGCTGCTCGCGTCGGTCGGTCGCGTCGTGCGGGTGCCGGAGTCGCAGCAGGACGCCGTGACCGCGTTGTCGGGCTCCGGGCCCGCCTACTTCTTCTTCCTCGTCGAGGCGATGATCGACGCGGGGATCCTGCTGGGTCTGCCCCGCTCGGTGGCCGCGGACCTCATCGTGCAGTCGGCGTTCGGCGCGGCCCGGATGCTGCGCGAGTCCGCCGACCACCCGGTGATCCTGCGGGAGGCTGTGACCTCACCGGCCGGCACGACGATCGCGGCGATCCGGGAGCTGGAGAAGCACGGCGTGCGGGCGGCGCTGATCGCCGCGATCGAGGCTGCACATGACCGATCGGTCGAGCTGGGTCGCGCGGCGGAGCGAAGGTGACCCGATCGGGTGAGGGCGCATCACCCTGATGTGCGGCTGATTTCCACTGTTGAGTGGAGCAGCGTGGCACCTTGTCACACTGGCACCGCTAAGCTCTTGGGGAACACCAGGACCCGTGCCCGGTCGTGGAGCCCGGAGGACTCTGGTGCGACCACGAAAGCGGTGATCGGATGCCGTCTGAGCCCCCCGAGATCCACCTCGCCCAGGTGCAGTTCATGACGGTGGCCGAGGTCGCGGCGATGATGCGGGTGTCGAAGATGACTGTGTACCGGCTGGTGCATGCGGGTGAGCTGCCAGCCGCGCGCGTGGGCCGCTCGTTCCGGGTACCCAGGGGTGCGGTGGAGGAGTACCTGCGCAGTTCCTACTTCGACGCCGGCTGATCGGCCGGCACACCCGGACGCCCGCCGTCTCGTGGTCGTCGGACCCGGTAGGCGCGAGGTGGCGTGAACCGGTCGTTAGGATGGGTCATCATCCGGTCGCGCGCCGCGCGCTCGGCTGGCATCTCCACCGCACCAGTGGTCCATCGCGGGCCGCTCCATGAGCAGGAAGGCTGACGCATGGGCTCAGTCATCAAGAAGCGCCGCAAGCGGATGTCGAAGACGAAGCACCGCAAGCTTCTGCGCAAGACCCGCGTGCAGCGTCGCAAGCTCGGCAAGTGACTCGGCGGCCGGTGTTCATCCACCGGCCGCGACGCAGCCCCTCCCGGGGTTGAAGGCGGTGTCGACGCGTGCTGCACGCGGTGCCGATGCGGTTTAGCATCGGTCACCCGCCGCATTCGAACGCATCTCTGGGGTTGAGCCTGTGACGCCTTCCGTTGTGCTCGTCACCGGGGTCAGCAGGTTCCTCGGTGGGCACCTCGCAGCGCGGCTCGCGACGAACCCCGACATCGACCGCGTCCTGGCCGTGGACACCCTGCCGCCGCCCCGGGAGCTGCTGCGCCGGATGGGCCGCGCCGAGTTCGTGCGCGCCGACATCCGCAATCCGTTGATCTCCAGGGTCATCTCGCAGGCCTCGGTGGACACCGTCGTCCACGCGTCGCTCTCGGCGAACCCCGGTGTGTCGGGTGGCCGCACGACGATGCAGGAGATGAACGTCATCGGCACGATGCAGCTGCTCGCGGCGTGCCAGAAGGCTCCGTCGGTGCGCCGTGTCGTGCTCAAGTCCACCACGGCGGTCTACGGCTCGAGTTCGCGCGACCCGGCGCTGTTCGACGAGACCATGACACCCAAGGACCTCCCGCCCGGGGGCTACGCCAAGGATGCGGTCGAGATCGAGGGTTACCTGCGCGGGTTCGCCCGCCGTCGTCCCGACGTCTCGGTCACGGTGCTGCGCTTCTCCAACATCATCGGACCGGGGATCGACACCGTGTTCACGCGTTACTTCGCCCTGCCGGTGGTTCCGACGGTGCTCGGCTACGACGCTCGCGTGCAGCTGCTGCACGAGGAGGACGCGCTCGCCGTGCTCGAGCGGGCGGCCAGCCAGGAGATCCCCGGGGTCTTCAACGCGGCCGCCGACGGGGTGCTGCTCCTGTCCCAGGCCATCCGTCGGGCCGGACGTATCCCGTTCCCCCTGCCGAGTGTCGTGGTCGGGCCGGTCAGCCGGGTCTTTCGCAGCGCCCGGTTGGTCGACTTCTCCCCGGAGCAGATGCGCCTGCTGAACTTCGGTCGCGTCGTCGACAACAGCAGGTTGCGTGGCACGTTCGGCTTCGTCCCGCGGTGGACCACGATGCAGGCCTTCGACGACTACGTGCGCAGTCGTGCGCTGCGCACGGTGATCGAGCCCGGACAGGTCGACGTGCTGGAGCGCGGCGTGCTCGCCCTCGCCAGGGCCCTGCGATGACAACGCCGCCCCCGGACAGCGCTGGACCGGCTCGACTGCCCGGCCCCCGAGCGCAGGAAGGGAAAGCCGCCATGGCGGAAGCTCGCATCATCCCCCTACACGCCGACGATGCGGGTCCGCGTACCCGTTGGTGCCTCGGTGCGACTCCGCGTGCTCGCCGGGACCCCGCTGCGGAGCCCGAGCTGGAGACGGAGTCCGTGGTCGAGCCCGGGCCCGGTGCCGAGCCGGAACCATGGGCCTGGGAAGAAACGTTGGTCACGGCGCTGGCGTTCCTGCGGCGTCGCCTCGCCGGGGAGTACGTGGTGGACGAGTTCGGTTTCGACGCCGATCTCACCGTCAACGTGCTGCTGCCCGTCTTGCGGCAGCTGTACCAGAGATGGTTTCGCGTCGACGCGATCGGCATGCACCACGTGCCGGCGCAGGGCGGCGCGCTCGTGGTGGCGAACCACTCGGGCACGCTGCCGCTGGACGCGTTGATGGCCGCGGTGGCCCTGCATGACGACCACCCGGCGCGGCGGCACCTGCGGTTGCTGGGCGCCGACCTGATGTTCCGGCTGCCGATGATCGGCACGCTCGCCCGCAAGGGCGGCAGCACGCTCGCCTGCAGCCCGGATGCGGAGCGACTGATGTCGCTCGGTGAGCTCGTCGGGGTGTGGCCGGAGGGCTTCAAGGGGATCGGCAAGCCGTTCCGCGATCGCTACAAGCTGCAGCGGTTCGGCCGCGGGGGCTTCGTCTCGGCCGCGTTGCGGACCGGTGTGCCGATCATCCCGTGCTCGATCGTGGGCGCCGAGGAGATCTATCCCAAGATCGGCGACCTGAAGCCGCTCGCGCGGTTGCTCGGCGCTCCCTACTTCCCGGTAACCCCGCTGTTCCCGCTGCTCGGCCCGCTGGGTCTGGTTCCGTTGCCGTCGAAGTGGTACATCGAGTTCGGCGAGCCGATCAGCACCGGCACGATCGGCGCTGCGGAGGCGGACGACCCGATGACCGTGTTCAACCTGACCGACCAGGTGCGGGAGACCATCCAGCACACCCTCTACCGGCTGCTGAGCCAACGCCGCAACGCCTTCCTGGGCTGACATACAGCGCGCGGTGTTCTATATTGGCACACGTGCCTGACCTCGGTGAACGCATCGCTGCAGCGCGTGGACGCGCCGGGATGACACAGGCTCAGCTGGCGTCAGCCGTCTCCCTGGATCGTTCCGTACTCGCCAAGATCGAGACTGGGCAACGTCGGGTCGGAGCGCTCGAACTCGCCCTTGTCGCTGAAGCACTGGACGAGCGAGTCGAATGGTTCGTGACCGAGGCACCACAGGCGATCGTCTCGCACCGGAACTTGCAGGAGCCCGGTACTCCCAGCCCGAGTATCGATCGGATCATCGAACGCGCCACCCGCAGTGTAAAGTTCGTTCAGGAGAACGGTGATCTTGTCCTCTTGGCGCTTGGTCTCAAGGGGTGGGTGCACCATCGGCTTGAACTGGGATCTCACGAGGGCTCGCATCGGCCTATAGCGGGCTACCCGATGCGCGAACCAGCTCACCTCAGGGCAAGCCAGCGGTGTACCTAACGTCTGGCTTTCAAGTTCCTACAGTACAGTAATCAAATAGAATAATAAATCCACTTGAAGAAGGTTATGAAAATGAACATAAAATTGTTTGTCGGACTGCAGTTCTCATCAAGATTTTTTAGCCGAATTGCTTTCCAAAGCTATGTTGACGAAGCGGTTTCAATACTCAACCGTGAATTATTAGATCAAGGAAATCGCGCTAAGGCTCGTGTCCAATACAAGCTAACAGATATTGACTCCGGTGGTCGTTTGCGGGACTTCTTAAGCGCGCAAATTGATGAAAGCGATGTGTGTGTATTCGAACTCTCGGACCGAAATGCAAATGTGCTGTTTGAGTTAGGGTATGCATATGCTCGGCAAAAGAAGATCGTGTACTTGGTTCACGAGGACATCCCACTTGAATCACTTCCTAGCGATTTGGAAGGGACGTTCTATCGACGTTATGGACAGGATAATCTTGGTATTATTATTGCAGATGAGCTACGAACCAAAGTCCTCAATCTAATTAGTGAACAAATTTCGCAAGCTTCTTTTTTTGACTTGAAAGACGCTCTGAGTGTCAACATTGTTTGTCCAGAAATACCACTTAAGTTTAGAATCAAATACGCTGAACGATTCGCTAAAGATTACCTCTACAAAGCTAAGTTTGGTGACTCCGATACCCTCGGAGAAATCCAAACTCATCTTGTGCGAACGTTTCCGAAAATACGCATTAAAGAATATGTTTCAACTGAAATCCCTCGAGACATATTTTCTGAACCGCTGATCTGCATAGGAGGACCAGGTTGGAATTCGGTTACACGCAACATTCTTGATTACTTTTCAGTGCCCATTAAGTATGGTGATTACTCCGATGCTGTCCAAGATTTCTTCATTAGAGAAACGTTAAGAAATCAGGAGTGGCGAACGATATTTTCTAACGATAAAGTTATTCGAGATGTGGGCGTTCTCGGTCGTCTACCTAACGTTCAATCACGTACCGATATTTATCTAATTCACGGCATTCAAACTCTTGGTGTGCTAGGTACGGCTCGTTCAATCATAGAAGAGGAGCATCGTCAAGCTAATCTCAAAATTTTACAAGAAACGCTGGGAGAAGATAAACGATATTTTGTCGCCTTGCTTACGAGTGGTGTAATTGAGGGCAACCCATCTCCCTCGCTACTCCGACCGCAAGGAATCCTGGTATACAATCCAGTGTCGGGACAGTTTCAACCCGCTATGTAAATCTTGGTATAGCATCAAATCGACAAATAAGTATCAAAGCTATTCAGAGAAAGGAGTACCACTAGTGCGGCCTCAATTATCAGTTATTGTACCTATTCATCAAGGACGAGCACAAGTCTTACGAAGCGCACTTACTAGTATTTTGCAGCAGTCACTTGGTTTCAGCGAAAGCCTAGAAGTCATTGTGGTTCAAGACGGAAATGATGATGGAGCGAGTGAGGTAGTAGAAAGCTTCAAAAACTTAAGAATTGAGTATATGCCAAGCGATGGGAGTTGTGGCATCAGCGCGTCACGAAACCGTGGAATTAAATCTGCCACATCGCCTCTTGTGCTGTTACTCGATAGTGACGACTTTCTTACTGCGTCGTGCGTCGAAACACTTTTATCCTTCGCCGAGAAGGAGTCTTCTAGTGGTGTTTATTACTCAAACTCGCAACGATTCTACGAACGTGACGGTATCTCTTTAGGGCTCCCTATAATTTCCGACTTTTATCATCGCATGTACGAAAAGCACAGGAAGTCGCGGTTCAATCCTTTCTTTCATTCAGTATTTGTTGGACATGCGATAGCAGTTAGAAGAGAGCTGCTAATAGAAATAGGTGGCTTTAACGAGAATAAATTATGTGGCGAGCTTACCGATTTAGTTCTTAAGATACACATGTCGGGAGCCCGCTTCACTCACATTCCGAGGAAATTATACATGTACAGACGATCATCTAATGGACGACTTTTAGATGATTCATGCATACATTCTGAGCGTGCTGATTCTATTGCTCGGAGCTATCGAGAGTATTTCGACGATACGTTGCTTGATGTGGTGCCCTTGGGCAGAGTAGCTCCATATCAGCACTATCACTACCTGCTTCGTGGTAGTGATGATCAAGAAATTACCCCTGACTACGTAAATTATCCATCCATGCGTTTGAGACTTGAGGGGATTATGACGTGAATGAGGAAATTGTAACTAGTGACGGTCACAAACTGCACTACGTTTACTCCCCGGCTAGTAGTGACTCTGTAGGGGATGTCTTATTGGCGCATGGAATAACATCTGATCTCGATGAGCATGAAGGCCTATTCATAAAAGCAGCGGAATATTTTGTAAATCGAAATCTGAATGTACTTAGATTTGACTTTCGTGGTCACGGTGCAAGTTCTATTGCACAAGAGAAAGCCGACATCTCAGGAGAAATTTTGGATATATCAACTGCTTCCAAAAAACTAAAAGAATTGACCGGAAAAAATCAGATTGTGGTTGGCTGTAGTTTCGGGGCTGTGAGTGGATCTCAACTGGTCGCGGACGCTCAGGATGACATGGTTGTGGCTTTTGCACTTTGGAATCCAGTTCTCGATGTGCGGGCAACTTTTGTGGATCCTGGCACTACGTGGTCCAAGAATTCAATAAACGAAAAATCTTTGGCTGAGTTGGACGCTGGCGTAGTGAGTTACCTCATGCTGGAGGACTTTCGCTTAGGTAAGTGTATGGTTAATGATATACGTAGAACTAGGCTTCCAGTTCTTCTTAGATCAATCAATGTTCCCATCTTGGCGTTCCATGGTGACCTAGACGATATAGTACCCATTGATTTAACCCGGAAAGCTTTCGGAGAGCGTACGAATGCAGAGTTGCGAACGCTTGTTGGAGCTGGTCATGGGTTTGTCGATTATCAAAGTCAAGTCATAGAGGAGACTACGATTTGGATGAAGGACATTCTAATGCGTAGTAAACTGCTTTAGGAGGCTTTTTAGCTGTCCATCCCCCGAGATGAGGAGAAATTTTGATTTGAATTGATTAAATTGTTGTAACTGGCTGGGTACTCGTGCTCGGCGTGTCGGCTTGATCTTTTGGTCGGAGTTGGCGATGATCTCGCGGTGCCTGGGATGCTGTCGGTTGCCGAGCTGTGTGAGCAGCTCGCGCTGCGTGATTAGCTGATCGAGGGACCACGGCGCCGAGGTGGACACGGTACGAGAGCTGCGGGTGGAACTGCACGCGGCGCAGGTACGGATCGCCGAGCTGGAGGCCCGGTTGGGGCAGACCTCACGGAACTCCGGCAAGCCTTCGAACTCTGACGGGTTGGCCAAGCTGGCACCCAAGTTACGGCGCAAGCGGGGTCAACGCAAGCCCGGTGGACAGGACGGGCTTTGCTGGCTCGCTTTTGGATGTAATTCAAAAGGTGTCAAGAAAATTCGAACAACAAGAGGAGAAAAATTTATGGATGAATTCGGAAATATTATATATGATAATGTTAAATTTGGTCAGGAGGTAGGACTTGGACACCATAACATCTTAGGTATCTATCACGAGAGGTTGGCAGTCAAGTACGCACTCTCTCCTATTCGAAAAAGCGGATTGCGAGGTAGTGTAGTCATAGGAGATAGAACAACATTGTGCAATCATGTGACGATTTATGAGGATGTTGTTATTGGTACCGATTGTTATATTGACGACTATGTGCGCGTGGGAACCGGTACTAGAGTGGGCGAAGGTTCCCTATTACTTTATGGTGCTCGAATTTACAGTAACGTAAAATTAGGGCGCGATTGCAGAATAGCCGGATTTGTTGCAAGTGAAGTAAAGATTGGCGACAGGGTCACGATGATGGGAACAATTGCACATAAGTACGATCGACCATTGGATTGGTTTCGGGATGAACTATCTGCGGTTATCGAAGATGACGTTGTAGTGGGTCTTGGTGCGGTGGTTGTGGGTGGTATTAACATTGGAAAAGGCTCGTACGTGGCAGCTGGTGCCACGCTCATCAAATCCGTGGTGGAAAATTCTGTAGTTCTAGGTATAAATCAAATTTTATCGTTAGATGAGTTCGAGGCTCGGAAACTACAACCTTAGTCGAATGCGGCTGGTGTGACGTGAAACAGATCCTCGACCTTTGTCCAGTCTACAGTATCACAGCCGCGAAGACCGCATCCGCGCTCACGTGCTGCTCACCATCACCCCGAGTCCATGACAAGCACCAGCACCCACCCTCAGTGAGGCTTCGCCTCGGACCGCTGAGGTGGTGGTCGGGTTGGGGGGTGACGTCGCGGCCCCGGCAGGTCCCATTAGGCTGGCGGGTTGAGCTGACGTCGGCCCGGAGGTGCGTTGTGGCGACCCGTGCGGTGACCGTGAATGACGTCCTGGGCGGGCATGTCGGTCTGGATCTGGAGTGCCTCGATCGGATCTACCTCAACGGGTGGGTGCCGAACCTGCAGGTACCCGGTCAGGTGGTGAACTTCCTGACCCACCATCTGGGGTTCCCGGTCCCGTCGCCGGCGGTCCTGGAGAAGATCGGGCTGCGGTTCCGCAAGGCGGTCGACGAGTACGCCACAGACGGTGACATCCCGGTGATCCGTTTCGTCAAGGGTGACCGCAAGCTCGAGGTGATGCGCCCGTACCTGGACCGGCTCGCCCGCGAGGATCGGACCGGGGTGGCCGCGATCGGGGTGGCGCAGGAGTTCCAGCGGGTGTTCACCGGTACCACCTACCACCCCGACGCCGACGGTGGCGGGGTCCCTCGGTTCGGTTACGCCAAGGCCGACCGGCGGGTCACCGCGTACTACTTCTACCTGGTCGATGGTCGATGAGGTGTTCGGGCCGGCGTTCGTGAAGATCTGCGCCTACTTCCCGTACCCGCTCAAGATCTGGCGGGGCGGGCACGAGTACGCCAAACGCGCCGCCACCGCCGCGGGGATCGGGTTCACCGAGCCGGGGCAACGGGTTCGCCGCCGCCGACGACCCGGTCCGGTTGCAGCAGCTCTGCGATACCTTGGGGTCCGGCACGATCCGGGTGTTCTGCGAGCGCTGGTGGGCGCGGTTGCTGTTGCCTTTGCCGTTAACCGAGCACGACCGGGCCGGCGGTTACTGGTGGGACATCTCCATGCGCCAGGTCGAGGTCTCGCGCACCCTCGTGTTCGACGCGCCGCGGCACACCCGCGGGTTCTTCGAGGCGTTGTGCGCGGACAACCTCGACATCACCCCGACCGGAACAGATGCAGATCGTCTTCGGCCGCCGGGTTCGTACCCCACCGCCGGACGGGTACCGCACCCGGGTGAAGTCCTACCTCACGTGCGGTCGGGCGTTTCGTATCGAGACCGTCGTCGACGACACCGCTGATCTCGGGGTGGCTCGTCGGATCGCCCACCTGCCAGAAATCTTGTCCAAGGCCTCGATCTCGCTGTTCGGGGCCTACGAGCACATCGATCCGGACCACCCGGCGCCGCGGTTCGGGCACCCGAAGGACTGGCGCCCGGACTCCGGCGCCCGGGCCCACGCCGCGGCCATCGCGCGGACCAAGAAACTCGACCGGGCCCGCGACGAGCTGGACCGGCTCGGTCGCGGGCTCGGCGGCCGGCACTACCCCGACCAGGCGGCGGTCACCGCCCGGATCGCGGCCATCACCCGTGACCGCCGGCTCGGCCCCTACCTGCGCACTACCGTCGATACCGATCCGGCCACCGGCAGACCCACCCTCGCCTGGTCGTTCGACCAGACGACCGTGCTCGCTGACGAGGCCGCCACCGACGGCTGGTACGCCCTGCTCACCACCCTGCCCACCGACATCACCGCCGCCGAGGTGCTGCGCCGCTACAAGGGCCAGGAAGCCGTCGAACGCCGCTACGGCACGTTCAAGGGCCCGCTGGCCGTCGCGCCGATGTTCCTGCACGACAACCGCCGGATCACCGCGTTGATCACCGTGATCTGCCTGGCCCTGCTCGTCTTCTGCCTCGTCGAACGCCACGTACGCCGGGCCATCGCCCCGGCCACCGCCCTCGACGGACTCGGGCCCGGCCACCGCCCGGCCACACCCACCGGCAGGCTGATCTTCGGGGCCCTGGCCCGGCTACGCCTGATCCCGGCCACGAACGGCCGACCCGCGATCATCCCCCGCCCGGGACCCCTGCAAGCCCGACTCCTGGACCTGCTTGACGTCGACCCCACCCGACCGCCATGATCAACGCATGGGGGCCTTACGGCCAACCCGACACCATGTGCGAAATGCGGGGCTAGTCTCCTGTCCCCCTGGCGGGCGGCCCGTTCCGGGCTGAAAATGGGTTCGGTCGCCCGCTGACGCCGTTTGCTCCTTGGTCCGTGTGAGGTCGTGGGCTAGTCGGGCGCTGGGAGCTGCTCCGTGGGCCCTTCAGTGTCGCTTCGAGCACGCGGATCAGATTCGCTTGATCCCTTGCAGCTCCTGCGGGTGGCCGTCATGGCCGCAGCGTGAGCGGGAGGACGCGATGTTGGAAGAGACCCAGGACTCCGAGGAGATCATCGAGCGGGTGGCCGCGTTGGACATCGGCAAGGCCGAGTTGGTGGCGTGTGTGCGGGTGCCCAGCCCGCAGGCCGCCGACAAGCGGGTTCAGGAGATCACGACGTACTCGACGATGACCCGGTCGCTGCTGCGGCTGGCCGATCGGCTCCGCGAGCTGGAGGTCACCCGGGTGGTGATGGAGGCCACCTCGGATTACCAGAAGCCGGTGTTCTACCTGCTCGAGGCCCAGGATCTGGACCCGTGGCTGGTCAACGCCCGCGATGTCAAACACCTACCGGGGCGGCCCAAGACCGACAAGCTCGACGCGGTGTGGTTGTGCAAGGTCGCCGAACGCCAGATGCTACGCCCCAGTTTCGTCCCGCCGGTGCGGATCCGGCAGCTGCGGGACCTGACCCGGTACCGGGCTGATCTGGTCGCAGCCATGACCGCGGAGAAGAACCCTGATCTGCCCCGCGGTTTTCGGACCGCCTGATTTGTTTATTCTACGCTGTGTCCTGCGTGTCCGTCCACTCGTCGAGGATCTCTTGTGGCGTCTTATAGCCGAGACCCGAGTGAAGCCTA
>Ga0136617_10000135_pt1 | contig 52629 bp, 33 predicted proteins | sample AntDrymUQ3222106_2_FD_129672 | JGI IMG/M metagenome (GOLD analysis project Ga0136617, IMG submission 129672) | Polar desert sand microbial communities from Dry Valleys, Antarctica - metaG UQ322 (21.06) | ecosystem: Environmental > Terrestrial > Soil > Desert | place: Antarctica: Dry Valley...
CGCTGCCGCTGATCCGATTGCTGAGGAAGCCGTAGTCGATTGCGACGTTTGTCTGAGCCGTCTCTTCCCACTTGAGGTTCGGGTTAGGATTCTGCGTCGGAGAGAAACCGGTAACGGCGCGGTCGCCGAATACGTATCGCGAGCCGCCGTCGGCCGCGAGAAGGATCAAGGACGCGTAAGCCGGGACGGCTGGATTGCCCTGCTTGCCCCACCCGGCGCGAAGGCGAAGCTCGGAGAAAAAGCTGGGCGTGAAGCCCTCCTCACTCAACCGCCAGGAACCCGAAATGGCCGGGAAAACCGCCCACTTGTTTCCCTCACCGAAGCGCGACGAACCGTCGCGCCTGAGCACACCCGTCAGGAAGTAGCGGTCGTTATAGCTGTAGTTTGCCCGTCCAAAGAAGCCAACCGTTCGAGCATCTTCGCCGCGCGAGAACAACGGCTGAACAACGCTGCCACTGCTCAGGCTGTTGTATCCCGACGCATCGGTGAGGAAACCCCGGCTTTCAGCCGAGAACTCGTTCAGCGTGGTCTGGAGGAACTCGTAGCCGCCGAGAAGCTCGAAGTCCTGAGTTGTGCTGTAATTGGGGTGAAAGGTAAGAATTGTCTGAATCGTCTTCGATGTGTTGTTGCGATTGGCCTGGCGCGCGCGTCCCTGGAACTCCGCTCCCAATGGATTGCTTCTGGGGAAGTAAGTCCCACGGTTGCTGTCGAACCGGTCGAGGCCCACGTTCACTCGTCCAGTCAGGCTCGCGAAAAGATCGAGGTCGGCGGAAATGTTGCCCAGCGATCGCGTCGTCGTGCCCAGATCCAGAATTTGACTCGCCAGCGCGACCGGGTTGCGCACCGATGTCTGGCCGGGGATCTCGAAGAATCTCGACGCTCCCGTCGTCGCGTCCGTCATCGTCACCGGCTGCGTCGGATTGAAGATCACCGTGTTGATGAACACGCCTCCCTCGAATCCGCCCGTGTTATCGTAGGGCAGGTAGTCGTTGATGACGTGCGACCCTGTAAGATTAAGGCCGAGACGCAGACGTCCGGACATTGCCTGGTGAGCAGCATTCAGGCGCGCCTGATACCGCTTGAAGCCGTTATCGATTACCACGCCCTGCTGATTCATGTGATTCAGCGAGGCACGATACTGAGTGCCGGCTGTGCCGCCCGAGAACGCAAGGTTGTGATTGACGGTCATCGCGCTCCTGGAAACTGCGCGCTCCCAATCCGTATTCGCCTGCCCAAGACCGCTGAGGATAGCCGAGCCGACTTTCCCGGCAGTTACCTGAGCCTGAACAAATTGCCGGTATTGTTCCGCGCCCAGCAGACCGAGATATCTGTTCATCGAAGAACTGCCCGCGGAGACGTCATACTCGACGCTCGGCCCGCCGCCAGAACCCTTCTTCGTCTCGATGACGATCACGCCATTCGAGCCACGCGTTCCGTAGATCGCCGCCGCGGCATCTTTCAGCACCGAGATCGATGCAATGTCCGATGGATTCAGCATGTTCATCGGGTTGCGAGGCAAGGGCGGTTCTCCGCCAATTCCCAGCGCCGAGGCTTCAGTCGGAATGTTATTGACGGGCACACCGTCAATCACGTAGAGCGGATCATTGCTGGCGCTGATTGACGTGCCACCACGAACGCGAATCTGGGCGCCGCCACCCGGTTCACCGCTGTTCTGGGTGATCTGCACCCCGGCAGCGCGACCCTGAATCATCTGGTCAACGTTCGTGGTAACGCCAACATTTGCCTGGTCAGCGTCGATGCTTGCGATCGATCCCGTGACCGCGAGCCGGCGTTGCGTGCCGTATCCCGTAGTCACGACTTCTTCGAGGATCGCTGCCACTCTGTCGAGACTGAACGAGAGCGTTGCCGTTCCGCCCGACGGAAGCGTAACAGTCTGTCCTGGCGCGCCATACCCGATGCGCCGTGCGCGAACGGTGTAGCTCCCGGCGGCGAGTCCGCCGAGGGTGTAGCTCCCATCGTCGCGCGTAACTGTTCCGCGACGCGTGCCATCGATCACGACGCTCACATCGGCAAGAGGTTGCCGTGTGACGCTATCGACGACGCGTCCTGTTATTGAGCCAGTGGGTGCTTGTGCACCGAGTCCCACGGTCCACAGCAGGCTGCCGATAAGGGCGGGGAGGAGATAACGGACGAATGCCATAAAGCTGCCCTCACGGTGGGGGAGACGCGACCAACTGTTTTTTTTGGGTTTCCTTCGCTAGTGGAATTCCGCCTACGCAACCGGCGTTGTCAAGCGCGAGTACGGATTTGGCTACTCGCACGTCAAGAGTGAAAACGGCGGGTGCGCCATGATTTATTCCAGGGACCACCAGGTTGACAGGCCCGGCAGGAATCGAACCTGCAACCGCCGGTTTTGGAGACCGGTGCTCTACCAATTGAGCTACGGACCTACACTCCGTGTCGCGCTAGCTTCCGCGCTACTTCAGGAAAGCGAGGGTGGCTGACGGGAATTGAACCCGCAACCCCCGGTGCCACAGACCGGTGCTCTAACCGATTGAGCTACAGCCACCATGTGCCCTCATGCTTCACAATATACCAGAGGCGCAGAGCGCTTGAGCGACGCCGTTAACACCGAGAGGCGCAGAGCGCCTTCTGCGACGCAGAATCCGCAAGAGACGCCGAGCTGCCCGACCTTGCTGAGCTGCCCGCTATGGCTGGAAGGGTCTGCACCTCGCCGTTGTCAGGAACTCTGTGTCTCTCGTGCATTCAGCGTCGCCGAAGGCGCTCTGTGCCTCTTTCCGTGCCGAGCTGCCCGACTTTGCTGAGCTGCCCGACCTGGCTATTGGGGCCTGCACCTCGCGCTTGGTAACTCTGTGTCTCTCGCGCATTCAGCGTCGCCGTAGGCGCTCTGCGCCTCTTTCATTTAGCGCGGTCCATGTACTCACCAGTACTCGGATTGACGCGCACCTTCTCACCCGTCTTCACAAACTCGGGCACGTTGATGGTCACCCCGTTCTCCAGCTTCGCCGGCTTCGACGACGCATTCTTCGTAGCCGTCTTCATTACTGCCGACGTATCCACCACCTCCAGCACCATCGAGTTCGGGAGCTCGATACCGATCGGCCTGCCATTGTAGTACTCGGCCTGGATCTTCATTCCCGGCTGCATCCACTGAGCGTTGTCTCCCAGCATCTCCTCGTCCATCTCGAGCTGGTCGTAGTTCTCGGTGTTCATGAAGTGAAACGTGTCGCCGCCCTGGTACAGGAACTCGAGATCGTGCGTCTCCATCGATGCTTTCTCGACTGTGTCGGCAGCGCGAAACCGATGCTCGAAGCTGGCGCCGTTGCGGAGGTTCTTCAACTTCGCCTGCACCATCGCTCTCAGATTGCCCGGAGTGTGATGCCTGAACTCGAGCACGCGGCACGGATCTCCCTCGTAGACGAGGACCATTCCGCGGCGGATTTGTGTTGCTGGAAATGCCATGTGAGGAAGCCCAATAAATAGCGCGGCTGCCGGCCCGATCGGGTCCGCGCACCGCGCGTGTAATATCGATGAAGCAAGCCCTGAAAGTTAACCTTTGCGTTTTGTCGCGTAAACCTCCTCCACCGCCGGACGCAGCGCCCGCCAGACGTTGTCAGCCACGATGCGCTCCCCACGAAGGTTGGGATGTACGCCGTCGGGAAGGTTCAGATCCGTCCGCCCCGCCACACCGTCCAGCAGAAAGGGAACGAGGGTAAGTCTTTCCTGAAGGGCGACATCCGCATACGCGTTCCTGAATTGCGCGGTGTACCGCTGGCCCAGGTTCGGGGGCGCTTCCATCACCGCCAGCAGAATGCGAACGCGTGGTTGTGACGCGCGTATCCTGCGCACAATGCCCGACAGATTCGCCTTAAGCGAGTCCGGATCGAGTGCGCGGAGCGCGTCATTGCCGCCAGTCTCCAGCACCACTATGTCCACCGGCCGCTGAAGCGTCCACTCGATACGCCGCAAGGCTCCGGCCGACGTTTCTCCTGACTGCCCGGCGTTCACGGCCGTGATGGGCAACCCGCTCCGCATCGCGGTGGCGGCGACAAGGTTCGGAAACGCCTGCTCGGGATCGAGACCATAGCCGGCAGTGAGGCTCGTCCCGAAGAACAGCACTGTAACTTTCGCACGGGACGAACCGGCCGATGGGAGCTGCGCCGACGGAACCGCTGCACTCTCGCTGTCGTATGTGTCCGTCATCGCGGGAGCGTCAGGAGGCCCCGCCGTCGCGCTGTCCATATTGCGCTCCGTCTGGCACGCCACCGAAGCGGCCACAAAAACAATCATCAGGATCTTCATGCTCATCGCGAAGGAAGTTACACGGGAGTATCGCAGCGGGGATCAGCAGATTGCGGTTCTGCGAAACGTGTCGTTCACAATACCGCAGGGTGGATTCGTCGCAATCGTCGGACCTTCAGGAAGCGGGAAGACGACATTGCTCGGCCTGCTCGCTGGTCTCGATACCCCGACCCGCGGGCGCGTGATCCTCGATGGGCACGATCTCACTACAATGTCGGAGAACGACCGCGCGCGACTCCGCGGTGAAAAAGTCGGATTCGTATTTCAGAGCTTCCAACTCATCCCTACACTGACCGCCCGGGAGAACATCCAGGTTCCACTGGAGCTGCGGGGTTTCAGCGGGGCACCAGCGCGAGCCGATGAATTGCTCGAGCGAGTCGGTCTGGCGGCCCGCGGCCACCATTTCCCGATGCAGCTCTCCGGTGGCGAGCAGCAGCGAGTCGCCATCGCCCGCGCCTTCGCCAACTCTCCACGCATTCTCTTTGCGGATGAGCCGACCGGAAATCTCGACGCCGGCACCGGCGCCAGAGTTTTCGATCTGCTCGAGTCGCTGAACCGCGAGTCGGGGTCTACGATCGTTCTCGTCACCCACGATGCCGTGCTCGCCAGCCGCGCAGCACGCACGATCCGCCTCGCCGACGGCGAGGTAGTCGCTGATGCCTCCGAATCGCCCACGGAGAATTCACCGATGATGCTGGAACCTCAGAGATGAGCGCTCGATCATCCCTCCGACAGCTGATCAGTCTCACATGGCGCGAGAGCCGAAGCGCACGCCGGCGACTCCTCCTGTACATGTCTTCGATATCCCTTGGCGTTGCGGCTCTGGTGGCGATCGATTCGTTCGCGGACAATGTGACCCGCTCCATTCGCGACCAGTCGCGCGCCCTGCTTGGCGGTGATATCGCGTTCGGCTCGAGACGACCCTACACGCCGCAACAGCACGCGTTGTTCGACTCTCTGGCGCGAAGATCCGAGGCGCAATTCGCGCGCGTTGTCACCTTCCCTTCCATGGCCCTGGTGCCGAGGAGCGGCGGGACAAGACTGGTACAGGTGCGTGGAGTGAGCTCCAACTATCCGTTCTACGGAGTCATCGCTACGCAACCCGCGGGAAGGTGGAAGTCGCTTCAATCCGGCGCCAACGCGCTCGTCGATCCATCACTTCTCGTTGCCCTCAACGCGCGTCTCGGCGATACGCTGACACTGGGACTCGGACGATTCGTCATCGCCGGCGTCCTCAAGTCCGTGCCTGGCACGCCAGGCATCGCCGAGATCATCGGCCCGCGGGTGTTCATTCCGGAACGATATGTTCCCGAGACACAGCTGCTGGTCTTCGGGAGTACCGCCGAGTACGGTGTGCTCGCACGACTTCCCGACGGCGTGAATCCGGATCGCGCCATAAGACCGTTGCGAGCAGCGCTCGAGCGGCAGCAGATGCGCGCGCGAACGGTGACGCAAAGCGAGGAAAACACGGCAGAGGCGATCGACCAGTTGTCCGATTTCATCGGCATCGTCGGTCTCGTTGCACTGCTGCTCGGCGGTGTCGGCGTCGCGAGTGGCGTGCGCGCCTTCGTATCGAGAAAGATCGACACCGTCGCGATATTGCGCTGCCTCGGTGCATCGAGCGAGCAGGTGCTGGCAATGTATGTAGCGCAGGCGGCCGCAATGGGACTGCTCGGGGCACTCGCCGGGGCGGCGCTTGGTGTTGCGGTGCAGTTCGGACTGCCGCGCGTGCTGGGCGACTTCCTTCCGGTGGACGTTGCGGTGACCCTCGAGCCCGCGGCGATACTGACCGGAATCGCGGTTGGCGGCTGGATAGCGCTCATCTTCTCGCTTCGTCCGCTGCTGGCACTGCGCAACGTCTCTCCATTGCAGACGCTGCGGCGCGACGCCGACTCTGAAGTTCTGCGGATGCGTTGGAACGACGTGCCTCGCGTGACGGTGGACGTTGCGCTCGCATTGAGCGTGGTCGCGATCGGGCTGCTGCGCGCGAGCGAGTGGCGGCAGGGACTGTGGATCAGCGCATCGACGTTCGCTGTGATCGCCGTGCTTACGGGCAGTGCAATTCTGCTGTCATGGCTGGCTCGGCGGACAATGCGAGCCGGCTGGCCTTACGTCGTGCGCCAGGGAGTAGCGAATCTGTATAGACCCGCCAACCAGACGCGATCAGTGATCCTCTCGCTCGGATTTGGCGCCTTTCTCATCACCACACTGTATCTCGTTCAGAGCAACCTGCTGCGGCAGTTCAATGTGAACGTCGATAAGTCAAACGCGAATCTGGTGTTCTTCGACATCCAGCAGGATCAGGCTGCTTCGGTGGATTCCCTCGTTGGATCGCGTGGTCGCGTGCTTCAGACGGCGCCGGTTGTCACCATGCGCATCGCGGCGATCAACGACAGAAGCGTCGAGCAGATCATCGACGATGCCGCGGCACGGCGAAAGGAAGATTCATTGCGGCGCGCTAGCGGAACGGCAGAAAAAGGCAGCGAAGGACGCCGTACGGGCAGCGAAACAATAACGGGAACGGCTGGCTCATCGAGACGCGCTCAGCCTTCGGGACGCCCTTCGTGGGCATTGCGCCGCGAATACAGATCGACATTTCGTGACACAGTCACCACCGGCGAAAAGCTGGTGTCGGGAAAATGGTTTACAGCCGGTGCGGCCCTGAGCCCGACCGATACGGGCGAGGTATCACTCGACAAGAACGTGGCTGATGAGCTTCGAGTGAAGCTGGGCGACATCGTCACCTGGGATGTCCAGGGAGTTCGCATTCCAGTGCGCGTCACCAGCATGCGCGAGATCACGTGGGCGCGGTTCGAGCCGAATTTTTTCGCAGTTTTTTCGCCTGCGTCTCTTGCCAGGGCGCCTCGCCAGTACGTCGTTCTCGCAACTGTGGCGGGAACGTCGACGGTGGCGGGTCTTCAAAGAGACATAGTCACCCGGTTTCCGAATGTGTCCAGTCTCGACCTCACGCTCGTCAAGGAGACGGTCGCCAGAATACTGAGCAAGGTGACGACCGCTATTCGCTTCATGGCGCTCTTCAGTCTGGCGATGGGAATACCGGTGCTGTTCAGCGCGGTTGCGGCGACAAGGCGCGACAGAATCCGCGAAGGAGTGCTCCTGAAAACGCTCGGCGCGAGTCGCGGCCAGATCATGCGGATACTCCTCGCGGAGTATGCTCTGCTCGGGCTTCTCGGGAGTCTGACGGGAATGGTGCTCGCCATCGGCGGGGGATGGGCGCTGACACATTTCCTGTTCGAGAGCAGCTTCAGCCCCGCATTGGCTCCGGCAGCCGCGATCGCTCTGCTGATGCTGGCGTTGACGATCGCCATCGGGCTGCTCGCCGGCCGCGATGTCTTCAAGGAGACGCCGATGACTGCCCTACGTGAAGCGTGAAAAGGATGACTGCGGGTCACTTTAGTTGTGACAGATCATCGGGTCCTTCCCGGAGGACTGTGAACTGAGGACCCTTAATGACAGTCCGAAGCCGCCCGTAGTTGCGGAAACGTTGCCCGCCCGTATACTGGTTACATACTCCAGCGCCGTATGTTTCATGCGGCGCTGTTATTGTATCCCCCACCGGTAAGTGCTCATGCGGCTGCACCCGATTCTGTATTCCCGCAGTAGTCGTTTCGTGTCCCGCGATCGAGCCAACCTGAAGCACACCGCAAGGGCGCTGGTCTTAGCTGCCTTCGCCACCGCTACACTCTCGTGCAGTGGGGACAAGTCCATCGGGCCGCCGGAGCCCTCATCGGGCAGCGCGGTCGAAACCAACGCGCCCAGCGCAACTGCCGGCCTCGTTATGGTCACACCGCTCGGTTTCGTGGTGAAGGATGCGGCCGGAAGTATTCTTGGCGGTGTGTCAGTGACGATCAGAGTGACCGCGGGAGGGGGGAGCATTACCAACACCCCCACCACCACCGTTGCCGGTGGTCCCACGCCGATCGGGACCTGGACGCTGGGCAGAACCGCCGGCGTCAACACGGTCACCATCACGGTTCCGGGGATTGCGCCGATAACGATCAGCGTTAATGGCATCGCCGGGCCCCCGGCCTCCGTCGCGGTGGTGAGTGGTGGCGCGCAGTCGGCGCTCGCCGGGACGGACATCGGCACAGTTACGGTCCAGGTTCGCGATCAGTTCGGCAACGGAGTGCCCTCCACGACGGTGACGTTCACCGTGACGGCAGGGGATGGCAGCATCCCTTCACAGAGGGTAACTACAGACGGTGCGGGTAACGCGACCGCACCGGCGTGGAAACTCGGCAAGACTGCTGCGCCGCAGACACTTTTCGCGAGCGCTGCCGGATTCTCGGTGTCGATCTCCGCCACGGTTAGAACCGACTACGGCCTCGACCTGCGCTTCTTCGGTCCGGCGATGCCGGCCGCCGCTGCCGACGCCTTCACGCGTGCCGCCGCGAGGATCCGCGGCGGAATCATCGGTGACGTGATCAACGTGCAGGCCCCCAATCCGGGAGTCGACCTCGAGAGCAACTGCGGAGTGACTGGCGTCACCGCGTTCTCGGAAAGCATCGACGACGTCATTATCTATGCTTCGGTGTCACCCATCGACGGCGCGGGGAAGATCCTCGCATCGGCCGGACCCTGCTTCGTTCGCGACACCGCGAATGGGTCTGCGACAATCATCGGCGTCATGAGATTCGATGCCGACGACATTGAAGCGCTTATAACGAGTGGCCGCATGAACGACGTCATCCTGCATGAGATGCTGCACGTCGTGGGCGTTGGTACACTCTGGGTTCGCAAGAACCTGCTTCTCGGCGGTGGCACATCCACGACCCGATTCGTCGGACCGCTCGCGATCGCCGCGTGCCACAGCCTCGGCGGACTTGCCGTCTGCGACGCCAGCGTTCCGGTGGAGAACACAGGTGGTGGGGGTACTGCCGACAGTCATTGGCGCGAATCCATTTTCAACGACGAGCTGATGACCGGCTTCATCGAGCCGCCTGGCGCCCTCAATTTCCTCAGCAGCATCACCGTCCAATCTCTTGCTGACCTTGGTTACGTGGTGAACAACTTCGCCACCGATGCCTACTCGATCCCGGGCCAGTCGGCGATGGCCAGGACGAGCGCATCGATTCTGTCCGACGTCGGAGCCGCGCCAGGATGGGAGAGCGTGAAGCAGCCCGTGATGGAGATGTCTCGTTCAGGCCGCGTCAGAAAAGTGACCGCACAATGATGATGCGTGTATGGAAACCTGCGAAAACGTGTGCGGCGGTGATTGTCATGGTGATGTCGGGATGCGTTGCCGGTGACGACTCGCCGGCTAGCGCCGACACCGGCATGGCCGGTACGCAGTCTCCGTCATCCGTGGGTGCTCCCTCAGGAACCGAGGTTCCCGGGTCACCGGCGGACACTGTGAGAATCCCGCTTCCCGCCACGACCGCTCAGCCAGCGGATCCTCCTCCAGCCACCGCCGGGGAGACGCAGAAGTCCGGAGGCATGGGCACGCGCGTTCCTCCGCCAAGTCCTGCCCGAGACAGCGCGGTGCAGCCGAAGTTCGAGATGGGCCCCGATGGAAAGATGAGGCCCATCAAGCGTTAATCAGCGACCGCTACCCCTCCACTCGGACTGGCCCGCACCGGGAACCCGCCACCCGTCACCGGCAACCCGCAACCCGCAACCGGAGCCGTAACCCGCAACGTTCAACTTCTACACGCGCAACGCGCTGCGAATCGTCGCGCTACTGAATCCTCAGCACGTACAGCGTCGCCCCGGTAAAGCTCGCAGTGGTTCTGCCATCGCTGTTGAGGAAACGGATACTTCGCGCCGGCGCCCCGCTGGCCTTTGTCACTCTGAAGTAGTTACCGGACGCGGACCGCGCTGAAAGGTTCGCTACGAATCCAGTGCCCGTGATAGGATTCACCACCAGCGGATACGTTCGCGACGCCGTTATCGTCGAAACGATGCTCCGCATGTTGTAGGATCTGTAGGTGTGCTTTGCCGCGAGTCCCGGGATACCCGCATCGTCGGCGTAGTTCGCGACCATCCAACCCGCTATCAGCGTATCAAAGGGAACCTGACCCGCGCGCCGCACAAGGTTGTCGACGCCGACGTTCGGCCCTCCCGCTAGCGCTTTGATGAACGCCTTCACGTCGCCGCCAGGTGCATAATGGTCGGCGGCATACCGCAGCAGCGCCCACGCCGCGCCGCGATCAGCCAGTGAGCTGTCCGCAAACCGGCTTGTCGGTGCGTTCGGACCCGGATTCTGCAAATACCGCTGAAAACGCGCGAAGTTCTGAAAGAAGAAGGCGTTGAAGTCTGGACCCGACACCCGCGTGAAGTCCGCATTCTCGAACTCGGGAATTCCCTTCACCACACGACCCACTGCGTCCTCCGCGAAATGAGCCAGCGCTTCGTCGAGCCAGATGTCCTCGAAGTCCTGCTCTATCGGGCTTCTGATCCGCTCCGAGGCGTTGATCATGTGCTGAAGCTCGTGGGCGATGGTGCCGCGAGTTCCCTGCCGAACGTCGGCGACTCGCCGGACATTTCCGTTCACCGTTCCATTCACATCCGGAGTCAAAGCATAGAAGATCTCGGCGACGTTGCTTTGCGCGCACCCTCCTCCGCCGCTCACCGGAAAGAGGTCGCCCACAAAGAAGAAGCCGCCGACGAACCCGTCACGACCTCCCTCCGGCGTCAGCCTGTTCACCTGAGGCGTGTACAGAATGATGACGCGGCCTTCGTTCGCGTCGAGGTCGAGCGGGGTTCCGAAATACGAAACATCAGTGGGATAGATGAGCGCGTCGAACTCGGCGGCGATCTGGTCGAAGTCCGAAGATGTAAACCCGGATGCCGGGGAAGCGTCATCGGTGTAGATGACGGCGCGAGTGCTCACCTTCTGCACCGTTGCATCGATCGACGTGAACGACGAGCAGCTTCCAGGCGTTCCACTGGCGCTTACCGGAACCTTGAATTTCTTCTTGTCTCCGACCGCGGGAACTACCGCCGACGCAGAGTAGCGCAGCGGGCTGTCGATGTCCCGACGGCGGAAGGCACGCTGTGCATCGGGAAGCGCAAGTTGCGCTCGTTCCATCGCCCGGAGCGTACGCTCGAACGCGAGCTGCGGCGAAACCGGCTCCGCAGCAACGATCAGCGACGCAAGCACACGAGCGGGAGTGGCGAGAAGCGTCGTGTTGGGAACGACCTCTCCTTCATCCGACTTGATGGCGTAAGTGGCGAGATCGTCCGGTGTGCTGTTGGCATTGGCGGCGATCACGATGAACTCGCTCGCAGTGCTGGTCTGGGGAAACTTGATGCATCCGCCGGTCGATGTCGCGCTCAGCACTCTGACGGCGCCCGTCGACAGCTCCACCGTCGTCGGCCCGCTCACACACGCCGTCTGCGGAGCAATAACCTGAATCGTCGCCGTCCCCACTACTCCGTCGACCTTCCCCTGAATAGTCGTCGAGCCCGCCGAAACTCCGCGGATGACGCCGGTCTCGCTGACCGTTGCGACGGCCGGATTGAGGCTGGACCACTCGACGGTCTTGCCGGTAAGCGGATTGCCGTTCTGGTCCTTGACGACCGCGGTGGCCTGGACGGTGCCATTGACCGCTACCTCCGCCGAAGGCGGGGAGACGGATACGGTTGTCGTGAGGAGAGGCCCGCTGCCGTCGCCGCTGTTGCACGCCGCGAGGAACGTAAGGACACAGAGCAATCCTAATTTGCGCATTTGCTGAGCTACCCAAGTGGGGGTTGCAGTTGGATCATCGGAACAGACTGAACTGATACACCATTGATAAGATAAGGTCGGAGTACGAGACGAAGCGACCGCGAACGTTCCGGACGCGTTTCTCCTTCGTGGATAACACTCATCGCCCGTCGATCTCTCATCCGTTCCGGGCCAGTGTTATCCTTTTTTCCGCAGTTGCTGCAGGTCCCAACCGGAAACGAGATGCCCGGCGACTGCCGGGCATCTCGATCTTGAACCACCGCCCCTCATTTAGACGCTGGCCATCGAAACTCGTTACGGGCCGGTTGGCGGGTTGTAGGGTTTGGGGACCAGGGGATTGTTGGTCACCTCTGCCGGATTGATCGGCCAGCACATCGTAACCCCGTAGGTGACCGTGGTGCTGCCAAGATAGGAACCAGTGGGGTAGAAATTCAGGCCGTACGACTTGAGATAGCGGCGCAGGTCACCCATTCGATGGCCATCGAGGTAGAAGTCGCGCCGGCGCTGGTCAATAAGGTTGGCAAGGAAGTTGGCCGCCGTAGTGGGAGTTTGCGCCGTGCTGCTCGGGAACGCCAGACGACGCGACTCTATGAACGCGATATTCGGTGCGGTCGCGCCTTCAGCCTCCGCGATTATGTACTTCGCCTCGAGCAGTGACGAGATCCGGATGGATGCACCGTATGTGAAGTCGGCTCCCACTTTGGTAGCGTTGTAGGTGCTGAACGACGGTGGGGAGTTGGGCACGACGAATGACCCCGTCCCTTGTACCGCCTCAGGGAGCGGTGCACCAGTGGTCGCGTTCACCGGGTGCGGAACACGCGCATCATCCAGTGCGAGGAACGGCGTATTGGAAATGGAGCCCGCCGTCACCCCGCCTCCTCCCGAAAGCCGCTCGGCGTAGAGATTCTGCAAGCCGAGGGTTGTCGTCGAGTTGTAATAGAGGCGGTACTCGAAGTCACTGGTGGTCCCCATACCCGTCACCTGCTTCGCGGCGGACGCTGCCTTCACTTTGTCGCCGCGTCCGAGCGCCGCTCGCGCCATACCGACGTAGGCAAAATTGCGAACAGAGTCGGCGGCCAGCGCGAAGCGTACTCCCGCCGGAGTCTGCACAGCGGCATTCCCTGTCTTCGCCGCCGCTGCAACCTTGATCGCCGAATCGAAACGCAGCTCCGCCAGCCGGAAGAGCGAGTCCGATTTAATGAGCCCTGAATACCGCTCACCAAGCGACGCGACCGGAACCTCACACCATGCCTCGGCGAGGTGAATCAGATGGTAGCCAGCGATGGCGTAGGTTCGCGCGAGCCGGACGTCGCGCAGCGAGGAGTCGGGATAGATGATGCGCATGCGCCCAGCCACGCTGTCGGCGAGCCATCGTGCGCGCTGAATCGGGCCATAAGTGAACACGCTGTTATAGCTGTTACCTACGGTGACCCGGCGCTGGTCGTAGAGAATCTCGTCGATGAATACATGGTGATTCCGAAGCTCATCAGTCATGATGGCCCCGAGGTACGAGAACCAGAAGTAACTATTCCCCTGAAGGCCCGCGATGGCGCTGTTGGCCATCAGGTCCACGAGCGTGGAGTCCTCGAGCCTGCTCACTTCCACGGAAGCCGGATTCTCCGCAGTTAGAAAATCCTCGCAGGCGCTAAGGCCGGCGACCGCCGAGACGGCGCCAACGATCATCGCGACGCGCGCCAGCCTGCGACAGGGACTCAGCAATGAAGCCATCTTATGATTCCGCATCAGTAGGTGAAGTTGATTTGTGCCGTGTAGCGCCGGATCATCGGCCATGAATAAGCGTCCACCCGAAGGAACTGGGACGCGTTACCGCTGCCGCGGAGCTGATTGTTGCTGTAGCCGTTGACCTCCGGGTCAAGGCCGCTGTAATCCGTCCACAGGGCGAGGTTCTTACCCGCCAGGACGACGCTCGCAGTCTGGACACGGGCCGCACGCGCCCAGGCCGTCGGCAGGTTGAGAGTCAGCGAAACGTCCCGAAGCTTGATAAAGTCAGCTTTCTCGATGAACTGCGCCTGCGTGTAGGCAGCAGTTGGTGTGAGAGGAGTTCCATTGATTCCGTAGATTGCACGCAGCGTGTCGAGACGCGCCGTGCCGATATCCTCCGGACGATTCAAGCGAGCGCAATTCGGCCCGTTGGCGACCAGTGCGCAACGGTTGAACTCCTTGTAGTTGAAGAGGTGGTGCCCCCCCTGGTGATCGAGCAGCGCGTAAACGCGGAAGTTCTTGAAGAAAGTGAAAGTGTTGGAGAGTGAGAAAAGCCGCGTCGGCAGCGAGGGGCCAAGGAACGTGAACGCCGTGTCGTACACCGGTGTGGTGATGAGGCCGGCCGCGTTTCTGTTGAGGATGTAGTTCCCGCTCGCGTCTCTCGTCGGATTGCGCACGAAATAGGCGCCGAGGGGGTGGCCGACCCGGTTGCGCTGCATGCCCAGACTGTAGGAAGCGCCTCCCGGAAATTCCTCGGCGTTGCTCTTGGTCGGGTCGCAAACCTCTCCCACCCAGGGTTTGCAGACTCTCACACTGTCCAGTGCGTCCAGCCTGTTGCGGTTCCAGGTGAGATTCATCCTTCCTTCCCAGACGAAATTGCGCAGCGCCAGCGGCGTTGCGCTCAATCCCATCTCGAGACCGCGGTTGGTCGTCTGTCCGAGATTCTCGGTAATTGACCCTGAAAACCCGAGAGACGGTGGAAGGTCGATCGGAACCAGAAGGTCGTTCATCTTCTTTCGGTAATACGTAACCTCGAGCCCGGCGCGGCCGCCGAAGTAGTCCGACTCGAAGCCAAGCTCGATCTCTTCGCCTCGCTCCGGCTTCAGATTGGGATTGCCGAATGTGTTCGCCGTGATGGCTCCGCCGACGCCTGACGGCCCAAGCGCCACTCGCGCCGAAGCGTACGTCTGGGTGGAGACGAATGGCGCGGGGGCACGGCCTGCACGGCCCCATGCGCTTCTGAATCTGAAATTGTCCGCTCGCAGCGTCTTGAAAATACCGGCAAACGCGGGCTCCTCGGACAGGACCCACGACAGCGATGCTTTCGGATAAATGATGATGTCGAAATTCTTTCCGAAGGAGGAGTGATCGTCCGCCCGAACAGCACCAGTGACAAAAATCCGGTTCCGCCAAGCCAATTGCTGCTGGGCGAATACGCCGACGGAATTGAACTCGCTGAACGAGTTCGAGCCCGAGACGCTGAGCGCTGCACCGATGATTGTAATTTCGCGGGTCGGCAGCTGACTGCCCGTGGCGCTGATCGTCTCGTCCCGGCGCGAGGTGACCTGCGTGCCGAAAGAGGTCGTTGACTCGAGCTCTCGCGGTAGCGACGCCAGAAGACTCCCGGCATAATCCAGTGTATAGTTGTAGGCCTTCGGCGCGCGAAGCGCATTGAGTCCCGCCGGTGTGTCAGGATCTCCCGGCAACGACAGGACCTGAGCCGTAGACGCACGCCAGTCCATGCCGAGTGTGAGGCGGTTCTTCCACCAGCTGAATGGCGCAAAGTTGACGGTCGACCCAAGAAGAAGCCGGTCGGATTTCGTGGAGTTGTTGTAGAGGTGGGCAATCCCTGGCTCGATGCTCCCCCATCCAGCCAGCGCAGGGCGGGACCTGACGAGCCCAGGTATGCCGCGAGCCGCGCTCAGAAGCAGTCCGTTGAAAGCTTCGTCACCGAGCGGGAGCGAAAGTTTCTGTGCGATGTAACCGACGTTGATGTTGAAGTCGGTCTTGGCGCTGGGATTGAACGTAAAGTTCGATCTGATCGAGCGGCGGCGATCGAAGTTGTTGAGCAGTACGCCCTCGTTGTAGATCCCGTCTCCCGACAGATAGAACGAATAGCGGTCGCCGCCGCCGCGAAGCGAGAGCGAGAGGTTGTTGACCTTGCCCTCGCGCAACGCCTGCGGGTCACGCATCAGCGGATCGTCGGTAATGACCGTGTTGTCAGCAACGTCCTGGCATCCGGGCCAGGTGATGTTCCCGGCGGCGTCGCGCGCCGCCTTCCTGGCGGGACTGCAGGTCGTGTAGTTCGTAAGGGTTTCCGTTCCCCACTCGGAGAACCCAGTCTCCCACCGCGTGTTCCAGCTGAGAGCCTGCTGGCCTCGACGGCCCTTTTTTGTGATTATCTGAATGACACCCGCCGCGGCGTCTGCGCCGTAGAGCGTGGCCGCTGCAGGGCCGCGCAGCACTTCCATCGATTCGATGTCCTGAGGGTTGATCAGATCGAGCGCCGACGTTCGCTGGCCGGAGAATCCGCCCGTTCCCGAGCCTGACGGATTGAAGCTGCCGATGTCGTCCGTGTCCATTCGTACACCGTCTATGTAGACTACCGGACGGTTGTTGGTAAACGAACCGTAGCCCCGGATGGTGATTTCGGAAGAAGTACCGGGTGAACCCGAGCCCGTCGAGACAGCTACCCCCGGGGTGCGCCCCTGAAGAATCTCGGTCACGTTCGTAACGGTAGACTTGCTGGTGATATCGGAAACGTCGATCTGGGCCACCGCATTGCCGATACTGCGGCGTTCCTGCCCTCCCGGCGTCCCCGTGACGACAACCTCCTCGAGCTGAGTCGCCGTTACGGTCATCGCGAAGTCCGCGCGAGCCGTTGCGCCGGCACCAACCGTCACCGTCTGCGCGCGGCGGACGAACCCGACGCGGCGCGCCGCAATCTCGTGTGTGCCTGCCGGCACATTGATGATTACAAAGTTGCCGTCCGCGTCCGTCACCGCGCCGAGGCCGAGCCCGGTAACTGTCACCGACGCGCTTGGAATGGCCCTGTTGGTCGCGCTTTCAATCACCCGGCCCCGAACGCTGCCGCCACCCTGTGCGAGTGCCGTATCGGGCGGCGCCAGAAGCGTGACCGTCAAGCCGATCATCGTCATTAGCAGTTTCTTACAGACACGACTTGGCATTATCGAACTCCTCGTATGCAGTAGCTGATTTGGGGGGAGCGCAGCAGGCGGGACAACGTGATTACCGGCCGGCCGTTTCGAACTGAGCGCAGGAAACAATACGGCAGTGACTATGCTCGAAGGGTGAGGCGGTCGGATTTTCACGACGCGCCAAATTGCCATACGGCACAGAATAGGTCAAGCACGAAAATCCGGGATGCGCTCCCCTGCACTTTTGAACGGGCATAGCGATACCGACTTCCGGCGATGTAAAATGGCAGCACAATGCATCGTCGTCCGATCTTCCTCCTATTGATTGCGTTCGCAGCGTGCGCACCTGCAGTGACACCCGGAACGGGTCGGGAAATGGGCGGCAGCGAGCGCACGAGACTTCTCGGACCCGGACGACCGGGAGCTTTCGTCACGCTGAGCGCCGCCGACAACGCGTGGATCGACCGAACAATCGCCTCGCTCACTCCGCGCGAACGTGCGGCGCAGCTGATCATGCCGTGGGTCCCCGGAGAGTACGCAGCTGTTGGCTCGCCTGAGTACGAACAGGTGCGCGGCTGGGTCCAGGACGACAAGGTGGGCGGGCTGATTCTCTCCATGGGCCTTCCCCACAGCTATGGAGCGAAGCTCAATCACATGCAGCGGCTGGCAAAGGTGCCGCTGCTGATCACATCCGACATGGAGAACGGAACGGGGATGCGGCTCGGCGGCTCATATGCGCTGCCATCGATGTTGCCGCAGGGAGGCGGCACCGTGTTTCCGCCCGTCATGGCACTCGGCGCCACGGGTTCAGAAGATCTCGCTTATCAGCTCGGGCTTGTGCTCGGCGCCGAGGCGCGCGCGGTCGGTGTGCATATGTCGTTCGGTCCGGTGCTGGACGTGAATGCCAATCCGCTGAATCCGGTAATCAACACGCGATCGTTTGGAGAGAATCCTTCGCTGGTGTCGCGGCTCGCTGCGGCATATGTGCGCGGTGCGAGACAGAACGGGCTGATGACGACCGCCAAGCACTTTCCCGGACACGGCGATACCGAGACCGATTCGCATCTCGCGCTCCCGGCGGTTCGCGCCAGCCGCGCGCACCTCGACTCGGTCGATCTTCCACCGTTCCGCACCGCGGTGCGCAACGGGATCGACGCGGTCATGACGGCGCATATCGCCGTCACCGGAATTCTTGGCGACAGCGCTCCACCCGCCACTCTCTCGCCGTACTTCATGACCGACGTGCTGCGAAAGGAGATGGGGTTCAAAGGGTTGCTCGTCACGGACGCGATGACGATGGGGGGCGTGGCAAACCGGTACGGCGCGACCGAGCCACTCATTCTCGCCCTCGAGGCCGGCGCAGACATTCTGTTGATGCCGCGCAATGTCGGGGAAGCGATCAACACCATCGTCGGCGCGGTGTCGTCCGGTCGGATCACGCAGGCGCGCGTCGACGAGTCCGCGAGGAGAGTCCTTCGCGCCAAGCTACAGGCAGGTCTCAGGTCGGGAAGAATGATCGATCTCAACGCGATCGACACGGTGGTGAACGTACCCGCGCGGTCCGCCGTCGCGAGGCAGGTCGCCGAGAAATCAATTACTCTCGCGCGGGATGCCCAATCACTTGTTCCGTTGACGCGCTCCGCGAAGAAGGTGCTCTCTATCACGTATGCGGACGGCGGCGACCTGGCGGCGGGCCGCGTGTTCAACCAGGAGCTTCGGCGCGGAGGGTTTGATATAACGACCGTGCCGGTCGACAGCCGGACAACTGCAGCGGAGCTCGCTGCTTTGCGCGCAAGTGCCGACTCCGCCGATTTGATCGTCGCGTCGGTGTATGTGTTTCCGCGCGATGCCCGCGGTTCCGTCGATATGGAAGGCGGCTTCCCCGCGCTGATCGAGCAGCTGTCCACGGCGCAGAAGAAGCTCGTTGCAGTTTCGTTCGGCAGTCCCTATCTCCTCACTGCGTTTCCCTCCGTTCCGTCATATCTGCTGGCGTGGGGCGGAGCGCCTGTGTCGCAGCGAGCCGCTGCCGCGGCATTGCTCGGAGAAATTCCGATTGGAGGACGGCTCCCGATTTCGCTCCCGCCACACTTTCCGGCTGGAGCGGGGCTCGACCGGCCAGGCGCTCAAGGCGACCGTCGGTGAGATCTCGCATTTTCCGCGCTCTTGTTCTCCTGTCGATTGCGTGCGCCCCATACTCAACCAGGGTTCCCGGACCCGCGCCGCTGCCAAACTTGCCCACACTGTCTCGCACGACTCCGTCCGAAGCGGGGATGCGTCAGGATCTCACCCGCACGCTCGACTCGCTGATGGCTGTTGCGTTGACCGAGCGGGTCGCGCCGGGCGCCGCGCTCGCCGTGGGCCGCTACGGCAGAGTGGTGCATATCAAGGGTTATGGAACTCTCGATACCGCGAAAGCGTCGGCGGCGATCGACGAGCATTCGGTTTACGACATGGCCTCTCTCACGAAGGTGATTGCGACCACCACGCTGGCGATGTTGCTCGAGGAGCAGGAGGTGCTCGATCTCGACCGGACGGTGGCGAGCTATCTGCCCGAATTCAACGCTCCCGACAAGGCTGCAATAACGGTAAGGATGCTGGTGCTCCACCGCGGCGGTCTCGAAGCGTTCGCTCCGCTGTATCGCGAGTTCAAGGGCCGGGACCAGTACCTGCAGCAGATCAATATCCGGCCTCTCAAGTCGGTGCCGGGAACCGAGACAGTCTACAGTGACTGGGACATGATTCTGCTGCAGCTGGTACTCGAGCGAGTCTCCGGTCAGAGTCTCGATATCCTTGCCGCGGAAAGAATCTTCCGGCCGCTCGGGATGACGAGCACCACGTTCAACCCTGACACGGTGATGCGCCTGCGCATTGCGCCTACAGAGATCGACTCCGCCCGCGGAGGGCTGGTGCGCGGCGCCGTGCACGATGAAAATGCGCACGCCATGGGCGGCGTGTCGGGACATGCCGGCCTTTTCTCTTCCATCCGCGACCTGACAGTGTTCGCCCAGATGCTCCTAAACGGCGGCGAGTATGGCGGAGTGAGAATCGTCAAGCCCGCAACTCTTGCGCGATGGACTGCTCCGCAGGGCCGCGGCTCGAGTCGCGCGCTTGGATGGGACACGCCGTCGAAAAACTCGAGCGCCGGAAAGCACTTCTCTCCGCGGTCATTCGGCCACACCGGCTTCACTGGGACATCCATGTGGATCGACCCGGAGCGCGGGCTGTTCGTGATCCTGCTGACGAACAGGGTCAATCCCAACCGCGACAACAACCGGCACATCCCGCTCCGGCGAGCCGTGGCTGATGCGGCTCAGGCCGCAATTGTCGATGCGCCTTTGACCGACTGGGAGACGACCCGGTGAGCCGGCAGGTGAGAGAGCGGGTGCCGGTGGTCATTGCCGAGTACGACGAGATCGCGAAGCGTGTTGCCCGGCGAATCGCGGACGTGATTGCGGAGCGGCGAACTGCGGGCTCGGGTGCCGTGCTTGGCCTCGCCACCGGCAGCACTCCAATCGGCATTTATCGCGAGCTCATCAGGATGCATCGCGAAGAGGCGCTCGATTTCTCGGACGTCGTAACGTTCAATCTCGATGAGTACTATCCGATGCGCGCGGACAGCATCCACAGCTACAACCGCTACATGTGGGAGAATCTGTTCGAGCATATCAACCTCCGCCCGGAGAACGTTCACATTCCGCGCGGAGACGCCCCTCGCGAGCAGCTGAACGCCGAGACCGGGGCATACGAAACGGCGATCAGCGATGCCGGGGGAATCGACCTGCAGATCCTCGGCATCGGAAAAACCGGACACATCGGCTTCAACGAGCCGGGCTCGGGAATAGAATCGCGAACGAGAGCGATAGCGCTCGATACGATCACGCGGCGCGACGCGGCTGCCGATTTCTTCGGCGAAGACAATGTTCCCACCGAGGCGATCACCATGGGCGTCGCGACGATCATGGAGGCGCGCGAGATCGCATTGATCGCCACCGGCGAGCACAAAGCTGCGATTGTGCGGCGCGCAGTCGAGGACGAGCCCGACCCCGATGTTGCGGCAACCTACCTGCAGCATCACCGCAACGCGGTGTTCTATGTCGACCCCGCGGCGGGTGCGGAGCTCACGCGCGTTTGCACTCCGTGGATCGTCGGAGAAGTGGAATGGAGCCGCGACCTCGAGATCGCCGCAGTCATATGGCTGAGCGGCGTCACCAGCAAGTCGATCCTCAAGCTCGACAACCTCGATTACCGCGAAAACCATCTGAGCTCACTGCTGGCGCGGTATCAGGCGGCGGGCCCGCTGAACGGCGAGGTATTCAACGCGCTGATCTCCAAGGTGCGCGGCCGCAGCAAGCTGCCCTCGAACGAGAACATCGTGGTGTTCTCTCCCCACCCGGATGACGATGTCATCTCGATGGGCGGCATTCTGCACAAGCTGCATCAGAATCACAACAACATCTGCGTCGCCTACCAGACGTCAGGCAATATCGCGGTGTTCGATCACGAGGTACGGCGGTATGTCGATTTTCTTCGCCGCTTCGACAGAGATTTCGCGACTGCGGATGCGAGGACGCGCGGGCTTATCGACGACGTCGAACAGTTTCTCGCCACGAAGCTGCCGGGCCAGGTGGACATCGGGCCGGTGCAGACCATCAAGCGGGGCATCAGGGAAGCTGAAGCGGTCTCGGGCATCGAGACATTCGGCATGATCCGCGACCAGGCGCGATTTCTCAACCTTCCCTTCTATCAGACCGGCAAGACGCGGAAAGACCCGATCAGTGAGGAAGACGTTCGCATCACCCTCGCGCTGCTCGAGGAGCATCGTCCGTCGCTCATCTTCGTCGCCGGAGATCTTTCCGATCCGCACGGCACACACCGCATGTGCCTTGAGACCGTGCAACAGGCGCTCGCGGGATATTCAGGCGAACAACCGGAGATGTGGTACTATCGCGGCGCCTGGCAGGAATGGGATGTAGGAGAAGCCGACGTTCTCGTGCCGCTGTCGGAGGACGAGCTCAGAATCAAGATCCAGGCGATCTTCAAACATCAGAGCCAGAAAGACCGGGCGCCATTTCCAGGTCAGGACGAGCGGGAGTTCTGGCAGCGGGTGGAAGAAAGAAACAAGCACACCGCGTCTGTCGTCGATCGCCTCGGGCTGCCGGAGTATTTCGCCATGGAAGCCTACGTCGTGCGGCGTAATGGGGCGCCGCTCACCGCGGAGACGGTGCCGACCAGCGCACTCGGCGCGCCTGGCGCAAGGAAGCGGGAAAAACCGCGGGCCACCTAAAAGTTCGGCGCCCGGGGTCGCGGGCGAGTTGTTGTCCGAAGGCGCCAACGATGCAGGCGCGCAACTGCCCTGCGCGGATCTATGCGGCCGGGAAGTTCGCCTTGCGCGTCTTCAGCATCAGCGCCGGCTCGTTCGTCACGATTCCATTGACTCCAGCTCGCCAGAGATCGGCCGCGACCGCCGGATCGTTGATCGGCCACACGTGCACGCGACAGTCATGCGGGGGCGCCACTCTCGCGAAAGCGCGAACTGGCAGCGGAAGTCCGTAGTAACTGGTTGGCACGCACAACGCCTGGTAGTTAATCGACGACGCGGGCCTGCCAGTCAGAACTTCCGCCATCAGCCGCGCGACGCCCCTGCGTGAAGCGCCGACGGCGATGCCAGCGCGCGCGAATAGCTTCAAGGACCCGGACTGAACCGAGTCCAGCAGGCAGCGGGCTCCGGCATTGTGGGACCACAGTGCCTCCAAAGCGCCGACCGACGCGAGCGGATCTTTAATCTCGATAAGCAGCGGGGTCGACGGGAACGCTTCGAGCACTTCATCGAGCGATGGTATCCGATGCCCCATGCCTTTGCACGGAAACGTCTTGCCCCCATCGAGCGTGAAACGCGCGCCCGCATCGAGCTCTCTCAGCTCGGCGAATGTCATGCGGGCGACCTCACCGGTTCCGTCGGTGGTGCGGGTTACGCGCGCATCATGAAAGACTACCGGTATGCCATCGGCCGAAACGTGAACGTCGAACTCGATTGCATCGGCACCGGCGGCTACCGCCTGGGCGAACGATTCAATCGTGTTTTCCGGAGCGTGTGCCGAGTTCCCGCGGTGTCCTATGACGGGACGAGCGGTGGGGTCGAGCAGAACATTCATTCTGAAAAAATAGCGGCTGCAACGAAACGGAGCGGCGCACCTTATGGCGCGCCGCTCCGTTTCGAATTCACATCAGGTCAGAACGTCATCTGCAAACGGGTCATGATCAGCCGTCCAATGAACACTCCCTGAGTGAATTCGCGGTGCTTCTTGTTGAGCAGATTCGTTCCGTTGAGCGCAACGAGCGCACCGTTGAGGAAGGCCGGACGAAATGATATGCCGGCGTCGATCAGAGTATAGGGCTCGATCGCGCCGCCTACGAAAGCCAGCGTACTGAAGCCATCTACGTGTCGCTCGCGCAACTCGGCGCTCAATCCATTCTCAATATTCCGATAGTTGATTGCGAATGAATGCTTGTTGGCCGGCGCGTTAAGCGAAACGTCTTCGCGCGTACCAAGATCAGCCTTGGAGAAAAGCTTCTTGTTGACATAGGAATAGGTTCCCTGCACCGAAAATCCGCCGTCAAGAAGTACCTCGAGGCCCAGATCGCTTCCCCACAGGCTCAGATCCTTGTCGTAGCTGCGATACGCTACAATGACGTCGTTGCCCGCATTGGGAGTATCGAAGTTCACGACTCCGATGGGGCATCCGGCGGGGGCAGTCAGAGAACAGGCGACAGTTGGATTCGTACCTGGCAGGGAGCCGGCAAGCGCCGCAGCCACCGGACCGGCTGCCGCAGCCGGGAGCCCGATTGTCGGGAAGAACCCCGCCAGCTGACTGCCGAGATACGCGCCAAGTGCCGTTCCGTTGAGGAACACAAGGGGGGTCTCGAGCTGGAGCGGCCCGACGAAGTTTTCCCGTCTGTCATGCCATACGTCCAGTGATATCTGGAGGCGTTTGCCTATGAGTCCCTTGTATCCCGCTTCGATGGCGTTGTGGATCGTCGGCTTCGGGCGATCGATATCCAGGAGCTGCGAAGCGGAAACCGGAAACGCAGGCGCGCCCGGTACGCCCGGAATGACCAGCGTTGTTCCCACTTGCTCCGCGGTAGGCTGCCTGGAACCGATAAAATTGGCAGTAGCGTTGGCGACAATCGCAGCCTGTCCAGCTGCTACGTTGGGAGGAAGACCCGCGGCGATGAACTGGGCGGTAAACGACGCTGTCAAACTGGCTATAACCCCCGTCCTCGCCGCGGCGAACGAGTTCGCGAACGGGTTCGCGGCAACGAAAGCTCCGGTCCCCCCGAAAGCGGGGAAGACTTTCATGCAAAGACTGCCGACACCGGTAGCGCAGTCCCTGCGGAACTGGAACCCGGTCTCCGGCGTACCGAGCGCACGGATATTCACCAGCGCGGTTCGTGAAGCGACCAGGTCGAGGAAAAGGTTGTTCGTGCTGGGAGTCGAGAACGCGCGGTTGTACGTCAGGCGGAAGTTCTGATCCTCTACCGGCTTGAATACCAGAGCAACGCGGGGAGAGAACACGGCGTCTTCCAGGCGGCTGTGCTTGTCGACACGCGCTGCGGTCGTGAGCTCGAACATCCTCGACAGCGACGTAACCGAGTGAACGTACCCTCCTACTTCGGTTATCTCGTCGTCGTCGTCGTTGCGCCCGTTGATCGTGCCTTCCGTCCTCGGAGTCGTGTGGATGTAATCAACACCATACACAAAGCGCTGCCGCTCACCGAAACCGAGTGCGTGTTGCACCTGCGCCGCGATCTGTCTCGACCGGTCGATGATGCAGGCGTCATCGGCGACGTCCGGACAATTGGTCGCCGTGCGCACCTTCTGCAGCAAGTAGGTTCCGCCAGCGTCGCTGGTGTTCATGAACACCTGCCCGAAGAGCTGGTCGTATCGCGCGCGGAGCTGGTAGGTCTGATACACCCAGTCTTTGACCTGCGCGGGTCCCAGGCCGGTCGGCTCGACGGCGCTGCCGGCCTGACTTCTACCGTAGTTCGCGATGATCTCACTGGCCGGCGTCGGACGGAAGTCGAGACGCACTTCTCCGCCATGCCGGTTGAGATCGCGCTCGCGCGTCTTCTGCTCGCCGATCGTATCCTGCGCCAGAAACGGCCATTCCTCTCCGCGGAATCCCTCGTACGCGAGCTTCAATCCGAGCTTGCTGGTCGGTGTCCAGGCGCTGCGAATCGAGCCGCGCAGCACACTCTGATTCCCGCCGTCGACGGTCACGGTGGTTCCCTGCGAGCTGAATGGCGACTTGGTGAAGAGCGCCATCACCCCGCTAGCGGTGTTCGGGCCATAGAGCGCTGCGCCGGGTCCGAGGACTACCTCAATCCTCTCGATGTCTTCATTGGTTGTGGTGGACAGATAAGGGATGTTCACCCGAAGCGAAGGAACGAACGCAAACCGGTTATCGGTCAGCGTCATCAGCGAGCCGGAAAAGATGTTGTTGAATCCGCGCGAGACGATGTTCGCGCGAATGAGGCCCCCGCGCGCCACGTCAATACCAGGCAGGGCGGCGACATGATCGGCGACGCTGATGGACGGGCGGTTGCTCACTTCCTCGGAGCTGACGACGGAGATCGACGCAGGAGCATCGCTGATTTTCTCTGGCCGGCGCGATGCAGTCGTTACGACTTCCTGAAGCCGACTCACGGCTTCGCCAAGTGTAAGATTGGCAGTCGCGACGAGGCCGCTGCCAACAGTTACGTTCTCAACTATCCCCGGTGCATAGCCGAAGAGTCGCGCGCGAACCGTATACGTTCCCGCCGGCAAGTTGGCTATCCGGAACTGACCGTCGCCGGCTGTGCGACCGGTGGCGATCTGGGTGGTCGGGCCAGACAGCACGAAGACTTCGACTCCGGAGATACCCGCTCCTCCGGCGCTCGAAACCCTTCCTGCAACCGTGCCGGTTTGCGCGGCCGCAGTCGACGCAAACGCAATGCAACCGCCAACAAGCAACATCAGGTTACGGAGTGAGAACATCGGCTACCTCGAGTCGGTGTAAGAGGCTCGGTCGGCAAGGTCCGTGCGAGGCATCCGTGTCGACCAGTCGCCATAGCTAAGGGCGAAAACGCTTGGCGTCAAGTACGGGGTGAGGCACCCCAAAACTCACTTACTTTGCTCATACATTGGAACGGGTGAATATGTTTAGAGGAAGGAGCACGACATGAGCACAACGGTTCAGCCCCCAGTCGCGGAACGCGCATACCACCCAGATGTGCGCGATGAGAGCGCCATCACATCTACTGTCGCGCCCCGCACTCCTGAGCGCGAGAGACTCATCTCGCTCGACGTATTCCGCGGATTGACCGTCGCGGGCATGCTGCTGGTGAACAACCCCGGCACGTGGGGCGCGATCTATCCGCCGCTCGAGCACGCAGCTTGGCACGGATGGACGCCCACCGACATGATCTTTCCCTTCTTCCTGTTCATTGTCGGCATCACGACTCACCTCTCGCTCAATGCGCGACGCGATCGAGGCGATGACAATGGCGCGCTGATACGACAGGTGCTCCGTCGCGGCGGGATAATCTTCCTGCTCGGATTGCTGATGTCGGCGTTTCCCTTGTATCAATGGGGGAACATCGAAGGCGTGGCCGATCCGTCCATACTCGACCGGATAGCCTGGCGGTGGGATCACGTGCGGATATTGGGAGTGCTTCAGCGCATCGCGCTGGTGTATGTGGCATCGGCCCTGTTGACGCTGCGAACGACGCTCAAGCAGCAGGTGATCATCCTCGCTGTACTACTATATGGTTACTGGTTCGCCATGACGCTCATCCCGGTTCCCGGCAAGGACATCGGCGCGCTGACGCTTGGCGACAAGAGCGAGACGCTCGCCGCTCACATCGATCGGGCGATCCTCGGTACAAAGCATATCTGGACGGGGAGCGTCACCTACGACCCCGAAGGCATCCTGTCCACGCTGCCCGCGATCGGTACCGCGATCCTTGGCGTGCTCGCTGGCCGCTGGATCGCCCAGCGACGTCCGCTCATAGAACGGATAGCGGGTTTGCTCGCCGTCGGGTGCCTCGGCATGGTCCTCGGCCTCATGTGGAACTGGTCGTTCCCCATCAACAAGAACATCTGGACCAGCTCGTACGTTCTCTTCTCGGCGGGGATGGCATGCGCCACTCTTGGCACGATCATGTGGATCATCGAGGCGCACAACATCCGCTGGTGGACGAAGCCCTTCGTGATTTACGGGGTCAATCCCATCGTCGCATTCGTGGGCTCCGGTGTTCTGGCGAGGCTGATCTACACTCTATGGAAGGTGGAGTACAACGGAAAGCCCACACCGGTACAGGGCGTGTTCTACAACGAGGTGTTTGCTGGTTGGCTCGAGCCGCGCAATGCATCGCTCGCTTTCGCTCTTACAACGGTCCTCTTCTGGTTCGCTATACTGGCGTTCATGTACCGACGGAAGATCTTTCTCAAAGTCTGATTCGCGGCGTCGCTGCGTTACGTCTGAACCGCATTAACCACCGATGGTTAAGATTCTGTGTTATATCGGCACCAGAATCAACGCGTTCCCCCGGGATTCAGCCTTCGCAGTACGTCGCCCAGCGCCTGGATCTCGCGACCGTACGCCGCCCAGTCGCCCGCACGCTGCGCCGCCAACGCACGATCGTAATGCGCGCGCGCTTCGCTGATCAGCGCAGTGCTCGTCGCCCCGGGCGCCGGCGTGATAGCGCGAGCAGAATCCGCGCGTGTCTGCGGGACAGGCCGGGCGCCCGCAGCAGCCGAATCGGCTGCCAGCTGGGCGGTGCCTGATCGTCCCACCGCGCCGCCGAATACCTGAGCGAGGCCCGCCTCGAGAGTCTCAGCCATGACGACACGATTCTGATACGCAACCACCACTCGCTTGAGCTCCGGGATCCGGCCTCCCTGCGCGCGGAGATAGATCGGCTGCACGTAGATCAAAGCTCTCTCGATCGGAATCACCAGCAGCTCGCCGCGTATAACCTCTGAGCCGCGCTGGTCCCACAGTGTGAGCTCGCGAGAGATATCCGTGTCCTGATCTATTCTCGATACGATCTGTCGCGGGCCATATATGAGACTCTGCTTGGGAAACCGGTACACTCGCAGCTTGCCGTAGTTCTCGCCGTCGTTTCTGGCGACCATCCATGACGCGAGGTTGTCTTTTCCCTTCGGCGTGAACGGCGCCATGTAGATGAATTCCGCCTGACGCTCATCCGGAAGTCGCATCACGATGTGTCTGAGGAACTGGTTCTGGTTGTCCGTCTGCGCCCCTACCGCGGGGCTCTGCCACTGATCTTCCCTGTTGTAGAAAGTGCCAGCTGAATCCATGTGAAATGTTGCGTACAGGGCTGTTTGAACACGAAAGAGGTCCGTCGGATAACGCATGTGGGCGCGCAGATCCGCCGGCATCGCGGAGAACGGCTTCAGAATCCCGGGAAATATCCGCGCGTAGGTTTTTGCCAGAGGGTCTGCCGCATCGACGATGTACGCGCTGACCGACCCATGGTAGGCGTCGACGACGACCTTGACGCTGTTGCGCATGTAGTTGGTCCCGTCCTCGAGTCGCGCAGAATAGGGATACCGCTCCGTCGAAGTGTAGCCATCGAGAATCCAGTGCAGCTCGCCGTTGTTCGCGACGACCATGTATGGATCCTGATCGAATGTGAGGAACGGCAGCGCCAGTCTCGCCCTCCGGATGATCGCGCGGTTGTACAGCACGCGGCTGTCGCTCAGAATGTCACCCGAGAGGAGTACCTTGAGCGCGCCGAAGCGCACAGCGAACAATGCGCGCTTCAAGACGCCGCCGACTCGCACTCCGCCACGACCGTTGTACCTCGTGGTCACATTGCCATCGCCCGCCGGATAATCGAACTCGGGTTGTTTGGTGTTCACGAACACCTGCTCGTCGGACAGCTCGCCGAAGTAGATCTGCGGCCGCGTAACCTTGAGCGAAACGGTCGAGGCCGGAGGAAGGTCCTTGATGAACAGCACGGGCAGGCCTTCGCTCGTCACTTCGTTCACCGGTCCAAGTGTCAGCCCCATTCCGTGCGTGAACGTGAGGTGCTGATTGATGAAGGAGCGCTGCGGCAGTGACTGAGGATTCAGCTCGCGGGGCGAGAGCATCACCTGCCGGTAGCGGCCATCGATGAGATACCGGTCGTCGTCAACCGATATGAAGTCGTAATAGGTTCTGATCTCCTGCAGCTGCCCGAACGTCTGCAACAGCGGATCCCGATCCCACAGGCGGACATTCTCGATCGTGGGCGAGTTCGCCCGGATATCGTTGAGTGAAAGTTGAGCGTCGCCCGTGAGGTCGCGCGTTTCGACTTTATCCAGTCCCCACGCGCGGCGCGTGGCTCTGATGTGATGCCTCAGCTGCGGAGTCTCTCTTGTCAGCTCGGTCGGCTCAACCACGAACCTCTGAACCGCCCACGGATACAGGCCACCAGCGATTATGCTGACGGCCATGTAAGCTCCAGCCGCGAGTAGCGTGAACCAGACGATTTTCTTTCGCAGCATTCCGTACAACACCAGCGCCGCGCCGACCAGCGCGGTAACCGCGATGATTATCATGCCCGGATACCGGGCATGCAGGTCGCTGTAACTGGCCCCTACGAGCGGGCCGGTTGTCGAATAGAGCAGGCCGGGTATTCGGACGAACCAGGTCTGAAGGGCCGTGATGACCAGAAACGCCACGAGCAGGGCGGCTACGTGTGCATCCGCGGGCGGGGTCAGACCGACGCGTTGCGGAGGGAGGATGACGCGGCCCCTGACGAGGTGCAGCAGCAACGCTATCAACAGCGACACTATCACCAGGCCACGCATTATTCCGAGCAGCGAACCGGTGACAGGGAGAGAGAACACATACGCTCCGACGTCGCGTCCGAATACCGGATCCGCAACGCCGAAACTGCTGCGGTGAATGAACTGGAGCACCGACATCCAGCTGCTCGCCGCCGCCAGCGCAAAGAGGAAGGAAAGGAAAACAATGACCGGCTTCGCCAGTCGCGTGAGCGTATTGGCAATGTCCACCGGAGGCAGATCGGGACTGACGCGCCACAGCACGGGTATTCGGGATGTTCCCCGGCTGGCGATGCTGACGTTGAGCGCGAGAAACAGATACGACACCACTGCGGCAGCGGCGAACAGCAGGGTCCGCGTTACGAGCTGCGTCGTGAAAACGGTCTCGAATCCGATTTCCTGAAACCAGAACCAGTCAGTGGCAAAGCGGATCGCAGTTGGAATCAGCGTAAAGAGGATGAACGCGATCCCGATGAACCAGAGTGGCCTCAACCTGCGGCGGGATGGAGGTACCGGCAACGCGCGCACGCCATCTGTCATCTAGAGTTCTCCCGGTCGTGCTGAAAAAGTCCGTCCCACAGGAATAAAGCGGATCACGCGGTTTCAGGTGAGGCGGACAAAAGGACTGCGCGGCACGGGGTAATAATAACCTCGGCCGGGGCGCTAAGGCCGCAGGGGCGACCCGGGAACGCCTGCTACGGCCCCGCCTTTGCAAGTGTTTACGGATATCCTCGCATTTTTGTGAGGTCACCCCACAGTCCTGAGAGGTCCCGATGATCAAATCCACTGCCCGAGCTGCGCTGATCGTTGCGCTTGCTTCCGCGGCGGCCGCCTGCGGCGTCCGCACGACTACGACGGATGTCAATCCGAGTGTCACTCGCTCCCCCACGTGTGATGAAGCTGTAGTCGTCTACAAGGACAGGTCGGAAGTACCGAACGACTTTTACGAGCTGGCGTTCATCGCCGCGGAAGGCAACTCTGTGTACACCACTGACAATCAGGTCCAGACACAGATCAAGAAAAAGGCAGCCGAAGCGGGCGCCAATGCCATCATCGCTAACCCGGCCCAGGAATCGAAGGTCGCAGTGAAGGTTCTGGGCGAAGCGCTCGGAGCAAAGTCCGCAACGACTCAGGCATCGGCACTCGCTATCTGGATGCCGGCACAGGCGGGCCGGGTCACTTCGCAGTGCGGCAAGCGGTAAGCATTCAGCGATAAGCGCACCACTCGACGCGGTTCACAGAGGCGTTATAGGCGGCGACGGTGTCAGGCAGACACCGTCGCCGCTTCGGTTTGCGGGGTCGAGACGCGCATCATCATCGAGGCGGAGATCGCGCCGATGACGAAAACGCCGAGCCACATCGGTCTGGCTCCGAACGCACCTAGCGCCGCTGTCCCCGCCCATGGACCGACGGCAAACGCAACATTGAATGCGAGTGTATAGGCACCCATGTACTCGCCGCGGCGCGATTCGGGAGCGATCTCGGAGACATAAGCGGCCGCCTGGGGGAAGAGCAGCATTTCCCCGACAGTCCAGATTATTATGCCGGCGAACACCGCGGCCGCGCCCGCGGCCACTGCGAATGCCGCCGACCCGAGCGCGTAAAGCAGCGCGCCAAGTGCGAGACCGCGGCGATGCTCCCAGTGCGCCGTAGCGGCGTTCAGCGGAATCTCCATGAACACGATCATGACTGTGTTCAGGGTGAACAGCAGGCCGTAGAACGCCGGTGAAAGGCCGAGATCGTTGACCAGAAACAGGGGGAGCGCGCCTTCGTGCTGGAAGAAGACGAACCCCGTCAGAAAGATCGCGATCAAAAAGAAGAAGAACCCTCGATCCTCGAGCATCGATGCGACTTGTTCCTTCGACCCACCGCTGCCCATGCGCGCGTTCACTGCCGCAGCCCGCGTCGCAGCGCCGACCGGGAAAGCGATGAGCAGCGCCCCCGCCGCGAGTGTCGTCACCGCGTCGGTGATGAATATCCAGGTGAAGGACTGGGCGGCAATAAACCCCGCAGCGGCGGGGCCGATGCTCATCCCGAGATTTATCGCCAATCGAAACAACGCGTACGCCGGCTTTCGCTGCTCCGGCGAGACGATGTCCGCAATGTACGCCATGTTCGCCGGACGAAACGATTCGGCCACCAGTGACCACGCGAGTGTCAGCGCGATCACGGCGCCGAACGTGCGAACGAACGGAAATGCGAGCAGGAGAATGCCGGTTCCGATGAGCGACCACTGCATTATCGGGAGCGGACCGATTCTGTCGCTGAGTCGGCCCGCCAGCGGGGCGGACACCATGGCTCCGACTCCATAAACTCCGAGCGCGATGCCGGCGCGCGCCGCACTCATCCCCAGCTCGCGCGTCAGATAGAGAACGAGGAAAGGCAGCACCATGGTTCCCGCGCGGTTGACCAATGTCGCCGCAGCAAGAATCCACATGTCGCGCGGCAGGCCGCGCAGGCTCTTCCAGATGTCGAGCGACGACCGCGAAACCATTCAGCGTATCAGCGGCACGAGCAATTTGATGGCGGTGACGATGACAATGACTCCGACCACGTCGAGCACGATTCCGTAGCGCATCATCTTCGCGAGCGGGATGTAGCCGGACCCGTACACGATCGCGTTGCAGGGAGTCGACACGGGAAGCATGAAGCCGAGGCTCGCGCCCAGCGTTGCGCCGAGGGCTGGCTCGAGGGGGTCGGCCCCCGCCGCTTTCGCGATGGAAATCACCACCGGCACCACCATGTTCGCCGACGCCGTGTTCGACGTCACTTCGGAAAGCATCGCCGCCATGAGCGTAGACGCGACGAGAAGCCCGGTGCCAGTGCTGGATGGAAGGAAGCCGATCAGGCCACGACCAAGGGCTTCTGCAAGGCCGGTCTGAAACGACATCACGCCGAGCGCGAAACCTCCCCCGTAAAGGAGAACAATTCCCCAGTCGATCTTGACCGCTTCGCTCCACGCAATCGCTCTTTTGCCGTCATTGCCGGGAAGCAGAAACAACAGCGACGCACCGATCAGCGCTGCTACTCCTTCAGGAATTCTCGCCGTCAATGCTTTGTATTGCGGGCTCGTGTCGCCGAAGGTGAGGGCAAGGATGCCGGGCAGTATCCAGAGGAAAACGGTGGCACCGAAGGCGATGACAGTCGACACCTCAGCTGTCGTCCACTTCACTGTGATCCTTCTCTGCTCCGCCAGTAGCTCGCGGGTGGCATCACTGCCCGATGACGTTGCGCCGCGGGCTCCGCCGCGAAGTGTCAGAAACAGCACCGCGAACATCACGAGCACCACCGGAACCCCCAGCATCATCCATTTGAAGAAGGGAAACTCCACACCAGCCAGGCGCCGCATGAATCCAAGCCCGATGACATTGGGCGGAGTGCCGATCGGCGTGGCCAATCCGCCGATGGACGCTGCGAAGGACGTCATCAGCATCAACGCTGTCGCGTAGTGCGGGGTGGGCGTGCGTCCCTCAGATCGTTCGCCTTCCTTCATGAAGCTGAGAATCGCGAGTCCGATGGCGAACATCATCGCCGTGGTAGCGGTGTTCGAAATCCATGCCGAGATGAACGCGGTGACTGCGCCAAACGCCAGCAGAATCCGTGTCGGGCTCGCTCCGACCCACCGAAGCGAAAGCACTCCGAATGCCAGTCTGCGATCCAGGCCGTGGAGCATGATCGCACGGGCGAGGATGAAAGATCCGATGAACAGGAACATCAACGGATCGGCGAAGGGGGCGAACACGTCCTTCGCCGGAGCGACACGCAGGATTACACACGCCGACGCTCCGAGCATCGCGGTGACTGGCATCGGTATGGCTTCGGTGATCCACAGCACGACCACCGCCGACATGATCGCCGCGAGGCGATGCGCCTCGGGTGACAGGGCCGGCAGCGGCAGCAGCAGCATCACGACGAAGAGCAGCGGCGCCAGCACGTATCCAACCCGAATGCGCATGTTGCTCGGCGACTCGTCTCCGCCGTCTTCCGAATACTTCACCGTGTCCGCGCGTTCCATGGGCGGCCACATTATGGCTACGTGGGAGCGCGGTCAAGGCAGGCCGGATTGGCCTCGCTTGCCGTCGCCAGGGCATATTGCCTGACTGATGCGATTCGCTATTTCGGAATCCCCGACCGTGCAACACGGCGGGACGTGCCGCCTATCCGGTTCGTTTTCTACGCGCGCTTCGGTGCCAGCAGTGTTCGCTGCTGCGGTGTTCGTCGGGGTACTCGGCTGCGCGCCGCTCTCGCGCAATGACTCTACGCCGATCGCAACGACGCGGGCCATTACCGCAACCGACGTCAGGACACGCATCTTCGTGGTCGCGCATGACTCCATGCAGGGTCGCCAGGCAGGGCATCCCGGCAACTTTGCGATGACGGCGTACCTCGCTCGAGAGGCGGCGCGAATGGGACTGGAGCCCGGCGGAGAGGGCGGTACCTGGTTCCAGAATGTTCCGATGGTGTTGCGCGCCACCGATTCCGCATCGTCAGTCGTCGTCGACGGAAAGGCCTTGCAACTGTTCAAAGACTTTGCGCTGGTGCGGCCGACTTCGACGCTGCGCTTGAGCACCCGCGGCATCGCCAGAGAAGTGAGCGCTGTCTACGGCGGCCGAGCAGGCGACAGCGCTGCGACGATAACCACCGAGCAGGCAGCCGGGCGACTGGTGATCCTCGATGCACCACTCGGCGCCAGTGGCTTGCCGACGGGAGTGTACGCCACGCCTGCGGCGCTCGCGGTTTCACGGTTTCCAGGAGCGGCGGCGATCGCGATCGCGTCGCTCGATCTGCTAAGTCCAGCGGCTGCGGCATCTTTGCCGTCGCGAAGTTCCGGAATTGCGCAGCCAGCGACTGGCCAGGTGAGACCGGCTGGATTGCTTCTGTCGGCCAGCGCCGCCGAGATGATAATGGGAGCCCCGCTGCTGAGCTTCGCCCCCGGGGCTCGAGGACGGGCAGTCCGCCTTAGCCTGTCTTTCGATGACCGGCCGACCCGCGCACCCGCGCGCAACGTGATTGGAATAGTGCGCGGGTCGGACCCATTGCTTCGAGGTCAGTTCGTTGCAGTTGGAGCGCACAACGATCACGTCGGTATTGCCGCGCGCCCCGTCGAGCACGATTCCCTCCGCGCGTTCAATCGGATCATGCGCCCGGAAGGCGCGCAGTCATCCGCGAGGCAGCCGACTCCCGAGCAATGGAAGAATATTGCGCTGCTGCTGGACAGTCTTCGAAAGTTGCGGCCGCCCCGGATGGATTCCATCAACAATGGCGCGGACGACGACGGATCAGGATCTGTTGCTGCACTCGAGGCTGCGGAGGCGATCGCAGCGGGAAGGCGACCCCGCCGCTCCATCATTTTCGTCTGGCATACCGCTGAAGAATCGGGCCTTATTGGATCCGCCTGGTTCGCGGATCATCCGACGGTGCAGCGCGACTCGATAATCGCGCAGATAAACATGGACATGGTGGGACGCGGCGCCGCGACCGACAGAGTTGGTGGCGGACCGCGCAGCATCCAGGTGATCGGTTCGCGGCGCCGTTCCACGGAGCTGGGTGATGTGGTGGATTCCGTCAATGCGCGGCGCGAGACGCCGTATGAGATCGACTACTCATTCGATGCGCCCCGCCACCCGCAGAACCGGTATTGCAGAAGCGACCACTACATGTACGCCCGGGCGGGAATCCCGATCGCCTACATTTCCCGCGGCTATCACATCGACTACCATCTTGTCACCGACGAGCCGCAGTACATCAATTATCAAGGGCTGGCGGACGTTTCAGGTTTTGTGCGCGACATTGCGGTTGCGCTCGCCGATCGGAATACGAGGCCCGCACACGACAAGGCCGGGCCAGACCCTCTGGGTCCGTGCCGGCAATGATCGAGATCTTCTGAAAGTTCTTTGCACGCTTCATCGCCTGTCGTGATCAACGTCCGCCAGGCTCGAGCCGCGGACGCGCGAGCACGATCAGGAATGCCGGTTCGCGAAGGAGTCGGTAGTACGCTTCCGAATCGAGACGCTTGAACTCATCGCCTGGTGTAGGCTCCACTACACGTTCGACGACAAAGCCCGCGTCTGCGAGAGAGCCGAATATCTCAGTGAGTGGCCGGCGGTAAAACTGCACTTTGGCTGCGCACGGCCATTCGTCTTCCAGCCGCTCTATCTCGAAGTAGTTAGTAACGTCGAATCGAGCTGCCTCCGTCGCGGGATGATGCGTCGAGAACAGCAGCCAGCCGTTCGGCTTCAACACTCGGCGCACCTCGCGGAGTGGAGTGCGCCAGTTCTCGAGGTAGTGAAGCACGAGCGGGCTCAAGATCCCGTCGAACGTCGCGCTGTCGAGGAAATCGAGTGGCTTTGACAGGTCGGCGACGCGGATGCTCTCCGACCGGCTCCCCAATTCGCCAGCGAGCCGGCCGATCCGCTCGCGCGCATAGTCGGCCATGAGGTGGCTCGCATCGATTGACGTGACGATAGCGCCGCGATGAAGGAGCTGCTCCGTGTACCACCCCGACCCGCAGCCAGCGTCGAGTATCCTTGCTCCATCGAGCGTCGGCAGGAGCGCAAGCATCGCGGGCCGTTCGTACAACGCGTTGTAGGGAGCGGTATCGACCGCGGCGGCGTAGGCTTCCGCGATTGAGTCATAGTTGAACTCTTCGTAGCGTGACGGCTCTTCGTCCTTCACGCGGTGATCGGACGCAGCATACGAACCATCTGCTCCCTCGCCGCTTCCGTGATCAAGTCGTTGAAGGAGGCGGCGGGCCGCGCTCTGCCTGCAATCGCTGGCTCGTGTACAGAAACAGCAGACCGCATAGCATGAACAGCAGTACACGCCAGATTGTTTGCACTCCAGCGAGGTCGATGACGAACAGCCGGAACACCACCAGCAGCATCGTCAGGCCTCCGAGCTTTCGAAGCACCGACCCGTCGACGACGCGCTTGCTTGCGACGAGTGATACTGCACCCGCAATTGCGTAGACTGCCGTCACGAGCGGAGTCCATATCGCGCCCAGTACGCGATCGACGATCATGAGCAACGCGATGTATGCGCCGAGGCCGAACAGAATCGCCGCGACCCTCGAAGCTGAGTTGCTGCGCAGCCGCTTCCATACGACCGCCGCCACCGCGATAGCGATCAACTCCGCGACAGTCTGCCACGGCGGAAGCGGCCGGAAGCCGCTCGCTTCCTCGCTCAGCACTGCGAACAGGCACAGTGCGGCAGTGAAATAGGCTAGCTTGCGCGGAGCACGGTAACTGCGCAGCAGACCCAACTCGAGGACGGCGGCGGCGTGCAGTGAGGCCACCGCGAGTACGATGGAATCGGCGCTCGTTCCCAGCGCGCGACCGACGCCATCCGCGGCCCATAGCAGTCCGAACAGTGTCCACAAGGACGCGGCTGTTACCTGCACGTGCTGCAATTCTGCATCGCCTCGGTCGCTTCCTCCGCTCATTCGGAAAGCAGCGAGTCCTGCGACGAACAGCACCCCACCCCAGGCTATCGAGGTGACTTCAGGCCAGACGTTGGAGGCAGCCCACACCATGAAGAGCGGGCTCGCGAGGGCGATCAACCACAGCGCTGGCGAATCGGGCTGCGGAAGCTTTTCGCCGGCGACGCCTGCGATGCGGTTTGTGACACGAAGGAGCCAGTCGCCGAATCGCGACGGTGTGGCGGGCGTGTAACGACTCGATCCAGTCTCGAGCAGGCGGCGTCTCAGCGACGGCACGCGAACGAATGCAGTGGCCATCGCGACAAGCAGCAGCGTCAGGCTCACGGAGCGCCGTCCCGTTGCGTTGTTGGCCGCGATTACAACCACCGCCCAGCTCAGAAGAAACGTCGTCCAGAGCACCGACTGCCAGCCACGCATCAGGTAGAGCAGCGTTCCAAGCGCGGTGAGTGCGGCGACGTACGGCGCGAATGCAAGTATCGATTCCGGTCCGGCCGAGAGCAGGAACGGTGCGGCGAATCCCGCCACGATCGCGACCAGTCCGAAGATCGAGCGTTTTTCGACAAGCCCTATCCACGCGGCGAGAATGCTCAGCGCCACGTAGAGCAGGCGAGCGGTTGGTATGGTGATGAGATTGTAGCGCGCCGCCGCGGCGTAGGCGGTGATGTACCAGGCGGCCAGCCCGCCACCGAGCAGCAGCTCGCGCAGCCCGATGTCGTTTGGTGTTGGGGTGTCGGACCGAGGTCTCGACATGCGTGACCCCGCGTGGAGCAGCCCGGCCCCGACGACGATACCGGTGATGACGCGCACAAGCGGAGTTATCCAGTTGCGGTCTACGGCGTAGTCGTAGAGGAGAATGAGCGCCAGGCACAGAAAGAGTATTCCAATTCTGCCGAGCCACCATTCGGCACTCCTTGTGGTGAGCCATGGCGGCGCACGCGGCGCGCGAGAGGCAGGTGCAGGAGGCGGCGTCGGATTGCCCGCCCCTCGCGGAGTCGCGTCAGTGGCGCCGGAGGCGGCGCGGCTGGATGTCGATGAATCGGCGCGAGATCGTTCGAAACCCCTTTCGTCGACGCGCGCGGCCAGTGCCGCGATCGCGGATTCGACACGTGCGAGCCGATCCTCGATGTCCGGGCCGATGCTATCGCTCATTGGTGCCTTCCGTTGAAGGACGCCGAATGCAGATGCCGATGAATGTGGAGGCTCAACGCACCGGCGTATCCTACTACGCCGGCGCGTGCGCAGGAATATCGGCGGGAAGCCGGCCCGCGAAAGGGAGCTTCGGGGGGCCTACTTGCTGTTCGTGCTCAGCCCCTGCAGGTACGCGACCATCGCCGATCTATCCGCGGTGTTCGCGAAGTAGAACGGGTGCGGCGCGGTCGCTCCTCGCGTGGGGTTCAGCAGTGCGTCGAGCGACGGTACCGAGTTGTCGTGAAGAAAGACGGGCTTGCGCGCCAGGTCGAGCAGTAAAGGCAGCGCGGTTCCACGAATTTCGCCGCGGATGCTGGCGTTCACGACGGCCATTTTGTCATCGAAGATGTCTGCCACCGTATTGAGCACGGGGTTGAGAGGCGGCATGCGCGTGGCGAGGGTAACCGGGGCATCGCCCGGAAATATCTGGTTCATCGGCACGATGAAAGTCGGTACCGGTATGCCCTGATTCACGTTGTGGCAGGACGTGCATCCCGAAGTGCGGAACAATACTCGGCCACGATCGCTCCCTCCTGCGCCGGGGGGCGCGGCGAGGCTGGCAAGATATCCGTTCATTGCGAGCAGCTTCGCATTGTCGACGCGAATGCCGAGTGGTGCGTCTTCCGTCCCGGCGGCGGCGCTCGCGGCCGCCGTCACGAACGGATAGCCGGTGACGCCTGTGGCTGCGAGAACCTTCACGTAATCATCCGCGATCTCGTTGCCGGCCGCGCCGCCAAGCTTGTTCAGGAAAGCGCGTCCTCCCGGCGTTGTCAGGGTGGTGAGGTCGAGAAGACCGGTGTAAACGAGGTTGCTGAAGTTGTCGAGGCGCGCGATCGCTCCCTCGCTTCCGAAGGAGGCCGCAAGGTCCTGACGAAACAGCGGCGTGTTGTGCATCGGGTTGCCGTTGCCGTCGAACGAGTCGTCGAACATGCCGACCGGATAGAACTGCGGATTCGAGAGGTATGCGTCGACCTCTGCCTCGGTCGAGTTCTCGGTGAGCCCCGTCGGTGCACGGCCGAGGGTATTGCCGCCGTTGGCGGTGAGCGAGAGCTGGAGGATTGGATATAATGCTCGCGAATTGGCAGCAGCTGCCATCAGGCGGCCGAAATTGAGAGTGTGGGGCGCGCGTCCGTCCTCCCGACGGCCAACCTGCCCGCCACCCGCGACGCTGAAGATCGCGCCGTCGTTGGCGATGGTATGACAGAGGGCGCATGACGTCCCGACCTTGTCGCCTTTGGTGGCGTCCATTACTCCGTCGCCGTTCGTATCCTTGATCGGCAGTCCGATAGCGGCGTTCGCGTTGATGATCGCCACCGTCATCGCGGGATCGTCCAGTACCGCCGCGCTTTGGGCCCCCCCCGCTGCGATCGCTGTCCGGATAGCGGCCGGCAGCGCGTCAACGTCGATGTTGACGCCGAGTGCCAGGAGCTGCCGCGGAGTCGTCCCGGCGGCGATCATCCCTGCGGGAACACGAACCGCGTCGGTGAAGAACCGCTCATTGTTGAAGGTCTCGAACCTGAACACCAGGCGGCCGAGGGCTACGTCTCCGTCGACTCTGGCGGGCAGGGTTGGGCCCTGATTGGCGGGACCATCGCTTCCGTCTTCGCTGCCTCCGCCGGGTTGAACCGGTTCGCCGCCATCATCACAGGCTGCGGCAACGGCGAGGCACAACGGAACCAACAGCAGGCGGATCCTGAGTCCAGAGCTGACGCGCGACTTCATGACAATTCTCCTGAGCGTACCGCGAGACATGGCGTGTCTGACCTGGTGAGTCAGACGGGACGACCACGACATGCTGTTGATGGCTTCGCGCAGAAAGAACGTGGAGTCACCACGGCGAACGTGGTTGTATGCAATATCTGCAAAAACGGAACCGCAGCGATTTCAGGGCAGAACTGGTGTAGAAACTGGTACATCATCTCGCAGGGACGTGCGCCGCGTTGCGTGTTCCTGCTCCTCCGTTGGAGGACAGCCTATCTGAGCCGCGCAGGAGCGTTCTCTACTACGAGCGTGTCTCGCGCAACGGCGAATCGCGCGCTCATCCTCGCGTCAGAGCTTCCACCAACGAAGACGGTAAACGCGCCTGGCTCCACAACTCGACGCATGCCCGCATCGTAAAACGCCAGCTCTTCGGCGCCGATCCTAAATGTCACCCGCCGAACATCCCCCGCCCGAAGAGTGATGCGCTGAAATCCCTTCAGCTCCCTCACCGGCCGCGAAACACTCGCCACATCGTCGCGAATGTAGAGCTGCACCACTTCATCGCCGGCGCGCGAACCCGTATTCGTCACGCTCACACTCACGGACAGCGTATCCGACGCACCCATCGTCGTACGGGACAACCGCAGACTGTCATAGACGAATGACGTGTAGCTCAGCCCGTGCCCGAACGGATACAGCGGCGTCGCGCGCATATCCATATAAGTCGACCGGTAGATCTCCGTCGAATCCGCGGGACGCCCGGTGTTCTTGTGGTTGTAGTAGACGGGGATCTGTCCCGTAGCGCGCGGGAACGATATCGGAAGCTTGCCTCCTGGATTGGCATCCCCGAACAGCACCTCTGCAACCGCGACACCATGCTGCACGCCCAGGAACCAACTCTCAACGATCGCCGGCACGGTCTCAGACAAACCAGTGAGCGCTAGCGGGCGTCCGTTCATCAATACGGCGACGACGGGTTTCCGCGGACGGCGCGTATCACCAGCGGCCGCTCGCATTACCGCCCGTGCGAGCTCCAGCTGCGCACCGGGTAGCTCGATCGACACGCGACTCCTCGCTTCCCCGCTCATGTCGGCGCGCTCGCCGAGTGCAAGCACGATCGCATCGGCCTCGGCGGCGGCGCGCATCGCCGCAGCGAACCCGCGCCGGTCGATGGTATCCACTGGCGAGCCGCGCACGTGTATGATCCTCGTCGCAGTTCCCACCGCTGACCGGATGCCGGCAAGAAGCGTCACGACATTCTCCGGCCGACCGTCGGCCGCCCAGGATCCGAGCATCGATTGCGCATCATCCGCCATCGGGCCAATCACCGCGATAGTGCGCAGGCCCTTTAGCAACGGCAGCGTACTGCCATCGTTCTTCAGCAACACTATGGATGCTCGAGCGGCGGCACGCGCGGCCGCTACATGCTCCGGCCTGTACGTGAGATCGCGCTGACGGTTCACATTGCTATACCGATACGGATCGCTGAACAATCCCATCGCCTGCTTGAGACGAATCACTCTTGCAACGGCGGAATCGACAACGGATTCCTTGAGTCGCCCGTCGCGCACTGCTTGCGCGAGACTGTCGACATAAACAGCATCGGACATGTCGACGTCGATACCTGCATTGATCGCTTTCACCCCCGCCTCGCCTTTCGTTCCGGCGACTCCGTGCGCAATCAATTCCTCGATGCCCGCCCAGTCACTGATTACGAGTCCCGGAAATCCCCACCTTGTGCGCAGCACGTCGGTGAGCAACCAGTCGCTCGCGTGCGCCGGAGTGCCCCCGATGTCCTGGAACGACGCCATGATCGTTCCGACCCCGGCGCGCACCGCTGCTTGGAATGGAGGCAGATATATCTCCCAGAACGTCCGCTCCGACAACTCCGACGTGTTGTAATCGCGACCCCCCTCGGCGCCACCATACGCCGCAAAGTGTTTCGCAGTCGCGATAAGCGCGCTGGGACCCGAGAAACTTGTAACGCGATCGCCGCCCTGAAAGCCTCTCACCCTTGCCGCGGCCATCATGCTTCCCAAGTAGGGATCTTCTCCCGCGCCTTCGACCACCCTGCCCCAGCGCGGGTCGCGCGCGATGTCGACCATCGGTGCGAATGTCCAGTGCAGCCCATTCGCAGTCGCCTCGATCGCGGCGATCCGGGCCGAGCGTTCCGCGAGCTCCGGATCGAACGCTGCAGCCTCTGCCAGTGGTACGGGAAACGTCGTGCGAAAGCCGTGAATCACATCCCAGGCGAACAGCAATGGAATCTTGAGCCGCGACTCTTCCACCGCGATCCGCTGAAGGTCGCGCGTGTACTCCGCGCCGAAGATGCCGAGGAACGACCCAACACGGCCTGTCCTCACGCCGGCTAGTCCTTCGCGCGACGCCGTCGGCCCGGTCGGGCTTCCGATTGCCGGAAGCTGGTTCAGCTGGCCGAGCTTTTCCTCGAGCGTCATCAGTGCCAGCAGCGAGTCCGAGAAACTGGCAGGCCTCGCAGCGGGGGTTCGAGGCGCATGAACTTGAGCAGGGGCACAGGCCAGGATTACAGCAGCGGCCAGACCGGAAAGGATCAATCCAGCCCTTGGGAACTTCATCGACTGAATCATCGCGATACGTTAAGCGTTGAGGGCGCGGTCAACCAGCCGAGGGTCTGCTCGAGGCCTACTATTGAAGACATACGGATGAAAGTCGCGATTCTCGCAAACGACCGCCCAAGCTTCATCCGCCCGATGGCGGAGGGGCTGGCGCGAATGCTGAACTCTTGCGGCGCCGAACCTGTAATGCACTACGACGGGCTCGACAGTCTCGCCCTCCGGCGCTCCATCGATCCCAGCTCGCCGCGCTCAATCGCCGGTTCAGCGCTGAGGCTGATCCAAAGCAGGCGCGCGTTCGAGGAGTTTTTCGCCAGACTTGGCGAACCCGATCTGATAGTCGCCGTCAACAATGTCCCGGGAAGCTTCGCCAAGGGCGCGTTTCCGAACGTCGAGCTGTTGCGCGAACGTCTGCCCGACGTGCCGATCGTCAACTACGACCTGCATTTCCTCCCGACCCTCAACAGTTGGGCGCGCTTCCTTCTTCGCGGAGAGAAGACCGAGCTCAGCAGCGATGCGCTGCGCATCTTCAAACGCGGATCGTTCGGACTGGAACGCTACGACTGGTACCTGATGGCGTCGGTGGACCGCGAGCTTCGGCTTCCACCCGGCCCGTTGCCCTACTCGCTGATCGGACTCGATCTCGACGATGGCACTCTGTATCCTGAGCAACGGGGAAAGTTTTCGGTTCTCGTCGATTTCGTTCAGGATCGCCCCGACTACCTGGCGTCACGTGCCGTGCAACTCGAGGCATTGCGCCTCGCTGGTGTGGATCACGTGATCCTCGATGGCCGATACACCGTGGGAGAGATCCGCGCCGTTTACCGGCGAAGCTCCATCTTCTTACTCGCCGCCTGCGAGAGCTTCGGGCTTCCGATCTGCGAGCTGCAGGCATGCGGGAGCCGCATTTACATGCCCGACATTTTCTGGGCATCGGCACACTGGACCAGCGAAAGAGTCTACGGACCTCGCCACCCCGCGCTGTCGTCGAACTTCGTCGTATACGATGAAAACGCGGAGGCGCTCGCGGAGCGTCTCCATGCGGAGCAGCAGGCGTTCAATCCTGCCCAGGTGAGAGAAACGTTCGAGAACGTTCAGCCGGAGTTGTTGCACGGGGATCGCAAAGCGGTCAGAGACTTTCTCGAGCGCGTCGCGGACGGAACGATTCATTCCCGGCTTCACCGCTCACACGTGGGCCTCGGACGTTAGTATCCGGCACCGCACGACCACTAACCTTTCATAACTCAATACGCTGATGCCAAGTCTCAAGATAACCGGAGCCTCGCCGACCGACATTCACTATGAAGACCTCGGCACTGGAAAGCCCGTAGTGCTGATCCATGGATGGCCGCTCAGCCATCGCATGTGGGAGGGACAGATTTCCGCGCTCACAGAGGCCGGCTTCCGTTGCGTCGCGTACGACCGCCGGGGATTCGGCGAGTCGGGCAGGCCCGCTGCCGGTTACGACTACGACACGTTCGCGTCCGACCTCAACGACCTGATGACTAAACTCGACCTGCGGGATGCAACGCTGGCCGGCTTTTCGATGGGCGGCGGCGAGGTCGCGCGATATGTGGGGAAGTACGGCTCTGATCGCGTCTCCAAGGCGATGCTGCTTGGGGCAGTACCTCCATTTCTGCTGAAGACGTCCGACAATCCTGGTGGCCTGGACGCGGCGATGTTCGACGGAATGATCGAAGGTGTAAAGAAGGATCGCGTTGCATTCCTGGAGCAGTTCTTTCCGAACTTCTACAACTTCGATGCGGGATTGAAAGGTGGGAGCGCTGACCTGATCCCGTTCAGCAAATGGATCGCCTGGGGTGCCTCACCGACCGGAACGCGGGAATGCATTCGCGCGTTCGGTACGACGGATTTTCGTGGAGACTTGAAGCAGTTCACGATGCCGACCTGCATCATCCACGGAGACAGCGACCGGATCGTACCATTCGAGATATCGGGGAAGCGCTCGCACGAGATGATCAACGGAAGCCGTCTGGAGCTGTTGAAGGGCGCGCCTCATGGCTTCGCTGCCACCCACGCACAGCAGCTCAATGAGCTGATGATCGACTTCCTGCGGTCATGATCGACCCTTGTGTGTGCAACCGCTGAGACCAATCGGTACGCTTGGTCGGGTAAGGAAATGGCGTGAGTATACTGGCGATAACATCCGATCTCGAGCAACTCGCGGACGAGCGGGACGCGGTGAATCTCCAGCGTTTCTTCAAGACGGGTCCGGGTGAATACGGTGAGGGCGATCGCTTTCGCGGAATTCGAGTGCCTGCGCTGCGGCGACTCGTGCGCGCGCACGCGGCTACCCCGCTGGCGGACATCCTGTCACTGCTGCGATCACCATACCACGAAGACAGGCTGCTCGCTCTTCTGATGCTCGTACGGCAGTACGAGCGAGCCGACCCCAGCGCTCAACAGTTGATCTATGACATGTATCTCGACAACACGCGCTACATCAACAACTGGGACCTGGTCGACCTGTCGGCCGGCGCAATCATCGGTGGACATCTTTCAGAGCGCAGTCGCGCGCCGCTGAAGAGGCTTGCGCAATCGAAGAGCCTGTGGGAAAGGCGAATCGCGGTTCTAGCGACTTTTCACTTCATCAAACACGGAGAGTTCGACGAAACCATGAGCATTGCGGCAATGCTGCTCGACGACAGGGAAGATCTCATCCACAAGGCCGTGGGATGGATGCTCCGCGAGGTCGGCAATCGTGATGGTGGGGCCGAGCGCGCGTTTCTGGCCCGGCACTGTCGTGTGATGCCGCGCACGATGCTCCGATACGCGATCGAGAAATTTCCTGAAGAGGAGAGGGTTTCATACCTCAGGGGAACCGCATAGTCTGATACAACAAGCTTGCGTCGGCAGGCGTCGACGTACTTTCTTGACGCCGGCGAATCGCGACGCAAGTCGCCCCTACGGAGACGATGACGATGAGGACAGCAACTCTGAATTTGTCCGTTTCGGAAAAAGGGAACGTGGTATTCAAGGTGAGCTCGGGCGGCCCTGTCATGACCGTTGAAGGACCGGCCGTAGAGGTGGCGGACAAGCTTCAGTCAGACCTGAAGACTCATGAGTATTCTGACGCCGGCCAGCGCGCCCGAGTTCTTCGCCGATACGCGGAGGATTTCGATCCGCCGGGCTTTGCCCCCTGGTTTCAGCAGTGGACATCCAAGCCGGACGATGACTCGGTCGTTTGCGTTAATACGGAGGACGCGCGTCTCTCGAGTTTACCATGGGAAGAGCTCCTGCTGCCTCGCGGTTCAGCTGCTCAGCGCACGTCAGTTGTCCGAGTGTGCCAGGACACGGGTGAAGCTGCACCACCGCCTGCGAATTCGGTCACGATGCTGGTGGCCGCATGGACCAATCTGACGGGAAGTGCGCTCCCGGGCGTCGTGCGTGAGCTGCAAGAGCTTCCGCGCAAGCTGGATAGCCGCTATGTGAAGTTGCGCGTGCTGGCCGATGCGACGCGCCCGCAGCTTCTCGAGGCTTGCGCTAAGGGCGGCGTCAGTATGCTCCACCTTTCCCCGCCGTCTCTCATCCTCGACGGTGGTGAGCTTGCCGTGCCGACGACCGGCTCCTCTCCCAAGCGGGCGTCGTCGCGCCGGCCGGCGACCGCGCCATCCAGCCGCGGGATCGACCCCGTACCGCTGAACGAGTTGAACGATGCGTTGAGCAACGACACCGAGCTGCGGATGGTAGTGGTCAACGCCTGCCAGGCTGGATTTCGGGGATGCGAACAGATTGCTCGACGTCTGGGAGTCGTTGCTATCGGTTGGCCCGCCCTGGTTTCCGACGACGTCGCCGCTGACCTGACGTTTTACTTTTACCAGCGGCTGATCGAGGGCAAATCGCCACTCCTGGCGCTTCGCTCTTTCGCGGGTACGATCGGAACGTCAGGCGGCCCGGTGGACGTCCCGGTGATGTGGCTACCGTCGCCGGAGTGGGCGTCATGGCGTCCGCTGATCGGCGCCGAATCAGTAGCCGCATCAATGGTGGATGCGGTTTCGAAAGCAACAACCGGTACACGTAAGAAAGCGGCGAAGCGCCAGACAGAGCCGGCGACTCTTAGTCCTCGCGACGAAACCGCTGCAAAGCCGGCTGCCATTGTTCCGGATCCTGCGCCTATTCCCACCGCAGCGACTGCCCCAGTGCTGCAAACCGCCCAGCTGCATTTCCGACCGCGGCTGTCGATCAACCCGGCGTTGCTGGTGAATGGACTGCATCCGATAGAGCACATCAGCATCGAGTCGGCGACAGAGCAACAGGTGCAGCTGTGCATCGAATGCGACACTGGCTCGAACGTCTCGACGTTCCGGCAGACTGTTCAGTTGAAGAAGGGCGCCGTGCCGGTCAACACCACCGATATCCACTTTCCGGCGCTGCACGAGCTGATCGATCGGCACGCCGGCCGACGGCGAGTGAGTTTCACCGCAACACTGACGTCGCCCGACGGAGCAGCGATCTCGGGGCAGACGCGAACGTCGCTATGGATGGGCGAAAAAGAATGGCTCGATCAGGAAGACACGTGGGCGTTCATTCCCGCATTCGTGAATCCATTCGATGAAGGCGTTCTCAAAGTCTTCGACTACGCCAAGAAAGTTCTACGGACACTCGGCAACCCCGGCGACACGTTCGATGGCTATCAGAGTGGACAGTCCGACTACGTGTCCACGCAGATGAAGGCGATCTACCAGACGCTTCGTGACGACTCAATCGGGATTACGTACATCTCTCCGCCGGGCAGCCCGATCTTCGATGCTGTTTCAAGGCATCCGGCTGGTCAGGTGATTCGGACTCACACCGAGGTCGTCGAGCGCAAGCTTGGCACCTGCCACGATCTGGCGCTGCTGATCGCCGCGTGCGCGGAATACATCGGCATCCATCCGCTGGTTGTGCTCATCGAGGGTCACACGTTTGTGGGGTACTGGCTGACACCGGAAGGTCAGGAGCAGTACTGGGGCAAGCGCGAAGGCCGTATTCGCACCGGCAAGTTTGGAGAAGGCTGGACAATGACCGATGCTGACGAGCTGTTGAAACTCGTGGGCAATGGGGACATCGCGCTGGTGGAAGCAACCTATGTCTGCCAGCCCGACAAGACATTCGACGACGCCTGCATGGTTCGGCGTTCGCAGTTCGAGAAGAAGGAGCAGCTGGATGTTGTGATCGACGTGTTCGCGGCACGTCGCGAGGTCCAGCCCTTGTAAGTGCGTGGAGACTGCTCTGCCGGTACGGACACGGTCACGCTGCCTCCCGTTCTTCGCGCCTGGCCAGAGTTACATCTTGCCCTGCTCGCCCGGTCGCTCTACGTTCGCGTTCGCCTGCACATCCAGACTTTCACCCCACCTGCCAAGACGGCGGCATGAGGGCCTGCCCTCCCTGTCAGCCGAAGGAGATCTTATGATGCGCAACGGAATGATCCGCTACGCGCTGGTTCCCGGGCTACTGCTGGGCTTGCTGAGCACATACGCGTCAGGACAAACGCCGGACCGACGCGCTGTCGCTCGCAATCTGGTCCGGGCCGGAATGGTGAAGCAACACGACAAAGTGCTCATCACCGGAAGCGTTCGCGATGCTCAGCTGATGGAAGACATTGCGATCGAGGCGATGAAAGTTGGAGCGGAACCACTTATCACGCTCTCCAGCGAGCGAATGGGGCGGCGCTCGTACGATGAAGTGCCCGCAATCTATGACACCCTGACGCCGGCCCTGGGTCGTGCCATCGTCAGTACTTTCGACGTTCAGATCGCGGTTGACGTTGGCGAGAGCGAAGGACTGCTGGCCGGAGTGCCACAGGTACGCCGCACTGCACGGGCGAAGGCCGGCGAGCCGGTCACCAAGCTTTTTTATGAGCGCAACGTGCGCTTCGTGAATCTTGGTAACGGTCTCTATCCGACAGCGACGCTTTCACGCCGGCTGGCTGTGCCGCAAACGAGACTGGCGAACGTGTTCTGGCGTGCAGCCGCCGCATCGCCCACCGAGCTTCGGGGAAAGGGTGAATCGATGCGCTCGGCCTTCGCAAGCGGCAAGCAGGTAAGTCTCACGCATCCCAACGGAACGAATCTCACCGTTGAAGTCGATGCGAGCCGCGGCTTCACATCCGACGGAATGCTTACCGCGGAGAAGGTGAAGCAAGGCGCGGCGGCCGCAAGCACGTGGTTGCCGGCGGGCGAGCTGATACTGCCGGCCAAGGCTGGCACGGCCCGTGGCAAGGTTGTCATCGATCGCATTCTTTACGATGGAAAGATCATACGAGGACTCACGTTCACGTTTGAAAACGGACGTGTTGTTTCCATGACCGGCCAGGGTATTGAATCGTTGAAGGCGAGGTATGATGCCTCAGGTGGCGGAAAAGATCAGTTCGGGTACATCGACATCGGGCTGAATCCTGAGACACTACTTCCTGTCGGAACCGGTCGGCTGTTATGGACTGCGAGCGGGTCGGTGGTTGTTGGACTCGGCGATAACAGAGGATTCGGCGGAACGAACGCGAGTGACTTCAACCTGTCCGCCCAGCTTGGCGGGGCGACGGTGAAGGTGGACGGTCGAACTGTTGTCGATAATGGTGTTCTGAAATAGCGCCGCTCCCGAAACTACCAGCGGCTCTCCTTGCAGTAATCGAGCGACCCGGCATGCAGTCACTCTGACAGAAGCCCCGCTCCTGTTACCGGGAGCGGGGCGAAGGGCTACCGCTCAAAGCTCAGTACTGTTCCGTTTCCCCAGTTCCAGGTGAGCCGGCCGCCAGAAATCGTCGCTGAAGAAGTGCTCCCATTGGAATGCAACTGCAGCGTAGACGGCGACGTGCGTGTGTACGTCCCACCAAAACTTTGACTGGCCCGCCTGCCCGATACAGCCTGATGGACAACCTCGTTCGTGTAAGTTCCGTCGGCTTTCACGGCGATGGTTGCGTCGATGAGCTGCCAGGTCTGAGCATCGGTGTCATAGTCCCAGTTGCCGGCACCATATGGGGACTTAACCGGCAAGGATTGCTCACCTACGAGTTTCAGTACGTAGGTCGCGGAAATTCCGCTTATGCCCTGGGAGGAAGGTTCGGAGCCGGCCTCACTCGGAGTCAGCGATCCTGGCGCCGAGAGGTCGCCGCATCCAAAGCTGAGGATTGCCGCCAAACTGAGGTGCACAGCGCCGGCGCAAGCGTGAATGAATCTTCCGACAATGAATCGTGCGGGCGGAGCGGAGTGTCTGCGGTTCATCCTTCAATCCTCATGCAAGGGCCGAGGGATGCCATTTGTTGGTCCCGGTGCGACGGGTCATCGCATATCGGCAAATAAAGAATACGTTCGATGTTTGTCACTGACTAGAGTTGGCACCGCAGCCAATACCAACCTTTACGAATTCGGAAAACGGTGGAGGGTTGTTGGGTGCTCCGGAATACGAAGCCCCGCCCAAAGCGGTAGCTTCAAGCGGGCCTCGCGCGTCTGGTGGACAGCGGTTGTTGCGCGAAGTGGGCACCGGCCGCAGGACCCCGGCAGCGCTAGTCTAGAGCTGAAAAACAGAGACGAAGGTGGACATGGCCAAACAGAAAAAGAACGCGAGTTCGGCACCTTTGGCCACCCATCCTGTATCGGATGCCACGAGTAGCTTGGCGTTACCCACAATCAGCAAATCGCTAAGCCCCACCTTCCACGCTGCGTCGACATGCCATCTCGTGAGAGGCGACCGCACCAAGTTCGCCACGAACGCCTCCCCATCCCGGCACCCGTCGATGGCCCCGTGACCGCCAATACTTGGTATCCGCCATTCCCCTGACAGCGTCCGGTCCTGATCGGTGAGGGCCATGAACCCAAACTCGGACCCGAGGGAGAAGCGCCACTGACCCGAGAAGTTCCCCTCGTGAGGTCGGACGCCGACGGTGTAATTGGAGGCAAGGAGCCGCGTCTCGCCCACGAACGGTTGCCCGCTCCGTGTATCGACACGCACAACGACCTTAGCCGGACCCGGCCGCAGAACTCGAAAGAGGAGCTTGCCAGAGTCAGGAAAAGAGAACGTAACGCGTCACTGCGAAAATAGTGTTATCCGCCCCAAGTCGACTACCTTAGCTAGCGGTTTGACTCTTGGACTATCCACATAGGAGACAGCTGCATGCAGAAAACATTTCTGGCCTGCATCGTGATCGCGGCCTCAGCGTGCGACAACGATTCAACAGGACCGCAAAGAGAGCACCTGATAACTGTGCCTGGAAGTTTCGCCTCGATTCAGGCAGCCATAAGCGCCGCGAAGCCCAATGACACAATAGAAATTGCGGCGGGCTTATACGCCGAGCGTGTCGTGATCAACAAGTCCGATATCACGATCATCGGGCTGGATGGCAGCGGCGGCGCGCGGGTCGTCCTCGATGGATCGACGCTGGGTGGCGGAACCGGCTTGGGGATTCACATAGCTGGCACCGCGGCAGCACCCGTGAGCAACGTCGAGATACGGAACGTCGTCGTGCGAAACTTCGAGCGTGGTGTCGTCCTCGAGAACGCGGAGCGTTCGCGACTCATCAAGAACGAGATGCACAACAACACGGACAAAAATGCAGCAGACTGCGTGTTCAATCTCGCGGACGGAGTCGTGCTGATCTCCGCTCGGTTAAATACCCTGAGCGAGAACTTTTCCCACGACAACGGCCACGACGGCTTCATGTTGCGGGATGGAAGCTCCGGTAACCTCATCATGAAAAACCGCGCCGTCTCGAACGGTGCGCAGACACTCCCAGGGAACAATGGGTGTGGGATCGACGTCAGCCCCAACGGGAACAACAACGGAAATCAGGTGGTGGAGAACGAAGTTCTGCGTCACGCGTGGGGCATCCGAATCGGAAGTTCCACAACAAGTGCGAACTTCGGGAATCTTGTCCTGCGGAATACGGTTCGGGAAAATGCGCGTGCCGGAGTCACGGTGCGGCAGGCGTCGATCGGCAACGTAATCACGGACAACATCGCGACCGGCAACGGCACCGCAAACCTGGCACCAACGATGGACTTCGATCTGTTCGACGAGGGGGTCAAGGACAACACGTGGGATAGGAATCAGGGCCGGGCAAACTTCACGTCTCAGTGACGCAAAGCGCTTCGTGATCACGGTTCTTGCGGAAAAAGCATAAGGAATCCGGCTGAAAATATGAAACCCTGCCCGCAGCGTTAGCTGCAAGCAGGGCAACAAGTTGTAATTGATGGGCCATCGAGGAGTTGAACCTCGGACCTCACGCCTTACAGCCAGTGCTGAGGTCAAATGAATTTCGGCAAGATCTGCACATCGTTGACGGACAACGTGATGTGCCAAAGCTGCGTCTTGGGATGCCTGATAAACTCGTTCTAACCAACAGCAGAACCGACAGCGGCCGAGCTGCTCTTTCCTGAAGTCGGATCTCGTGTGACGACCTTCTTTTTTTGTATATATGCGTGGCGGCGCTCCGGTTCCCCTCTCACGTGATTGCCGCATGTGACTTACTCTATTCGGGCACGGTAGCGCCACCTGAAACTTAAACGGGGAAACAGCATGAGCATCGGCATCAAGACACCCGGCGTCCACCACGTCGCACTTCGTTCCTCCGACCTGGAGCGCTCCAAGCGTTTCTATTCGGAAACCCTCGGTTTTCAGGTGATCCTGGAAGCTCCGGAGATTTTCCTCTTCCTCGCCGGTAGCACGGCGATTGGTGTGCGCGCCCCAATGGCTGAGACGCCTGCCGGCGGCAGATTCAATCCCCACCGCGTCGGCTTGGATCATGTTGCGCTCGCCTGCGAAGACGAAGCTGAACTGGAGAGGGTTGCCGCGGAGCTTTCGGCAGCGGGCGTGGACAACACCGGGGCCAAGCTCGACGAGACACTTGGTAAGCGGTATGTCGCGTTCAAAGACCCCGACGGAATCGCGTGGGAGTTTTACATGGCCTAGTGTAGTGTCCCAATAGTTTTATGCATTATTCTTGCAGGTGTTTCGAGGATACTTTCTCGGAGCACCCATGTATGTCGCTAAGCGTGCCGGACGCCCGCGTCGTTTCGAACTCGTTCTCA
>Ga0136617_10000136_pt1 | contig 52576 bp, 47 predicted proteins | sample AntDrymUQ3222106_2_FD_129672 | JGI IMG/M metagenome (GOLD analysis project Ga0136617, IMG submission 129672) | Polar desert sand microbial communities from Dry Valleys, Antarctica - metaG UQ322 (21.06) | ecosystem: Environmental > Terrestrial > Soil > Desert | place: Antarctica: Dry Valley...
AACGACAACCCGCTGTCGTCGTCGATCCACGGCTGCCGGCAGTCCGGGCAGCGCCGGATACCCGGGGCGGTGCGCGCCTGCCCGGTACGCACCAGCCTCAGGTTGCGCTCGAGCTGCCCGCGGTCGGCGCCGCCGCCCCGCCCGGCGGTCATCGCCCGGCCTCCTCGTCGGGGTGGACCTCGGTCATGACCGCGACCGTCACCCGCGGCCCCGCCTCGGGGTCGGGGACCTCGGCCACCGCCGAGAGAAACACCGTCCCGGTCGCTGCGGTGCTCTCGCGCCCCCGCACTCCGAGCGCGGCACACCAGCGCTGCCAGTCCACCCGGTTCTGCGGGCTGCGACCTACGCGACCCGAGCGCGGCCGCGCCACCAACGACAACCCCGGCGGCACCGACCAGTCCATCAACGGCAGACCCTCACGCTCGGCCCGCTCCAACAACCCCGCCAACACCGTGACCGCGCGACGCTGCCAGCCGAGCCGATCCGCATCCGTCACCGACATCACGCCACACCCCCGCCCGCCGCGGACCCGGTCCCCTGGCCCGGCCGATGGTCGGTGCAGGCGAAGACCTGCGAGCCGGTGGCGGATCGACCGACCGGCTGTGAGGCGTGGACCGTGCAGAGGTCGGTGCCGCAGTCCACGCAGGCCAGGCCGTCGGCCTGCGCCTCGGTCAGCTCGTTCCGTCCTCGCCCGTTATGCTTGACCTGCATCGATCGTTCTCCCAAGGGCTCGATGTACGCCCCGGCCGGTGTTCGCGCACCGCCGGGGCTTCCTCGTCTCACAGCTGCCGCACCAGGGCTGCTCGCGCCGCTGCCTCCCTCGTCAGTAGAGCGGATCACTACGATGGACAGCGACTAATCGGTACCGTTGATGGGTTGTCCCAACGACCCGATGTCTACCACGGTCCTCGTCGCGCAGCAAGCCCCGTCGTTAGGATGTAGGTACAACACCTACGATCGGATGATCAACGTGAGCAACCCGGCCGATCCGCGGCCCCTGTACCAGCAGCTAGCCGCGAAACTGCGCGACCAGATCACCTCCGGGGACCTGCCACCTGGCAGGCAGATCCCCACCGAAGCCGATTTAATGACGCTATACGCCGCGAGCCGCAATACCGTCCGCGGCGCCCTTGACGTCCTCCGGGCAGAAGGGCTCCTGACCTCACAACAAGGGCGAGGCAACTTCGTTCGGGTTGAGCCACCGATGAAGTATTACGCCTCCCTGACCGGCTCCCGCCAGAAGCGCCTTAAGGCGGCGCGAACGCGCGATACCTTTGCCCAACAGATTGAAGCTCAGGGCAAAATTCCGCGTCAGGCGAGCTCGACAGAAATTATTCAGGCGCCCAACGAGATCGCGTCTTTGCTTGGAATTCCCGAAGCCACCTCGGTCGCCCTACGCCACCGCACCATGTACGCCGACGACGAGCCGCTCCAGCTCGGCGATAGCTTTTATCCGCTTGGGCTTGTCGAGAACAGCAAGATTATGGATCCAGCCGACGTGACCGAGGGCACCGATCAGGTGTTAGAGGATTTAGGGCACGTTCCGACGCGTTACGAGGACCAAATCACCTGGCGCATGCCGACCTCCGGGGAGGCGACGGCCCTCCGCCTCGAGCCCGGGACGCCGGTCGGGCGGCTCGTCCGAACTAGTTTTGACCAGGACGATTTGCCAATCGAGGTATACATCGTTATCCTTCCTAGCAACAAACACGTTTTGCTCTACGATGTCGACGCCTCTTAACTCCGCGGTGTAGGCCCGCCGCAACGCACACGCCGGCCGTCCCCCAACGCGCGGCCTTCAGCCCGCCAGGCGGCGGGTGCTCGCGGCGTCGGCCGTCAACAGTCCCGGTACTGTCGATTCCACAGGACCACTCCTGTGCCGAGGGAGGGACGAGCGCATGGCCCGCTACCAGGACGTCGCGCGCGATCTCCGCGTCCGGATCTACTCCGGCGAGTACCCCGTAGGCGCAACCCTGCCCACCTACGCCGAGCTCACCCACACCTACGACGTCGGCCGCGGCGTCATCAGCGCGGCCCTCGCCCTCCTCGAACGCGAGGGGCTGGTCAGGATCGTCAAACGCGCCGGCATCCGCGTTCTCGACTGGCGCCTCGAGCGTCGCTTCATAACACGCGGTCGGGCCGTCATGCGCGACCCTTACCGCGGCTACGTGTTCCCTGCGGCGTCGCGGCCTGACGAGCCATGGGACACCCACGGGCGTCCAGTCCGGTCTTACGAGCCCGTACCCGACCGCGTCGCAGCGTTTCTCGGGATCGACGCTGGCACCGCCGTCCTGAGACGCCGACGGGTCACGTCCCCGGCCGGAGAACCGCCTTTCCAGATCGTTGACACATGGCTCCACCCGCGGGCAGTACGCGACGCTCCACGTATCGCCGAAGCAGACACCGGCCCGGGCGGCTACATCGACCGCCTCGAGGAGGCCGGGCACGGCCCACTCAGCTGGACGGAGCACGCTCGCGCTCGCGTCCCCAGTCGCGAGGAGGCCGCCCTCCTCGACATCAGCCCCGAGGCCACCGCCCTCGAGCTTCTCCTCGTCGGAACCTCCTCCGCGTCAGGACAGCCGGTAGACGTCACCGTCCGCCTCATCCCCGCCGACCGCGTCGAACTCCTGACCGACCTCGAACGGGACGAGTCCGCCCGGTGGCCTGTCGCGCCAGCCCAGAGAAGACCCCCGCGGGACTCCTAACACCCGCGTCGTCGGATCGCCCGCCGAGCTACACAGTCGCAGGTGCAAGCTTGCTGCTCCGGAAGGCTTTCGTCGTCACGACGAAGAGATCTGTCCGGCCCCGTCGGTCGGGGTGTGGTCGGTGCGGGCCGCTGTGCGGCCCTGAGCCCGCCGTGGGCGGGTGCCCGGCCCCGTCGTCGGGGTGTGGTCGGTGCGGGCCGCTGTGCGGCCCTGAGCCCGCCCATCGACACCCGACCACGACCGAGCTCTCACCGACCCATCCCATCACCCCAGAGATCACCAACCGACGAACAACACATCACCACTCAAGATCACAGAGCAGCAGACCGACGACGACCAGACCAAGAGCAACAACCACGAACAACAGACCACAGACAAACGATCAAGACCAAGCACAGACACAAGATCCCCAAGCCGAGCACACCGAGGCATCACGATCCGTTGGTGATCTCCGGTGGCCCTGACGGGCCCCCGGAGAAGATCGTTCGCGGTGGGCTGGACGGCTGCCATGGTGATCGTTACCGAGTTAACTTCGCGGAGTGACCTGGGCCCGTGTCGTCCGTGCGCGTTGGGGGCCCCAACGCCACCGGTAGCGCGACGACCGCCGCGGCGTCGCCGCCGGCGGTGGTTCGTGTGGTTTGGGTCCGGCGGCGGCACGACCCTGCGCTTCTACGCCGCGTGGGTCGAAGCAGCCGACCGAGGAGCCGCTGACGCAATCGCGACGCTCCTGCCCACCCCGCTCCGCTTCGCCGACCGCCGCGCCATCCGTACGAGGTCGTCGCGGCAGACCTGCGCAGGCAGATCGAGTCCGGAACGCTCGCACCCGGGACACAACTGCCAACGTCGACGGAGTTAGTAGCGCTGCACGACGTCTCCGCAGGGACAGTCAATCGGGCCATTGCAATTCTCAAAGAGTCCGGACTCGTGGACGCCGGCCGCGGCCGTCGAGCTGTGGTTCTCCCGCGGCCTTGACGGCGGCGCGACCGAGGCCGAGCCCACCGAGGTCGGCACCGAGCTCGGGACGGCCGCGCTCGGCCAACGTCGGCGTCAACCTCTTCAGGTGCGTGCTTCGACCAGTTCAGTCGCGGATCCTTCACGAGAACCGTCAGTACCGTGACATGCACCGGTGATCAAACTATCGACCGAGTGGCCTGGTCCTGTGAGAGCTCGGTTACTTCAGCTACCACCCGTGGGATCGTCCGTACTCGTGCGGTCCACGCCACGCGCCGCGTTCCCGAAGCGGCGGCCACTCCGAGGCCACCCTATGTCTCGGGGAGCGACGCCGATACCCCGGAGGGGTCTCGGTGCTGCTCAACATCAACCCGATAGTCGTGGCCATGGTGGTACTCGTCCTCGTTCCATGAGCGATCAAGCTTGCATTAGGCCTGATTGATGTTCTGCGTGCGACGAAGAGCGATCTTCCTGAGATCGTTCACGGCCTCAGCGAATGGTTCCGGAGAGGCCCAGGTCGAGCAGGCGCCGCGCCGCGTCCGGTTCCAGGAGCGCAGCGTGGCGCAACCGTTCCCGGGCGGTGAGCACCGCGGCACGGTCCCGAATCGCGCCGTCGCGGACCACCAGGAACCGCCAGGGCTGGCTGTGCCCGACCGACGGGGCAGCATGCGCGGCGCCCAGCACCCGGCTCAGCACCTCGGTTGGGACGGGGTCCGGGCGGAACCGGCGGACATCGCGCCGGGAGGCGATGACCTCGTACAACCCGTCGCGGACCGGCATCGCCATCGCCCAGCCGGCGGGGTCCGCGGCGCGCTGCGACGCCGAAGTCCGATCCCCGATCATCGGTACCGGCCGCGGCCAGTTCTCCACTTCGGACACAACCTCGCATACTGGTGCTCGGGTAGGACAGTGACATCGCCGTGCTCGATAACCGCGATGCTGCAGGTCACTGCATTGGGTACCGACGCGAACGTCTCGCGGACCCTAGTTCGTGTGGCGAGTCGCCGTCACCATGCCCGGCGGCTCATTCGCGTCCCCGCCTCCGAGAGTCAGCACCATCATCCGGTGCCCGAGGAGGCAGCCCAGACCTCGGACGCCGCGACTGAGCGGTGGCGGCTAGGGTTGGGGTGAGAACTACATAACCACGGGAGCCCGCACCGCAAGCGGGCTGAGAGGGCGACTTTCTTCCCATCGAGGGGAGCGGGCGCCGCCGACCGCCTGAACCTGTCCGGGTAATGCCGGCGTAGGGAGGACATGCCATGACGGCACTGCAGGACCGTTCGGTTTCACCGCGGGTCACAACGGGCCCGATCCGTGGCTCGCACAAGGTGTATCTCGAGGGCCCCGAGGGGCTCCGGGTGCCCGTTCGTCGGGTCGAGCTGTCCAACGGCGAACACCACGACGTCTACGACACTTCCGGCCCCTACACCGACGACAACGCCGTGATCGATGTCCGCGCCGGTCTGCCGCGGCTACGCGCGGACTGGAGCGCCGAGCGCGGATCGGTGAACGGCGCGGTCACCCAGCTCGCCTACGCCCGCGCCGGGATCGTCACGAAAGAGATGGCGTTCATCGCCATCCGCGAGGGCGTCGACACGGAGCTGGTGCGCTCGGAGGTCGCGCGCGGACGAGCGGTGATCCCCGCCAACCGCAACCACCCCGAGTCCGAACCGATGATCATCGGCAAGAAGTTCCTCGTGAAGATCAACGCCAACATCGGCAACTCGGCAATCACCTCCTCCATCTCCGAGGAGGTGGACAAGATGGTGTGGGCCACCCGCTGGGGCGCGGACAACGTCATGGACCTGTCCACCGGGCGTGATATCTACGCCACCCGCGAGTGGATCATCCGGAACTCGCCCGTGCCGATCGGGACGGTGCCGATCTACCAAGCGCTGGAGAAGTGCAACGGCGACCCGGCGAAGCTCTCCTGGGAGGTCTACCGCGACACCGTGATCGAGCAGTGCGAGCAGGGCGTCGACTACATGACCGTGCACGCCGGGGTGCTGCTGCGCTTCGTGCCGCTCACCGCGAAGCGGCTCACCGGGATCGTGTCCCGCGGTGGTTCGATCATGGCGGCGTGGTGCCTCGCGCACCACCGCGAGTCGTTCCTCTACACGCACTTCGCCGAGCTCTGCGACATCCTGCGCACCTACGACGTCACGTTCTCCCTCGGTGACGGCCTGCGCCCCGGCTCGATCGCCGACGCCAACGACGACGCCCAACTCGCCGAGCTCAAGACCCTCGGCGAGCTCACCCAGATCGCCCGCGCCCGCGACGTCCAGGTGATGATCGAGGGCCCCGGCCACATCCCGATGCACAAGATCGAGGAGAACGTCCGGCTCGAGGAGCAGTGGTGCGACGAGGCGCCGTTCTACACCCTCGGCCCGCTGGCCACCGACATCGCGCCAGGCTATGACCACATCACAAGCGCTATCGGGGCAGCGACAATTGCCCGAGCCGGAACCGCGATGCTGTGCTACGTCACCCCCAAGGAGCACCTCGGCCTGCCGAACCGCGACGACGTCAAGACCGGCGTGATCACCTACAAGATCGCCGCGCACGCCGCGGACCTGGCCAAGGAACACCCCCACGCCCAGTCCCGTGACGATGCCCTGTCCCAGGCCCGGTTCGAGTTTCGCTGGATAGACCAGTTCCACCTGTCGCTCGACCCGGACACCGCACTGGCCTTCCACGACGAGACACTGCCCGCAGAGGGAGCGAAAACCGCACATTTCTGCTCGATGTGCGGCCCGAAGTTCTGCTCGATGAAGATCACCCAAGACGTCCGGGACTACGCAGAGGTACACGGGCTGACCAGCGTCGAGGCCATCGAAGCAGGCATGGAAGAAAAGGCTGCCGAGTTCGCCGATCACGGCGCCCGCGTCTACCTCCCGATCACCGACCAATAGCTCGACATCCCACCGCAGCTCGGGTACAGCCCGCCGCCCGACCCCCAGGCCGGGCCGCAGAGGGATCCACTTGCGGCACTCCGGCGATCTTGCCGCGGCTTGCAACCATCATGTCCAGGAGGATTACCGGCATTGATCGGGCTATCGCGCGACACCTGTCGCACGCGGTATCGTCCTCAGTGTAAGGCGATGAGCTGCGCAAACCCATCTCCTTGGAACCTCAGACCTGGTCGCGCCCGAGAGAAAGGAGCACAAGCAGATCAGCCGGCGGAGCACTTGCGTGCCGGTGGGGTCGTCGAACGACCACCGCTCGTGGGCCTCCAACCACCGCTTGACGGTGTGGTCTTCGCCGGCGCCGCAGGCTTCGCACCGCTGCCCGGCCCGCCTGGTGATCATGCGGCGGAGCCGTTCCCAGTCCTTCGGGGACACGCAGGTGCGGACGTTGGTGAACCAACACGAGGACGGGACCATGTCCACGAACAGGCCCGACCCGAACGAGCGGTCCTCGCCGGGGAGCAGGTCCGGGACGTCGGGCAGGTGCGCCCACCGGTCCAGCCCGGCCGTGGGCGGGCGGGGGTCATACCAGCGTCTCGCCTGCGGATCCCACCGCGCCCCCAGCGTCTTGGCCTGGTCCTTCTCCGCGTACGGGACATCGAGCCAGGCACGGGACGGCTGCGGACGAACAGACGGTGCGGGCTGCTGGTCGACCATCGGTGATGTCCTGACCGCTCGGAGTCACATCGGCTACCGACGAGGATCGCACCCCGCACCCACACTCTCCAGCCCTCCAGGCTCAGGCTAAGGCCGATCCTGCGGGCCCGATATGCCAGCGGGCGGGCGGTGGAGCGGGGTGCTCGGGGTCGGTGACCGCCTGGCCGTCCATGATCACCGGGCGTGGGCTCCCTCGGCCGGAAGTGTCCACGTCGCGGTGGCGGGGAGGCACGCCGGTCCGCCACCAACGGCGTCAACGCCACCCCGTGCGCGCCGTTCCTGAACAAGCTCGACGCCCACTGGTCCACGATCACCGAGAACAGGCAACCCGCCTCGGCGGTCGGCAGGTCCAACGGAGACACCGCCGAGGCGAGTGTCTTCACCCATGCCCCGGGGTCGATCACCAGCGCCTGCCCGGGGTCGGTGTGGCGCAGGGTGTGCACCACCTCAACCGTGCGCGCGCCCCGCACGACGATCCCACTCGCCCGGTGCGCCCCGGTCACGCCGATCACCTGCTCGACCACCGCGACATCAACGCTCACGTACGGCGACACATGACACAGGAGCCGCCCGTTCACCCGCTCCGCGAATGAGGTTGTGCTGGTTTCGATCCTCACGTCGGCACCCTCCGTGACCCCAGTATCACCCATCCACCCGACAGTTCCGTTCCACGACATGCCCGGCGCGACACCTCCGACCAACAGCACGGCGTAGCGCATCGACCGGTCAGGTGCCGGGTCCGGTCTGCGCTCAGGGCCGCGCGGGCCGAGGAACCGCTGATGGACCGCCTTCGGCGGGGGCCTGGCGGCCCTTGGCTTACCACGGCCGACCTCGCGGTCAAGGGCGCTCCGCTTCGCTCTGCGTCACTGCGTGACGGCCTTCGGCCGCCCTTGACCGCGAGCCTCCACGGCCGTGGTGGGACGCCTTGCGGCAGCGGGGGAACTGCGCCCCGCCACCCAAGGGGACGGGCCACCAGGCCCACCCACACCACGGAGGCCAGCATGGACACCAGTGCGAGGACGTCGCGGACGGTGGGGTGGTTCGTCGATCCGGAGGATCTGATCTGCCCGGGCTGCGGGGAGCAGGTGCGGTGCGCGCCGCCCGCGTTCTGGCGGGTCGGTGACGGGTTGCCGGTGCCGCAGTTCTCCCACCTCGACCGCACCGCGTTGTGTCGGGTGGCGGGGACGGTGGCCGACCCGGTCGAGGTGACCTGATGGCCGGCCGGCGGGTCCTGGTGACCGGCTCCCGGACCTGGACCGACACCGGGGAGGTGCGGGAGGCGTTGGCGCGGGTGTGGGGTGACGGGACGGCGGTGCTGGTCAGCGGGGCGTGCCCGGCGGGCGCGGATGCGTTGGCCGAGGCCTGCTGGCGGGCGTGGGGCGGGCAGGTGGAGCGGCACCCGGCGGACTGGGGTCGCTACGGACGCGGGGCCGGGTTCCGCCGCAACGCCGAGATGGTCGCGGCCGGCGCCGGGGTCTGTGTGGCGTTCATCCGCGCCGGCTCGCCCGGCGCGAGTCACACCGCCGGGCTGGCCGAGGCCGCTGGCATCCCCACCCGCAGATACCTGCGGTGAGCGTCGACCGCCCTCCGCGGCGGTGGTCCACCAGGTGGGGGTGGGCTCCCTCGGCCGAAAGTGTCCACGTCGCGGCGACGGCGTCAAGGGCGGCTACGCCGTCGCTCCGCGATGGCCTCCGGCCACCCTTGACACCGCCACCGCGACGAGCAAGGCGGCCAGGACGAGGGAGCCGGGGAGGTGTGAGCCGACACCCGCGAGCACCACCGGGCGAGCCGCCACCACCGGGCGGGAGGACCGGGAGCACCGCACCGCGCCGCGAGCACCACCAGCTCACCGCCGTCCTGGCCCCGGTTCGACGCACCTGTTGCCGACACCGCGACCAGGAGCGCACCATCGACGACATGACACCTCCCGGTCCGGGACCCCGCCGCGGCGGCGAGGACGGCGGTGCCGGATGGACCGACCTGACCGACAACGCCGCCGGGATCGGCGTCACCCACGAGGCCGCGCGGCGCCGCCAGGCCGAGGGCGCCGGCGCGGACCGCTCCTGGCGGGTCGGGGCGGACGGCGAGGTCGCGGTCGGGCAACGGCTCGCCGAGCTGCTCGCGGTCGGCTGGTGGGACCGGCTCCGCGGCCGAGGACCCCAGTGGCGGGTGCTGCACTCCGTACCACTCGGGGACGGACCGGGCGGCGCGGTCCGCGGCGACGTCGACCACGTCCTGATCGGCCCCACCCGGGGTGGTCACCGTCAACACCAAGCACCACCACCGCGGGCGGGTCGTCGTGGACGGGGACGCGGTGACCGTCAACGGCCGCGACACCGCCTACGTCGCCAAGGCCCGCCGGGAGGCACAACGCGCGCGGGCCCTGCTCACCACCACCCTGGCCCGCCACGACCACCCCACACTCGCGGCCGCGCTGACCGTGTCCCCGGTCCTGGCCGTGGTCGGCGGGACGATCCACACCCGCCACTGGCCGGCCGGAGTAACGATCGTCCCCGCCGCACGACTGATCCACACCCTGCGGTCGATGGCCACCCGGCTCGCCCCGACCGACGTCGAGGCCGTGTTCGAGCTGGCCCGCCGGTCCACCACCTGGACCTCGGCCACGTAGCCACAGCAGCACCGGCGGTTCGTGTCGGGATGTTGTCGGAGGCGTCGGGCATCCTCGCGGCGTCGGGTTGTAGAGCGAAGGTGACGGGTGACGGGATGACGGCGACGTTGGTCGATGGGCTGGAGCGGGCCGCGGTGGAGACCACCGAGACGCTGTTGCGGGGGAGCGGCACGATTCCGCCGCCGATGGTGCACATGATCTGCGCGGACATGGAGCCGTCCTATGTGGGGTTCCTGACCTGCCGATCGTTCTACCGCGGCGTGGACGCGGCGGAGGCGGTGGGGAGGATGGGGGTGTTGCCGTCGGTGCTACCGGCGACGGATCTGGTGGTGGTGTGGGAGTACGCCGACCTGTGCACCGCGTTGGAGCTGGCGGGTGAGTCCTTTCCGACCGGCGTGGTCGTGCTGGAGGCGGCGGCCACCGAGCACACGGTGCGCTGGCATCCGTTCGGTATGCGGGTCCGGCCGGAGCGGGGCGGGGTGGCGACGGTGATCCCGGAGTGGGGTGCGCCGGCCCGGTACCCGGGCGGGTGGTTACCCGATCCGGTGGCGGCGTTGCTGGCGCAGTGGCGGCAGTGGCGCGAGGACGCCGACCTCGAGGAGACGACGGCGGGGTTGGAGCGGGCCGGGTACCGGATGCGGTGGACGGCCCGCTCCTGACGGGGGGATCGGCTGGCCGTGGGCTCACACCTCCCCGGCTTCCTCGTCCTGGCCGCTGTGCTCGTCGTGGTGGCGGTGTCAAGGGTGGCCGGAGGCCATCGCGGAGCGACGGCGTAGCCGCCCTTGACACCGGCGCCGCGGCGTGGACACTTTCGGCCGAGGGAGCCCCCGTAGTGGACCGCGGGTCGGGGTGGGCGAGGGGACGCCGTTCAGCGTTCCGCGACGGCCGCTGCGTCGCGGTCGGTGGTGTCGGTGGCGGTGGTGTCGTCTTCGGCCCAGCGGGTGAGTTGTTCGCGGCGTGCGGCCTCCGCCGCGGTCCGGGCGGCGTGCTCGGCCTCGGCGGCTTGGCGGGTGGTGATCTCGGCGAGGGCGGCTTGGGCGCGGGTGACCGCGGCCGCGGTCTGGTCGAGGGTCGGTACCCGGTGCCGGCCGGCGGGGTCGGCGGCGTCGGGAGTGGCGGTGTCGCGGATGTCGGCGACACCGGTCTCGGCGGTGGCGGCGTGGTCGTTGGTGTGGGTGTCGTCGTGGAGGTCGTGGTCGCCGATGCTGCGGTCGTCGTCCTCGGCGTGCTGCGCGGCGCGGTGCGTGTCGAGCCACTCTTGCGCGGTGACGTGGTCGGTGGGGTCGTCGGGGTCGATGCCGCGGGCGGCGAGTTCGGCGCGGGCGCGGTGGGCGTTGTCGCGGGTGACGGCGGTGTGGGCGTACCAGGCGCCGCGGGCCCGGTCGGCGTCCTCGAGTTCTCTGGCTTGTCGTTCGAGGTTCTCGGCGGTGCGTAGGGCGGTGTAGGCGTCGGAGCGGAGCCGGGCCTGTTCGTGGGGGTCGGCGGTGGCGGCGGCGCGGGCGCGCCACACCTCGTGGTCGGCCCGGGCGGTCTGGGCTTGTTGGTGGGTGGCGGCGAGGTCCTCGTCGACGAACCGCGGTGCCCAGGCCTCCTCCCGGGTCAGGGCGCGGTGGCGGGCGCGGAGCCGCCCCTCGGACAGGTCGGCTTCCTCGGCGGTGGCGTCGAGGAGGTTGAGGGCTTCGTGGGCGGCGCGGAACAGGGCGGCCTTCTCGACGACCCCGGCGGGTGGGGCTGTGCCGAGGGGGTCGGTGTCGTCGGTGTGTCCGGCGAGCTCGCGGTAGGCGGCGGCGACGCCGGCGCGCTGTTCCCATTCCAGGCGGGCGCCGATGTCGTCGGGGACCGGGCCGAGGGCGTCCACGGCCCACCGGGGCGGGGCCGCGGCGGTGTCGGTGCCGAGCTGGTGGCGGCGGGTGTCGGCGTCGGCGGCGCGGGCCTGGAGTTCGGCCGCCCATAGGGGTGGGACGTCGGTGGGGATGAGGTCGGCGGCGGAGGTGATGTGGGGGGTGAGGTGGCCGTGGAGGGTGTGGGTGATGCGGTGGTGCAGGACCTGGGCGGGGGAGCGGGCGTCGTCGAGGCTGCGGTGGTCGGTGACCGCGGCGGTCAGGACCGCGTCGGGGTCGTGCCCGGCGATCTCGGCGGTGCGGAGTAGTCGTTCGAGGGAGCCGAACGCGTCGTCGGCGGCCAGCTCGGCGCGGTGGGTGTCGGTCAGGGCGCCGGTGGCGGTGAGCCGGTCGAGGGTGGCTGCGGCGCGGCCGGGGGTGACGTGGTTGTCGATGTGGTCGATGAGCCGGTCGACGTGGGTCATGGTCGAGACCGCGGCGAGCTTCGCTTGTGCCTGCTCGGCGAGTGCGGACAGCGCCTGCCGGGCGCCGTCGAGCACGTCGCCGAGCACGGCGCGGGCGGTGCGTGTGGTGGTGGTGAGGGTCTGCCCGGTGGGGGCGTCGGCGGCCATGGGGCGGGTGATGGTCCAGGCGGTGTTGCGGTCTCGGCCGCGGGTCATGGCGACGTAGGCGGCGGTGGCGTCGGTGCCGTTGCCGAGGACGGCGTGGGCGGTGTCGGTGGTGCGGCCTTGGGCGGCGTGGACGGTGCTGGCGTAGCCCAGTGCGAGGTGCTGGGCGACGTAGGCGGCGGGCAGCGCGATCGACGCCGACGCCTCCTCGGTGTCGCCGTGGTGGTGGGGGGCGACGGTGAGTCCGCCGTCGGGGCGCAGACCAGTGACGCGGTAGGTCCGGCGGTTGACCGGGGCGGTGGTGTTGCCGTCGTAGCCGAGCAGGTCCCAGCCGTTGTGGCGGGCCTGCACGAGGTCCCCGACCCCGGCGATGGTGCCTTGCGCGCTCAGCGCGACCCCGTTCTCGGTGACGTGCCCGAGGCTGACCAGCTCCGCACGCAGCGCGGCGGAGACCCGGGCGGCGGCGTCGTTGGAGCCGACCAGCAGCACCGACTCCCGGCCGGCGAGGGTGTCGGCGAGCCAGGCCCGCGCGGCGCCGACCTCGGCCTCCTCGGCGGTGCCGCCGTCGACGAGTCGGCCGTGTTTGGCGTAGTCGGCGAGCACGGTCGGGTCGGCGTCGCGCAAGCGTAGGGAGGCGGAGCGTTCCCAGTCGTGGGTGAAGCGGCGGACCTCGGCGAGCTCGTAGCGGATGCCGTGCTCGGCGAGGTCGGCCATGGCGCCGCCGGCGCCGACGGCGGCGAGTTGGCGGGGGTCGCCGGTGAGGAGCAGTTTCGCCCCGACCCGCTCGCAGTGTTGCTGGATGTCGGCGAGCTGGTCGGTGGTGGCCATCCCGGCCTCGTCGACGACGACGAGGTCCCCGGGGCGCAGCCGCCACCGCTCGTCGCCGTAGGTGTCGGGCGCGCCGGGGCGAGCGTTGTTGAGGCGGTGTTGCGCGCCGAGCCAGACCGCGGTGTTGGTGGCGGTGACGCCGTCCTCGGCGAGGACCTGCGCGGCGACCTGGCTGGGCGCCAGCCCCACGACGCGGCGGTCCTCGACGTCGGACCAGGCTTGGGCCAGGGCGGCGATGGTGAAGCTCTTCCCGGTGCCGGCGGCCGCGGACAGGACCTCCACGTAGGCGCCGGAGGTCAGGACCCCGCGCAGGGCGGCGGCCTGGTCGGCGCCCAACTCCCGACCGGACTCGCCGAACCGGGCCACCACGGCGTCGGCCTCGGCCGCGGTGAGTGTGGGGGCGCCGCGGGTGACGGCGGCGGCGCGCAGGGCGTGCTCGGCCGTGAGGACCCCGGTGGTGGTCCACAGCTGCGCGCCGGGCGCGGTGTGCGCGGACTGCCCGTTGTCGAGGAGCCCGGCGGCGGGCAGGTGGGTGGTGTCGGCACCGGTGGTCACCGGTACGGCTTCGGTGAGGGCAGTGTCGCTGAGGGCGTCGAGCAGGGGTTGGATCTCGTCGGGGGCCAGGCCGAGGTTCCCGGGCAGCGCGTCGGAGATCGCGCGCAGCAGGTCGGAGCGGGTCCAGGCCTGTTTGGTCTCCGCGACCGCGGCGAGGGCGCGGGCGATGACGTCGCGGGCCGACCAGGTGGTGGCGGGGCGGGCGTGTTGGGCGCGGCCGAGGACGTCGCGGGCGACCTGCGCCAGCCCGCCGGCGACGGCGTTGGCGCATTGGGTTGTCCAGCGGTCGAGCTGCTCGGCGCGGGTCTCGCCGTCGTGGGACTTGCCCGCCCGGGTGGTGAGGGTCGTCTGTTGACAGATTTGGAACCGCTCCGCGGCCGCGGGCTCCCGCCCGTAGCGCCGCCGGAACCCGGCCAGGACCTCGGCGACCTTCGTGGTGACCGCGTGACGTCGCGAGGAGAACAGGTCCATCACCGCGCGGGAGACGCCGAGGACCTCCCGGGCGCGGCCGTCGGGGCGGGTCGCGAACTCGACCCCCAACGAGCCGGTGAGGTGGGCCTCCATGACCCGTTCCCCGATCGCGGCCGCCGCCGCGCGGAGCTTGTGGATCGCCCGGCTGTCCAGCGCGCGCCACACGCCGTCGGCGCACAGGATCCGGTTGAGGATGGCCTGGTGCACGTGCAGCTGCGGATCCCGGTCGCGGGAGTCGTGCTGGAGGAACTGCGCCACGACGAACCGGTGGGCGTCGATCCACCGGCCCGCTCCGCCGCCGTGGTGCCCCACGCGGGAGTAGCCCGCATGCTCCTGCAGGTAGTCCAGCGCCGCGCGGGCCCCGGCCATCGCCGCGTCCTCCACCGCCCGGGCGTGCGCCGCCCACGCCGCCGCGGCGGCCTCGTCACCGGCCACGAGGGCGTCGTTGGCGGCGCGTTCGAACGCCACCCCCATCACCGACACCGACTTCGGCGCGGAGAAGGTGACGTCGATGAACGACACCGCCTGCCGGGCCGACGCCTCGGCCTGGGCGCGCAGCTCCGAGCGCCGTTCCGGGCCCGCCCCGGGGTTGTCGGTGAGGAGGTCGGCGTAGATGTCGTCGGGGGTGCGGTACTGGCGGTGCCCGCCGCACAGCGGTGCGGCCTCGCCCCAGCTGTCCCGGGTACCGGCGGCGGGGTCGCGGGGGTCGAGCAGGTGGGTGTAGAGCGCCTCCATCATCTCCCCGTCCACGACCCCGGACAGCCCGAGGTCGTCCGCGCCCGCCCCGTACCACAGCCCGGGCGGCTCACCGGCGTCCACGGCGCCGGTGTAGTACCCCTCCCGCCCCCCGGCCACCGGGCCGGTCAGGTAGCCCACATCGTGGCCGGTCGCGATGCTCAGCATGACGGGCCACGCATGCCCGCGGCGACCGCGGTGCGCGGGGTACGACCACCCGCGTTTAACCCCCCGCTATTCGCCGCGAACGCCCGCAAACGACCAGCGGCGGTCGGCTGACCGAGGGAGTGTTCGCGCAGCTCACCGGTACTCCGCCGGACTTTTCGCAACTGTCCGCGATTGTTGTTGCAGAATCGCAGGGTTACTGGTTCGAGTCCAGTCGGAGGAGCGACGTCCCAGGTCAGCAACTTAGAGCCCTCTGGAGGGCTCGCCGTGGCTCGCGAAGATTCGGGTCGGCTGCGGTGTTGCGCGGGTCTGGTCACGACCGGGGGTGGGTGAGCACACTGGGCTGGTTCGTTCCGGTCCGACACCGTTAGCTCTGTAGTGCCTGTGAGCCTGTAGGTCAGCATGGTGGTGGAGGGCTTCCACGGGGACCGTGGATTGTTGCCTTCGAGCACGAGCGTCAGACTTCTGGATCTTCCTTGCCCTCCCCGGGATGAACACCTGTTGATCGTTTGTCGGGTCGAGGAGAGGAACGTGAGATGGAGCTCATGCATCCGCGGTGCGCGGGACTGGATGTGTCCAAGCGCGACGCGAAGGTGTGCGTGCGGGTCGCCGGGGCGGGCCGTGCTGCGGCGACGTCGACGGTGAGCACCTGGGGTGCGGTCACCAACCAGGTGCCGGCGTTGCGGGAGCACCTGATCGCCGCACAGGTCACGTTGGTGGTGATGGAGGCCACAGGCGATTACTGGAAGCCGTTCTATCATCTACTCGAGGACGGCCCGTTCGAGGTGATGCTGGCCAACGCCCGGCATGTCAAGAACCTGCCGGGTCGCAAGAGCGACGTCTCGGATGCGGCGTGGCTGGCTCAGCTCGGCGCGCACGGGCTGGTGCGCGGCTCGTTCGTGCCACCGGAGCCGATCCGTCGGTTGCGGGACCTGACCCGGACCCGGACCGCGATCGTGCGGGAACGGGGCCGGGAGATCCAGCGCATGGAGAAGCTCCTCGAGGACGCCGGGATCAAGCTGTCCTCGGTGGCCACCGACATCAACGGGGTATCCGGGCGGGCCATGCTCGAGGCCCTGATCGCCGGGCAGCGGGACCCGGCCGCGTTGGCGGAGCCGGCCAAGCGGCGGCTGCGGTCGAAGATCCCGGCGCTGACCGAGGCGCTCACCGGCCGGTTCACCGAACACCACGCCTTCCTGGCCCGGTTGCACCTGGATCTGATCGACGGCCACACCCGCGCCGTGGACGAGCTCACCGCCCGGATCGAGGTGGTGATCGAGCCCTTTCGCGGCATCCGAGACCTGATCATGTCGATCCCGGGCATCGGTACCAGCGTCGCGGAGGTGATCATCGCGGAGACCGGGGCGGACATGACCCGGTTCCCCACCGCCGGGCACCTGGCGTCCTGGGCCGGGACCTGTCCGGGCAGCAACGAGTCCGCCGGGCGGGTCAAGTCGACCCACACCCGCCCCGGCAACCCCTACCTCAAAGGCGCCCTCGGCGTCGCCGCGATGTCCGCGGCCCGCAGCAAGGACACCTACCTGGCGGCGAAGTACCGGCGCATCGCCTCCCGCCGAGGACCGATCAAAGCGATCGTGGCGCTCGAGCACGCACTCCTGATCGCCATCTGGCACATGATCACCAACGGTGTCTTCTACATCGAGCCCGGCGGCGACTATTTCACCAGGCTCCACCCCGACAAGACCAAGCAACGCGCCCTGGACCAACTCCGCAAGATGGGCTACACCGTCACCCTCGGCCCCCTGGAGGCAGCCGGGTAGCGGTGAATCTTCGCGTCAGAGCTTCGTCGGGTCCGGAGTCGGCGAGGGCGGCCACGGCGTGGTCGACTGCGAGCCAGACGATGTCGTCGACGCTCAGCTCGGTTTGCGAGTCCCAGGCCTGGAACGCGGCTCGGGCGTGTGCGGCGAGGTTCGGGATCGTCGTCACCTCACGCCAGGCAGCCGAGGCAGCCTCGCCGAGAGCATCGACGACATCCACTGCGGCGATGCGCTGCGCGGGTGTGGCAGTCGCCGCGGCGGCAAGCAGGTCGCGAGCGGCAAGTATCGGGTCTCGGCCGATCAGCCAGGGTTGCACGTCCCGCCACGGGTCTCTGCCGCCGGGCTGGGCGAGGCGGGCGATCAGGATCTCCGCCGGGAGGTCGTCGGTGATCGGCTCCGGCATCCGCGCCTGCAGCTCCTGCAGTGCCCAGCGACTCAGGGGTGTCACCCGCAGTTGTGTGGCGTCCCCGACGGCGGCACCGAACTGGATCAGAAGGTCGATCAGGGCGAGGCGGTTGTCGCGCCGTTGGTAGGCGCTGAAGAACGGCTCGACGATGTAACCCTCGTCGGCGCCCTGCTCGAGACCTCTGGTCCAGAGGTCGAAGAACGACGGTGGTGGGTCGGCGGCCAGTGCGGCCAGTACGAAGCGGGTGAACGCGACGGCCTCAGCCTCGTCCTCTTCATGGGTGTCGGCGGTGAACGCGGCGGTCAGGCCGGTGAGCCACAGTTCACACACGGTGGTGTTGTCGGCGTCACGCCACTGCGCGAGCGCTGGACCGGCGACGGCGTGACCATCGGCGATCCGCAGGAAGCCGACCGCCATGGCGACCGTCCACAGGCGGTGCAGCGTGGGGACGTTCGCGGCCGTGGTGAACCGTTCCGGTGTCGTGACGGCCAGGACGCGGGCAGCATCCGGCACGTCGCTGGGCCGGAGCACCTGCTTCGGCGTGACGCGCTTCCCGGCGCCCACCCAGACTGCCAGTCGGCGTGCCTGGGCCAGCGCCTCGCAACGCCGGGCTGCAGGGGCGACGGTGTCGGTGCGCAGTAGATCTGGAACCATCCGAGGACCCTAACGCCGCATCCACCTCGGCCGTGGGGCAGTCGCCATGGGGCCCAGTCCGACGGCTGGACCGCGCAACGCGCCTCATGACGTGCGGTTGGAGTATTAGGCTTGCCCGTGTGGGGCTCGCGGACGTGTGGGTCGTCGCCGGTCCGCCGGGTGTCGGCAAGAGCATGGTCGCGGATCACCTGCTGGCGCTCCAGGAGCCTGTGCCAGCGCTGCTGGACAAGGACACCCTCTACGGGTCGTTCGTCGCCGCGACGCTGGCCGCGGCCGGACGGCCGCCGGGGGATCGGGAGGGCCCCTGGTACGACGAGCACGTCAAGGCCTACGAGTACGGCGGGATGACCGCCGCCGCGAGAGAGATCCGTTCCCGCGGCTGTCCGGTGTTGCTCTGCGCACCGTTCACCCAGCAGATCCGCGACGACGCCCGGTGGCACTCGTGGGTCGAGGAGCTGGGCGGTGGGGTGGTGCGGCTGGTCTGGGTCCGGTCGGACTCCGTGACACTGCGGCACCGGCTGGAGCGTCGGAGCTCATCACGTGACGCCGGCAAGCTGGCGGCCTTCGACGCCTTCGTCACGCGTATGCAACCCGACACCGCACCCCCCGTGGTGCACCTCGCCATCGACAATCGGCAGACGGCGTGCGCAAGCATCGAGGAGCAGCTGCGCGCGGCGCTGGACACCGAGGCCGACTTTCGGTGCGCTGACGGAAGGTACCGACGGGTCTGATGATCGGACCGCGCTGCTGCAGCGATGCTCCCTCAGCGTCCGAACGTGTCGAGCGCGCGGATCTTGTTCGTGACGTCTAGCGCGGCCACTTTGTAGGCCTCCGACAGAGTTGGGTAGTTGAACACGGTGTCGATGAGATAGTCGACCGTACCGCCGCAGCCCATGATCGCCTGCCCGATGTGCACGAGGTCGGTGGCGTTGGTGCCGAACACGTGCACGCCCAGCAGCGTTCGGTCTTCGGTGGACACGAGTAGTTTCAGCATGCCGTAGGAGTCACCGACGATCGTGCCGCGGGCGAGCTCGCGGTAGCGCGACATGCCCACCTCGTAGGGTATCGCCGCCTGCGTCAGCTCCACCTCGGTCCGGCCGCAGTAGGAGATCTCCGGGACGGTGTAGATCCCGATCGGACGCAGCTCCCGTAGCTCGCGGGCCGGTTCACCGAACGCGTGATAGGCGGCCAGCCGACCCTGGTCCATGCTGGTGGCCGCCAGCGCCGGGAAGCCGATCACGTCGCCCACCGCGTAGATGTGCGGCACCGAGGTGCGGTACCGCCCGTCGACGGTGATCCGGCCGCGCTTGTCGGCGGCGAGCCCGGCCTTCTCCAGGTCGAGCTCGTCGGTGACCCCCTGCCGGCCGGCGGAGTACATCACCATGTCGGCCGCGATCCGCTTGCCGCTGGCCAGGCTCGTGACGGTCCCCCGAGGCGTGGCCTCCACCTGGGACACCTCCTCGCCGAAGCGGAACGTGACGGCATGGTCGCGCAGGTGGAACGTGAGCGACTCGACGATCTCGGGATCGCAGAAGTCGAGCATCTGCGACCGTTTCTCGACCACGGTGACCCGCGTGCCGAGTGCGGCGAACATCGACGCGTACTCGATGCCGATCACCCCGGCGCCGACGACGACCATCGATCCGGGCACCCGCTGCAGCCGCAGCACAGCGTCGGAGTCGAGCACGTGGTCGTCGTCGAACTCGACCGCGGCCGGTCGGGCCGGCTTCGTCCCGGTCGCGATGATGACGTGCGCGGCGGTGACGGTGTTGTGGTCGCCGCGCGCCTCGCCCCGCACGGTGACGGTGTGCGCGTCCTCGAACCGCGCCGTGCCGCCCAGGATGTCGACGTGGTTGCGCAACAGTTGGTTGCGGATCACCTCGACCTCGCGGCTGACGACATGCTGCGTGCGGGCCAGCAGGTCGGCGATAGTGATCTCGGACTTGACCCGGTAGCTGACTCCGTAGATGTCGCGCTGAGCGAAACCGGTGAGATAGAGCACGGCCTCGCGCAGGGTCTTGGACGGGATCGTGCCCGTGTTGACGCAGACCCCGCCCATCATGTTGCGCCGCTCCGCGACACACACGCGCCTGCCCAGTTTGGCGGCTGCGATGGCCGCCTTCTGGCCGCCGGGGACCGGAACCGATCACCAACAGGTCGTAGTCATACACCGGCGGTCCTCCCACAGCCACTCGGCGCGGCGCCAACCGATCGCGACGGTCGCGCGTCTACCTGGTCAGCGTCGTGGGCCGGGGTACCACCCGGCAAACGGGTGAGGTTAACAGTCGTCGACGACAATCCGGTCCGACGCCAGCGCGGTTGTCCACAGCAAGCGGATTGACGACGGTCCGGCCCCCTTTCCAGCGCAGCTGTCCACAGCCGAACGGAGTAACGGTCGCGGTCACAGCCCGCTGTCCTCGACGCTGTGCGCATGGCCTCTTCCGACAGACTCCGACACGCCGCTGCCGAACCGCCCGACCGGTCGATCCTGCGCGTCCGTGATCCGGGCGAGCTCGTCGCCGCGGTGCCCGTGTTGCTCGGCTTCCACCCCCGAGACTCGCTGGTGCTCGTCGCGACCGGTGGCTCGTCCGGCCGCCGGCTCGGCCTCACCGTGCGCGTCGACCTGCCTCCGCCCGAGGCCGTGCGCATCGACGCCGAGGCTGTCGGCGACGCCGCCGTCCAGGGTCTGCTTCTCGACGCGCCCACCGGCGCGGTGGTGATCGTCGTCGGTGGGGACAGCGGCGCGGATCCAGCGTGCCGTGAGCTTGCCGACCTGGTGAGCCGACTGCTGGAGGGACACGGGGTCGCTGTCCAGACCGTGCTCTGGGCGGAGAGCACTGCCGCAGGGGGCCGGTGGGCCTGCCTCGACCCGTGCGGTTGCACCGGGACGCTTCCGGACCCCTCGTCCACCCCGCTTGCGGCGGCAGCCGTGGCAGGTGGGCAGGTCGTCCACGCGGACCGGGGGGAGCTGGCGCGCATGGTGGCGCCGGCCGACGCCGAGCGCGTCCAGCGCCGCGAGACGTTGCTGGTCCGGGCGGTCGACGAGATGCTGAGCTGTACCGATGCCGCGGCCGACGATCCGGAGGCGGGACGGGTCGAGGACACGGTCGTCATCGACTCGGCCATCGCCGACGCGGGTGCCGGACGGCTCGTCCTGGACGACGACCGCGTCCTGGCGCTCGCCGGGGCGCTCGCTGTCCCCGCCGTCCGGGATGCGGCGTTGCTGCGATGCGCCGGTCCTGAGGCGGCAGCAGCGGAGCAGCTCTGGACGGCTCTGGTCCGCGAGACGCCCGACCCGGAGGCGGCCGAGCCGGCTGCCCTGCTGGCGGTGTCGGCGCTGTTGCGGGGGGACGGTGCACTCGCCAACGTCGCGCTCGACCGCGCCGAGCAGGCATGGCCCGGCCACCGGCTCACGGGGCTCCTGTGCTCGGCCGTCGCGACCGGGATGCGGCCGGGGGAGATCCGGGAGTGCCTGCAGCGAGGTCTCGCCACCGGCTCGCTGCCGGGTCCGCAGCGGCGGATCACCCGCAGGTGCTCCGGATGACCACAGCGACCAGCGACGGCCTCAGCGCCGGGTCAGACCGGCTGCCAGCTTTGGGTGAACCGCCAGGCGTCGCCCACGATGGTGGCCAGGTCGGTGCGCTGGGGACGCCACCCCAGCTCGGCTGTGGCGGCCTCGCTCGACGCGACGAGCACGGCGGGATCGCCGTCGCGCCGGGGCGCCGCGGTCGCCGGGATCGGGTGCCCGGTCACCGTGCGACAGGCCTCGATCACCTCCCGCACGGAGAAACCGGTGCCGCACCCGAGGTTGTAGACGCCGTGCCGGCCGGGCCGCGCATGCTCCAACGCGAGCAAGTGGGCGGCGGCCAGGTCGTCGACGTGGATGTAGTCCCGTATGCAGGTGCCGTCGGGGGTGGGCCAGTCGTCGCCGAACACCTGCACCGACTCCCGCTGACCGGCTGCCACCTGCAGCACGATCGGAATGAGGTGGGTCTCCACCGCGTGCCGCTCACCGTACCGGCCGTGCGCACCTGCCACGTTGAAGTACCGCAGGCTCATCGCAGCGAGCCCGTACGCGGTGGCATAGGAGGTGATCGCATGGTCGATGGCGAGCTTGCTCGCGCCGTAGGGGTTGGTCGGGCGGGTGGGGGTGTCCTCGCGGATCGGCACCTGTGCCGGCTGCCCGTAGGTGGCGGCTGTCGAGGAGAAGACCAGCCGTGCCGTGCCGTGTCGGCGCATCGCGTCGAGCAGCCGCAGGGACGTCACCACGTTGCCCGACCAGTACAGCTCCGGCCGCTGTACCGACTCGCCGACGAGCGAGCGGGCCGCGAAGTGCAGCACGCCGTCGAAGCCGTCCGCCAGCACGTCGTCGGCGGCGTCGGCGAGATCGGCTTCGACGAATCGGGTGCCGTCGGGCACCGCGTCCAGGTGACCCGTGGACAGGTCGTCGAGCACCGTTACGTCGTGGCCCGCGTCTACCAGGTACGCGGCGCACACACTGCCGACGTAGCCGGCTCCGCCGGTGACGAGCAACTTCACAGGGGTCCTCCTCGAGCGTGGTTCGCTACCGTCTCACGAGACGGTGCGGCTTCGGCCGAGGGGGAGCGGTCTCAGCGTGCCCGTACCAGCACGGCGTGGGCGATCAGTGGCGCAACCGAGGAGCCGGCGGCGGCCGAGGTGACCGCAACGGCGTCGCCGAACCGGCAGATGGCCTGCACCTCCACGTCGTGTCCCGGCACGATGCCAGCACCCTTGAGCTCGGCCATCAGGTCGGTGTCCACCTGCACGTGCTCGGCGATGCGTCGCACCTCCACGCGCCCACCGCCGCGGCGGGCGAACTCATCGAGGCGCTGCAGGCCCACCTCCAGCGTGGGTGGAGTGGAGATGCCTGCGGGTACGGCATCGGGTCGGCTCGACAGCTCGTCGAGACCAGGGATCGGGTTGCCGTACGGGGAGATAGTCGGGTTGTCGAGCAGTTGCACGAGCTTGCGCTCCACGGCGTCGCTCATCACGTGCTCCCAGCGGCACGCCTCGGCGTGCACGTACTCCCACTCCAGTCCGATCACGTCGGAGAGCAGGCGCTCGGCCAGGCGGTGTTTGCGCATCACGGACACGGCGCGACCACGACCGGCGTCGGTCAGCTCGAGATGCCGATCGCCTGCTACGACCACGAGGCCGTCGCGCTCCATCCGGGCTACGGTCTGGCTCACGGTCGGCCCGCTCTGCCCGAGGCGCTCCGCGATCCGCGCGCGCAGCGGTACGACGCCCTCCTCCTCGAGTTCGTAGATCGTCCGGAGGTACATCTCAGTGGTATCAATGAGCTCGTTCACGCGCCCAGCCCTTTCGTCAAGGCCCCATCCTATCCGGGCAACGCGTCGCCACCCCTCACCCATACCGGGCAGGATGACCAGGTGATGATACCTCTGACTCCCATGATCGCGCCGCATGCCCTCGCGGCGCTGTTGGCCGGTCCGAACGCGTCCGAGCGGCCGGTGGTGATCGACGTGCGCTGGCGGCTCGGTGGTCCGCCCGGGCGGACCGATCATGACACCGCGCACCTCCCTGGCGCGGTGTACCTGGATCTCGATGTGGATCTTGCCGACCCATCCGGTCCCGCGGGTCGCCACCCGCTGCCCGAGGCTGCGCGGTTACAGGCCGCACTCCGCCGCGCCGGAGTGCACGAGGGGTCCTGCGTGGTCGCTCATGACGACGGCGACGGTGCGGTGGCGGCGCGGGTGTGGTGGCTGCTGCGCTGGGCCGGCCTGCCGGCAGACCGGGTGGCCGTGCTCGACGGCGGCTATGCCGCCTGGGTCGCCGCGGGCCTGCCCACCACCGGTGAGCCCTCGTGCCCGGAGCCCGGCGATGTCACGGTTCGGCCCGGCAGGATGCCGGTTCTCGACGCGGACGGTGCTGCCGCAGTGGGCCGCGGTGGCGTGTTGCTCGACGCCAGAGCAGCTCCGCGCTACCGCGGCGAGGTCGAGCCCGTCGACCCCCGGGCCGGGCACATCCCCGGCGCGGTCAACGCGCCGGTTGCCGACCTCGTCGGCCCGGACGGGCGGTGGCTCCCGCCATCGGCGCTGGCGCAGCGCTTTGTGGACCTGGGAGTCGGCAGCAGCGGCGTGGTGGGGGCCTACTGCGGTTCCGGGGTCACCGCTGCGGCGCTGGTGCTCGCCGTCGAGCATGCCGCGCTGCGACCACCGTCGGAGCCGATCGCGCTGTACGTCGGCTCCTGGTCGAACTGGTCAGCCGACCCGTCGCGACCCGTCGCCACCGGGGCGGCACCATGAGTCGCGCCGGTGGCCGCCGGGCTGCGGTGATCTGGACACCCGAGTTCCTCGGCTATAACTTCGGGGCCGCCCACCCCTTGAATCCGATCCGGCTTGACCTGACCATGAGGCTGGCCGCTGACCTTGGGGTGATCGAGGGCGTCGCGCCCCTCGTGCCCGTGCCGGCACCCGACGAGGAGATACAGCGGGTACACGTCCCGCCGTACGTGACGGCGGTGAAGTCGGCACCCGGGACCCGGTTCGGCGTCGGCCACGGGCTCGGCACCGAGGACAATCCGATCTTCCATGACATGCACGAGGCCAGCGCGCTGGTGTGCGGCGGCACGCTGCTCGCGGCGCGGGAGATCGCCGAGGACAGGACCGACCGCGCCGTCAACATCGCGGGCGGACTGCACCATGCCATGGCCGACCGGGCCGCCGGTTTCTGCGTCTACAACGACTGCGCCGTTGCGATCTCCTGGTTGCTCGACCACGGGTTCGACCGGATCGCCTATGTCGACGTCGACGTCCACCACGGCGACGGCGTGCAGGCCGCGTTCTATCGCGACCCCCGGGTGCTCACGATCTCACTGCACCAGCACCCGATGACGCTGTGGCCTGGTACCGGCTGGTCCAGCGAGCACGGCGAGGGTTCGGGGGCCGGCTACGCGGTCAACGTGCCGTTACCTGCGGGTACGGCCGACGGCGGTTGGTTGCGCGCCTTTCACGCCGTCGTCCCGCCGCTGCTCCAGGCCTTCGACCCGCAGATACTTCTCACCCAGTGCGGGGTCGACACCCATGTCGAGGACCCACTTGCCAGTCTGGGCCTGTCCGTCGACGGGCACCGGGCGATCTATCGCACCCTGCGCGAGCTCGCCGAGCACACCGCCGGTGGAAAGTGGCTGGCCGTCGGGGGTGGGGGATACGGTCTGTTCCGGGTCGTGCCGCGCTCGTGGACACATCTCGTCGCCACGGTGCTCGACCGTGACGTTGAGCCGGACCGGACGCTGCCCACCGGCTGGGTGGAGCACACCGCCGGGCTCACCGGCCAGTCGCTGCCGACCTCGATGAGCGACGGGTGCGACACCGGCCACCAGCCGTGGACCGAGGGCTTCGACCGCGTGGACGAGGCCGTCCTGGAGGTGCGGCGCAACGTGTTCCCGCTGCACGGACTCGACCCCGACGACCCCCGGGACTGAGCATACGGCCAGCCCAGACGGCACTGAATCCGCTGCTCAACAGGGGTGGGAGCCCGAAAATTCGCACCAGGGTGGAAGGCCGGACCGGCCCCCGACCAGTCCGACCTCCCGGAGCAGGCACGAGCGGACGAGCCGCTGCGCAAAGTCTCCAGGGAAGACCTTCCCCGGCTGCCGACGGCCCGTCAACTGCTGGCACTGGATCGATTCCCGGTACTGTCCGTCACCGGGTCGAGGGCCCGAGGATGGTCGGCGCCGGGTGCGCAGTCAAATGTTGATCTCTACGGGAGGGGGCGCCCCGGCGCGTGGCCCATCGGAGGCTGGGTCAGACTGCCCGCCGTGACGACTGGTGAGGAGCCACAATGAGGTTGGCCACGATCCGGACGGCGACAGGCATCCGGGCGGTGCGGATGGACGCCGCTGCGGCTGTTGAGACCGGCGAGGCCGACGTGCGGGCGTTGCTGGAGCGCCCCGACTGGGCCGAGCACGCCGCTGCGGCGGCGGGCCCGTCGCACCCGCTGGACGGGCTGGACTACGCCCCGCTCGTGCCGTCCCCCGAGAAGATTATCTGCGTCGGACTGAACTATCGCGACCACATCGCCGAGATGGGCAGCACTCCGCCTGACTATCCCACGGTGTTCGCCAAGTTCGCACCCGCGCTCGTCGGAGCGCACGACGACATCATCCTGCCGCCGGTGTCCGACAAGATCGACTGGGAGGCGGAGCTCGCCGTCGTGATCGGTCACCCGGTCCGGCAGGCAGGGCAGGACGAGGCCCGGGTCGCCATCGCCGGCTACACCGTGCTCAACGACGTCACCGTGCGCGACTGGCAGCGGCGTACTACGCAGTTCCTGCAGGGCAAGACGTTCGAACGCTCCACGCCGCTGGGTCCGTGGCTGGTCACCCCGGACGAGTTGCCCGCGGGCGGCTGGGAGATCAGCAGCACCGTCGACGGCGAGACGATGCAGCGGTCCAGCACCTCCGAACTCGTGTTCTCACCGGTCGACCTGGTGGTCTACCTGTCCTCGATCCTCACCCTCAACCCCGGCGACGTGCTCGCCACCGGCACGCCCAGCGGCGTCGGCCACGCCCGCGTCCCCCCGCGCTACCTCACCGACGGCGCCGTGCTCGTCACGACCGTGGCCGGGGTCGGGGAGTGTCGCAACACCTGCCGCGCCGAGGCTGCACCGTGAGCGCGGGCAGCCGGTCGCTGGCGAACACCCTCGCCTGGGCAGGCGACGGCGCCGCGCACCTGCACGGGCTGATGACGCGGATGGGCGACGACGCGTTCGCCGCACCGTCCGCGCTGCCCGGCTGGAGCCGCGCGCACGTGCTCAGCCACATCGCCCGCAACGCCGACGGCATGATCAATCTTCTGGGTTGGGCTCGTACCGGTGTCCCCAGGCCGGCCTACGCGAGCACCGAGCAGCGCAACGCCGACATCGAGGCCGGCGCGCTCCGGAGCCCTGAGGCGATCCGGGAGGACGTCGTCGAGTCCTCCGCCCGGCTTACCCGGGTGGTTCGCGAGATGCCCGAGGACGCCTGGTCCGCACGCGTGCGCAACGTGCAGGGCGCGGAGGTCCCGGCCTTCGACATCCCCTGGATACGTGCCCGGGAGACCTGGATTCACGCCGTCGACCTCGATGTTGGTGCCGCATTCGCCGACTTCCCCGCGCCGATGCTCGCCGTGCTGCTCACTGATGTGGCCGCTGCGATGGGCGCGAAGCCGGAGTGCCCGCCGCTGCGTCTCGTCGCCGACAGCGGGACGTGGGTCGTGGGCGACCGATCGGCCGCTACGGTCACGGTCTCCGGCCCCGCGTCCGTGCTCGCCGCTTGGCTGCTCGGCCGCTCCCGTGGGCGCGATCTGCGCACCGGCAGCGGCCGAGCGCTCCCGAAGCTGCCGCGCTGGCTGTAGTCCGAGCTCGCGGGGCAGTGCCGGGCGGCTCGATGGACGGGTGTCAGCTCAGCCAGGTGACCGGCGGTTCGAGCTCGGCGCGCGGGGCGGGTGCCCGACCGGCCGGGGTGCCGAGGAAGATCCACCCGGTTACCTCCTCGCCGTCGAGCAGGCCCAGGTGGGCACGCACCTTCGGGGCCTCGCCGAACCAACTGGTTCGCCACATCGCGCCGAAGCCGCAGGCGTGCGCGGCGAGCATGAGGCCATACGCGGCGCACGCGGCCGCGGCGCGCTGTTCCCACACGGGCACCTTCGGATGCTCGCGGGGCGTGCCGACCACCACGACGATCATCGGTGCGCGCAGCGCCTTGGCGCGGGAGCGGTCGAGCCCGGCGGCGTCTGATCCAGGGTCGCGTTCGGCGTGGGCTGCGGCGAACGCGTCGCCGAGCGGGCCGATCGCGGGGCCGTCGACCACCACGAACCGCCAGGGCCGCAGTCGCCCGTGGTCGGGGGCCGAGCCGGCCACGAGCAGCAGCTGGCGTAGCTGGTCGCGGTCGGGGGCGGGTGCGATGAGCGCGGGAGAGGACTGGCGGCTGCGCAGCACCGCCAGCAGGTCGTCGCCGATCACCGTGCACCTCTCAGCGTGGGGGTCGGACTAAAGCTACCCTCATCTCGGCGACGCCGGTCCGTCCGTACACCCGGAGGTGGTACGTGTCGCAGTCCGCGTTCCGGACGGGCACGTTCCGCTACGGAATCGAGCACGAGGTGGCGCTGCTGCACACGGACGGTACCTTTGCCGACTTCACCGACACGAGCTTCGACGACCTGCAGACCGTGGTCGACGCGCTCCCCGAGAACACGACCGACCACTCGGAGCTGCGCGTCGTCGACCCGTGGATCACGTGCAAGCGCTGGTACGTCGAGGGCTACGATCGCTTCGACACCCGCGGGAAGATGGTGTGTTTCGACCCGAAGGGCATCGAGGTCCGTACGCGGATCCACGACTCTGTCACCGCTGCCGTCGGCGCGTTGCAGGCCGACACGGCGCTGCTCGACGCCGAGATCGCCCGTCGTGACCTGAACACCACTGTGATCGGCTTCAACCCGCTGCGCTCCGAGTACGTGATCGAACCGCCGTGGAACGCGTGGGAGCGCAGGCATCGGCTCAGCTCACCGGAGAGCCGCACAGCACACCTGCACATGACGACCTACGGCCCCGATCTCAACCTCTCCTGCGCCGGTCTCGACGCGGCCGATCTCGTCGACGTTGCTCGCAAGCTGACGTACTACAGCCCGTGGCTGGTGTCGCTGTCGTTCTCCGCGCCGTTTCGGGACGGTGCGCCGTGGGGCGGGCTGTCGGCGCGCACCCACGTCCGAACCGGCCTGCGCCCTGCGGTTCTGGTGTACCTCGGCGACGGCCACCCGCAGATCGACGCCGACCCGTCGCTCACCCGGGAGGCGCGCCTACCCGCCGAGGTGGGCCGCATCGAGTTCAAGGCGTTCGACGCCTGCCCGGACCTCTCGCTGTACGGGGAGCTGCTCAGCCTGCTCACCGGCCTGGTACTCGACGCCACCCTCCCCGGACGCCGGACCACTCCCGACGCCGCGTTGCACCAGTACGTCGCGCGCGTCGGGCTGGCCGACGCCGCGGTACACGCCGGGACCGGCACGCTGCTCGCCGCGGCCGCAATCGCCCTCAGCGGCCGCGACGACGACCTCGCCCGCCTGGAGTCCCTGCGCGGTCGCTGGGCGCGCCGCGAGTGCCCAGCCGTTCACATGCTCGCCCGCTACGAAGCCGGCGACCCCGTCGCCGGCCTCCGCCGCCCCCCTTGACCCGCGAGTCGGTACGAAATGGTGGTCGAGTCGGTCGTTTCGGACTGTCGGGTACCTCCCTCAGGAGTATGAGTGTTCCGCGTCGGGGTAGGACCCGTCGCGCACCTCGTCTCCGAACCGTCTGGCGGCACCCAGCAGGATCCCGCCGAGGTCGGCGTACTGCTTGACGAACCGTGGCTTCCGTCCCCGGTTCATCCCGGCCATGTCCGACCACACGAGCACCTGCGCGTCGGTGTCCGGGCCCGCGCCGACGCCGATCGTCGGGATGACGAGCTCGGCCGTGACCCGCTTGGCGACGCTGGCGGTCACCATCTCCAGCACGACGGAGAACGCCCCCGCCGCCTGCAGCGCGAGTGCGTCCTCGATGAGCCGCTCGCCCGCGTCCCCGCGGCCCTGGATGCGGAACCCACCGAGCGCGTGCTCGCTCTGCGGGGTGAAGCCCAGGTGCGCCATCACCGGGATGCCCGAGTTCGCAAGCGCCTCGACCTGTGGCGCGAACCGCGCACCACCTTCGAGCTTCACGGCGTGCGCACCGCCCTCCTTCAGGAACCGGAAGGACGTCTCGAGCGCCTGCTGGGGGCTGATCTGGTAGCTGCCGAACGGCAGGTCGGCCACGACGAGGGCGGTCCTCGTGGCCCAGGAGACGGCTTTGACCAGCGGCAGCAGCTCCTCGACCGTCACCGGCAGGGTGTTGGCGTAACCGTAGACGTTGTTGGCTGCGGAGTCCCCGACGAGCAGCACCGGGATGCCGGCCTCATCGAAGATCTCCGCGGAGTACCTGTCGTAGGCGGTGAGCATCGGCCACCGTTCCCCCCGCTCTTTGAGCTCGCGCAGGTGGTGGATGCGGGTGCGTCTGGGCTTGCCGGGGTTGGTGGCTGTCGGCATCGCGGCCGCGGGCCCCGAGCGGTACGGCGACGCCACCTCGGCCGAGGTCGTGGGCGCGCTGATGGACGTGTCAGACATCGTTGTCCGTCCTCCCTCGAGGCCCGCTGGCGGGTCCCCGGGTCGTCAGGGTGTGACGGGTCAAGCGTGACACCGCGGCGCACCCGGTGGCGTCGAGCTGGGACGAGGTTCACACGGTGTCGCCGCTGGTCGCCGACTTGTCCGCCAACGCGTACTGACTCGTCCGCCAAGGCGTACCGACTCGCGCGCCACTTCGTACCGACTCGCGGGGTTTAGGGGCGGTGCTCGCGCCAGGTGTTGGTGATGGGGAGGCGGCGGTCGCGGCCGAAGCCCTTGGTGGTGATCTTGGTGCCGGGAGGGTACTGGCGGCGCTTGTACTCGGCGCGGTCCACGAGCCGGACGACGTCCTCGATCGTCTCCGGCGAGAAGCCGGCCGCGACGAGGTCGTCGAAGCCGCGGTCGGACTCCACGTAGCTGTCGAGCACGTCGTCGAGCAGCGCGTAGTCGGGCAGCGAGTCGCTGTCGAGCTGGCCCGGTGCCAGCTCCGCCGACGGCGGCTTCTCGATCGAGCTCGGCGGGATCGGCGGCGTCTCACCGCGCCGCCGGGCTTGTTCGTTGCGCCAGCGCGCGAGCCGCCAGACCAGCGTCTTCGGCACGTCCTTGATCGGGGCGAAGCCGCCGACAGCGTCGCCGTAGATCGTCGAGTAGCCCACCGCGAGCTCGGTCTTGTTGCCCGTGGCCAGCACGAGGTGCCCGTCGGCGTTGGACAGCGCCATCAGCGTGACGCCGCGGCAGCGCGCCTGCACGTTCTCCTCCGCGAGCCCGGTCAGGGCCAGCTGCGCGACGAACACCTCCACCATCTCGTCGATCGGCTGCACCGTGTAGTGCAGGCCGGTGCGTCGCGCCAGGTCGGCGGCGTCGCTGCGGGAGTGTGCCGAGGAGTACTTCGACGGCATCGACACCCCGTGCACGGCGTCGGCGCCCAGCGCGTCCACCGACAGCGCCGCGACCACCGCCGAGTCGATGCCGCCCGAGAGCCCGAGCACGACCGACCGGAAGCCGTTCTTGCGCGCGTAGTCGCCCAGGCCGGTCCGCAGGGCCCACCAGACCTCGTCCTCGTCGCCGAGTGGCGCGAACCGCGGCGGCGGGTCCAGCGGCGGGCGGTCGGCGGGCGGGGTGGCGTCAAGGGTGCTCCGGCGCACCTCGAAACCTGCGGGTCGGGCGTGCGTGCCGCGCCCGCCGGGCAGGTCGAGCTCGACCACCAGCAGGTGCTCCACGAACTGCGGCGCCCGCGCGACGATCACGCCGGACGCGTCGGCCACCATCGAGTCGCCGTCGAACACGAGCTCGTCCTGCCCGCCGACGAGGTTGACATACGCCATCGGCGCGCCCGCCTCTCGCGCCCGCCGGGCGACCAGCGCGCCGCGGGTGTCGTCCTTGGCGCGCTCGTAGGGGGAGCCGTTGAGGCACAGCAGCAGGTCGACGCCGAGCGCGCCGTAGGCGGCGACCGGCCCGCCGTCCTGCCAGATGTCCTCGCAGATCACCACGCCCAGGTCGGCACCGCGCACGCGCACGATCGGCAGCGCCGAGCCCGGGCAGAAGTAGCGGAACTCGTCGAACACGCCGTAGTTGGGCAGGTGGTGCTTGTCATACCGGTCGACGACGGCGCCGCGGTGGATGAGCGCGGCGGCGTTGCGCGGGCCGGCGTCGTCGAGGTCGAGGTAGCCGACGACGACGAGTAGCTCACCCAGCCCGGCCTCGGCGAGACGGGCGGTCAGCGCGTCCAGCGCGCGCCGCGACGCGATCGCGAACGACTGGCGCAACGCCAGGTCCTCGACGGGATAGCCGGTGAGCATCATCTCGGGCAGCAGTACCACGTCGGCCCCGGCGTCTGCGGCGCGCCGACACCACGCGAGCACGGCGTCGGCGTTCCCGGCAAGGTCGCCGACGCTCGCGTTGAGCTGGGCAAGGGCCAGACGCAGCTGCGGCATGATGTCATCATCGCGCGGCTCAGTAGCGTGTCAGCAGATGCGCGGCCGAGCTGCACTGGCATGCTGGCTGCGTGTCTGCCGGAAAGAGATCGACCACACTCGCCGCCGCCCTCTGCTCCGCCCTCGCGGTGCTGGCGGCGTGCACCCAGCCGACGTCGGGTTCGGTCGGCTCGGGCTCGCCCGGCGCCGGCGTGCCGGAGCTGCAGCGCTTCTACGACCAGCAGCTCTCGTGGGGCCCGTGCGCCGACTACGCGACCACCGACGACGACCGCGCGGCCTTCGCCGACGCGAGGTTCGCCTGCGCGCGTCTGGAGGTGCCCCTGGACTACACCTCCCCGGAGGGGGACACCGCGCAGATCGGCGTGCTGCGCCAGCAGGCGACCGGCGACCGCATCGGGTCGCTGCTGGTCAACCCCGGCGGGCCGGGAGGGTCGGGGATGAGCCTGGTGCCGTCGCTGTCCAAGGGGCTCAACGACAGCCCGGTCACGCAGCGTTTCGATCTTGTCGGGTTCGACCCGCGCGGGGTCGGGGCGAGCACGCCGACCATCAACTGCCTCAACGACGCCGAGTGGGAGCTCGAGCGGGCCGACCTCGACGTCGACCCGTCTCCGGCCGGGGTCGAGCAGACCGAGGCGGAGAACCGGCAGTACGCCGAACGCTGCACGCAGCGTTCGGGCGGGCCGGAGGTGCTGGCCAACGTCGGCACCCGCGACGTCGTCCGCGACCTCGACATCCTGCGCGCCGCGCTCGGCGACGAGAAGCTGACCTACCTCGGCTACTCCTACGGCACCCGGATCGGCTCGGGGTACGCCGAGGCGTTCCCGCACAACGTCCGCGCCCTGGTGCTGGACGGGGCGCTGGATCCGACGCAGAGCACCGTGGACCGGGTGGTGGAGCAGAACGCGGGTTTCCAGCAGGCGTTCGAGGCCTACGCCGGCGACTGTGCGCAGCAGCCGAACTGTCCCCTCGGCACCGACCCCACGCAGGCGACGGCGGCGTTCCAAGCGCTCACCCGACCACTGATCGACGCGCCGCTGCCCGTCGGCCCCCGCATCCTGTCCTACGACGACGCGGTGACCGGTACGGTCCAGGCGCTCTATGCCCAGAACCTCTGGCCGATCCTGTCCCGCGGCATCTCGGGGCTGGCGACCGGTGACGGGCGGCTCCTGCTCGCGCTCGGTGACATCTACTACGACCGCGCCCCGAACGGGGTCTACGGCAACGGCAACGAGGCGTTCGTCTCGATCAGCTGCGTGGACGAGGAACGCATCACCGACCGGGCCGCGGAGGGCGAGCTGATCCGACGTGCCAACGAGGCGGCGCCGTTTCGAGACAACGGCCGCGGGGTCGTGGCAGCGCTCGACTCGTGCGCGTTCTGGCCGTCGCCGCCGACCAGCACGCCGCACGTCCCGCAGGTCGAGGGTCTGCCACCGACGCTGGTCGTCTCGACCACCGGGGACCCGGCCACGCCCTACCAGGCGGGCGTGGACCTGGCGACGGCGCTCGGCGGAAGCCTGCTCACCTACGAGGGCACGCAGCACACGGTGGCGCTGCGCGGCGTCGCGTGCGTCGATGACGTGGTTGCGCGGTACCTGATCGACACCACGTTGCCGGAACCAGGCAAGACGTGTCAGCCGGAATGAGCGGCTCGGACCCGGTCAGAGCCGCAGACGGGGCCAGGTGGGAACGTCGCGGAGGAACTGCCGGTCGTGGGTGGCGACCACGACGGCCGCGGCGGTGGCGACCAGGGCCTCGGTGAGCTCGTCGGTCAGTGTCGTGGACAGGTGGTTGGTCGGCTCGTCCAGCAGCACGACATGGGGGCGTGCGGCCAGCACCAGGGCCAGGTCGAGGCGGCGTTGTTGTCCGATCGACAGCTCGGTCACCGGGCGAGCGACGTCGGTGGCCGCGAGCACGCCCAGCGGTGCCAGGGCCACCACCTCGTCCTCGTCGAGCCACCCCGACATGACGATCTGGTCGACGGCCCCCTCGTACACGTCGTCGGCGCGCCGCGGCGAGGGTGCCGGTGACTCCTGAGCCAGCAGCCCCACGCGCACCTCCGGCGCCGGTTGCACGCTGCCGGTGGTCGGCTCGTGACGGCCCGCGAGCATCGACAGCAGCGTCGACTTGCCGGACCCGTTGGGGCCGGTGACGACGAGGCGGTCACCGGAGCGCAGCGTCAGCGATGTCGGACGGTCCAGGCGCCCGGCCAGGGTCACGTCCTCGGCCTGCAGGACGGCGACGTTGGGCACCGAGGGGAGCTGGGGCATGGCGAGCCGTAGCGGTGGCTCGGGAACCGCGACGGCGTGCGCGGCGAGCTCGTCGCGGCGGCGGTGCACGGCCCGTACCAGCGCCGGTGCGCGGGTGGCGCGGGTGTGCTTGCCGGTGCCCTTCTCCGGCCGCCAGCCGGTGGACAACCGCTGCTGCGCCGCTGCCAGGTCCCGGGTGAGCCGCTGGTGCTCGACCTGCTGCGTCTCGTGCTCGGTGACCCACCGTTCCCGCTCGGCGCGGCGGCCCTCGCGGTAGCCCCAGTATCCGCCGCCGTAGGCACGGGGACGGCCGTCCCGGGTGGGGTCGAGATCGAGGACCGAGGTGACGACGTCGCCGAGCAGCGCCCGGTCGTGGCTCACGAGCACGACGCCGCCGGGATGCTCGCGAAGCCGGGTGGTGAGGTGGTCGAGCCCGCTAGCGTCGAGATGGTTGGTGGGCTCGTCGAGCAGCAGCAGGTCGTGGCCGGCACCCAGCAGGCAGGCGAGGCGCACGCGGTGGCCCTGGCCGACGGAGAGCTCGGCCAGGCGCCGGGTGCGGTCGTCGACGGCGCCGAGTGCGGCGAGGGAGATGTCGATGCGCCGGTCGGCGTCCCAGGCCTCGAGGGCCTCCGCAGCGGCGAGGGCGGCGGCGTACTCCTCCTCGGCGTCGAGACGCTCCTCGACGAGGGCCTGGGTGCGCCTCGCGAGCTCCTGCAGCGCGGTTCGGGCGTCGGCCAGCTCGACGTCGATGAGGTCGCCGATCGTGTGGTTCTCGGCGACCGCCATCTCCTGGTCGACGACATCGAGCGTGCCGACCCGGTGCACGGAGCCGGTGTCGGGGGCCAGGGTGCCCGCCAGGAGCTGCAGCAGCGTGGTCTTGCCGCGGCCGTTCTCCCCGACGACCCCGAGCCGGGTGCCGGCGGAGACGGTGAGATCGACTCCGGTGAGGACCGGGCGGCCTCCCCGGGCGACGTGCAGGTCGGTCGCGGTCAGGTGCGCGAGGGCGCGGGCGGGCAGGGCGACGGCGCGGGACACGACTCCTCCAGGAGCGGACATGCTGCGGATCGCAGTGTGGGGTCCGGAGCACGGAGCCCGTCAGAGGAAGCGGTGAAAGCGCACGACGGTCAGCGTAGCCGACGGTGTCCTAGGGAGGGTGCGATTTTCACACGATGCCGACACGTCGAAACATCACCACGTGCGGTTGGCGTACTAGGCTCGGCGACCATGGACCGCCAGCAGGAGTTCGTGCTTCGTACGCTTGAGGAACGCGACATCCGCTTCGTGCGGCTGTGGTTCACCGACGTGCTCGGCTACCTCAAGTCGGTGGCGGTCGCACCCGCGGAGCTGGAGGGGGCGTTCGACGAGGGCATCGGGTTCGACGGCTCGGCGATCGAGGGCTTCGCGCGCGTCTACGAGTCGGACATGGTGGCCCGGCCGGACCCGTCGACGTTCCAGGTGCTGCCCTGGGAGACGGCGGCGGGGGAGCACTACTCGGCGCGGATGTTCTGCGACATCGCGATGCCCGACGGCTCCCCGTCGTGGGCCGACCCGCGGTACGTGCTGCGCCGCGCGCTGAGCAAGGCCGGCGAGGCCGGTTTCACCTGCTACGTCCACCCGGAGATCGAGTTCTACCTGCTCCGCGACCTGCCCGCCGACGGCAGCGCTCCCGTCCCGGCCGACTCCGGCGGCTACTTCGACCAGGCCAGCCACGACATCGCCCCGCACTTCCGACGCAACGCGATCGAGACGCTGGAGTCGATGGGCATCTCGGTGGAGTTCAGCCACCACGAGGACGGGCCCGGCCAGCAGGAGATCGACCTGCGCTACGCCGACGCGCTGACGATGGCCGACAACATCATGACCTTCCGTTACGTGGTGAAGGAGGTCGCGATCACCCAGGGCGTGAAGGCGTCGTTCATGCCCAAGCCGTTCTCCGCGCAGCCGGGCTCGGCGATGCACACCCACTTCTCGCTGTTCGAGGGTGACCGCAACGCCTTCCACGACCCGAACGACCCCTACGAGCTGTCCGAGACGGGCAAGGCGTTCGTCGCCGGTGTGCTGCGGCACGCTCGGGAGGTCACCGCGGTGACCAACCAGTGGGTGAACTCCTACAAGCGGTTGATCACCGGCGGGGAGGCGCCGACGGCGGTCTGCTGGGGCCACGCCAACCGCTCGGCGCTGGTCCGGGTGCCGATGTACTCACCGGGCAAGTCGTCCACGCGGCGGGTGGAGATCCGCACGCTGGACACCGCGTGCAACCCCTATCTCGCGTACGCGGTGATCCTCGGGGCCGGGCTGCAGGGCGTGCAGAAGGGTTACGAGCTCGGCGCGCCCACCGAGGACGACGTCTGGTCGCTCACCGACACCGAGCGCCGCGCCCTGGGCTACGAGCCGCTGCCGGAGAACCTCACCGAGGCCCTCGGCGTGATGGAGCACTCGGAGCTGGTCGCCGAGATCCTCGGCGAGCACGTGTTCGACTTCTTCCTGCGCAACAAGCGCGCCGAGTGGGACGCCTACCGGCGCCACGTCACCCCGCACGAGCTAGCCACCTACCTCCCCGTGCTCTGACGAGCCCGTGCGCGGAAATCGCTGTCAGAGCGACGATTTCCGCGCACGAGCGCGGCAGCGCGGCTGGACGGAAGGGCTGCAGCGACGCTCTCGAGTGCGCGAGAACGACAGCGGGATGCGGGCGAGAGCGCTAGTCAATGGTGCGCGAGAGCGCTAGTGTCCAGCCGGTGGAGTATCTCCCGAGGATGGTCGACGGGCTGCTGGCCGAGCTGCTCGACGGCTTGCCGGCGGTCCTGGTCGTCGGCCCGCGGGCCTGCGGGAAGACGACGACGGCAGGCCGTCACGTCGTGGACATGTTGCGGCTCGACCGGCCGGCCGACGCCGATCTCGTCCGCGCCGATCCCGACACAGCCCTGCGCATCCGGTCCGCGCCACTGCTCATCGACGAGTGGCAGCTGGTCCCGGACGTGCTGGGCGCGGTGAAGCGAGCGGTCGACGACGTGTCCGGTGTCGGGCGGTTCGTCATCACCGGGTCGGCACAGACCGACCTGACGTCCGCGGGCTGGCCGCTCACCGGTCGCGCCGTGCGGTTGCCGATGTGGGGGCTCTGCCAGCGCGAGCTCGACGGCGACCCGCAGACGGAGTCGGTGCTCGACGTCGTCGCGCGCGATGGCCCGACCGGTCTGCACCCCGCGGGACGCCCCTGGGGGCTTGTCGACTACGTCGAAGCTGCCTTGCGTGGCAGCCTGCCCGACGCGGCTCTCCAGGACGACGAGCGGCTGCGTCGCCGATGGTGGGTCAGCTATGTCGACGAGATCGTCGCCAGGGACGGCGCACTCGTCGACGGGGCGCGGGATCCGGTACGGCTGCGCCGTTACCTGCAGGCACTCGCGGCCAACACGGCCGGTGCGCCGGAGCACAAGTCGTTGTACGAGGCGGCCGGCGTCAACCGCGCGACGGCTGTCGGTTACGACCGGTTGCTCGCCGCCTTGCTGGTCGTCGATCTGCTTCCCGCCTGGAGCACCAGCCAGCTCGCCCGGCTCACCAGTGCCCCGAAACGACACCTCGTCGACCCCGCCCTCCTCGGGCCGCTGCTGGGTGTCGATCCGGCCGGTGTGCTCCGCTCGCCGGACCTTCTGAGCCGGGTGCTGGAGAGCTTTGTGGTCGCCCAGCTCCGAGCCGAGCTCACCGTCGCGGAGACCGCGCCCCGGCTGTTCCATCTGCGTGACCGTGACGGCCGCCACGAGATCGACGTCGTCGTGGAGCTGGCGGACGGGCGGGTGATCGGGATCGAGGTCAAGGCCGCTGCGACCGCGCGGCTTTCGGACGCGCGGCACCTGCTCTGGCTCCGTGACCGGCTGGGGGCGCGCATGATCGCCGGCATTGTCCTGCACGCAGGGCCGCACAGCTTCCCGCTCGACGACCGGATCCAGGTGGCCCCGATCTCGTCGCTCTGGTCCTGACGATCCGGGAAGTCGAATGTGGTGCTCTGACCCGCTCGTGCGCGGAAATCGCTGTCGGAGCGACGGTTTCCGCGCACGGGCGCGTCAGCGCGGCAGGGTGGGCCCGTGGACATTCGGGTGCACGACGACGTGGGCGCCTTCGCTGCTCTGGCTGGCCCGCTGCTCGATGCCGACCCGTTGCGGCACAACGTCGCGCTTACGGTGCTCGACACGCTGTGCCGGGTCGGGGAGCCCGCGGCAGCGCTGCTCACCGTGCACGAGGCCGGCGAGGTCGTCGGGGCCGCGTTGCGCACCCCGTCGCGGTCGGTGGTCGTCTCGGCGGTGCCGCCGTCATACGCCGGCTCGGTCGCGGCGGTGCTCGTCGAGGCCGATCCGGGGTTGCCGGGCGTCACCGGGCCGACCACCGAAGCCGAGGCGTTCGCGGCTGCGCACGCTGCTAGGACGGGCGCGCGGGTCGAGGTTGACGTCCGGATGCGGCTGTTCGCTCTCGGCACGTTCGTGGCGCCGGTCGGGGTGCCTGGTGCGGCGCGGCGGGCCGACGACAGCGACCTCGACGTCCTCGAGATGTGGCGTTCGGACTTCGCCGAGGAGGTCCACCACGGGTGGATCGACCCGCTCACCCCCCGGGAGCTGGCGGCACGCTCGCTGCGCCTGGGCTCGGGCGAGCTGCTCTGGGAGGTCGACGGGGTGCCGGTCGCGCAGGCGTCGGCGCGGTGGCCGGGATGTCGCGGATCGGGCCCGTCTACACCCCGCCCGAGCACCGCCGGCACGGTTACGCGGCGGCCGTCGCGGCGGCGGCCACGCAGTGGGCGCTCGACGCGGGCGCGGAGCGGGTGCTGCTGTTCGCTGACCTCGCCAACGCGACGACCACCGCCCTGTACCCGCGGATCGGCTATCGGCCGGTGCACGACGCGCTGGAGCTGCGTTTCTGTTCATGACGGAAGGCCTGCTGGATCGCAGTGACGCCATACCGATAGCGTATCGGTATGGCGCCCAGGGAGCGGACAACCAAGAAGATCACCATCACCCTGCCGATCGACGACGCTGAGGCCGTGGAGCGTCTCGCCGAGTCCGGCCAGGTCGAGTCCGTCAGCCGGTATGTCACGGAGGCCGTGGCGTTCCGCCGTGCCCGCGAGGACGGTTTGGCCGTGCTCGAGCGCCGGTTCGGCAAGCCACCGGAGCACGCCCTGGAATGGGCTCGCAACCTCGTCGCACGCCGCATCGGGCCGCAGGGCCCCGGCGCGTGAGCCAAGCCTTCGGCGGATGGGTGCTCGATCACCACGCCCTCGCCGCCTGGGCCCGGGTCGAACCGTATGCCCAGTCCCTGGTCTGGTCCGCGATGGAGGTGGGGATGGCCGTGGCCGTCCCGGTCGCGACGCTCCCGCTGGCCTACGCCGCCACCCGCGAGTCCGCCCACGACGTCCTGCGCGCGCTGCTGGACCTTCCGGTCACGCTGCACGACCCGTTCACCGAGGCCGACGCCCCCGAGCTGGGTCGCATCCTCGCCGGCGTCACCGACCCAGCGGCGCTGACCTCCGACGCCCTGGCCCTGGCCTGCGTCGTGCATTCCGCCCACCGCCGGGGCTGGCCCGTGCTCACCGGAAGCGCCGCCGCGCTGCGAGCCCTGGATCCCGACCTGGAAACAGACGAGCTGCCGTGACGGCCTGGGTCTGGCCACTGATCCTGCTGCGCACCAGCATGCAGCCGCGCCGCCGCGATGTGATAGAGCGCGTGCTCAGCTGGCGGCCTCGACGGCCTGGCGCAGCGCCGCGTCGGTGTTCTCGATGTCCTGGCCGTTCATTTTCACGGTCGGTGTCGCGTTCACCCCGGCGCAGGAGGCGTCCTCGGTGACGGCGCTGGTCCAGGCCGCGTACCTGTCGCTGCTCACGCACTCGGCGAATCCCGGGCTGGCCCCGGCTTGCTGGCCGAGCGCCACGAGCTGCTCGGCTGGCAGGCCGTCGCCACCTTCGGGCGGCTGGTTGGCGTAGAGAAGCTTGTTGAACTGCGGGAAGACCCCGGCCTCGGCGGCACAGCCGGATGCGGCGGCGGAGCGGCTGGAGTATCGGGTGGAAGAGGCGCGGTCCAGGAACGCGACCGGGTGGTAGACGACCCGGGCGGCGCCACGTGTCACCAGCTCGTCGATCGTGGCACCGGACTGCTGCTCGTAGGCCTTGCAGACCGGGCACTGGAAGTCCTGGTAGAGGTCGATGGTCGCGGGTGCGTCGCCCTGGCCGACCGGCACACCGGTGGCTGTGGCACCTGGCGGTATCGCCACGTCGGCGGTGTCGCCCCGCTGGGCTCGGTAGATCCCGAAGCCCACGGCCCCGGCGAACAGGACCAGCACCACCACCGCGACGATCAGCCACGGCGACGGCCCGCCGCGGGCGGTGACGACCGACCGGTTGCGGCGGTTTCTCCGTCCGGAGGTCATAGGTGTTCTCCCTTCCGCTGGCTTCCCAGCAGACTGTCGAGTGCGAAGGGTCCGCGGGGCCAGCGGACGAGCAGCACGGCGAGCAGGAACAGACCGCCGTCGCGGGCGAGCTCCCAGCCGTAGTCCGGGTCCTCGCCTACTGTCAGCGCCCCGCCGGAGCCGAAGCAGCCACAGTCGATCTGCAGCCCGCGCAGCCACGCGGACGCGATCCCGACGACGAACGCCGCCATGAGCACCGCCGACACGACGGCACCGGCGCGCACCCCGGCGCCGACGACGAGCAGGACACCGAGCAGGACCTCCACCGCGGGCAGGCCCGCTCCCACGACCTGAGCGAGGGTCTCGGGCAGCAGCCGGTAGGCACGCACCGCCCGCACCGAGGCGTCGAGATCGGTGATCTTCATCCAGCCGGCGACGAGCCACACCCCGCCGAGCACGAGCCGGGCGAGCGTGGACAGCCACGGCAGCATCGGACCCGCGACGGTCTGGGCCGGGCGGCTCGTGCGAGAGGCGGCGCTCATGCCGCGTGGTGGCGTGCGGTGGGTGCCACCTCGTCCGGACCGGTGTGGCGCACTCTGGACGGCTCCGACCAGCCGGACCCACTGCCGGAGGTGGTGCGGGTGACACGTGCTCCGGCTGCGCCCCCGCCACCGTCGCGCGTCAGTCGCCGCAGGGCCACGAGCAGAACCAGGCCGACGACGACGAGTCCGTGGGTCAGCAGGCGACCGACCTCGACTCGTCCTCCGATGATGAGGTCGACGGCGCTGAGCGCGACCAGCGCTCCGACGAACGCCCCAACCATCGGGATCAACCCCGCCAGCCGGGACGTCCCGGTCGCCACCCACAGGAAGCCGACGGCCAGCGCGAGGTTCCACGCCGAGCTCTCGTGCACGACATGTGCCGCACTGGCTCCGGCCAGCTCGACCCCGCCGTGTTGCGCCGTCGCCGCGCTCGCAGCGACGATCCCGCTCACGGCCAGGGCGCACTGACCGACCCCGACGACCCCCAGGCCCAGTCGCACGGCGTCGACCCGCCGTCGCGCGGGCAGCGACGGGGCGGCGGCGAGCACGGCCGCCACCAGGTCCGGGCCGGGTTCGGCGATACGGGTCCGGGTCAGCCGCGTGACGTGCGCGGCGCGCTCGGCGAAGCGCCGGCATTCCGGGCAGCCCGCGAGGTGGACGTCGGCGGCGGCCGCCTCGTCGGATCGCTCCTCGCCGTCCAGTCGCGCCGAGATCGTGTTCCGGCAGTCCGCACACCGCATACCGACATGGTCGCTCCCGGCGCCCCCGCGGTTCCCGGCACCCGCCGATCGATAGTGTCGCGAGCATGGCCGAACGCGGGGACGACGCCGAGATCACCGCGTGGGCGCTGGCCGCCGGGCGCGGTGACCGCGCCGCGCTGACCGCCTTCATCCGGGCCACCCAGCGGGACGTGCACCGGTTCGTCACCCACCTCAGCACCCCCCGCGAGGCCGACGACCTGGCCCAGGAGACCTACCTGCGGGCTATCCGATCGTTGCCCGAGTTCGCGGGTCGGTCCTCGGCCCGCACCTGGTTGCTGTCGATCGCCCGGCGGACCGCCGCCGATGCCGTGCGGGCGGCGATGCGCCGTCCCCGGACCACGGAGGTGGACGACTGGGACGGGCTCGCCGCCGTCGCTCCCCGGCCCGAGCTGGTCCGGTCCGCGGTCGACGAGGCGGTGCTGCTGCGTGAGCTCGTCCTGACCCTCGACGACGATCGGCGCGAGGCGTTCGTGCTCACCCAGCTGCTGGACCTGAGCTACGCCGAGGCCGCCGAGGTGTGCGCCTGCCCAGTGGGCACGATCCGCTCGCGCGTGGCCCGGGCCCGCGAGGACCTGGTGGCCGGGATGGACGCACGGCCGGCCGGCTCTCGGCGACGCGTCGGCAACAGCTGAGACGCGCCTGGTAAGCGGCGTCCCTGCTCGTAGTCGTGCAGCGGCACCGGGGACGGCCGAGCTTGGTCGTCTCAGTGGGAGTTCGGCTTGTGGGGTGATCGCCGGGCAGGGGCCAGGAGCACGGGATCTTCGGGCTCGTGACGGTCAAGTGACGCGGTCCGGCCAGCCAACAGGGTGAGCAGACCGTCCCTATCGGGTCGGTGAATTGCCTGCCGCCCGCCGCTTAACGGCGCAGCTGCGCGTTGAGCCGTGCGGCCTGTCGCGTGAGGTGGTCGCGTTCGGGGAGGTTGGGCGCTGATCGGGCGGCTTCGGCGTAGAGCCGTGCTGCGGTGACCGGGTCACCGTCACGCTCGTGTAGGTACGCCGCGGCGGCGGCGTGGCGGGGCAGAGCGGGGTCGAGCACCGCCAAGGCTGCCAGGCCGGCCCGTGGGCCGGCGGCCTCGCCGACCGCAACGGCCCGGTTGAGGCGGACCACCGGGTTGTCGGTGAGGCGCACCAGCTCGTCGTACCACTCGACGATCTGCACCCAGTCGGTCTCCTCGGTCGTCCGGGCGTCGGCGTGGAGCGCGGCGATGGCGGCTTGGGCCTGGAACTCGCCCAGGCGGTCGCGGGTGAGGGCTGCCTGGAGCACGTCGATGCCCTCGGTGATCAGGCGGGTGTTCCACAGGCTGCGGTCCTGCTCGGCGAGGGGCACGAGCCTGCCGTCGGGGCCGGTCCGTGCCGGGCGCCGGGCGTGGTGGAGCAGCATGAGCGCGAGCAGGCCCGCGACCTCCTCATGGTTGGTCGTGGCCGCCAGTTGGCGAGTGAGCCGGATCGCCTCGGCGGCGAGGTCGACGTCGCCGGAGTAGCCCTCGTTGAAGACCAGGTAGAGCACGCGCAGCACCGTGGCGACGTCACCGGGCTGGTTGAACCGGACGTCCGAGGTGGTCCGCTTGGCTCTGCTGATGCGCTGGGCCATGGTCGCCTCCGGTACGAGGTAGGCCTGCGCGATCTGACGCGTGGTCAGGCCGCCGACCGCGCGCAGCGTGAGTGCGACGGCCGAGGCCGGTGTCAGGGACGGGTGCGCGCACAGGAAGTACAGCTGGAGCGTGTCGTCGGCCACCTCGCCCGGGCCGGGCAGGGGCTCGCCCTCGGCACGTACCTCGCGGTGTCGTCGGGAGGTATCGGCGCGGGCGGCGTCGAGGAACTTCCGCCAGGCCACGGTGACCAGCCAGCTCTTGGGGTCCCGCGGCGGGTCGTCCGGCCACACGCGCACGGCCTCGACCAGGGCGTCCTGCACGGCATCCTCGGCCGCCGCGAAGTCGGCTCCGCGACGGCCGAGGATCCCGATCACGGTGGGGGTGAGGGTCCGCAACAGGGCCTCGTCCACCGTGCGTCACTCCGTGATGGTCGGGGGCGCGACCAGGAACGGGCGCACCTCGAGCCACTCGTGGATCGGCTTCCCACCCGCACCCGGAGCCGCGGACAGCTCGCCGGCCAGCTCGAGCGCCCGCTCGTAGGTCTCGACGTCGATCACCATCCAGCCGGCGATCAGGTCTTTGGTCTCCGCGAACGGGCCGTCGGTGACCGGCGGCCGCCCCTCGCCGTCGTAGCGGACGAACGTGCCCTCCGGGGAGAGCGCCTGACTGTCGACGAACTCGCCGGTGCCCTCGAGTCGATCGGCGAAGTCCTGCATGTACTGCACGTGGGCCGAGATCTCCTCCGGCGTCCACTGGTCCATCGGCACGTCGTTGACCGATGCCGGCGCGCCCCGGTAGTGCTTGAGCAGCAGGTACTTGGCCATCATGTTCTCCTTGGTGAGGTACGGCCCATTGTGGCCGTGTTCACTCCGGGGACGGAGCCGCGCGCGGGTTCTCGACATCCCACCGCGACATGTCCTGGCGGACTTCGATGACACCACGCACTCCGAGGCGCCACGGAGGCGGCACAAAGAGCCGCTTCGTGTCCCAGGCGCGAAGGGCACGCTGGCGGGCCAGCGGAAGTAGGCCTTGTCCGCGCACCGGGGTGGGGTTTGAGGTGTGGGCGATCCACTCCAACGCGGGCGACCGGGCGGCGCTCAGGCGCGCTGACGCTCGTCCGCTGCCCGGCCAGCTCCTCGACCGCGCTCGGCAGAGTCGTCTCGAAGTCGATCAGCTTCGCCCACGTCGGGGTCACGACGATCCGGACCATGCCGTCATAGAGCGAGCGGACGTCGGCCTCCCACTCGACCGGTTGCTGCCCTCGCAGAGCGTCAACGCCGACAACAGCTCCGCGTCCGACGCACCCGGGCCCGCGGCCGCGGACAGCGCGTCCAGCGCCGCCGCCAGGGCGGTGTGCGCGGAGGTCAGCGGGCTCTCGGTCACACCAGGATCATCCCCGCCGCCACCGACAGTTCCGGCTCCTGCGACCACCACCCCGGAGAATTCTTTTCAAGATTTTTCCGAGAGCCTGTCGGAGAACCACGGTGGACCCGGCCAGGGCTGTGGGCGCGGGGAGCGGGGGGTGGTTACGTCGGCGTGTCGGGACGCCGTGGGGTGCGGGGCCTCCTCAGGTAATCTGGGTGACCGGGGTGGGGCGGTTGCGGGTCACCGTGGTCGAGCGCACCGACGACACCTCCGAGCTCGTGGTGCCGCCCCGCCGATGGTGGAGCCGACATCTCGGGTGACTGACGCGTCACCGCAGTCTGGTCCGTGACCACGAGCGGCTGCCCGCCCATCACGAGGCCACGGGCCTGCAGAGACCACAACCACGAATCATGACCAGGCGGCTGGTGCGCCACGCTACCGGCAGCCCACCACCACCTCGCCGAGACCGGACAGATCAGCCACCTGAGGACGTTTACCAACAGGCTCTGAGCGTTGCAGGTCACCACGCCACGGGTAGCGACCGCACGCCGTGCACGAGGGAGATCGTCCGGAACTCGAGCTCAGCGGGCGTACCGGCGAGCCGCAGTCCTGGGAACCGCCGCAGCAGCGCGGGCAGCGCCGTCCGCAGCTCCATCCGGCCCAGCTCGGCGCCCAGGCAGCGGTGCACGCCGTGTCCGAAGGCGAGGTGCGTGGCCGGCCGGCGCCGGGGATCGACTCGCTCCGGGTCCACGCCGAACGCGGTGTCCCGGTTCGCCCCGGACAGTGAGCACAGCAGCACGTCACCGATGTCGATCTTCTGGTTTCCGAGCACCATCGCGGTCCGCGCGAACCGGGGGAAGGCGACCTGCACCACCGAGAGGTGACGCAGCAGCTCCTCCACGAGCGAGGTGACCGGGACGTCCCCGGAACGCACGTCAGTCGCGAGGCCGGGATCCTCCAACAGCACCAGCGCGCCGAGCGCCAGCATGCTCGCGGTGGTCTCGTGCCCGCCGGTGAGCACACCGTCGGCGAGCCCGGCCAGCTCGACGTCGGATACCTCGTCGCCGTGCTCGCGCAGCAGGTTTCCGAGCATCCCCGACCCGGGCTCGGCCCGCTGCCGGGAGACCAGCTCCGTGAGGTAGGCCATCGACGCGTTCACCGCCGTCAACGAGTCCGCCATCGAACCGAGCACGTCGAAGCGCTCGGTGCTGCGCTGCTCGAACTCCGTCCGGTCCCGCTCCGGCACGCCGAACAGCGCGCAGATCACCAGCGAGGGCACCGGCACGGCGAACTCAGCGACGAGGTCGACCGGCGGGCCGAGCCGTTGCATCGCGTCCAGCCGGTCCGCGACGACCTGCTCGATCCGGGGTGCCAACTCCTGTAGCCGCCGCACGGTGAACTCACCGGCGAGCAGCCGTCGCAGCCGGGTGTGCTCGGGCGGGTCGGTGAAGCCGAGCCCGCCCGGGTCCTGCGCGGCGAGCGCCTCCAACCCGGTACCGGTGAGGTGGCTGAGGTCGTTGCTGAACTGCTCGGCGTCACCGAGCACGGCCCGGACCTCCTCGCGGCCGGTGACCAGCCACACCGGTGGCGCCTCGGTGGGCACGTCGAGGCGGGCGACCGGGCGGCTGGTGCGCACGGCGTCCAGGTCGGGCGTGGGGGCGACGCCGTTACGCAGCAGCGGTAGGAGCAGCGGGACCGGGGCCTCGCCTGCAGGGCTGGGAGCGGAGCTCATGTCCCACCAGTCGCCGACCGCGGGCGGACAGTTCCCGGGCGCGACCGGCGGGACGGTCGGTGCGTGCAGCGGGAGCCTCTCGGCGCACGACGGCGGCGACGGGCTACCGGTCGCTGGTCGCCAGCAGTTCCGCGATACGCGCCTGGTCCGTCGGGTCGACAGCGGCGAAAGTGACGAGCTTCTGCTCTGGGTCCTCGGCCACCTGCAGCACGACGTGGCGCAGTTCGAGGTGACCGAGGACGGGGTGATGGAGCCGCTTGCTACCCGAGCTGAGCGGTGCGACATCGTGGCGGGGCCACCAGGCCCTGACTTCGGGGCTGTTGCGCTGCAGGCGTTCGACAAGGGCGCGGAAGGCGGGGTCGTCGGGATGCCGGGCGGCGGCGGATCGGAACCGGGCGAGCTGGGCCGCGGCCTCGGCCTCCCATTCGACGAGGACGGTGCGGGCGGCAGGGTCGGTGAAGGTCCACCACAGGATGTTGCGGCGCTCGACCGGCAGAGCGGGCCAGTCGGTCCACAGCGCCCGCGCGGCGCGGTTCGCGCCCAGCACATCCCAGTAGCGGCCGGTGACGTAGGTCGGGTGCGGGTCGAGGCGGTCGACGAGCGCGGCCACGGCGGGCGCGAGAGTTTCCGCCGCGCCGCGGGCCACGTACGCCGGGACGTCCCGGGCGAGCGCGTGGATGTGGTCGCGCTCGGCGGACGTGAGCCGCAACGCACGGGCGAGCGCGTCAAGGACCTGCCGGGACGGGTGCAGATCCCGGCCCTGCTCGAGGAACGTGTAGTAGGTGGTGGAGATCCCGGCCAGCTGAGCGACTTCCTCACGGCGCAAGCCCGGTGCCCGCCGTCTCGCGCCGACGGGCAGCCCGACGTCGCCAGGCAGCAATCGGTCGCGGCGGGAACGAAGCAGGTCCGCCAGCTCGCGGGCGTTGACACCCCGCTCGGTGGTATCCGTCCCGCTGTCCCCGCTCATCCTGGCACCCGTCTTACTAGCAATATCAGAGTATGGGTAAAAGTCTAGCGGTGCACTAGCGTCGGCTTCATGAAGATCAGAGAGCTCGGCCCCGCGGGCCTGGTCGTCTCCGCGCTCGGTCTGGGTTGCATGGGCTTCTCGCAGGCGTACGGGCCTGCCGACGATGACGAGTCCGAGGCTACGGTGCGGCACGCGATCGATGTCGGCGTCACGCTGCTGGACACCGCGATGAGTTACGGCCGCGGCCACAACGAGCAGCTGATCGGCCGGGCGATCGCCGGCCGTCGCGAGCAGGTCGTGCTGGCTACGAAGTTCGGGATCGTGCGCGGTGAAGACGGCGCTGTCCGGGTCGATGGCCGTCCCGAGAACGTCCGCGGCTACTGCGAGGCCTCCCTCGCCCGGCTCGGCATCGACCACATCGATCTGTACTACCAGCATCGGATCGACCCGGACGTTCCGATCGAGGAGACCGTCGGGGCGATGGCCGAACTGGTCGAGGAGGGCAAGGTGCGTTACCTGGGGCTGTCGGAGGCCAGCGCCGACGAGCTCGAGCGCGCGGTCGTCGTGCATCCGATCAGCGCGTTGCAGTGCGAGTGGTCGCTGTGGTGGCGCGAGGTCGAGGACGACATCGTGCCCACGGCACGACGCTTGGGCGTCGGCCTCGTCGCCTACAGCCCGCTCGGACGGGGATTCCTCACCGGCGCCGTCACGACGCAGACCTTCAGTGGCGACGACTTCCGTCGTGACGACCCGCGTTTCACCGGTGCGGCCCTGGCGCGCAATCAGGCGGTCGTGGACGAGGTGGGCCGGCTGTCCGGCGCCCGCGGTGTGACCCCGGCACAGCTCACGCTGGCGTGGCTGCTCGCCCAGGGTGACGACGTCGTCCCCATCCCCGGCACCCGCCGTCTCGAGCGGTTGGACGAGAACGCCGCCGCAGCAGCCCTCGAGCTGTCACCGGACGATCTCGACCGGCTGCAGGCCGTCGCGCCCCGCACGGCGTGGGCCGGTGATCGGCGGTCCTTCGCCGCCCACGGCACCACCCGTGCACCGGTCTGAACCCTCGAGCCTCACCGCGGCAGCACCGGCCACGGCAACCGCTACCCTGCCCGGGTCCTCGGCGAGGCCACCGTGGCCGCCGGGAAGACCGACACCTTCCTCGGGGAACGCTACCGGCGCATCGCGCGGCGACGCGGCAAGAAGAAGGCCATCGTCGCGGTCGGCCGCTCCATCCTGGTCATCGTCTGGCACCTGCTGTCTGACCCCGAGACCCGCTACCACGACCTCGGCTCCGACTTCTACGACAACCGCATCGGCCCGGAACGCAAGAAACGCAACGGCACCCCGGCATCAACTGCAGCATCTCGTGCTCGTGCCGAAGCCGTGTCACTGCATCGGTTTCCCTGGCGTCCAAACCGGCGTGCGGCCCGTCGTCGCCGGCGAGGTCAGACCGGGTTCGACTTCGGTTCAGTCGGGCCGATCGGCTAGGAGCCGGCCGATCGGCGCGCTCAGGGAGCTGCCCTCAGGGAACGTCTGACGGCGGCTGGAAGGCTGGTGGATGCACCGGCAGGTAGCAGCAACGCATGCCTGTCTGGACGGTGGTGCGCAGCTCCTTGCCGATCACTGCGTCCGCCGCGCTGATGTGGTGTATCGCCCGCCGGATTGCCTTGCCCACGGCTATCCGAGCACGTTCGGGGTTGCCGGCGAAGCGCCGGGTCCGCCCGCCAAGGCCGGTTGCCGCCTGCAGCTCGTCGGTCAGCCAGTCGGCCTGGGCGCGCAGCCGGGAGGTGCGTTCGCCGTCGTGCATCGCCTCGGCCTCCTCGATCTCCTCGCTCAGGTCTCGCAGTCGCTGCCGGTACTGTCGCAACGCGACCTCGTCCAGCACCATCTGAGCAGGCGCCTCGGGCCGGCTTTGCGTGCCGTCCCGACCGCCTGGCCCGCGCGGTGCGGCCAGGTCCAGGGAGGGGATCTCGATCGCGGGGTTGGCGATCAGCGTCGCCAGGTAGCGGATGCCGACCGAGTCGTCCACCACTGCGGACCGCTCACCCAGGTCGATGCGCCAGCGCCGTCCGCTGCGGGTGCACACCGCGGTGTAGGTCTCCGGTAGCGCATCGCTCGGACCGAGCTCCATCCCGGCGGTGGCGGGCAGCATCATGCCCAGCGACGCGGCTTCCCGGGCTGCGCCGGCTTGCTCGGCCTCGGCCGCCCGAACGTCTCCCCGCTCGCCCCGCAGGGTCAGTGCCTGGCCGAGGCGGTGCCGAGACAGCGCGGCTGCCGGCCAGTGACCAAGCGCCATGTTCTGCTCGATCGCCGTCCGGAGGTGCTCCACCGCGCGGCTCGGTTCGCCGGTCGTCAGTGACGCCACGCCCAACGCATGGTGCGCCGAGCCGAAGCAGGCGACCCCGAGACTGGCCATGATCGGTAGCCGCGCGTAGGGCAGCAGCAGGGCGTACGCGCGAGCGGCGGTGTCGGAGTCACCCAGCAGCGCGGCCGCCTCGACGACACCGTTCATCGCGGTCAGCCAGGAGCTGGACCGCGGCAGCTGGCCGAGATCGCCACTGCAGAGACGGGCCAGCGCACCACAGGCCTGCCGGCTGTCCCCGGCCGTTGCGGCCGCAACAGCCAACGCGGCCAGGAAACCATTGTCCACCACGCTCAGTGTCGGTGCGTTCACGATCTCCGAAAGAGTTCCCACGAGTTCCCCGATGCGGCCCTGATACCACCGGATCGCGACCAGCTGCGCGCCGTACCAGCCGAGGTGGTCGGCGTCGCCGACCACCCTGCCCCGCTCGGCGCAGTCCGCAGCGAGCCGCTCGGCATCAGTCAGCCGCCCACTGCGGATCCCGAGCATCACCCGCATGGCCGACACGACGAAGCCGACGGCCGCGTTGCGCTCCGTCTGCCCGCAACCAGCCAGCTCGGCGAACGAACGCTCCGCATGCGGGTCGCCGAGCATGAACAGGTCAACGGTGCGCCAGAGCAGGCCCATCAACACATCACTGGGGCGGTTCGTCCGCGACCCCTCCCGCAACAGCTCCTCGGCAAGCCCCAGCCGCATGCCGGCGTGCATCGGCCCGAGCAAGCAATGGTGGGCCAGGCTCAACGCCTCCGCCAACGCCACCGGGTCCTCGGCCCGGCGTGCCTCCCCGAGGATGGGCAGGATCGTGGCACAACCCCCGGCGCGGTAGTCGGCCTCGGCTGCCAGCCGGGCCCGCATCCGCAACGCCAACGACGACCGGGGATCCAGCATCGACACAGCGGTTCGCTGGCGCGCCTCGATGCAGGCTGCGGCCGCGGCGGGACGGTGCTCGTGCACCCACAACCCACCCAACCCGAGCGCGGCGGCCGCCATCAGCCGCCCCTCACCCGCCTCCTCGGCCAGCTCGTAGGCCCGGTTGAACCAGGAGCGGGCGGCCGCGAGGTCGCCGTCGATGTGCAACGCCCGCTCGCCCATGGCCACCGAAGACCCAGCCTCGGCCCGTGCATGCCCAGACCCGGCGTCACCGATCATCGAGACGATGGACATCACGGACACCTTCCGCAGGGCCGACCGGTCAACAACTGTTCCAGCGACCGACCTTGATTCTTCGACAGGAACGAGTGACCACACCATCGGTCAAGAACATGGAGTCCGTCGCAGCCCCCTCCTGATACATCAACTAGTACGGGGTTCGGCTCGCTTGAAGAATCTCGGACGGCCTGGGTGACTTTGTTGTCGGCGCAGCGGGTCTGGTGACGTTCGTTCGGGCGCATCCTCGGGATTGGTGAGGAGTCGCCGATTTCGGGTGCGTTGGGAGTCGGCGCGCTCACGTCTGGGCAGGGAAGCCACGGAACGTCTCTACCGCGAGATCACGGAATCGTCGAGCGGCGAGCGACAGGAACGCGCCGTCGCGCCACGCGAGCCGCAGGGTACGACTGCAGTCCGGGTCCTCGACGTGCAGCCAGGCGACGGGTGCGTGGGTGGCGACGCGGCGGGAGATGCTCGGGACCAGCCCGACGCCCAGGCCCGCGCTGATCAGGTCCTGGCTGGCGCCGGGCTCGTCACTCTCACAGACGATGTGCGGCGTCAGCCCGGCTCGGGCGAACAGGCGGTCGGCGAGTTCCCGTTGCCAGTGTCCGGGGCGGGTCGTGACGAACGGCTCGCCCGCCAGTGCGGCTATGTCCACCCTCTCCCGCCCGGCGAGCTCGTGGTCCAGCGGTGCGGCGAGCAGGACCTCCTCGCGCATCAGCTCGACCGAGTGCAGCGCCGGGCCGGTGAGGGGTTGCGAGGCGACGCAGAGGTCGACCTCGCGGTTGCGGAGCTGCTCGACCATCACCACCGCGGTGGACTGGAAGAGCCGGACGTCGACTCGCGGATGCTGCTCGCGGTAGGCGGCGAGCAGACTGGTCAGCGTCAGCAGGGTCTCAGCGGCCACGACGACGCTGCCCTGGTCGAGCCCGGCGGCGTCGGTGATCTCGCGTCGCGCGTCGTCGAGCTCGCCGAGGATGCGATCGGTGCGTCGCAGGAAGGCGGCGCCGAACTGGTTGAGGCGGATCTGGCGACCCTGTCGATCGAACAACGGCACGCCGAGCTCGGCCTCGAGCCGGGCGATCGTCCGGCTGACCGACGGCTGGGCAACGTGCAGCTCGACGGCCGCCCGACTGATGTGTTCCAGCCTGGCCACGGTCTGAAAGTAACGAAGCGCGAGCAGGTCCATCTCCACCCCTCATCGACTCATAGTCCGAGAGGCATCATCTCATAGCTCGATTGGTCTTTTTCGATATGAGCATTCTCGCCTAGCGTCGTCGTCGAGCGGACCGAACCGTAGGCACATCGAGGAGGGCTTGGAGCGGTGGACATTGAGGGTTATTCAGCCAGCCTTGTGACTATTTACACCCGAAAGTGTATGTCCCCGCTCGGCGTGTCGCCACGGGCGGCGGCCCGTTTGCTGCAAGAATCCGGCTTGCCATAACCAACCTCAC
>Ga0136617_10000137_pt1 | contig 52452 bp, 47 predicted proteins | sample AntDrymUQ3222106_2_FD_129672 | JGI IMG/M metagenome (GOLD analysis project Ga0136617, IMG submission 129672) | Polar desert sand microbial communities from Dry Valleys, Antarctica - metaG UQ322 (21.06) | ecosystem: Environmental > Terrestrial > Soil > Desert | place: Antarctica: Dry Valley...
CCGACCCTGGATGCCCGACCTCCCCGCACCCACCTGAGCGATCAACACCACCCGAACACCACCGGAGGCCACCAGCCGACCGGTCACCAAGCCATGCCACCAACCCGAGGCTGAATGTTTACGCGGTCGCGACATCACGCCCGTGTGGTACCCGCCAACGCGTTACCCGCCCCCACTCCAGGTAATGACGACTGGAGGAACTCGCGATACTCCTGGGCCCAGCTGTGGTGACGGTCGTGGACCGGGATGGCACCGAACACCTTCTGGCCGAGATCGGCGATCACACGATCATGATACATCGCCGGCAAATCGGTGATGACCGCTTGGGCGTGGCCCACACCCAGCGCGACGTCGCCGCTCCGCACGAGGCACAGCGCCCGCTGCAGCTCAATACCGGCCGGCCCGCGCAGATGGTCGTACGAGTGGACATACAACGACAGCGCCGCCTGCTGCGCCTGTTCCGCCTCGGCGAACTTCCCCGCGTGCGAGTAGACGAAGCTCTCGGTGTAACGCACGTTCACCTCGGTCCAGTCGCGCAACGAGTCACTGTGGCCCATGGACGGCGGAACTCCGACGCTGCACTCTCGCACCCGATCCAAGGCCTGCTCAGCCTCACCGTGTCGCCCCGCGATCGCCAAGGTCTGCGCCTTTCCGGCCCAGAATCCCGGCAGCACCGCGGGCGGGGCGCCGTCCAGGCGCGCCTCCGACGCGGCAACGAGTTGCAAGCTCTCTCGAATCGGACGGCGCTCATAACACGCGCGGACCACTTCATCGCTTCGGATCCGGAACACCGTGTACAGATCGGAGGTCTCATCAGCGGCACGGCGGGCGCTTCGCCACCAGCGCCGCGCCTCAACGAGATCACCTAGATCGGACACCGTCTGTGCGGTGTAGTCGGCCAGCGACGCGCCGACCCGCACCAGCTCCCGCCGGGCCCGCTCACCCGGCTGGCGCTGCATCGCCAGCCGTAAACCCTGGAGGTCGACGAGCAGCGCCGGCAACAACACGGCCGGCGCGGTGGTGAGGTAAGCTTGATCATAGTCGAGGGCGATCGCCTGCCACTCGTCCACGCTCGCGGTACCTCGCTCGTCCGCGAGCGAGTCGTTCAGCTCATGCCGAACGATCTCCAGGCCTGCAGCGGAACCGGCCACACCGAGCCCAACAAGTGCCGCAGCCTGCACAAACCCGCGTCGTTCCACCGGCTCGTCACCATCCGCCCTCGGCAGCCACAGGTGCGCGCCGAGCCTACCACCGGGAGAACCATCGAGGAGAACACGCGACGCCGCCGTTGGCGCGGCGTCCGAGCTCGACGCGGACACGACGGTGTCATCGACCTCGTCATCGGTCTCGTCCGGACTCCGGAAAATCTTGCGACACCGATCCGAGAGATCGAGATCGAACCACAGCCACTCCTGCGGAATGCGCAGCACCCGCGCCCAGTGCCGCAACGTATCCAAACTGAGAACCGGTGGACCCGTCTCAATCCTGCTGATCTGGGACTGCGTCAAAGACAACCACTGACCGAGCAGACTCTGCGAGAGCCCGTGCACCGCTCGATGATACGAACTCATCCGATAGGCACGCAACACCCGCCCCATATGCTGGGCCGCAAAAGCCTCGCGGAGCGGCTCCTCCCGCCAGAACTCGGGCGGAACCTCGGGCGGGGCGACGAACCTGGTATCCCGAGCAGTCCGCCGACAGGGGGCACACTGATGCTCGGCGTGGTCCGCCGCCAAATACGCACCGCAACGGCAGTACCGCTGCCGCCCTGGCCGTGACCCCCGTGATTGCACAGCTCCCACCGTACCCACCCTTCCATCCGGCTCCTCCCGGCGCAGGGTAACAGCGGCCGCACACCACCCTTGACTGTGGCCCGACCGACGAGCAGCAATGACTAAGCCTCATGCGGCGTTCGTCATACACCCTATGCATCCATCCGATTTAAGTGATCCTTCGTGGTCTCGGGGCCGACGTGTGCACGGATCCCCTTCAAGCACCTCGTCCTCCTCGCCCTCGACGACAACCAGCGGTCACCCGCAAGAGCCGCAAGGGGACAAGCGGAATCTGATCCACGTGCTCGAAGCAACACCGAAGCGCCCGATGCGCGGCTTTCAGCATCCTGCTGAGACACGACCTCCAACGATCACAGACAGCCGGGGCGTCGGTCCAGACTCGTGGCACGTACAGCACCCGGTCGATGAAGGCGTGTCCCCGGCCGAAGGCGTAGGTCAGCATGACTATGACCTGGCAGTTCTCTCCTCTTTCCGGTCACGCAGCAGTGCTGGGGAGCGACCCCGACTGATCTTGTTCCCTCTTCTTGATCACCTGGGTGTCGTCGGCGATCAGGACCCCGTCGGGGCAGCCCAGACCGGCTACCATGTAATCTCGGACCTCGTCACGCAGCCTGTCGGCATCCCAACTCGCGACGCCCCGCAGCCACTCCGGCCGATGCGCCGACCGGTGCCCGACGTGATCGGCCACCTGCCAGGAGCTCTTCCGCGGCACATCGGCCAGCAGTCCCCGTACCAAGGTCGGCGAAGGTGGCCCGCGGTTTCGGGGCGGGTGAACAGCGTCTGAATGTATTTTTGGGACATAGCCCTTTCGTCAAGTCCTCAATCTACGTTAAACTCCTCAGAGCAAAAGGCTCCTCCTAACAGCCGGTAACTAATAGACGTCGGGTCGAGTTCGCCGAACTTCGCTATTAGTTCAGCCGCATAGTCTTCGGCATCGTCTTCCGATTTGTAGCCGATGCTCTCGGCTTCATCTAACGAGAACCAACCTCGTTTATTAGCTGAAACACCCCAGATCACCCGAAATCCTGGTTTCTCTACCCGAAGGCATGCCTCAAATAGTCTGCCGGTGTCATCTGGCGACAGCCAGGTCGAGAGCATGCGAAGGTCGCTTGGGCGCTCGATGCATGTCAATATTCGAATGCAAATGACGTCTAGACCGTACCTGTCATGATACAGGCTACCTAGAGCTTCGCCAGTCACTTTACTGACGCCGTAGTAAGTATCGGGCTGGGGGAAGAGGTAGTCCGCAGCAGGCGCTTTCTCCCTTGGAAAGAACCCGACTGCGTGATTACTGGAAGCGTAAATAAGGCGCTGCACCCCTTCACGTCGTGCGGCCTCAAGAACCGTATAGGTCCCATGGATATTAAGCTCTAAGATGCGGCTCCAGTCAGCTTCGCTGGCCTCGCCAGCCAGGTGAATTACCGAATCCACTCCCGAGCACGCACTTTGCATTGAAGTCATGTCAGTAATAGAGGCGACTACTACCTCTTCGTTCTCAGCCAACGGCTGGAGAGGCTCAGTATCCAATAACCGTAGTTTACGTCCCGACCTCTGGAGCCGGGATCGCAAAAACGATCCCACTCGTCCGGCTGCGCCGGTCACTAGAACGGTTTGATCCGTAGTCATGATCGATCCCATCCTAATCATATATTTTGCGGCTTGGCGATAACCCAATACCCTCACTTCACGCCGCTCCAGCTTGATTATGCGTAAGCACGAACGCGTTGCCATGCAGACTAGCTGAGCTCGTCCCCTGTTCGATTCTCAAGCGTGCGAACCCAAGTGGCTCTTGCACCTGATTCGCCCTGTAGCCAATTAACAGCATAGGCTGCTCTCTCATTACCGGTGATCCTAGAGTCGAGCCACCATCCAGCAACCATTAACCAGAATGCGTAAACGCCGATCTCACGCACAACATTCTCCATGCGCTGATACGCACTTTCTGCATCCTCTGATCTTCCCATAAGCAAAGCCAGGAAAACCTCTGATACAAGAGCGAACACAGTGCCTGCTCGGTATCCCGAAGACGAGACAAGCTCCAGGCTTGAGCTGAGGGACAGAGCTGCTCTATTCGAGTACCCTGCGCCTTGCTCGGACAATGCCTTCGCAGATAGAGCTTTTAGCACCTCTAGCCGGTTCCCTACACGAGTGTTGAATTCAATAGCTTCATTCGCCATAGGCAACGCTTCGTCTGGACGTTCCCAACAGTAGGTCTCGGCGAGGTTCGTCATGGCTTTACCCTGAAGAGCGAGCGAATTGATGGATTGCGCTAACTCAAAGGCCCGACGATAGCTACTCTCAGCTTCCATGAATTGGCCGTTCACTCGGTAAACGTGGCCTCGTATTCTCAGCGCTTCTCCCCGCATGAATTTGTCCTCCGGTAAAATTTCCAGAGTGGCCATAGCCGTATCGAATCTTCCTTTTAGTAAACTTATGTCCGCCAATTGTACCTGCGCATGGGTCGCGAAACGACCTTGAGCCTCGTAAATCTGTTGATAGATTTCTTCGGCTTGATCATAGCGGCCAGAATTTCGAATCGAATGAGCATGGTGGAGTTGAAATACACCTACCGCCCTTGTATTCAACGATGGCGAGGACAGCGATGGTGAGGACAGCGCTTCGGCTAGCTCACTTATCGACTCCTCAAGAGAGCCTGATCGCCTCAACGCGATTCCTCGAAATCCTGCTCGAAGGGCGGCTGCAAGTGAACCTTCGGTAGCTGCGGGAAGAAGATCGAGAGTCGTCCAGGCCCCCATTTCGGCCAGCGTGTTTCCCGTGTCAACAACCCAGGAAGGATCTAGTTCGAACTCGCTTGCTAGGCGGGCCCCGTATGCGAAACAAGCCGCCAACTGAAGTCGGTCTTTCCTTTCGGCTAGTTCCGCACTGCGTCTGCTCAGAAGCGAGTACGCTCGTTCTGCGGAAGTCTTCCATTCACGCGCTGACCACCGATCTCTGAGTTGATGATCTGAACCGCGGACGGCTTCCTGTAGTAGCATATGGAGTGCATAAGGTGAGCCCTGTTCAACAGTATGCTGCACGAAGGGCCGTGCCACGAATTCTCCGACGGCGGCATCAGGCACACCGCCAGCAGTGACCCTTAGCAGTTCATCGTCGAAGGTAGCGAGAAGTGCTGCAGCCCGAAGAAGGGCTCGCTCGTCTGAGCCCATGTCGCGCATAATTCGCACCACGATAGCGGGGAGCGGGCCACCGAAGTCTGCTGGCGTTGGCGTTCCGCCACTTCCTAAGATGTCGCAATAGTATGCGACTGAGAGATCAAGGTAGAGCGGCAGTCCAGAGCTACCCTCAGCGATCCTCATTCGGATAGCTTGCGACATTGCAGGTATTTGATCTTGCGTTAGTGCCGATCGAAGATACTCATCGCAGTCCGTCTGCGAAAGGAATCCAACGAGATGCTGCCGAGGCTCGAGGCTTAGGTTTGTAATACTGAGTTGAGGCCACCGCGAGACGCCAACGTAGTCCAACTCGGCTGGCGGCGACAGCTCTGCCCAATCGAGGCGGTTTCTGCCCGTGATGACAAACAATACATTTGGCATTACAAAGGCAATGCGTTGAATGTTTCGTTCAAGATCGCGCGTTGTGCGGTTCGTTACGACTTCGAAGGTGTCGAAGAACGCCACGGCAACTACACGATCCTGTTTTTGAGCGGATTCCAGATCCCATGCCATCAAGCTAGGAAGATACGAGAGTGTCTCGTCATCTGCGTCCGACTCAATCAAAGGCTGAAAGAACGGACATCCGCTAACAAGCTTGCGCTTCCTGGCGCTGTTCAAGATCTGATCGTAGATCGCCCTAGCAACTCCACCCGCTGCGCTCAGCGTTGCCGAAGGGATTTCGATTGCTTGGGCGACATCGTGGAATCCATCTTCAATCTGCTTTGATAGTCCGACTCGCCGGGACATGCGGCGCAATCGTGAGTCATTACTGATGAATTCCGTGAGAGGTTCACCGGGATGGCGACGCTCCCAGTAAAGGCCGAACGCAATATCGAATGCCGGCCACCTTGGTGCAAGGCCTCCCAGAGTCGCGCGCATTCGCAGTATGATGTTTTCAAGGTCTAGCGAGGCGCTGTCTTCGAAATCGATTCGGACCGCTGACGACCGAAATCCTTGTTCGCTTTTGTTCCGTTCAAGTCGATCTTCAAGGTGCCGAGAAAGTGTCGACTTGCCAATCCCCCCGATGCCGTAGAACGTCAAGACGTTAGCTCGCGGTATGGAGACGTCAACGACAGGAGATAAGTAGGAACTGTCGGAGGACGGTCTCTCCAAGAAGCTGTTTACCGCACCTTGAAAGGCCTCCACCTCTGTTACGCGGTTAGTGAAGACCTCCTCGGCTGAGAGGCGCGCGCCACCTACTGTAAATAGGGCACGCAGGTCGCGGTTATTCATCCTTTGTATTCGAGCTCCGTCAGACAACCGAATGCCTGAACGCTATCGTTGAACGGCTGAAGAGATGCCAGGCGAGGGGACACGGCCCTACAGTACCGGCAAGGCAGCCGGTGGTCGAGGCGATCGCCGTATGAATGGTCACGACGTGTCTACGACGATCTACGGAGCGGTTGTGGTGGGATGGCTTGCCAAGACCATGATCGGTCTGACAACACCCCGTTCACGCTGTGGAGCCGAGGTACACGCCCTGGTCGCCGCCTTCGTCGTGATCTCGGCACGAGACCCGCTAGTGAACGCGCGTTGGGGCGCGACCGACGTCGTGGATGTCGACCTCGTCGGACTGGTTACCCAGGACAGCGGACCCGCACGGTAGCCGCCCACATGACGCTCCCTCCCTACCCCGGCAGCGGCCGCAGCCCCCAACTGCCCGACCATGTTGCGTCGGGTTGCAGCCCGATCAGGTCCGTGCCGGAGTTCAGCGCGTCCGGTGGGCACGTCATCGGCTCGATGGCGACAGCGCGGCCGCGTCCGGGGTGGTCGTCGGGAGTGAAGACCTGCACCCACCTGAAGTCGGGATCGGCCCACAGCTCGACGCTGCCGCCGGGCCCGGTAAGCCGATGCCGCACGAGTGCATCGTCGACGGCGGGGGAGCAGCCGCCGAGCGTGTGGTCGAGCACCAATCCGCGCAGCGGCCTGGCGACCAGCTCGCCCGGCTCCAGAGGCTCCGGGTTGACGATGCCGGGGCCTGCGGCGACGATGCGGTGAGTGGGGCGGCCCAACACGAACTTCTCGACATCCGGGCCAAAACCTGGTGGTGAACCGGCCATTCCCGATCGCCTTGGGCGCCGGTGGGGCGACCCAGCACCCCACGGACCGGGCAGCGGCAGACCCGGCGGTAGGTCGGGCGACGGTGCACGATCCGGGGCAGCTCGACCTGCTCACAGCTCTCCTCACCGAACGGGGTGTAGCCCGCCCCACAGCACAGACACACCCGCTTACCCTCGGGAACGTCCCGGGAACATCGTGGACCTGCTCACGGGTCCGGAGATGGGGTAGTCCCGGCGGACGTATCTCCGGACCCGTGAGCCCCGTCGCTTCGACTGCCCACCTTCGGGATCCTCACCGGCTGGATCGTCACCGCCACCGGTCGGATCGTCACCGCCGGCCGGGTCGCCGCCAGCCAGCCGCTTGGTCTTCTCCGAGGAGCGCCCGAACGCTGACCGGACCCATGGCACAACCACAAGATCACCCACCACGGGTTCGTGTCAAACACCCACGTCACACCGCGTGTCGCAGGACGAAGGCCAACACACCCCGCTACGGGATCACCGAATACTTATGCGCGACCTGCCCACCAGCATGCGCGTTGGCAGACCGTCGACTCGTACCGACCTGGCAGCGCCGCGAATCCGGCGTGGGTGTGCCGGTACCCGACGCCCGGCCTACCGCAACCTGGCCCGGTCGAGCCGCTCGATGAGGCTCGGCTTGTTCCGGTGGGTATGCCGGAGCTCGCCGAGCCGGCGACCGAAGTCGTCCGCGGCAGCCACCGCCTGGAGATCATCGAGGAGGGCCACTGCCCGGTCGTACTCGGCGGGCTTCTTCGTCGCGATCAGCGAGCTGACGCGTCCCCACGCCCGATCACCCTCGGCCGCCACCGCCGCCAGCCGTTGTTCGCGAGCAGCCGCCTGGCGCTGTTCCCGCTCCGCGGCGGCCTGCTGGCGGCGCTGTTCCTCGACCCGTTCCCGCTCGACCCGGCGGGCGTCCGCCGCGTCGCGCAGCGCACCCGCGGTCCGGCACCCCTCCGGAGTCGGGGTCTCGCCGCGGAAGCGACGGAGCAACCCGGCGCGCGCATGCACGTCGTCGCCCCGGATCAGCGCGAGCAGCACCGCGTCCTTCTCGGGGCCCGGGAGGTTCGCGATCCACGAGGCCATGTCGGCGTCCGAACGCACCTCCGGCGTTGCTCCCGCACCTGCGACCGCCAGCAGGTCGGCGTCGATGCGGAGGAACTCGACCAGGCTCTCCAGCGATCCCGTCAGCGTGGCGAGCCCGGACGGCACGGGCGGCTCCGTGGCCTCGTCCGGGACCTCATCGGCCTGGACACACAGCAGCCACGCCACGTACAGCAGCCGCAGATCGCGCGCGACGAGCTCCGCGCGGCTCGGGATGATCGAGGCCAGCCACCCCTCGCCGCCCCACTCGAAGTCGCCGCCGCTCTCGTCCTCGGAGACCAGATCGATGATGACGTGCTCACCACTGCGCCAGGCGCTGGCCACGTCGCCGACGCAATAGCGCTGCGCCGTCGCAAGGTCGAGCAACCGCGCCGGCACCCGGAGCATGACCTGCCGGGTGCCCCAGTTTGCGAGGTAGATAAACGCGTCGTAGTAGCGCGCCATCAACGCTCGCGGGTCGCCTCGGAAGTTGCCCCACTGGTAGGTGTTGACGAAGCTGCTCGGGGTGATGTGCGCTCGCGTCGAGAGCGCCCGAACCTGGTCGAGCTGGCGTCCGTCCAGCGGACGGTCGATCGCGACGAACTCGTAGTACTGGTACTCACTCACCCCTGCGCCCTTCGAACGGCGTGTGTGCGACATGCCCCCCGACCATCGCGACGGTGACCGTATCGGACCCCGCTCGGGCCGAACGACCCGTCACATCTCGACGCCGACGTTGTAGCCGATCAGCCTCCAGCGCAGGTGGCCGTCGCGGCGCGCCAGCGTGGCCCAGCGGCAGTTGCCGATCCCGCCGATCGACGGCCAGACCGACGTCGGCAGCGCCAGCAGCCCGCTGACCAGTCCCGCGATCAGTCCGCTGTGCGCGACGATGACGACCGTGGCGTCGGCGCCGGGGGTGTACTCCCCGTCGAGCTCGTCCACGACCGGGCGCGACCGGCGGACTACCTCGATGCGCGACTCCCCACCCGGCGGGGCCCAGGCGGGATCGGAGCGCCAGGTGGCGATCGCGCCGGGCCAGGTCTGTTCGATCTCGGCCGTCGAGCGGCCCTGCCACTCGCCCAGGTAGGTCTCGCGCAGCCGGGCGTCCAGCTTCACCGGACGCCCAGCTGCCGCGCCGATCACGTCGGCGGTGTCCACGGCACGGCGCAGATCGGAGCTGAGCAGCCGGTCGGGGCCCAACCGCGCGATCTCCGGGGCCACCCCCACCGCCTGCGCGAACCCCACCTCGGTGAGCACCGAGTCGAGGTGACCCTGCATCCGGCCCGTGACGTTGTGCATCGTCTGGCCGTGCCGCAGCAGGACCAGCCTGCGCAGGCTCACCCGGTGCCGTCCCCGTCCACCCCATCGCCCCCCACCGAGGCCGCGGCCTCTGCGAACGCGATCCGCGGGCAGTCCTTCCACAGCCGGTCCAGCCCATAGAAGCCGCGTTCCTCGGTGTGCTGGACGTGGACCACGACATCGACGAAGTCCAGCAGCACCCAGCGTCCCTCCCGGGCGCCCTCACGCCGGGTCGGCTTGGCGCCGTGCGCGCGCAGCTTCTCCTCGACCTCGTCGACGATGGACTGCACCTGACGCTCGTTGGGCGCCGAAGCGATCACGAAGCAGTCAGTGATCACAAGCTGCTCGGACACGTCGAGCACGACGATGTCCTGCGCCTTCTTGTCGGCTGCGGCGGCCACGGCCACCCGCGCCATCTCCTGCGCCTGGTCGGTCGCCGTCACGGTTCCCCTTCCCCGGTGGACCCGCGGGACCACCTCTCCACGGGGATTGTCCAGCCGCTAGGCTCGGTAGGTTCAGACGGGTGCCGATGTGAGCGCTTCGCGTGGCAGCAGCGCCACTGTCAGCCCCGGAGCTGTCACGGACGGTTGATCGTACTCCGGAGCGTGAGGATCCGCTGGTCCGTGCGGGGGGTGATCGTGACCTGCCTGCGGAAGTCGCCGAACGACCTGGTCGCATCGCCGTACCGCGCCCTAACGTCCTTCCCGTGATGCGCTCCCGCCGCCTGCTCGCCCTGCTCACCGCTATCGCCGCCATGACGGTGACGCTTCTGGGGGCGCCACCCGCCGCTGCCGCCGGCCGGGGGTCCACGATCATCGTCGCCCTGGGCGACAGCGCCGCGTCGGGCGAGGGCGCGGGCGACTACGAGCCCGGCACCCGGGGAGAGAACGGCGACTGGTGCCACCGCTCCGTGCACGCCTACGTACACGGCACGAGCCTGGCCGAGAAGTCGGTCAATCTCGCGTGCTCCGGCGCGACGTCGGCCGACGTCGGGTTGGGGGCGGAGCCGCACTACACCGAGAGGTCCCAGGCGCAACGGCTCGCCAAGATCGCCGCCCGCTACCGGGTCACCACCGTCATCGTGCAGGTGGGGGCCAACGACGACGCCGCCCTCGTCGCCACCGGTGTCGCGTGCATCCGGGCGTTGCTCGACCCGCGCGAACCACCGTGCCGCGACACCATCGGGCCGCTGGTGCCCGAGCGGATGGCGGCCACGGCGCCGAAGGTCGAGGCGGCCGTGCGCGACGTGCGGGAGGCGATGGGTTCGGCCGGGTACTCCGACGAGCACTACGACCTCGTGCTGGCGTCCTACGCCTCGCCCTTCACCGAAAAGATGGTGCCGCTGCACGGCCTGCGGGGTTGCCCGTACGGCCGGCCCGACGCCGAGTGGTCCCGTACGGTGCTGTTCCCGGCGCTGTCCGAGTCGCTGCGCGGCGTGGCCGAACGGACCGGGGCGCGGTTCCTGGACCTGGTCCGCGCCACCGAGGGCTACGAGGCCTGCAGCCGCACCCCGTGGACGCAGGAATGGCAACGGCGCCTCACCGTGAACGCGCAGGCGCTGGTCTACGGCGGGTTGGACGCGATCGGCTACCACATCGCGCAGGAGTCGTTCCACCCCAACGCGACGGGACACGCCGAGATGGCGCGCTGCATCGACGAGTTCGTGCGGTCCGGTGCGGCGAGCAGCGCCTGCGTGGTGGGAGCCGACGGTCACCTGCAACTCGACGACGCGGCACCCGTTCCGGCCCCCGCCGCTTAATGGGGAGCGGCTACAGGACCACGAGATCGCGGGGCCGGGTGTTGAGCCGCTCGCAGCCGCTGTCGGTGACCACGACGATGTCCTCGATCCGGGCGCCCCACTCACCGTCGAGGTAGACGCCGGGCTCCACGCTGAACGCCATCCCGGGCTCGAGCGGCAGCGCGTTGCCGCTCACGATGTAGGGTTCCTCGTGCACGTCGAGGCCGATGCCGTGCCCGGTGCGGTGCACGAACCGCTCCCCCAACCCGGCTCTCGTGATCGGCTCCCGGGCGGCCGCGTCCACCTGTTCGGCGGTGACGCCCGGCCGCACGGCCGCGACCGCGCGCTCCTGCGCGTCCTGCAGCACGGCGTAGGCCTCACGGATCGCCGCGGACGGTTCGGCGCCGACCGCATAGGTGCGGGTGCAGTCGGAGTTGTAGCCGCCCGGCAACGGGCCACCGATGTCGACCACCACGACATCGCCGCTCTCGATCACCCGGCCGGAGACGTCGTGGTGCGGGCTCGCACCGTTCGGTCCCGAACCGACGATCACGAACGCGGCCTCGGTGTGGCCCTCCTCGACGATCGCGGCGGCGATGTCGCCGCCCACCTGCTCCTCGGTGCGGCCCGGGCGCAGGAACTCCGCCATCCGCGCGTGCACGCGGTCGATCGCCGCACCCGCCGCCCGCAGCTCGGCGACCTCGGCGGCGTCCTTGCGCATCCGCAGCTCGCGGAGCACCGGGCCGGCGAGGGTCTGGGGGATCTCGGGGAACGCCGCGCGCAGCGCGAAGACGTGCGCGGCCGACATCGAGTTCACCACCGCGATCCGGGACGGGCCCCCGGCCAGGTCACTGACCAGCAGGTACGGGTCCTCGTCGTCGGTCCACGTGACGATCTCGACGCCCAGCTCGGCCAGCGGCAGCCCGGCCAGCCCCGGCGCCTCCAGCCGCGGCACGACGAGCGCGGGCGGCGCCAGGTGCCCGGCGGCGGGCAGCAGGAGGCAGGTGAGGCGCTCGTGGGACTCGCCACCGGCGCCGATCAGGTACCGCAGATCGGTACCCGGGGTGACGAGCAGCAGGTCGACGTCGTGGCCCGCAGCCACCTCCTCGACGCGGCGGAGGCGATCGGCGATCAGCGCAGTGGGGACGGCCGGTGTCATGACGAACAGGATATTCCGGCAGGCTGTGCCACCGTGACCGCACCTGCCCCGTCGTTGCTGCTGCTCGACGCCGCGAGCCTGTACTTCCGGGCCTACTACGGCGTACCCGAGTCGGTGACCGCGCCGGACGGCACGCCGGTCAACGCGATCCGCGGGTTCACCGACATGATGTCCCGGCTGATCACCGATCGGCGGCCGACCCGGCTCGTCGCGTGCCTGGACCTGGACTGGCGCCCGGCGTTCCGCGTCGCGGCGCTGCCCTCCTACAAGGCGCATCGGGTCCCGGGTGAGCCCGACACCGCCCCGGCCGGGCTCCCCGAGAAGGTTCCCGACACCCTCGCCCCGCAGGTCCCCGTGCTGCTCGAGGTGCTCGCCGCGGCCGGCATCGCGACCGCGGGGGCCGACGGCTACGAGGCCGACGACGTGATCGGCACGCTCGCCGCGGCCGAGCGGACAGACCCGGTGCTGGCCGTCAGCGGCGACCGCGACCTCATGCAGATCGTCGGTGACGAGCCGATACCGGTGCGGCTGCTCTACATCGGGCGGGGGCTGGCGAAGGCCGAGCATCTCGGACCGGCCGAGGTCGCCGGGAAGTACGGCGTGCCGGTGGGTCGCGCCGGCGCGGCCTACGCCGAGATGGCGATGCTGCGCGGTGACCCCTCCGACGGACTGCCCGGGGTGCCCGGGATCGGCGCGAAGACCGCGGCCACCCTCGTCGGGCGCTTCGGCTCCTGGGCCGAGCTGCGCGCCGCGGTCGGCGACCGGACCGACGCCCGCCTCAGCCCGCCGGTGCGCACCAAGCTCGCCGCAGCCGCGGAGTACCTGTCCGTGGTCGAGCCGGTGGTGCGGGTGGCGCTCGACGCTCCGGTGCGGCTGGACCGCCCCGACACCCTACCGATCACCCCCGCCGACCCCGACCGCCTGGAGCACCTCGCGCAGCGCTGGTCCCTGCGCTCCTCAATAGACCGCCTCGAGGCGACACTGGCCCGCGGCTGAGCTCAGATCGGGCGTCCGACCTCGTAGTCGCCGTCGCCACTGGTGACGCGGATCGGCACGGTCATCGGCTCACCGTCGACGATGGCGTCGCAGGCGAACGCCGCGCCCTCGTCGACGCGGATGTTCTGCCCACAGCTGACCGACGTGACGTTCGACAGCCCGTAGTCGTCGACGAGGACCTGCTGCACCCCCTGCTGCATGGCCTCAGCGTCGAAGATCCGTGTGACGAAGAAGCCGGGCGTCACGAACCCAAGCAGCAGCACGACGATGACGACCACCGCGGCGGCGGCGACACCGCGCAGCGTCGGGGTCGGTGACCTCCGGGACCGGACGGTCGGCTCCGGCAGGGGCGGGTAGCCCGGACCCCACTGCTGGGGGGGCTGCTGACCGGTGGCGTACTGCCCCCAGCCATGCTGTGCGGGATGGCCCCAGGCCTGCTGCTGGTCCGGATACTGCGGCCCGCTGTAGCCTGGCCCGCCGTACTGCTGCTCGCCGAACGGCGGCTGCCCGTACTGCTGTGGGGGCCCGTACTGTGCCGGGTCCCCGTAGCCGGGCTGACCCCAGCCCGGCTGTTGACCGGCCTGGTGCCCGCCCCAACCCGGCGCGGCGTCCGGCGGCAGGGCGCGCGCCGGGTCGGCCTCCCACGGCGGCGGCTGCCCCCAGCCACCCGGCGGCTGCTGGCCCCATGCGGGTGGGTCCGACGGCTGGTCGGACGAGCCGCCGTCCGGGTGCGGGGGTCCCTGGGGGGTGCTCATCGCCGACCCTTCTCACTGTCCGTGTCTGTCTCGTCCCATCCGTGCGTGCCACACCACGCGGTGCGGCGATCAAAGCACAACGGTCCACCACCGCGCAGAGTGTTGCCGCAGTTCGCGGGAGCAATCCGGTCACCGCGCTCAGGCGGTACCCACCGCCACGACCCCGCGGCGGATGGCCGCACCGGCCTGCGCCGCAGCCCGGCCGACACCGCTGCCGCGCCCGGCGACGCCGGCGATCTGGTCGAGCAGGTCGAGCACCTGCCGGCACCAGCGCACGAAGTCGCCCGCCGACAGCTCGGCCCCGTTCTGCTCCGCCGCGGTCAGCACCGCCGCGAGCGACTCGCCGCGGGCCCACCGATGCATCGGCCAGGCGAAGCCGAGGTCGGGCTCGCGGGTGCGGTCGACGTGATGGCGCCGCTCATCGCTGTCCAACCCCGCCCAGATCCGCACGGTGACGGCCAGCGCCTCGGACACCGCCCCGGACGGCACCCGGGGCATCGGTCCGTTGTCCCGACGCGACTCGTACACCAGCGCCGAGACGACCGACGCCAGCTCGGCGGGCTCGAGGGCGTCCCAGACGCCGTGGCGCAGGCACTCCGCGGTCAGCAGGTCCGACTCGCCCCACAACCGGGCGAGCCGTTCGCCGTGCTCGGTGACCTCCTCGCCGGCGAGGTAGCCCCGCTCCTCCAGCAACGCGCGGAGCCGGTCGAACGCCCGGGCCAGGGAGTACGTCGTGGCGCGGACCTTCTGGCGCAGCTGCTCGGTCTCGCGCTCCAACCGCGCGTGCCGCTGCGCCCACCGGGCATGGACCTCACGGTCGTCGCACCCGTGGCACGGATGCGCGCGCAACGCCCGGCGCACGGTGTCGAGCTCGGGATCGTCGGCGGCGCCGCTGCCGCCACGATTGCGGCGCTGCTGCGCGGCAGGCGCTTGAATGCCGGTGTTGCGCAAGGACGACGCGAGGTCGCGGCGCACCCGCGGCACCCGGTGGTCGACGTGGCGGGGCAGCCGCATCCGGCCGAGCGGCTCGACCGGCGCAGGGAAGTCCGCGGCGGACAGCCGCCCGGCCCACCGGTCCTCGTTCAGCACGAGCGGGCGCGGGTCGGTGCCGGGATCCAGCCCCGGGTCGAGCACCACGGCCAGACCCGCGCGCCGACCGCCGGGAACCGCGATCACGTCGCCGGGCCGCAGTGAACGCAGCGAGTCGGCGGCGGCCTCCCGGCGCTGCGCGACGCCCCGGCGCGACAGCGCTTTCTCCCGCTCGGCGACCTCGCGACGCAGCGCGGCGTACTCGGCGAAGTCACCGAGGTGACACTGCATCGACGAGGCGTAGCCGGCCAGCGCCTCGGTGTTGCGCTCGATCCGGCGGGCCAGCCCGACGACGGACCGGTCGGCCTGGAACTGCCCGAGCGACTGCTCCAGCAGCTCGCGGGCGGGCTCGGCGCCCAGGCGTCCGACGAGGTTGACGGCCATGTTGTAGCCGGGCCGGAACGAGCTGAGCAGCGGATAGGTCCGGGTCGAGGCCAGGCCCGCGACCCGCTCGGGGTCCACGCCGGGCTGCCAGATCACGACCGCGTGGCCCTCCACGTCGATGCCCCGCCTGCCGGCGCGCCCGGTGAGCTGGGTGTACTCACCGGCAGTGAGCTCGGCGTGCGCCTCGCCGTTGAACTTGACCAGCCGCTCCAGCACGACGGTGCGGGCCGGCATGTTGATCCCGAGCGCGAGGGTCTCGGTGGCGAACACGGCGCGCACCAGACCGCGGACGAACAGCTCCTCCACGGTCTCCTTGAACGCCGGCAGCATCCCGGCGTGGTGCGCGGCGATCCCACGTTGCAACGCCTCGAGCCATTCCCAGTATCCGAGGACGGCGAGGTCGTCCGGCGGGAGATCGGTGGTGCGCCGCTGCACGGTGCGGCGGATCTCGGCCGCCTCGACCTCGGTGGTGAGCCGCAGGCCGGAACGCACGCACTGCCCGACGGCGGCGTCACAGCCGGTGCGGCTGAACACGAACGTGATCGCCGGGAGCAGACCGCCGCGATCGAGACGGTCGATCACCGTGGTCCGCGACGGCGGCCGGAAGCGCGCGGTCGCGCGGTCGTTGCCGCGCGGCCCGCGGCCGCGCCCCCGCTCCCACCCGACGCTGTGCCGGTCGAGGTCGCGGGTGTGCCGGACGAGGTCCGGGTCGACCTGGAGGTCGCCGGCGGCGTCCTGCCCCGCGAACAGGTCCAGCAACCGGTTGCCGACCATCATGTGCTGCCACAGCGGCACCGGACGATGCTCGTCGACGACGACGGTCGTGTCGCCGCGGACGGTGACCAGCCAGTCGCCGAACTCCTCGGCGTTGCTCACCGTGGCCGACAGGCTCACCAGCGCGACGTGCTCGGGGAGCTGCAGGATCACCTCCTCCCACACCGCGCCACGGAAGCGGTCGGCGAGGTAGTGCACCTCGTCCATCACGACGTAGCCGAGCTGCTCCAGCTGCCGGGAGGCAGCGTAGATCATGTTGCGCAGCACCTCGGTGGTCATCACGACCACCTGCGCGTCCCCGTTGACGCTCGTGTCGCCGGTGAGCAGCCCGACGGCGCCGGCGCCGTGGCGCTCGACGAGATCGGCGTACTTCTGGTTGCTCAACGCCTTGATCGGGGTGGTGTAGAAGCACTTGAGGCCCTGGGCGAGCGCGAGATGCACGGCGAACTCACCGACCACCGTCTTCCCCGCCCCGGTCGGGGCACACACGAGCACCCCGTGCCCGTCCTCGAGGGCGGAGCAGGCGCTGCGCTGGAACCCGTCGAGCTCGAAGGGGAGGCCGTGGGCGAACTCCGCGAGCCGGGGACGTGCGGCGCGGCTCCGGGCGGCGGCGTAGGCCTCCGCGGGAGCAGGCTGGCTGCTGGCCACGAGGTCCAGGCTTCCACATCCCCGCACGGTGGACCCGCTGTACCCGCGGGCAGCGCCGTGGCACCCTCGGCGCATGTCCCCCGCGCTGACCGAGACCGCACCCGCGTTCGTCGAGATGGCCCATCGGATCGTGTGGGCCACCGCCGCCACGGTCGACGCCCACGGCAGGCCGTGGACTCGCGTGCTGCATCCCCTCTGGCAGTGGGACGGCGAGCGCCTGATCGGCTGGGTCGCCATCGGCCCGACGCCCCTCAAGCGGGCGCACCTGGCGGCCCACCCCTACGTCTCGGTGACCTACTGGCACCCTTCGCACGACACCGCCAGCGCGCACTGCCGGGCATCGCTGCACACCGACGACGAGACGCGCACCCGGCTGTGGGAGCGCTTCGCGGCCGCGCCGGAGCCCGTGGGCTACGACCCGTCGATCATCACCGGGTGGGACGGACCGCTGGTCCCCCAGCTTCGCGAGACTACGACCCAACCGGGCCTCCAGCTTGGCGATCCACACCCGCACGCAGCATCCAACTCCGCCCGCAGCTCTCGATCAGCTCATCACGCTGCGCGAGCCGCTCACACAGCTCGACAACCGACGATGTCGCAGGCAACGCGAAATCATCACCAATTTCAACCAAAAGATCAAGCCGACACGCCGAGCAAGACCACTGACCAGTTACGCCTGGAAAGATGTCGCCGACTAGCTTCGCTCCGGCGGCCTGGAGTCCCTGAAGCGCTCTTGATTCAAATCTTCAGAACTGCGACCAGCGATGAGACAGGTTACAATAGCATACATCAGCTATTTTTATTCCAGTCCCTAAGCCTCGTCTTTTACCCTGGGTCGAATAGCTCACAGAGTCGCATCAGAACGACGGCCACTTGTTCAAAGTACTGACGAACGGTGTCGATCGTAATGCCCGTATCTCCGCCGTGTGAAACGCTATTTCTCGTTGATGCCACACTGAGAAATGCCTGCAACTCGTCGGGGCACTCTTCTTCGAGTATCGTCAACCAGTCTGGATTAAACGCGCGAACCAACTGACGCAATTTCTCCAAGTCAATATTGTTTAAACGGCCCAGCTGTTGAGTTACGTATCGCTCCACAGGTGCAGCCGATCGAAGACGACAATAGTGTGAGACAAGCTCTTTCACTGACATTTCGATGAACCCAGATACAAGCACACAAAGATAACGGGAGTAGTGAGCAAGAAGCTCTGGCGATAGCGACTGATCATTAATTAGATCAAACGTAGTCTGGAGTCGTTGTCGCCGTCGATCAACTTCGGCGGTTCCCCTGAGTCTCAATTCAAATGCCGAAACGCTGATGCGGCCGCCTGCAGACGATCCTCAACGGACTCCTCGGCCGCGGTAGAACTTGTCGTAGCTGCGACAAATTTTGCATTCATGATCAAGTTTTCATATAAAGGCTCCATCTGATCCGCAGCAATGACCGGCCCTTGGTCAAGTCTACGCATCAGGCCAACCATCACAGCGTCCAGCACTGCTGCGTTAAGCGCCCGGACGCGGCGGAATGCTCGCGGCCCGATGTACTCGTAGATCAGAGCACATGCCGTCCGAAATCGATCCTCGAGGACCGCAGCATGAGTACCTTCCACCTGACGATTCCTGCCTAGATAATCGTTCAGGAAACCCTTCACTGGCCGCCCGTAGTTACCTGCATTATCATAAAGCGCAAAGACTCTCAAGATTAATTCTTGATCTTTGAAACGCGGCGATACCGGCCCATATAGACGTCTCCAGTTCTGATCTTCGTTCAACGTTGCAATCAGCTGCAAAAATGTCCCATGGTAAAGCGCTACCCGGATCTCCTGTGGCTGCAAGGGGCTGCCGCCCGTGTTTAGGCGCTCAAAGATCGAGTACACTGCGTTCTGCGAACCAGCAGGATGCTCCTGCCGAAGAACCGTGGCGTGAATAATGCTGTCGTCCAGCCTACGCCGGTCTTCATCCTCCAGATCCTCATACGACCGATCAACGAACGCATCTTGAACGTGCTTTAGTCGATACTCGCGACCAAGGTGTACTCCGTCGTAGAACGCCTGAAGAGTCTTCAAACGCTGTTGACCGTCAAGTACCAGTAGCACGTTAGCTCTTTCCCGAACAAGAAATACACCCGGCACCGGCAGCCCGAGAAGCAAAGACTCGATGAAACGGTCCATTTGTGGACGAGACCACACGAATCGTCGCTGAAAACCTTGAACTTCCCCACCTTCCTTATAAGACGGATCGAAAGAGGGCACGATGATGTCGCCTTGCTTCAGTCTCTTCACTAAACCGTCAACTGGATAGTCAGCGCCATACGAAGTGATGTCATACACAGCCGCAATCACTTCTTCATCCGAATTTACGTCGAGAACATGCTCTTCATCCTCAAATTCGGACGCCTCTGGACTGTGCTCAGAATCCGACACATCTCTCCCATCGCGACAGCCATCTAGCGACCAAGGCCGCTACCATCGAATCGTTGTGGGCCCGCAGCCTCGCGCCTCAAATGCGCGACACATGATACCCTCCGCCTGCCATCGTCCTCGTTGCACTAGAAGAGTACAGGGCGCCACCTCGACGCCGCTCGGGACTCCACGACGCAAGCGGCACTCCCCGAGAAGACTGACCCGCGCCGTAGACACCTAGCCACCCAACTGACGCTCAAGGCCGACCTAATCCCCCACCGGCCTGGCCACAGCGTACCCCGGGAGGTAGTGGCCGCGGTACGGCTGTCTACGCGCAGGGGAGCCACCGATGGCCTGTGACGGTGCGGGATCGGCTGGGGGAGGTGTTCGATGATGCCGATTTGGTCGCCGGATCCGGGGTCCGAGGCCAGCCCGGGGTGGTCGCCAGCCAGTTGACGATGATGACGGTGCTGCATAGGGCGGAGAACCTGACCGACCGCCAGGCCGCGGAGGCGGGAGGAACAAGCGCAGCGGCGGCGGGTTCATGCCGCGAGGAGCCGCTCACGCTGGGCGAACTCCGTGATCTCGTCGAGTGCAATGTCGAAGTCGGCGGCGATCTCGCGGATCGGCTCTCCGGCTTGGAGCAGCGACCGCACCACTGAGAGGGGTGTGCCGGTGTGGGCGAAGTAGGGCTTGCCGAAGTTGACGTCCGGGTCCGCCGCGATCTCGGCGACTTCGTAGTGGGGCAGCACCAGCCGGCGGGCGTACTCGTCGTCGTAGCTGATGCGCCGCAGGTACTGCTCGATGAACTGCCGGAACACGTACTGCCCGTCGCGGAGCACGATGAGGTCGCGAGCGGTGTTCCGTGCGTCGGTGCCCACGTCGGAGGTGGTGCTGACCTCCCAGAGCAGCTGCGCCCCGACGACGTAGAGCCGCTTCGACGCCAGCGCGTGCTCCACACCGAGCCGGTTTCGCACGAGGTCCAGCGCGGGTCGGATCTGCTGGAGGGGGACCCGCGCGCGGCGCAACGCCGAGAGGAACATGCCTTCGGCCAGGCCGCCGAACGGGATGGACGGGGCGCCTCGGCCTTCTGGTGCAAGCCCTGTGATCAGCGGCGCACCCGTGACCGCGGGACGGTGCCGAAAGTCGCGCCGGTACCCCTGGACCCAGCCAGCGAAGGTTCTCGGCGGCACGCCGAGATAGCCAGCCGCCTCCGTGGAGGTGTAGAGGGGCACGGCGAAGCGCGCGTCGGTCGCGGCCACCGTCACAGCGACAGCCTAGTGACCAGCGGCTGGCTGGGCGTCAGCCATCTGACGGGGTCACGGCACGCCGAGCAGGTGTGGGAGTGGTTGTCGGCGGGGTCGTTGTTCGGGGTCGATCCAGCGGGGTGGGATGAACTCCGGCAGGCCGTTGCGCAGTCGGACTTGCCAGTCGCTGTGGTGGATCAGTCGGTGGCAGACCTTGCAGAGCATTACGCAGTTCTCGATGGTGGTCTCGCCGCCGTTCTCCCAGGGGAGGATGTGGTGGACCTCGCACCAGCTCGGGGGGCGGCCGCAGCGGGCGCAGCCGCCGTCGCGGGCGGCCACGGCCCGGCGCAACCCCTCGGGGATGACGCGGGTGAGGCGGCCGACGTCGAGGGGCTGGCCCTGGCCGTTCATGACGATCGGCACGACTCCGGCGTCGCAGGCGAGCATCCGCAGCGACTCGGGGGTGAGGGTGCCGCCGAAGTCGAGCATCGCGGAACGGGCACGGTTCTCCAGGTCCTCCAGCGGGATGATCACGTTGAGGTGCGGGCGACGGCCACCGGACTGGGGCAGGTCCCCGTGGTCGAGCACGTACCCGCAGGCGTCGGCGAGGGCTTCGGCCTGGCGCTGGGCGGTGGGACGGTCGTCCTCGGCGGTGCAGGGCTTGGCGTGGGCGTCGACGACCGCGGCGATGGCGTCGAACATCGCGGCGTCGTCGAAGCGGCCCTTGAGCCGCCCGCCCGCGCCGCCGGGGTGGCGGGTGAGGTGCAGCTCGTTGAGCTGCGCGGGTGGGCGGTCGTCGGGTTCGGCTCCGTCCTGGTCGAGCAGCTCCACCAGCGCGGTGCCCCAGGTGTGCAGCTCCGAGGGCGAGTACTCCGATGTCTTCGCGGCGAGCTGCGCCTCCGCACCCGCCCACGTCTCGGGCGTGAGCCGCGCGGCGGACGGGCCGGCGAGCACGCGGGCGATCACTTCGACGTGGCGCAGGCTCGCCTGTCCGGCCGCGAACACCTCGGCCGTGGCCGGCAGGTGGGCGGGGAGCGCGGTGCCATCGAGGCCGGTGCGAGGGCAGACCTGCTCGGCGACGGTGACGCGGCGGCGCGCCTCGAAGCGCTCCCAGCCCAGCAGGTCGCTCAGCGCCCTGGCCGCGGACCGGTAGCCGCGTTCGTCGAACGTGCCGCGCCGTTCCAGGGTGGCGACCGTGTCGACGGTGAGCCGATCCAGCTGCCGCGTCACCCCTTCGCAGAGCGTCAGAATCGACAGCAGCTCGTCGTCGGTGGCGCCGGCCGCAGCGACACACAGCTCCTCGACCGCAGCACCGAGGTGCTGATGCGCGGTGGCGAGCGGACCGGGCGACATGGCTCCATCGTACTCGAACACATGTTCGAATACTTGCCTTTCGTCGGAGCTCAAGGGCTGTTCGGCGACGATCGAGAGGTGCCGATCTGATGTCCCAGCCGCACGCCGGACCGTTCCCGAACCCGCGCGGCGAGCCGAACGTGCTCACCGACAAGCCCGATCCCTTCGACGTCGAGCAGGAGTTCACCCCGGCCACGTCCTACGCGGTCCGTGACGACCTGGAGACGCTGATCCGGGCCGACCTGCTGGGGCCGTGGGACGGCGAGAACGAGGAGTTCGCGCCGCGGGCGATGGGTTCACGCGAGCGCTACCTCGTCGGGATGCTCGGCCCCAAGCACGCCCCGACCTCGTCGCGGGACGAGGCCGACGAGGTGCCCGACACCGAGTCCGGGGTGCAGGGCGACGGCGAGGCCGAGCTGCCCGACGTGCTGACGCCCCAGAACCTCGGGCGGATCTGGGCGTCGTCGATGGGGATGTCGTTCGCCGTGCCCGCCGACGTCGCCGCGCTCACGGTCACCGCCGAGTGGGGCCGCTACGGCAAGCACGAGACCACCGACGGCGACGGCAGGAAGCGCACGGTCTGGTTCCGCGAGCCGGTCCGCCACGAGCGGGAGGTGCGGCTCGACGGCGAGGCGGGCGAGCGCATCCCGCTCACCGGCGACGACCCGGCGGCACCCGGCATGCTGCTCGCCGTCGACGTGCGGCCGCGTGACGGGCAGCGGGTCGTCCGGCTCGTGCTCGTCAACGCCCAGCAGGAGCCCGAAACCAACGCCGACACCGCGTGGATCTTCCAGTCGCGGCTCACCGTCACCACGCTCGACGGTGTTGCCGCCGTCTTCGGGCCCGTCGACGACCCGGCCGACGGGCACGGGGGCAGCAACGATCCGGAGGAGCTGCACCTGCGGCTGCTCTACCGCGCCCACCGCCGCTACGCCGCGGGCCACAACGTCGCGGTGCACCCGCACGTCCGGGAGTCCGACGATCGCCGCGCGTGGAAGCTCGAGACCACCTGGGTGCCCGTTCACGACGTCCCGTCGACCGTGGCCGCCGGCTCGGCCGGGACCGCCGAGCTGTCGATGGACGCACTCGCCAAGACCGGCGCCGACGACCTGCGCGCGGGGCTCGCCCCGCTGACCGACGGCTACACGAGCTGGCTCGACGATCAGGAACGGACCCTGCCGAACCTGCCCGACGCCCTGCGCAGCACCGGGGCGCACGCCGTCGCCACCGCGCGGATCGCCGCCGCGCGGCTCCGCGCGGGCATCGCGCTGCTCACGACCCCGTCCGCACCTGGCCACGACGACGCACTCACCGCGTTCCGGTTCGCCAACCGCGTCATGGCCCTGCAGCGCCGCCACACCGCGCTCACCCGCCTGCGCGACGAGAAGGGGCTGGACTACGCCGACGCCCTCGCGGAGGTCGAGGCGCCGAGCAACGCCAGGTGGCGGCCGTTCCAGCTGGCGTTCGTGCTGCTCAACCTGCCCGCACTGGCCGACCCGGCCCACCCCGAGCGCGCGGCCGACGAGAACGCCACCGTCGACCTGCTGTTCTTCCCCACCGGCGGGGGCAAGACCGAGGCCTACCTCGGGCTCACCGCGTTCACCTTCGCGATCCGACGGCTCCAGGGCGTCGTCGGTGCCGGCGCGCAGGCGCGCAACGGGGCCGACGGTGTCGCGGTCCTGATGCGCTACACGTTGCGGCTGCTCACCGCCCAGCAGTTCCAGCGCGCCGCGGCGCTGGTCTGCGCGGCAGAGGTCGTCCGCCGCGAGGACGAGGACCGCTGGGGGACCACGCCGTTCCGCATCGGGCTCTGGGTCGGTGGCGGGATGTCGCCGAACTGGTTCGGTGAGGCCGACGAGCAGGTCGCGGACGCCCGCGAGGCCGGCAAGGGCCAGCGGGTCAACGTCCTGCAGACGCTGTCGTGCCCGTGGTGCGCATCGGCGCTGCGTGGGCACCGCGACCTGTATCCGGACGAGACGGCGCGCCGGGTCTACCTCTTCTGCTCGAACGCCGAGGGTGCCGACGCCTGCCCGTTCTCGAAGAAGCGCTGCGACGAGGGGCTGCCCGTGCTCACCGTCGACGAGGAGATCTACCGGTACCCGCCGTCGCTGGTCATCGCCACCGTCGACAAGCTCGCCCAGCTGCCCTGGCGGGGCTTCGCCGGGATGCTGTTCGGCCGGGTGCGGGAACGCTGCCCGCGTCACGGCTATCGCCACGCCGATCTCGACGCCCGCACCGGCTGCACCGACCGGCACAACGCGAAGGGCAGGTGGCCCGCAGCCAAGAGCCAGCCCGTGGTGCGGCTGCGGCCGCCGGACCTGATCATTCAGGACGAGCTGCACCTCATCTCCGGAGCGCTCGGTTCCACCGTCGGGCTCTTCGAGTCCGCAGTCGACGAGCTCTGCACCTGGACGGTGCCAGGTGGCCACGAGACCGGGCCGAAGATCGTCGCGTCGACGGCGACGACCAAGCGCGCGGCCGAGCAGGTGCTGGGGGTGTTCGGCCGGAAGCTGCAGATCTTCCCGCCGCCGGTGCTCGACGTCGCCGACACGTTCTTCTCCCGCCAGGTGCCGGTCACCCAAGGCCAGCCGGGCCGCCGTTACCTGGGCATCTGCGCGCACGGGGTGCGGTTGAAGTCGGCGGAGATCCGGCTGGCCGAGATCCTGCTGATCGCCGGCCAGACCCTGTTCGACCGGCACGGCGCTCCGGCCGACCCATACCTGACCCTCGTCGGCTACTTCAACGCCACCCGCGAGCTGGCCGGCATGCGCCGCTACCTCGACGACGACGTGGCTACCCGGGTCCGCCGGCACGGCCGACGCAAAGGCCTGTCCGACCGGATCGTCACGCGTACCGGGATGCTGCAGATTGCGGAGCTGACCTCGCGCATCTCCTCGGCCGATATCAGCGAGGCCCTGAAGAACCTGGAGAACGGCTTCGATCCCGAGCTGGACACCTCCACCCGCCGCCGGGCCATCGGCGCGAGCTACGCGGCGTTCCGCAAGGAGAACACCCCCGTCCATCCCCTCGCACAGCAGTCCTTCGCGCGCGGGGACCAGGCCCCCGTCGACGTCGTGCTCGCGACGTCGATGCTGCAGGTGGGCGTGGACGTCTCCCGGTTCGGGCTGATGGTCGTCACCGGCCAGCCGAAGAACACCGCCGAGTACATCCAGGCGTCCTCCCGCGTCGGCCGCGACGCGAGACGCCCCGGCCTCGTCGTGACGCTCTACAACTGGTCCCGGCCCCGCGACCTCGCCCACTACGAGGACTTCGGGCACTACCACGCCACCTTCTACCGGCAGGTCGAAGCGCTGTCGGTCACCCCGTACACGCGACGGTCGCTCGACCGCAGCACCGCCGGGACGCTCGTGGCGGCCATCCGCAACGCCGACGACACCTACTCCCGCAACCGCGACGCGCAGGACGTGCCGCTCGACGGTCCCGTCGTCGCCCGCGTGATCGCGCGGATGCTGCGCCGTGCCGAGGTGATCGGCCTGGAGCGGGGGCGGGGCTACCTGGAGGAGCGGATCAAGCGGTTCACCGACGTGTGGGCACAGCTGCGGACCGCGACCGACCAGCAGCTCGGGTACGAGACCGCGAAGGGTGCGGTGCAGCTCCGCGGTCTGCTCAAACGGGCGGGGGACGGCTCGTGGGACGACCAGACCGTTGCCATGTCGATGCGCGAGACGGAGAACGAGATCAATCTCCTCGTGCCTGCGGACATCACGGTGCCCACCTTTGGCGAGCCCGACTGGACGTTCGCCCCGCGTGAAGACGGTGGCCCGACCGACGACGACGCCCACCCCGCAGGCGACGAGCTCGGCGACAGCACCCTCACCGGGAAGGCGAAGCCATGAGCGTCGGACAGCACCGCAGGCGGGTCGGGGCAGTCCGGCCCAGCCATCTCATGTTCACCAGCGGCGTGGGCGCCCTGGTGGATCTGCCCAACTTCTCCGTGCTCGTCCGGGGTCTCGACGACTGGTCGGACCAGGACGTGGACCTGGAGGCGATCGCGGAGCCGCGGCTCCTGGCCGCGGTGCGGATGCTGCCCGGGATGGGCTCGGTCGCCCAGCTGCGGCCGGCACCGTGGCGCGACGGTATCGACGCCGACCCGAAGGGCCCGGCGTCCCGGGTCGGCGTGCCGGTGACGCCGTTCCCGGCATGGTTGCGCTGCACAGCCTGCGACGAGCTCGCGCCCGTCACGACCTCGGTTTTCTCCTTCGAGAACGACCGGCCGCGCCGCCCGCACGACGCCCGGTTCTTCCACGGCGAGTGCCCCAAGTCCCGTCGCCGACCGCTGGCCGTGGCCGCGCGCTTCATCCTGACCTGCACGAACGGCCACCTCGACGACTTCCCCTACCGTCACTTCGTCCATCACGGCGGCGCGTGCCCCAAGGCGCCCGTCCCGCGGCTGCGCATGGAGGACCGCGGCGGGAACCTGGGCGCCAACGTCGAGATCCTCTGCATCAACTGCGGCGCGAAGCGCAACATCCGCGAGGCGCTCGGGAAGCGCGGCCAGCAGAACCTGCCCAGCTGCCGGGGCCGGCACGCGCACCTGTCGTGGTTCGACCCCGACGGTTGCCAGACCGAACCGAAGGTGCTCGTGGTCGGCGCGTCCAACCAGTGGTTCTCGATGACGCTCGCCGCGCTGGTCGTGCCGAGGACCGGGGCGAGCGAGCTGGCGACGCTGGTCGAGCAGCTGTGGATGAACCTGGAGGGGATCCCGGACAAGGCGTTCCTGCCCTACGCGCGGTCGAACGTGCCGAAGGTGGCGGCGTTCGAACGCTGGTCGGACGACGAGCTGTGGGACGCGATCGTGGCCTTCCGCGAGTCGGCGGACGATGAGCAGGAGCAGGAGCTCGGTTACCCCGATCTGCGCACGGCCGAGTGGGAGATCTTCTCAGCCGCCCAACTACCCCCGGCCAGCGACGACTTCACCCTGCACCGGCCGGGCGTTCCGGCCGACCTGAAGGGCTTCGTCGCCGACATCGTGCAGGCCGAGCGGTTGCGGGAGGTGCGCGCGCTGGTCGGCTTCACCCGGCTGGACGCTCCCGACCCGGACGACCCTGACCTGGTCACGACCGCGCCACTCACCAGGGCTGCACACCCGGAGTGGGTACCGGCCAGCGAGGTCCGCGGCGAAGGGATCTTCCTGCGGCTGCCGGAGGACCTGTTGTCCGCCTGGGAGGAGCGGGTACACGGCTCGACCTCGCTCCGGGCCCACGAGCAGGCCTACGCCCGGTTCCGGCAGAACCGCTACTCCGACCGCATCAAGGGCGCCTTCGAGCCCATGAAGCACTGGCCCGGAGCGCGCTACATCGCGATGCACTCGCTGTCGCACCTGCTGATCCGAACCATCGCACTGGAGTGCGGGTACAGCTCCGCGAGCCTCTCGGAACGGATCTACGCAGGCCACGACAACGACCCGCGCAGCGGCATCCTGATCTACACAGCCGTCCCCGACGCCGAAGGCACGCTCGGCGGGCTGGTGTCGCTGGGTGCGGAGCGCGAGCTCACCCGGCTCATCCGACGTGCCCTGAGCGACGCGATGCGCTGCTCGTCGGACCCGTTGTGCGCCGAACGTCTCCCGGTCGCCCCCGCGGACTTCCTGCACGGCGCCGCATGCCACGTCTGCATGTTCGTCTCCGAGACGACGTGCGAACGGGGCAACCGATTCCTCGACCGGCGGTTCGTCGCCCCGATTGACGAGTCGGGCCTGGCGCTGTATCCCGAGCTGCCGTGACGGACTTCGCCCAGGCTGCGGGGGATGCCGTGGAGTCGATAGGTCCCGGTCGGCTCCGGGTGCTGGCAAGCGGGATCGAGGCCGGTTCGTCCGAGGCGGCACTGTGCGCCGGAGCGGCTGTGCCCGGGTACGCGGACGCGGTGCGCGCGATCCGCTCGGCCCAGACCGGATCGGGGCTGCCCGACGCGGCGGCAGCGATCTACCTGAGGGGTGTCGCCGACGGGTACGCGCGCAGCGCGGCATGGGAGTCGGTCGAGTCGGTCTGGAGCGGCCCGAGCAGCCATGCGGTGCCGGTGCGGTCGACGGCGCAGGTGCTCGTCGAGCTGATCGGGGACGCGATCGAGCAGCTGGTCCTCATGACGTACTCGGCCCGCCCGTACCCGCCGGTCGTCGATGCGCTGATCGCCGCCCGGGGCCGGGGTGTCCGGGTGTGGGTGGTGGTCGAGACGCTGCAGGGGGCGGGCGGCGCGCTGGGCGGGACGGAGCCTGCCGCGGCGTTCCTGGGTGTGCCGGGGGTGGAGCTGTGGCACTGGCCTGCGGAGGTGCGCGGCGACAGCAGCGCCAAGATGCACGCCAAGATCGCCGTCGCCGACCAGCGCGTTCTGCTGGTCTCCAGCGCGAACCTCACGCAGTCCGGCGTGGGCGCCAACCTCGAGGCCGGCGTGCTCGTGCGCGGCGGTTACGCTCCCCGACGGGCCGCCGAGCACGTCGCGCATCTCATCGCCGCCGGCGAGCTCGTGCGATTGCACGAGAGCCACGGGTGATCGGCGACGCCACGGTCACGGCCCTCCGTGCGAGATCGAGGGTCAAGGGCGTTATACAGGCGGCGCGAAGTAGGCACTCAGCTGGATCAGGCCACCCTGACAGACCGGGCCGAACGTCCAGGGAACCTCGAACTGTTCAGTCTCCTCCGGTGGGCTCACCCGCAGAGCCGACGGGGTGGGCTGACACGGGCCCTCCACCGCGTCACCCTCGCCGGGCACCACCGACCAACGCATGTTCGCCGCCGCGACGCCGCCGACGGGCAGCGTGACGGTGCTCGGGCCGGGATCGAGGTCCTGCTGCGTCCGGGTCGGCAGTTCCTCGCCGTTCTGCCCGACAAGTTGAAGGTCACTGAACCCGTTCAGAGTGCAGTCGCCAGTACCCACGTTCGTCACGACGAGTAGCCCGAAACGCTGCCCAGCGCCCACGTCGACGAGGATGACCGCCCCGCGCAGCACGGCCGCATCACATCGCGTCATGCCTCACACCTCCTCCGTTCGCGTACCTCCACCGTAGCGACTTCAGGAACTCTCAGACCACCTCAGAAATGTCACAATCACCCAGTATTGGCACATTTCGCCGCCGGACAGGAGGTCAGGGCACGTCGTCGAAGCGGCGGGGGGTGGCCTCGGGTTCGGGAGCGGTGCCGGTGGAGCCGGGTGAGGTGTCGAAGACGCTGGGGGTGGTGTCGATCGGCGAGGGGGCATCCGGGTCCCAGTCGTCCCAGCCCTCCTCGACACGTTGCCTGGCCTTGCGCATGTCGTTCACGCGGGCGATCTGGATGGCGACCTCGAACAGCACCACCAGGGCGATGGCCAGCGCCAGCATCGAGATCGGATCCTGGCCGGGGGTCGCGATCGCGGCGAACACGAACAGGCCGAAGATCAGGCCGCGCCGCCACGATTTGAGCTTGGCGTAGCTGATCACACCGACGATATTGAGCATCACAACCAGCAACGGCAGCTCGAAACTCACGCCGAAGATCAGCAACAGGGTGATCACGAAGGAGAAGTACGAATCGCCCGTCAGCGCCGTGGTCTGGACATCCGAGCCGATGGTGAGCAGGAAGCCGAGCCCCTCGCTGATCACCAAGAAGGCGAGGATCGTGCCGGCCACGAACAGCACCGAGGCGATCGAGGCGAACGTCAGGGCGTAGCGCCGTTCCTTGGCGTAGAGGCCGGGGGTGATGAACGCCCATATCTGGTAGAGCCAGACCGGGCAGGCGAGCACGACCCCCGCCGTGACACCCACCTTGAGCCGCAGGGAGAACTGGTCGAACGGACCGGTGCCGAGCAGCGTGCAGGATCCGTCTGCGGTGAACGCGGCGCGCGAGGACGCCGGCAACGAGCAGTAGGGCTGTTTGAGCAACTCACCGAGATTCGGGAAGCCAAAGAACGGCACACCGAACCAGATGTAGCCGAACACCGTGGTGATGACGATCGCGATCAACGCGATCGTGAGGCGGTCACGCAGCTCGTAGATATGGTCGACGAGCGACATCCTGCCTTCGGGGTTCTTCGGCCGCTTTCTACCCCGGCGCTGGAAGAGTCTGGCCACCGGGCTGGGTTACTGCCCGTTGTTGCTGTGGCCCGGGTGGGCCGTCCGGGTGGGTGCCGGCGGAGCCTCCCGGGCCGAGTTCGCCGCGGACGGGGGCAGCGGGGACGGGGTGACCGGCGGGTCGGCCGGCTTCTCGGCCGTGCTGCCATCCTTGGCTGCCCCGGCTTCGTCGCCCTTCATACCCTTCATCTCACCCTTGAACACGCGGGCGGACTGCCCGATGGAGCGCGCCATGTCCGGGAGCCGCTTGGCGCCGAACAGCAGCACCAGGATACCAATGAGGATCACGAATTCCCAGCCGCCGAGGCTCGGCATGGTCTCGTCCCTTCCGTCGCTGTCAGGTCATCCGGAGTCTACGCCGCCACCGCGGGCGGGCGCGGCCGGAGGACCTCGTGGACAGTCATTCGCGCCCGCCCCGCCGGAAGTTCACCAGCGTCTGGAGCCTCACCACGCGCTCGGCGACGTCCGCGCGCAGCCCGGCGAGGGCGAGGGTGAACCGGCGGACCGGTCGCCGCACCCCTACCAGCAGGAGTACCAGCAACGCCACGCCGACCCCAGCCGTCACGAGCGCCAGCAACAACTCAGCCACAGCTCACCCCTCCCCGCCGACAGCGGCCAGCGCTTCCCGCGCCCGCTGACCGACGGCGTCGACCAGCTCTACTGGCTCCAGCAGGCGCGCCCCGCCGCCGAGCCCGAGCACCAGCCGCACCAGCCACGCCGGGTCGGCGTAGCGCATCAGCACCCGGAGACGGCCGCCGTCGAGCTCGATGACCTCGTCGACGGGGTAGTACTCGGCCACCCAGCGTGCCTCGCGCTCCAGCAGCAGCACCGCCGACCGGTGCTCCACGCTGGGCCGGAACAGCCCTTTCGACACGTCGGTCGGCACGGCGTCGGGTGGCGGCGCGGCGGGCTCGTCGAGGACCGCGACGTCCTCCACCCGGTCCAGCCGGAACAGCCGCACCGCCTCGGCGCTGCGGCACCAGGCATCCAGATAGCTACGCCCCCCGACGATCAGCAGCCGCATGGGGGCGACCGTGCGCTGCGAGACGGCGTCGCGTCCCGCGGTGTAGTAGACGATCCGCAAGGCGCGACCCGTGTCCAGCGCCTCCCGGACCGCGGCCGTGGTGGCCGCCTTCTCACGGGTGAGGTCGACGGCCACCCCGACGAGGCCGGCGTCGCCCACCGCCTGCTCGATCTTCGCGGTGGCCCGCCGGACCGCAGCCGTGTCGACCATGCCGGGGACCTCGGCGAGCGTGCGCAGCGCCACCAGCAGGGCCGTCGCCTCGGCGGTGGTGAGCCGCAGCGGACGGCGCATCCCGGCGTCCTCGGTGACGGTGACGGTGTCCCCGGAGAACGAGAGGTCCACCAGGTCTCCGGGGCCGTAGCCGGGTAGCCCGCACATCCAGAGCAGCTCGAGGTCGCGACGCAGCTGCCGCTCGTTGATCCCGAAGTCCGCGGCCGCCTCGGCGACCGGGATGCCCGGCCGCGCGAGCAGATAGGGCACCAGCGACAGCAACCGCGGGAGTCGCTCGGCGACTCCCCTGGATCTCACGGCCGCGTCCCGTGCTCGACGGGTGCGGTGTGGGCCGCGGCGGTTGCCGCCCAGCTGGCCCGGACCGCGTGCGCCAGCTCGGGCGGGTCCAGCACGACCACGTCGGGGCCGTGGCCAGCCAGCCAGCGGGTCACCGTCTCGATACTGCGCAGGTCGAGCTCCAGCTCGTCACCGGGCCTGCCGTCGTGCGGGTGCCGCCGCAGGACCCGTCCGATACGACGCAGCCCGTGGGCCCGGCCGTGGGCCACCCACACCCGCGCCGTCCCCGTGACCGGCGGCGGGTCCACGCTCGAGCGCACCATCGCCATCAGGTCGAGGCCGGCGGGCACGACGACCGCGCCGGCGCGGCCGACGGGCGTGACCGGCTCGCTGATCCGCGACACCCGAAACGACCGGGGCGCGTCGCGGTCCCGATCGTGCCCCACGAGGTACCAGCGCCCGCGCCACGACACCACGCCCCACGGCTCCACGGTGCGGCGCTGCCGCGCGCCACCGGAATCGCCCCGGCGATGGTCGAAGGTGACCACACGCCCGGCCTGCACCGCGGCGAGCAACGGCGCGAACGCCGGTTCGGTGGCGCGCACCCGCGGCTGCACGCGGCCCTGGTCCTCGTCCACCTCGACCCCGGCGGCACGCAGCTTGACCAGCGCGCCGTGCGCCGGGCCCGCAAGCTCCGGGGAGTCCCACAGCCGCGCCGCGAGCGCGACGGCTGCCGCCTCGTCGGCCTCCAGGTCGATCTCGCCAAGCTCGTAGTCCTGGCGGGCGATGCGGTAGCCGTCCACCGTGTCGAAGCTCGACAGCCGCCCCGTCTCCAGCGGGACGCCCAGCTCGCGCAGCTCGCTCTTGTCGCGCTCGAACATGCGGAAGAACGCGTCGTCCCCGGCCGCGGCGGCGTAACCGGGGACGATGTGGCGGATCCGGTCGGCCGTGAGGAACTGCCGGGTGGACAGCAGGCAGAGAACGAGGTTCACCAGCCGCTCGGCCCGTACGGAGGACACGCCCGGCATCGTACGGCCGCCACCGCGCCGACCGTGCGCGACCGGAGCAACCACCAGCACGAATGTTCCCCGCTCAGCGGGCGAGCAGCACCAGCACGAGGCCGATCGCCGCCGGGATCGACTGCACGAACAGGATCCGCCGGTGCACCGTGGCACCGCCGTAGACTCCGGCCACGAACACGCAGAGCAGGAAGAACACCGCGAAAGCCAGCCCGACGTCGGTCGTCGGCCCGCCCGCGACCAGCGCGACGATCAGGCCGGCGCCCAGGAATCCGTGGTACAGGCCCTGGTTGGCCGCCATCGTGACGGTGGCCCGGGCCAGCTCCGGGGTAGTGCCGAACGCGGCCATGCCGCGGGAGGTGCACCAGAAGAACATCTCCAGCACCAGGATGTAGACGTGCAGGAGCGCGACCAGCGCGATGGCGACGTCCGCGGCGATCAGCACCGGTCCGATCCTTGCACAGCACGGTGCGCTGGGCCTGGTCGTTAAGGTAACGCCCGATACGATGGGCCTTCTGACGCTACGGAGGCCTGAGATCATGAGCTCACCAGTGGACGTCGATGCGGTAGTCGGGGCAGACGGCACGGTTGTCGTGCCACCCGAGGTCGTCCGCGGTCTCGCGCTGCTGCCAGGACAGCGGGTTCGATTGCGGGTCAGTCCGGCCGACCGGCGGAAGAACATGTACGGAGCCCTGGTTGGGACGGTGCACGAGGTGAGCGCAGAAGACATCGCGGCTGTGCGCCGCGCCGTGTGGGGTGAGCTGGCGGACAGCGAGTGAATCCGTCCGGTCATCGGGAAGCTGCGCGAGCGACTCACAGTGACGCGATCAGCCGGTCCACCCGCTCGTCGACCGACCGGAACGGATCCTTGCACAGCACGGTGCGCTGAGCCTGGTCGTTGAGCTTGAGGTGTACCCAGTCGACGGTGAAGTCGCGGCCGGCGGCCTGGGCGGCGGCGATGAAGTCACCGCGCAGCTTGGCCCGCGTCGTCTGCGGTGGGGTGTCCTTGGCGGCCTCGATCTCACCGTCGTCGGTGACCCGATCGACCATGCCCTTGCGTTGCAGCAGGTCGAACAGGCCGCGGCCGCGGCGGATGTCGTGGTAGGCGAGGTCGAGCTGGGCGACACGGGCCGCTGCCAGGTCGAGGTTGTTGCGCTGCCGGTAGCGATCGACGAGCCGGTGCTTGATCGCCCAGTCGACCTCGCGGTCGATCAGCGACAGGTTCTGCTGCTCGACGGCGTCGAGCGTGCGGCCCCACAGCTCGAGCACCCGCCGTATCGTCGGGTCCTCGCTGCCTCGGGTGGCGACGTGGTCGACGGCGCGGGCGTAGTACTCGCGCTGAATGTCCAGCGCGCTGGCCTCCCGACCACCGGCGAGCCGGACTGTACGCCTCCCGGTGAGGTCGTGGCTGATCTCGCGGATGGCGCGGATCGGGTTGTCGAGCGTGAAGTCCCGGAACTGGACACCCGCCTCGATCATCTCCAGCACGAGGGTGGCCGAGCCCACCTTGAGCAAGGTGGTGACCTCGGACATGTTCGAGTCCCCGACGATGACGTGCAGGCGGCGGTAGCGCTCGGCGTCGGCGTGCGGCTCGTCGCGAGTGTTGATGATCGGCCGGGACCGGGTGGTGGCGCTCGAGACTCCCTCCCAGATGTGCTCGGCTCGCTGGCTCAGGCAGTAGACCGCGCCGCGCGGGGTCTGCAGCACCTTGCCCGCGCCGCAGATCAGCTGGCGGGTGACCAGGAACGGCAGCAGCACGTCGGCGATGCGGGAGAACTCGCCGGCCCGAGCGACCAGGTAGTTCTCGTGGCAGCCGTAGGAGTTGCCCGCGGAGTCGGTGTTGTTCTTGAACAGGTAGATGTCGCCGCCGATACCCTCGTCAATCAGCCTGCGCTCGGCGTCGACGAGCAGGTCCTCGAGGATCCGCTCGCCGGCCTTGTCGTGGGACACCAGCTGGGCCAGCGAGTCGCACTCGGCGGTGGCGTACTCGGGGTGGCTGCCGACGTCGAGGTAGAGCCGCGCACCGTTGCGCAGGAACACGTTCGACGAGCGCCCCCACGAGACGACGCGGCGGAACAGGTAGCGCGCCACCTCATCCGGGGAGAGGCGCCGCTGTCCATGGAAGGTACAGGTGACCCCGAACTCAGTCTCGACACCGTAGATCCGCCGCTGCATCCCGCCAGCGTAAGCGGAGAGAGCCCGGTCATGTCACGCCTGCGACAGACCGGTCCGGCGCGTTATCGGGTAGTTCTACCGAAGCCCGGGTCGCCGGGACCTCGCTAGCGTCCTGAGCACGGCACCGCGTGAACGGCACAAACACGGCGGAGCCGCCGGACATCTGGGGGGTGTCCGGCGCCACACCGTGCTGGATCGGGGTGGCCGAGTCCGGTCCCCGGGGCCTGCACGCGCGGGCCCCGGGGACCCGGTGTCCCTACCCGTAGGGTTCAGGATGTGATCTCCTGCTTCCGGCGCGCGGCCGACACGGTGAACGACACCGACCGCACCATCTCCCGAGCGATCTCGACGCTTCCCCCGACGCCGCTCGACACCGCGATGAAGGCGCTGTCGGGCGCGGCGAACCACAGCCTGCTGTGGTTCACGATCGCCGCGCTGCTCGCGTCGCGTCGGGGTCCCGGCCGCCGGGGCGCCGCCCGCGGCATCCTGGCGATCGCGGGCGCCAGCGCCACCGCGAACGCCGTGCTCAAGCCGGTGCTGCCGCGCCGCCGACCGGCCGCGTCCGAGCTTCCGGCCTACCAGACGATCGACCGTCCCCCGACGTCGTCGTCGTTCCCGTCCGGCCACGCCGCGTCGGCAGCGGCGTTCGCCACCGCCGTGACGCTGGAGAGCCCGAAGCTCGGCCTCGCCGTCGCCCCGCTCGCGGCGTCGGTGGCCTACTCGCGGGTGCACGTCGGCGTGCACTGGACCTCCGACGTGATCGCCGGTGCTGCCGTGGGCACCGGTATCGCGCTCGCCACCCGCCGCTGGTGGCCCGTCCGCCGCGCCGACAAGGCCAGGGCGCGACCGCTGGACACCGTGCCGCAGCTGCCCCGCGGCGAGGGACTGGTGATCGTGTCCAACCAGCGCTCCGGTGCGCCCGATCACGACCCCGCCGGCGAGTTGGAGGCCGCGTTCCCCGCCGCGGTGGTGCTGCGCACCGAACCCGACCAGGACCTCGACAAGCAGCTCGACACCGCGGTGGCCAAGCACGACGGCGCGGTGCGGGCGATCGGTGTCGCCGGCGGCGACGGCACGGTCGCCGGCGCGGTCGCCGCCGCCGGACGGCACGGGCTGCCGCTGGTGGTCGTGCCCGCGGGCACGCTCAACCACTTCGCCCGCGACGTCGGCGTCGAGGACCTGCAGGGGGCGGTGGACGCCGCCAGCGCCGGCGAGGCCGTGGCCGTGGACCTCGGGCTGATCGACGTGCATGCCGGACTCGGCGCTAGCCCGGGCTCCGAGGGTGCCGCGCACGTTCGCTGTTTCCTCAACACCGCGAGCCTGGGTTCCTACCCCGACCTCGTGCGGCTGCGCGAGCAGTGGGAGCACCGCTGGAGCAAGTGGCCCGCGTTCGCCGCCGCACTGGTGGTGGTGCTGCGCCGGGCCACACCGATCGAGATCGCGATCGACGGCCGGTGGACGTCGGTGTGGTTCCTGTTCGTCGGCAACGGGCTCTACCACCCGCGCGGCATGGTCCCGGCGTGGCGGCCCTCGCTCGACTCGGGCCTGCTCGACGTGCGGTGGCTGCGTGCCGACCTGCGATTCTCCCGGCTCCGAGCGATCCTCGCGCTGCTGCTGGGCGCACTCGGGCACAGCCACGTGTACGCCCAGCGCGAGGTGCCCGAGCTCGACGTCGAGCTGGCGGTACCGGGGATACTCGCCACGGACGGGGAGGTCGGCGAGGAAGAGGCGAGCCACTACACGTTCCGCGTCGCGACCCACCCGATCCCGGTATACCGCCGCCACGAGCACAGCCGACCGACATGATCGGCCGGATCATTGGGCTGCGCGGCTACGGCTGGTCGCCGCTGCCGTAGGGGCGGGTGAGCACCTCCAGGTTGTGGCCGTCCGGGGAGTCGAAGTACATGCCTCGTCCGCCGTCATGGGTGTTGTGTCCGCTCTGCTGGTGCGCGGGGTCGGCGTAGGTCGGCACCTCGCGCTCGCGCAGCCGGGCGGCGACCGCGTCGAACTCATCCTCGCTGATGAGGAAGGCATAGTGCTGCGAGGCCACCTCGTCCTCGACATCGACGACGTCCAGGCTCACGCCGTTGTGCAGTGCCACCACGGCGAACGGACCGAACTCGACGGGCTCGGGCAGGCCGAGCACCTCGGCCAGGAAGCGGGCGGCGGACCACTTGTCCCGCGCCGCGACGATCGTGTGGTTCAGCTCAACGGTCATGGGTATAGCCTGCAACCTCGACCCGGGTGCAGGTCAACCCTCGGATCGACCGTCGGGCTCATCACCGGGACCGTCCTGGGTGCCGTTGATCGCACCGCTGGCCGCGGGTGCGTCGTCACCCCCGGCGACGTCGGGCGAGGCAGGGGTGTCCACGGCGCGGTTCGCCTCGGGCAGCAGCTCGCGCAGCACGGCCCCGGTGATGCGTCGGAACGTGCGGTGCGGCCGGGAGCGGTCGAGCACCGCCACCTCCAGCGCGCTCACTCCGAGCACCCGGGCCGCCTGCGCCCCGCCGTTGCCGCCGGCGGAACCGGAACCGGTCGTCGGGGTGGCGGTGGCCTGCAGCCCCTCGACGGCGATACCCATGGCCTCACCGAGCTCCATCCCGGCCCGGTAGGTGTCCTTGAGCGCCGCGCTGATCGGCTCGGTGGTGCCGCCCATGACCACGAACTGCGGCTCGTCGGTGATCGAGCCGTCGTAGGTGATGCGGTAGAGCTGGTCGGCGGCGGCGACGGCACCTACCTCGGCCAGGCAGAGCTCCACCTCGTAAGGCTTCTGCTGCTCGACGAACGCGGTGCCCAGGGCCTGGGCGTAGGCGTTGGCGAGCATCCGGCCGGTGACGTCGCGCCGGTCGTAGGCGTAGCCCCGGACGTCGGCCATCCGGATGCCGCCGGTGCGTAGGTTGTCGAACTCGTTGTAGCGCCCGACAGCGGCGAATCCGATCCGGTCGTAGATCTCCGAGACCTTGTGCAGCGCCGTGGACCGGTTCTCCGCGACGAACAGCACCCCGCCGGTGTAGGTCAGCACGACGACACTGCGGCCGCGCGCGATGCCCTTGCGCGCCAACTCGGAGCGGTCGCGCAGCAGTTGGTCGACGGAGGAGTAGAAGGGCATCGTCACGGGGCGGACTCCTGGGTCATCGCGTGCGGGTCGGGGAGCGGAGGTTGATCAGCCGCCGGGGTTCTCGGTGCGGCCCGCCACGACCTCGCGGACGACCGCCTCGATCTCCTCCTCGGGCCGGCGCATCGCACCCTGCGCACCGGTGATGCCGACGACCACCGGATAGATCCGCCGCGTGAGATCCGGACCACCGGTGGCGGAGTCGTCGTCGGCGGCGTCGTAGAGCGCCTCGACGGCCGTGCGCACGGTGGTGGCCAGGTCCGCGGAGGTGTCGTGGCGTTTCTTCATGGCCGACTTCGCGAACACCGAGCCGGATCCGACCGCGTGGTAGCCGAGCGACTCGTCGTAGCGGCCACCGGTGGCGTCGTAGGTGACGATGCGTCCGGCCTTCGACGGCTCGGCGTCGAGGTCGTAGCCGACGAACAGCGGCACGACGACGAAGCCCTGCAGGGCCGCCCCGAGGTTCTGCTGGACCATGCCGGCCAGCTTGTTGGTCTTGCCGTCGAGCGACAGCGGCACGCCCTCGGTCTTCTCGTAGTGCTCCAGGTCCACGGTGAACAGCCGGACCATCTGCAACGCGATCCCGGCCGAGCCGGCGATACCGACCGCCGAGTACGAGTCGGTGACGAACACCTTCTCCATGTCGCGCTGAGCGATCACATTGCCCGACGTGGCGCGCCGGTCACCGGCGATGACGACCCCCTCGGAGAACGTGAGCGCGACGATCGTGGTGCCGTGGGGTACGTCCAGGGCCCGGGCGTCGCCGACGCCCGCGACCCGGGGCGCGAGGCCCTCGGGGACGCGAGCGGGCAGCAGGTGGGGCGTGTGGGTCGTGACGAAGTCGGTGAACGACGACGGGCCGGGCGCGAAGTACGCGCCCAGACCTGTGGGGGTGACCGGCAGCCGGGGCTCCATGGTCAGGTGGGTGCCTCTCCTCGTGCGGTGCTGGTACGGGTGCCGCGGTGAGCGGCTTACTCGCCACCCTTCTGGACGTAGGCACGGACGAAGTCCTCGGCGTTCTCTTCGAGGACGTCGTCGATCTCGTCGAGAATCGTGTCCACGTCCTCGCCGAGCTTCTCACGGCGCTCCTGGCCCGCCGCCGCGGCATCGCCGCCGTCCTCGTCGTCCCCGCCGCCACCGCCCTGGCGCTTGGTCTGCTCCTGCGACATGGGTGTCTCCTCCTCGCACCTGCCCGATGACGGCCGCTGCGCGGCGTACCGGGGTCCGGTAGTTGAACACTACCCAGCCGATAGGCGACACGCCCGCCGATCGGTCCGCCTCGATGGGCGCGTCGGGGTGAACGATGATCAGCCGCGGGTGAGCGCCTCGACCAGCTCCTCGGCGGTGCGCGCGTTGTCCAACAGCTCGCCGACGTGGCGCCGGGTGCCGCGCAGCGGCTCCAGCGTGGGGATGCGCACGAGCGACTCGCGGCCCAGGTCGAAGATCACCGAGTCCCAGGACGCCGCGGCGACCTCGGCCGGGTAGCGCTCCAGGCAGCGGCCGCGGAAGTAGGCGCGGGTGTCCTCCGGCGGCGTGCGCATGGCGGCAAGGACGTCCTCCTCGGCGACGAGGCGTCGCATCGAGCCGCGCGCAACAAGCCGGTTGTACAGGCCCTTGGCCATCCGCACGTCGCTGTACTGCAGGTCGACCAACGCCAGCCGGCCCGAGCTCCAGGACAGCCCGTCCCGCTCTCGGTAGCCCTCCAGCAGCCGCAGCTTGGCCGGCCAGTCCAGGCGGTCGGCGCACTCCATCGGGTCGCGGGCCAGGGCGTCGAGCACCTCGCCCCAGATCCGGAGCACCTCGGCGGTGGCGTCGTCCACGTCGGCACCGAGGACGTTCTCGACGTGCTTGCACGCCTTCTCGAAGTAGGCGTGCTGGACGTCCAGGCCGGTCATCTTCCGCCCGTCGGCGAGGTCGACCGTGGTCGCCAGGGTGGGGTCGTGGCTGATCCGGTGCACCGACCGGACGGGCTCGGCCAGGCGCAGCTCGTCGAACCGCACACCCGCCTCGATCATGTCGAGCACCAGCGCCGCGGTACCGACCTTGAGCAGCGTGGCGTACTCGCTCATGTTCGCGTCGCCGATGATCACATGCAGGCGACGGTACTTCTCGGCGTCGGCGTGCGGCTCGTCGCGGGTGTTGATGATGCCGCGCTTGAGCGTGGTCTCCAGCCCGACCTCGACCTCGATGTAGTCGCTGCGCTGCGCGAGCTGGTATCCGGCCTCGTCGCCGGACACGCCGAGCCCGACCCGACCGGCCCCGCAGATGACCTGGCGCGTGACGAAGAACGGGGTCAGCCCGGCGACGATCGACGGGAACGTGGTCGCGCGCGCCATCAGGTAGTTCTCGTGAGCACCGTAGCTGGCGCCCTTGCCGTCGACGTTGTTCTTGTAGAGCTGGATCCGCGGGGCGCCGGGTACGGTGGCCGATCGCATCGCGGCCTCCTCCATCACCCGCTCGCCCGCCTTGTCCCACACCACGACGTCGCGCGGGGTGGTGACCTCGGGGGTGGAGAACTCGGGATGGGCGTGGTCGACGTAGAGCCGGGCGCCGTTGGTGAGGATGACGTTGGCCGCACCCAGGTCGTCGAGCTCGGAGTCACCGGAGTTGTGCAGGGTGGGCGCCGACAGGTCGAACCCGCGGGCGTCGCGCAACGGCGACTCCACTTCATAGTCCCAACGGGCCCGGCGCGACCGCGGGATGTCGGCGGCCGCCGCGTAGGCGAGCACCACCTGGGTGGAGGTGATCACCGGGTTGGCAGCCGGGTCGCCGGGCACCGAGATTCCGTACTCGATCTCGGTGCCCATGATCCGGCGGGTCGTCATGAACCGACCTCGACATGAGCGCTCATGGGTTCGAGCCTAACCGGCTGGCGGTCCGGCGGCCGGTCGATGATGCTCGGGCGCTGGTTACTCGCCACCACACCCTGGAATAGCCGCGACGTCACCACGTTGACAGGAGCATGCTCTCACTACCTGAGAGTTCAACGACTTTCGCGGAGGTTTGCTATGTCCACGGCTGCCAGCACGCAGATCCCCGGCTACCTCGCCGCGACCTGGGACATCGACCCGGTGCACTCCGACGTCTCCTTCACCGTCCGGCACATGATGGTCAGCAAGGTGCGCGGCCGGTTCGGCACCTTCAGCGGTGAGATCGTCACCGGTGCCGACATCACCGGATCGGCGGTCACCGCCACCATCGAGGCAACGTCGATCGACACCGGCAACGCCCAGCGCGACGGCCACATCCGCTCCGCGGACTTCTTCGACGTCGAGAACCACCCGAGGTGGACCTACCGATCCACCGGCGTGCGCACCGACGAGGACGGCATCGTCGTCGACGGCGAGCTGACGATCAAGGGCGTGACCCGCGCCGTGCCGCTGGCTCTCGAGGTGAACGGGTTCGGCCCCGACGCCTACGGTGGCACCCGCGCCGGCTTCTCGGCCTCGGCCACGATCAACCGCAACGACTTCGGCGTCGACCTCGCCATGCCGCTCGACGGCGGCGGCGTGGTCCTCAGCGACACGGTGCAGATCAGCCTGGAGATCGAGGGAGTGCAGCGGGAGTCCTGACCGCACCGCTGCGGTCACCGTGTCGGGAGCCAGGGCTACCGTCGAGGCGTGGCCTATCGCGAGTCCCCGCCGCCGCGGCTGCTGCGTGGGCTGGTCGAGTGCGGCTGGATGGCCGGGATCGCGGCAGACGAGCCACCGCAGCTGCTGACCGTGGTTCCCGACGGCTGCATGGACCTCATCTGGACCGGTACCGAGCTCCTCGTCGCTGGCCCGGACACCGCGCCCCACCCGTACCGCCGGGATCCCGGCATGACCGCCGCGGGCCTGCGGTTCGCGCCGGGGCGGCTGCCCGCGCTGCTGGACGTGCCGGCGGCGCTGCTGCGTGACCGACGGGTGCCGCTGGCCGAGCTGCACCCCGCCCTCGCTCGTCGCGGCACGGCTCGGGTGGAGCACGGGGCCGCCCCGACCACCGTGCTCGTCGATCTCGCCCTGGCCCTGCCCGGCCCGCCCCCGGATCCCGGCGTGGCGGCCGTCGCCGCGCACGTCGGCGCCGCCGCCTCGGTCACCGCCACCGCCGACGCCCTGGGCTGGACCTCACGCACCCTGCACCGGCGATGCCTGGCCGCCTTCGGCTACGGGCCCGCAGTGCTGCGCCGGGTGCTGCGGTTCCGGCGGGCGCTGGCGCTGCTGCGGGCTGGGACGCCCGCCGCCGAGGCGGCCGTTGCCGCCGGCTACGCCGACCAGCCGCACCTGTCCCGGGAGGTCCGGGCGCTGGCCGGGGTGGCGCCGGGTCAGCTGGTGAGCGGGGCGAACAGGTCCACGCCGTTGCCGTCCGGGTCGTGCACCACGGCGTAGCGCTGCCCCCAGAACGCGTCGAACGGGGCCAGCTCGCCGTGATATCCGGCGGCCGTGAGCTCGGCGTAGGCGGCGTCGACCGCCGCCGGATCGGCCACGGCGAACGCCAGGGTGACCCGACCCCCTCCGGGCGGCGGCGACCACCCCGGGTGGAAGGAGCCGATGGTCTCCTCGGTGTCGAACGCCAGCGTCAGTCCGCCGCGCAGCGCGACCTCCACGTGTGGCTCGCCGTCCGCCGTCGCCGGGACCTCAAGTCCCAGGAGCCGGTAGAAGGCCAGCGCCTTCGCCATGTCCGCCACCACGATCCCCACCACGTCCAGGCGTGCCTCGATCTGCATGCGGGCACGCTACGACGACCACCACCGACGGGTCGTGAACAGATCGGACACGGCCACCGGGTGTTCTCCACCGATCTGACGGAATAGTGTGCGCGTGCGGAGTATGCAGACAGACGAGGGAAGGACCGACGCGATGGACCAGCTCAGGCAGATCGCTACCCAGATGGTCGCGCCGGGCAAGGGGATCCTGGCGGCCGACGAGAGTATCGGCACCATGAACAAGCGCCTGGACAAGGTCGGCGTCGCGCAGACGGAGGAGAACCGCCGCGCCTACCGCGAGCTGCTGGCCAGCACCCCGAGCCTGTCGGATGGCGCCAGCGGCATCATCCTGTGCGACGAGACGCTGCGGCAGCAGTTCGGGGACGGCACCGCGTTCCCCCAGGCGGTGCGGGACCGGGGTGTGCTGCCCGGCATCAAGGTCGACACCGGGTCCAAGCCGTGTCCCGGCCTGCCGGGCGAACAGGTCACCGAGGGACTGGACAACCTCCCCGCCCGGCTGGCCGAGTACGCGGAGCTGGGAGCGGCGTTCGTCAAGTGGCGCGCGGTCATCGCGATCGGCGACGGGATCCCGACGTCGACGGGCCTGCGGACGAACGCCCACGCGCTGGCGCGCTATGCGGCCGCGTGCCAGGAGGCGGGGTTGGTGCCGATCGTCGAGCCGGAGGTCCTGATGGACGGGCCGCATTCGGTCGAGCAGCACGCCGCGGCAACCTCCGAGATGCACGCCCTCGTGTTCGCCGAGCTGGCCGACTTCCACGTCGACCCGGCTGGCATGGTCCTCAAGCCGAATATGGTGCTCGAGGGCACCGAGTACCCCGAGCGGTTGACCGCGGAGCAGGTCGCGGCGGCCACCGTCGAGGTCCTGCGGCGGAACCTGCCCAACGACCTGGCTGGCGTGACGTTCCTGTCCGGTGGGCAGCCCCCGGAGCGGGCCACCGCGAACCTCGCCGCCATGCAGGCCCACGACACGCCGTGGCCGCTGACCTTCTCGTTCGGACGGGCACTCGTCGACCCGGCGCTGAAGGCCTGGCACGCCGACCCGGCACTGTGGGCCGACGGTCAGCGCGCCCTGGCGGATCGGGTGGAGGCCAACGCCGCCGCCGTCCGCGGCGAACTCCAACCCGCCTAACGGCCCGTGCGCGGATAACGTTGTTCCCACAGTGATTTCCGCGCACGAGGAGGACGCCCACCAGGGGTCGTGTGCGCCGGGGAGGGTCGACAGATGGCGGGCATCGAGGTGCACGGCGACGCTCGCGGCGAGCGAGGCGACGAGGCGCAGCGTCCCGGCTCCGACGATCGCAGGCCGCCGGGCCGGGTCTGGGCGTTTCGCGGCCTGGGCCTCGCGCTGGCGGCGCTGACCTGGCTGTCCCTGGGCGGGGCGGAGGGTCTGGAGCCGGCGGGCCGCATCGTCGCGGCGATCGGTGTGCTGATGGCGACGTGGTGGATGACCGAGGCGATCCCGCTCTCGGCCACCGCGCTGGTGCCGATCGTGGCCTTCCCGGCGTTCGGCGTGCTCTCGGTCAGTGACGCCACCTCGCCCTACGCCAACCCGATCGTGTTCCTGTTCCTGGGCGGGTTCCTCATCGCGATCGCCATGCAGAAGTGGCACCTGCACCGCCGGATCGCGCTGCTCACCATGCGCGCGGTCGGCACCCACCCGCGCCGCATCGTGCTCGGCATGATGATCGCGACGAGCTTCGTCAGCATGTGGGTGTCGAACACCGCGACGACGTTGATGATGCTGCCGATCGCGCTGAGCGTGCTCAGCGTCGTCGTAGAACGCACCCGTACCGGCGTGGACGCCCACCCCGACAGGCCCGCGATCGAGAAGGGTCGCACGATCAGTGACACGGTCGACGACCCGGCGGTGAAGATCTTCGGGGTCGGCCTCGTCCTGTCCATCGCGTGGGCGGCCTCCATCGGCGGCCTCGGCACGCTGCTCGGCAGCCCGCCGAACGCGATCGTCGCCGGCTACGTGTCCGAACAGCTCGACCGCGAGCTCGGCTTCCTCGCGTGGATGCAGCTCGGCGTGCCGATAGTCGTGGTCTTCATCGCGGTGACCTGGCTGCTCATCACCCGGGTGCTGTTCCGCTCCGACCTCGACGAGATCCCCGGCGGCCGCGAGATGATCAGCGGCCAGCTCGCGGAGATGGGCCCGATCGGGCGTGGGGAGAAGCTGGTGCTCGCGGTGTTCGCCAGTGCGGCGTTCCTGTGGATCGTGCCCGGGCTGGTGTCGAACATCGCTGCGGTCGACACCGCCGCACCCTGGCTCGGGTCGCTGAACGACACCGCGATCGCCGTCGGAGCCGGCATCGCCCTGTTCCTGCTGCCCGCGGAGCGCGGAAGCCGCCGGATGGTGCTGCAGTGGGAGGACGCCCAGCAGGGGCTGCCCTGGGGGTGTTGCTGCTCTTCGGCGGCGGCCTCAGCCTCGCGGGAGCGGTGGCGGGCAGCGGCCTCGATGCCTGGATCGGCTCCCGGGTCGAGGTCCTCGGAGTGCTGCCGGTGATCCTGCTCGTGGCCGCGGTGGTGACGCTCATCGTGTTCCTCACCGAGATCACGAGCAACACCGCGACCGCCGCCACGTTCATCCCCGTGCTCGGTGGCGTCGCGATCGGCGTCGGGGCCGACTCGGTGACCCTGCTCGTCCCGGCCGCGTTGGCCGCGACCTGCGCGTTCATGCTGCCGGTCGCCACCCCGCCGAACGCGATCGTGTTCGGCAGCGGCACCGTGACGATCGCTCAGATGGCCCGCGGCGGGATCCTGCTCAACGCCGTCGGCGTCCTGGTCATCACGGTGTTCAGCTGGCTGCTGGGCGGGTGGGCCCTGGGCCTGCGGTTCTGACAACCTGACCGCCCCGGCCACTGCGGGACGGTCAGGTGGCTCCTACAGGTACTGGCCGGTGTTCGACGCGGTGTCGATCGCGCGGCCGGTCTCGGCGTTCTTTCCGGTGACCAGGGTGCGGATGTAGACGATCCGCTCCCCCTTCTTGCCCGAGATCCGCGCCCAGTCGTCGGGGTTGGTGGTGTTGGGCAGATCCTCGTTCTCGGCGAACTCGTCGACGATCGCGTCCAGCAGGTGCTGCACGCGCAGGCCGGGCTGGCCGGTCTCGAGCACCGCCTTGATGGCCGACTTCTTCGACCGGTCGACGATGTTCTGGATCATGGCACCGGAGTTGAAGTCCTTGAAGTACAGGGTCTCCTTGTCACCGTTGGCGTAGGTGACCTCCAGGAACCGGTTCTCCTCGGTCTCGTCGTACATCCGCTCGACGACCCGCTGGATCATCGCGTCGATGCAGGCGCTGCGGTTGTCGCCGAACTCCGTGAGGTCGTCGACGTGGATCGGCAACGTCTGGGTCAGGTACTTGGAGAAGATGTCCTGCGCGGCCTCGGCGTCCGGCCGCTCAATCTTGATCTTCACATCGAGCCGGCCCGGCCGCAGGATCGCCGGGTCGATCATGTCCTCGCGGTTGGAGGCGCCGATGACGATGACGTTCTCCAGGCCCTCCACACCGTCGATCTCGGCCAGCAGCTGCGGGACGATGGTGGTCTCGACGTCGGAGGAGACGCCGGACCCACGGGTACGGAAGATCGAGTCCATCTCGTCGAAGAACACGATGACGGGCTGACCCGCAGACGCCTTCTCGCGGGCCCGCTGGAAGATCAGCCGGATGTGCCGCTCGGTCTCGCCGACGAACTTGTTGAGCAGCTCCGGGCCCTTGATGTTGAGGAAGAACGCGCGACCGTCGTTGGGGTCGTCGCCGCGGACGGCGGCCACCTTCTTGGCCAGCGAGTTCGCCACCGCCTTGGCGATGAGCGTCTTGCCGCAGCCGGGCGGACCGTAGAGCAGCACACCCTTGGGCGGGCGCAGCTCGTACTCGCGGAACAGCTCGGCGTGCAGGAACGGCAGCTCCACGGCGTCGCGGATCTGCTCGATCTGGCGGAACAGGCCGCCGATGTCGGAGTAGTCGACGTCGGGCACCTCCTCCAGCACGAGATCCTCGACCTCGGCCTTGGGCACCCGCTCGTAGGCGTAGCCGGCCTTGGTGTCGACCAGCAGCGAGTCGCCGGGCTTGAGCGGCACGGCATCCGGGTCGTCCAGGTCGGGGAACAGCGGCGCGGCCAGCCAGACCACCCGCTCCTCATCGGAGTGACTGATGACCAGCGCGCGGCCCGCGAGACCGTCGGACGTGGGCTCGGAGAGCACCTCGCGCAGCGAGCAGACGTCACCGATCCGCTCGTACGCGCCGGCCTCGACGACCGTGAGCGCCTCGTTGAGCCGCACCGTCTGCCCGTTGCACAGCTCTGCGGTGGACACCGCGGGCGAGACCGCGACCCGCATCCGGCGCCCGGAGGTGAAGACGTCCACCGTCTCGTCCGGGAACCGCCCCAGGAACACGCCGTAGCCGCTCGGCGGCTGGGCCAGCCGGTCGACCTCTTCGCGCAGCGCGACGAGCTGGCCGCGCGCCTCTTTCAAGGTCTCGGTGAGCTTCTCGTTGCGGGCCGAGAGCTGGGCGAGCCTGCTGGCGGACTCCGCGAGCCGCTGCTCGAGAACGCGCGCATGCCGCGGCGACTCCGTGAGCTTGCGACGCAGCAGCGCGACCTCCTCCTCGAGGAAGCGGATCTGCGCGGTGGCCTCGGCCGCGCTGAGCTCCCCGTGATCACCTGTTTCACGCCTGCCGGGACCGTCGTAGGGATTCACGGCACCCTCCCTCCGTGTTCCGTCTCCCTACGGTACCCGTGAACGATGCCAGCGGCCCTCCGGCGAACCGGTGATCCACCACTCAACCGGACGGCTCCTTGACGCTGCGGCGATGTCCGGTTTCTGTGACGGCGACCGGGAGCGGATAGGTCCGGCGGTCTCATCGGCTGGTCGGTCGACGCTGGGGTCGCGGCGCGACGACGCCGTCGGCGAGGCGGCGCGCCGTCACCAGGAACGCCGTGTGACCCTGCATACGGTGCTCGGGCCGGACCGCCAGGCCAACCACGTGCCACGGCCTGACCAGCGACTCCCACGCCTGCGGCTCGGTCCAGCACCGCTGCTCGCGCAGGTCCTCCACGAGCCGCGAGAGCTGCGTCGTGGTGGCGACGTACCCCACGAGCACCCCGCCGGGGCGCAGCGCCGCGGCGACGGTCTCCAGGTGTTCCCACGGCGCCAGCATGTCCAGCACGACCCGGTGGACCGGCTCGGCCACCCCGTCGTGTACCCGAAGGTCCGCGACCTTCAAGGTCCAGTTGGGTGGTATCTCACCAAAAAACCGTCGTACGTTGCGTTCGGCGTGTTCGGCGTGGTCGGCACGGACCTCGTAGGACAGCACGCTGCCCTGCGGTCCGACGGCCTGCAGCAGCGAGCAGGTCATCGCACCCGACCCGGCGCCGGCCTCCAGCACGCGGGCACCGGGGCAGACGTCGCCCCACATGAGGATCTGCGCGGCGTCCTTCGGGTAGATCACCTGCGCGCCACGGGGCATGGACAGCACGTAGTCGGCCAGCCGGGGCCGCAGCGCGAGGTAGGGCGTACCCACCGGCGAGACCACCAGGCTGCCCTCGGGTTTGCCGATCAGCTCGTCATGCGCGAGGCCGCCGCGGTGGGTGTGGTACTGCCCACCCGGCTCCAGGGTCACCGTGTAGTGGCGTCCCTTCGGGTCCGTGAGCTGCACGCGGTCACCGGGGCGGAACGGGCCGCCGCAAGCGGGAGTGGGCCCGTCGACGGTCGGGTGCGGTTCGGACACGGGGCGTTACGCTAGCCGTCCGGGAGTCTGGCGACGCAGGCCGTGCCTGCGCCACGTCGCGTTGGGCGCGTCGAGCCTTATGGGAGCAGGCGCCACTGGTCGTCGATGCGGCGCAGGGCACTGGTCGTCGGCTGCCCCCGACTCTGTCCCCGGGCCGACCAGGTGATCGTCGCGTTGTCCCCGTCGACCGTGACGTCGTCGACCTGCAGGGTGGTCGCGATGCGGTCGGCGGAGTCAGCGGCCTGGGGAAGGGTGAACACCATCCGGAGAGCCTCCTCGCAGCTGCTGACCGTCGCCCCCTTCGCCGCGAGTTTCTCGATCAGCTCCGCGCTCTTCTCCGGGGCGTTCAGCGAGCACGCGGTGGTGAAGTCACGGACGTGCAGCGCCTCGTGGTAGCCGCGGAACACGGTCTCGACCGCGCCCCGTTCACCGGTGGCGGGGTCAGCAGGAGAACCGCCACCGCAGGAGGAGAGGACGGCGGCGATCGCGGCGATCGCGAGCACGGTGCGGATGGTCGTCATCGGGCCCCACCGTACGGGGCGACGGTTCGGGTGTCCGGGGTGGTCCCGGTGCGCTCGCCGTGTCGGTGCTGTCCCCTACCCTCCGGAGCGTGATGGACACCCCCGGCACCAGCACGGCCATCGCCGACCCTGCAGCGCACCCGCGGCGGCCGGCGCTCTCACCGTCGCGGGCCGGGGACTTCAAGCAGTGCCCGCTGCTCTACCGGTTCCGGGCGATCGATCGCCTGCCCGAGCGGCCGACCCGGGCCCAGGTCCGGGGCACCGTCGTGCACGCCGTCCTGGAGCGGCTCTACGACCTCCCCGCCGCGCAGCGTTCTCCGGACGCCGCCCGGGAGCTCGTGGCGCCGGTGTGGGAACAGGCCTGCGCCCAGGCACCGGAGCTGGTCACGGAGCTGTTCACCGGCCCGGACGACCCCGAGCTGCCGGGGTGGCTGGAGTCGGCGGGTGCGCTGCTGGAGGCGTACTTCCGGTTGGAGGACCCGCGCCGCCTCGAGCCCGCCGCGCGGGAGCTGCTCGTCGAGACGGAGCTGGAGTCGGGCCTGCTGCTGCGCGGCTACGTCGACCGGCTCGACGTCGCCCCCACCGGCCAGCTGCGGGTCGTGGACTACAAGACCGGCGCGGCGCCGCGGCAGGTGGCCGAGACGCGGGCACTGTTCCAGATGAAGTTCTACGCGCTCGCTCTCCTGCACCTGCGCGGCGTGGTGCCCACGCAGCTGCGGCTGATGTACCTGGCCGACGCCGAGTCGCTCACCTACTCCCCCGACGAGGCCGAGCTGCGCCGCTTCGAGCGCACCCTCGACGCCATCTGGCAGGCGATCCTCCGGGCCGGACGCGACGGCGACTTCCGCCCCAACCCCAGCCGGCTGTGCGAGTGGTGCAGTCACAAGGCACTCTGCCCGGCGTGGGACGGCACCCCGCCGGACTACCCTGGCTGGCCGACGGATCCGGGGGCCGTCAGCGCCGAGGAGACACCGATGGACCGCGCCGACTGACCCGGATCCCCACCGAACGTACCGGGCCTACGTGAACTCGATCGCCCGGCAGGAGCGGATCTCCGAGGTCAGGATGGCGCGCGCGCCGATGGCAGCCAGCTCGTCCATCACGTCGTTGACGCGCTGCCTGCGCACCATCGCCCGCACAGCCGACCAGCCCTCCTTCGACAGCCCCGCCACCGTGGGGCCCAGCATACCGGGCGTGATCAGTTTCGCCTTGTCCAGAACCTCGTCCGGGCAGTCGTAGTCGACCATGAGGTACTGGCGCGCGTAGACGACGCCCTTCAGCCGCGCGGTGAACACCCCTTTGGCGGCCGTGACCTCCACGGGCTCCGGCCGGTCCCGGCGCGGCTCACGCGCGACGAGCGTGGCCTCGGACTCCGCGATCGAGTCGCCGAAGGGCTTCAGACCGTGCTGGCGCAGGGTACGGCCGGAGGAGACGACGTCGGCGATCGCGTCGGCCAGCCCGAGCTGGACGGAGACCTCGACGGCGCCGTCGAGCTTGATGATCTCGCAGCGCACACCCTCGCGGGCCAGGTGCGCGCGGACCAGCCGCGGGTACGAGGTGGCGATCTTCCTGCCCTCAAGGTCCTTGATCGTCCACTCCCGACCCTCCGGGGTCTCCTCCGGCGCAGCGAACCGGAACTTGGACGCGCCGAAACCGAGCCCGAGCACGGACTCGACCGGGCTGCCGGACTCGTGCATGAGATCGGCACCGGTGATGCCCAGGTGCAGTTCACCCGAACCGACGTAGGTGTCGATGTCCTTGGGCCGCAGGTAGAAGAACTCGATCGTGTTCTCCTCGTCGAGCATGCTGAGGTCGCGCGGGTCCGACCGCTGCCGATACCCGGCCTCCCGCATCATCGTGGCGGCGGGGTCGGCCAGGGTCCCCTTGTTGGGGATGGCGACGCGGAGCATGAGCTCTCCTTGGTAGTGCCGTACGTGTGGAGCCGCGCTACAGGAAGGTCGCCGCTACAGGAACTTGTAGACGTCCTCGAGCGCGAGGCCTCGGCCGATCATGAGCACCTGGACGCGGTAGAGCAGCTGCGAGATCTCCTCGGCCAGCGCGTCGTCGGCCTCGTGCTCAGCGGCCAGCCATACCTCACCGGCCTCCTCGAGCAGCTTCTTGCCCTGCTCGTGGACCCCGGCGTCGAGCGCGGACACCGTCCCCGAACCCGCCGGCCGGGTGGTGGCCCGGTCGGAGAGCTCAGCAAATAGGTCGTCAAAAGTCTTCACTGCGTTTCACACCTCACCGTTTCAGTGTTATGGGTGGTGCACGGCGGCGCGAATCGACGTGCCTGTCGTGCTGCGCCCGGTTCCCGGGCTGCGCCCGATGACGCGCTGTCGCGGCGGCCTGGGCACATCGGCCTACCGGCTGGTCCGGCGAGTGGACGTCACGCGGAGTCCAGCGGTCTCACGCTGTGAGATCGATCTGTGCCGGGTGGCAGGGGAGGTGTCCGTCGTGATCGTCGCTGCGCCCGTAGGCTGGACCGATGACCGATCGCAAGCCGGAACCCGGAGCGGAGACCGAACTACCCCGCCTCGTCGACCCGGTGATGATCGCCGCGTTCGAGGGTTGGAACGACGCAGGGGAAGCCGCCAGCACGGCGTTGGAGCATCTCGAACTGAGCTGGGACGCCACCCCGCTGGTGTCCATCGATCCCGAGGAGTACTACGACTTCCAGGTCACAAGGCCGCACGTGCACCACACTGACGGGGTCACGCGCAAGATCGAGTGGCAGACCACGCGCCTGTCGATCGCCACGCTGCCAGGCACCGAACGGCATGCCGTGCTCGTCAACGGCATCGAGCCGAACTTACGCTGGCGCGCGTTCTGCACCGAGTTGCTGGATTATGTGGAACGACTCGGCGTGACGAAGGTCATCACTCTCGGAGCGCTGCTGACCGACATCCCGCACACCCGCCCCACCCCCGTCAGCGGCATCTCCTACGACACGTCCTCCGCGAGCAAGCTGCACGTCGAGCCGTCGACCTACCAGGGCCCGACCGGGATCGTCGGGGTCTTCCACAACGCCTGCGTGGAGATCGGCGTTCCGGCCGTCTCGTTCTGGGCTGCGGTGCCGCACTACGTGTCGCAAGCCCGCGTGCCCAAGGCCACGGTCGCGCTGCTGCACCGCGTCGAGGAAATGCTCGACGTCGAGGTGCCCCTCGGCGGGCTCCCGGAACAGGCCGAGGAGTGGGAGCGCACCGTGTCGGAGATGGCCGAGGCTGACGACGAGGTCCGCGACTACGTGCGCCAGCTCGAGGAACAGGCCGCGATGGACGCGGCCGACGCCCCGCTCCCCGAGGCCGACGGCGACGCGATCGCCGCGGACTTCGAACGCTACCTCCGCCGCCGCGGCACCGGAGGCCCAGGCACCTGACCGGTCGGCCCCACCGCCCGTCCGCACCTCGCCAGCGCTGGATCGCTCCGAGGAGGTCAGCCAGCTCGCTGATCGTGTGTGCCCGGCGGGTGCGGGGGCGTGGTCAGGGGGTGAGGGTGGCGAGGAAGGCTCAGACCTCCGGAAGTCGCTGATGGATTCGGCTGTTGGCCTGGGGTTTTCGTGACCTGATCGTTCCCGAAAATAGCTGAGATCTGGCCTGGTTTCCGGTAGTGTCGGTGCGTGTCCTCG
>Ga0136617_10000138_pt1 | contig 52437 bp, 58 predicted proteins | sample AntDrymUQ3222106_2_FD_129672 | JGI IMG/M metagenome (GOLD analysis project Ga0136617, IMG submission 129672) | Polar desert sand microbial communities from Dry Valleys, Antarctica - metaG UQ322 (21.06) | ecosystem: Environmental > Terrestrial > Soil > Desert | place: Antarctica: Dry Valley...
CCTGCCGGCGATGGCCAACTGGCTCGAGCGCCACTCCGAGCCGGCATGAGTGACGGCCGGAGGCGCACGGAGGTCGAGGTGCGCGCCCTGGCCGCCGGCGACGCCGACGACCTGCGGGCCTTCTTCCAGCAAGTGCCCGAGGGCGACCGCACGTTCTTTCGTGAGGACGTGCTCGCTCCCGGTGTGGTCGAGCGTTGGGTCGACGATCCCGGTCAGCACCGCTCGATCGCACTCGTCGACGGTGCCATCGTCGGCCACGCCGCCGTCATCCCCGGGGTCGGCTGGAGCCGCCACGTCGGTGAAGTCCGCCTCGTCGTCGGTCCCGACCATCGCGGGGAGGGCCTCGGCCGCCTGCTCGCCCAGCGCGCCGTCGTCGAAGCGGTCGAGATGGGCGTGAGCAAGCTCGTCGTCGACGTCGCCGCCGAACAGACGGCAACGGTGGCGATGTTCAGCAAGCTCGGCTTCGAAGCCGAGGCGCTGTTCAAGGACCACGTGCGCGACCAGGCCGGCGCGACCCACGACCTCCTGGTGCTGGCCCACTTCGTCGAGCCGCTGTGGTCAGCGATGGCGACGGCCGGGATCGACGATGTGGTGGACGTAGACGGGGAGGACTGCTGATGGCGTTGTCGCCCGGGGTGCGAGCCCTCCAGGCGATGGCGGCGCTGGCCCGGGCCGGGCTGAGGATCGAGCGTCCCGACCGCCTCCCCCGGGCGCTGGCGGCGCTGGTGCTCACCGGGCCGACGATGGCGGGCGGGGTGGCCGCCGCCGCGGCGCGCTACCCCCGGGCCGCCGCCGTCGCCGACGACGACGGGGAGCTGACCTACGCCGCGCTCTGGCAGCGCTCCGACGCCGTGGCCCGGTCCCTGCGCGACGGCGGCGTCGGCGTCGGGGCCACGATCGGGCTGCTCCACCGCAACCACCGCGGGTTCGTCGTCAGCCTCCTGGCGGCGGCCAAGCTCGGCGCCGACATCGTCTACCTGAACACCGGCTTCGCCGGGCCGCAATTAGCCGACGGCGTCGCCAACGAGGGCATCGACGTCGTGCTCCACGACGACGAGGACGGGCCTGATGTGCCGCCGGACCTGCTCGGGTCGTGGTCGCAGTCGCAACTCGACGCCGTCGCCGGGAGGCGCTCGCTGGTGCCGTTCGTCGCCTCCCGCCACGTCGGTCGCACGGTCATCCTGACGTCCGGCACGACCGGCCGGCCCAAGGGCGCCCAGCGCAATGGCCTCGGCAGCCCCGACACGCTGGCACCGTTGCTGTCGACGATCCCGCTGCGGGCGCGCGACACCGTCGTCATCGCCGCCCCGCTGTTCCATGCCTGGGGGCTCTCCCACCTCGGGCTCGGGTTGGCGTTGTCGTCGACGGCGGTCGTGCAGCGCCAGTTCGACCCGGTCGGGGTGCTCGCCCTCGTCGACCGCCACCGCCCGGCCGGCCTCGTCGTCGTGCCCGTGATGTTGCAGCGCATCCTCGCCCTTGGCGGCGAGGCGCTGGCTCGTTACGACACGTCGTCGCTGCGTTACATCGCCAGCAGCGGTTCGGCCCTCGGCGCCTCGCTGGCGACGGCCACCATCCAGCGCTTCGGGCCGATCCTCTACAACGTCTACGGCTCGACCGAGGTGTCGCTGGCGACGATCGCCACCCCGGAGGACCTGCGCATGGCCCCGGCCACCGCCGGGCGGGTGGCCCAGGGCAGCATCGTGCGCATCTTCGACGGCGATGGCCAGACGTGTCCCGTGGGCGAGGTGGGGCGGGTGTTCGTCGGATCCGGGGCGCGCTTCGAGGGATACACCGGCGGCGGCGGCAAAGAGGACATCGGCGGCCTCCTGTCGAGCGGCGATGTCGGCCACTTCGACGCCGACGGCCTGCTCTACATCGACGGGCGCGACGACGACATGATCGTGTCGGGCGGCGAGAACGTCTTCCCGGCCGAGGTCGAGGATCTCCTGGCCGACCACCCCGCCGTCGCCGAGGCGGCCGTGACCGGGGTGCCCGACGAGCGCTTCGGCCAGCGCCTGAAGGCCGTCATCGTCTGCCTCCCGGGCGCATCGCTGACGGCCCAGGAGGTCAAGGACCACGTGCGCGACCATCTCGCCCGCCACAAGGTGCCCGGCACCGTCGAGTTCGTCGACGAGCTTCCGCGCACGACCACCGGCAAGCTGCGCCGCCGGGACCTCGCGTGACGGCCACGGCCCGGTCCCCGGCCAGTCGGCAGTGGCGGGAGCAGATCGACCCGCGATGGCGGATGGCGGCGGTCCTGTTGCGCTCGATGGAGAGTTCGGGTCTGGCCCGCAGCGGCATGCTGGCGACGGCCGTCGACGCCGGGATCCAGGTCGAGTCGGCCGTACGCGGCCTGGCCGGCCGGGCGGCGGGGCCGGCCGACAGTGACGTCGCGCGGCCGCACGTCCACGTCGACGGCGCCGGGCCGGCGATCGTGTTGCTCAACGGGTGGTCGGCGTCGGGGCTGGTGTGGCCTTCGGCGATGGTCGAGGCGCTGGCTGCGGACCACACCGTCCTCCGCATCGACAACCGGGGGACCGGGTGGAGCCACCGGATGCCTCGGCCGTTCACGATCCGCGATCTCGCCGATGACGTCGTGCGCATGCTCGACGACCGCGGGATCGGCCAGGCGACGGTCGTCGGCCTGTCGATGGGCGGGATGATCGGCCAGGAGCTGGCCCTGCGCCATCCCGATCGGGTCGGCCACCTCGTCGTGCTCGGCACCCGTCCGCCCAACCCCGCCTACGTTCCCCCGAGCGCCGACGTCACCGCTCGCCTGATGAGCCCGCCGCCGCCGGGTCAGGCGCTGCGCGAGTTCATGCTCGAGCGCTGGGCCGGCGTCACCGGCCCCGGCTTCGCCGCCGCCCATCCGGAGGCGATCTCTGAGATGGTCCGGGCGATCGTCACCCGCCCGACGGTGCGGGCCGTCGTGCTCGACCAGGCCCGGGCGATCGCCGCCTGGCACGGCGCCGCCCGGCTGCACCACCTCGACGTCCCGACGACGGTCGTGCACGGTGAGGCCGATCCCCTGCTCCCCGTGATCAACGCCATGCGTCTCATCCAGCTGATTCCCGGTGCCCGGTACCGGGAGCTGCCCCGGGTCGGCCATCTCGTGCCCTACGAGGCGCCGGCGGCGACGATCGAGGTCGTCAGGGCCGCCACCGGCGCTCGGGGCTAGCGTCGCGGCGTGACCGGCTCGCACTCGATGCAGGACAAGCTCGTCGACCTACGTCGGCGGCGCGAGCAGGCCTACCAGGCGGGTTCGCCGCGGGCGATCGAGCGCCAGCACGCCAAAGGCAAGATGCTGGCCCGCGAACGCATCGAGTATCTTCTCGACGACGGCTCGTTCAACGAGCTCGACCTGCTGGCCCGCCACCGGGCCCACGCGGCCGGCCTGGAGGAGCGGCCCTACACCGACGGTGTGATCACCGGCTGGGGCACCGTCGACGGGCGCAAGGTCTTCGTCTTCTCCCAAGACTTCACCGTGTTCGGCGGGGCGCTCGGTGAGGTCTTCGCCGAGAAGGTCCACAAGCTGATGGACCTGGCGCTGAAGGTCGGGGCACCGCTGGTCGGGCTCAACGACGGCGGTGGGGCGCGCATCCAGGAGGGCGTCGTCAGCCTGGCCAGCTTCGGCGGCATCTTCTACCGCAACGTGCTGTCGTCGGGCGTCGTCCCGCAGATCTCGGTGATCCTCGGGCCGTGCGCCGGCGGGGCCGTCTATAGCCCGGCGATGACCGACTTCATCTTCATGGTGCGCGAGTCGTCGCACATGTTCATCACCGGCCCCGACGTCGTCAAGACGGTGACCGGCGAGGACGTCACGCTCGAGGAGCTGGGTGGGGCAATGACCCACGCGTCGAAGTCGGGAGTCGCCACGTTCGTCGCCGACGACGAGAAGTCGTGCCTCGACGAGGTCCGCTTCCTGCTTTCGTTCCTGCCCCAGAACAACATGGAGGAGGCGCCGCTGGTCGAGGGCGAGGACGACCCCGAGCGCCTCTGCCCCGAGCTGAACGACTTGCTGCCGGCCAGCCCGAACCTCCCCTACGACATGCACACCGTGATCCAGGCCGTGCTCGACGACGGCGAGTTCATGGAGTACTTCCCGCACTGGGCCCGCTCGATCGTCTGCGGGTTCGGGCGGGTCGACGGCCGCACCGTGGGTGTGATCGGCAACCAGCCGATGATCCTGGCCGGCGTGCTCGACATCGAGTCGGCCGAGAAGGGCGCCCGCTTCGTACGGACGTGCGACGCCTTCAACATCCCGCTCGTCACGTTCGTCGACGTGCCCGGCTTCCTGCCCGGTGTCGACCAGGAGTACGGCGGGATCATCCGCCACGGGGCCAAGCTGCTGTACGCCTTCTGCGAGGCGACGGTGCCGCGCATCCAGGTGATCACCCGCAAGGCGTACGGCGGCGCCTACGTCGTGATGAACTCGAAATCGATCGGCGCCGACCTGGCGTTCGCCTGGCCGTCGGCCGAGCTGGCGGTGATGGGCCCGCAAGGCGCCGTCGAGATCGTCTACCGCCGCGAGCTGCAGCAGGCCGCCGACCCGGTGGCCCGCCGCGCCGAGCTCGTCGACGAGTACACCGAGAAGTACGCCAACCCGTACGCCGCCGCCGAACGGGGCTACATCGACGACGTCATCGAGCCGGCCGAGACCCGCCGCAAGGTCGTCGCCGGCCTGGCCATGCTCCGCAGCAAGCGCGAGGAGCTCCCCCGCCGCAAACACGGCAACATGCCTCTCTGACCCAGCGGCCGGGCGACTTGACCCGACACGTCATCGACGGGGCGCGGCCGGTCCGTCACGGTGGTCGTCATGAGCACCAGCCCGCTCGACGTGCACCACGACCTCGTGCGCTTCACCTGGGCCGTCGGGCCTGCTGACGGCGAGCCGATCCTCGCCGGTGTCGACATGGCCAAGTTCGACGCCGACGGCAAGCTCCACCGCATCGTCGGCTTCACGCCGGCCGACGCGCCGAGCGCGTGACGGCCGGTCTACGGTCCTCCCGTCATGTCGACGACAACATCGCACCGGCCGCACCCCCACGGGGTCGGGGCGATGTTGCGTGACTGGCGTGAGGACCGGCGCCGGAGCCAGCTCGACCTGTCCCTCGACGTCGGGGTCTCGACCCGTCACCTCAGCTACGTCGAGACCGGCAAGGCCAAGCCGTCGCCCGAGCTGGTGCTCGCCTTGGCCGAGCACCTCGACGTGCCGCTCCGGGAACGCAACGCCATGCTCCTGGCGGCCGGATACGCCCCCCAGTACCGGCACACGCCGCTCGACGATACGGCCATGGCCAGCGTGCACGCGGCGCTCGCCGGGCTGGTGCGGGCCCACGACCCGTACCCGGCCGTCGTCGTCGACCGCCGTTGGGACGTCGTCCTCGCCAACACCGGGGCGACGGCGATGCTCGACGGCGTCGCCGAGCACCTCCTCACCGACCTCAACTCGTACCGGGTGTCGCTGCACCCCGACGGCATGGCGCCGCGCATCGTCAACCTGTCCGAGTGGGCCCACCATCTGGTGGCGACGCTCGACCGCCAGTTGGCGCTGACCCGCGAGCTGGCCCTGCGTGATCTGATGGCCGAGATCGCCACCTATCCGGCCGTGCGCGACCTCGACGGCTCGTGGCGCACCCGCTCGGGACCACCGACCGTGATCGTGCCGTTGCGCCTGCGCGTCGGCGACGGCGCCGACGCCGTCGAGCTGTCGTGGTTCTCGACGAACACGTCGATCGGCACGCCGGCCGACATCACGCTCGACGAGTTGCACGTGGAGCTGTTCCACCCGGCCGACGAAGCGACGGCAGCGATGGTCGGCGGCCGCACGGCGCGCTGACGCGGGACGGTCCACCTAACCTGACCGGCGTGGAGCCGTCGATCACGCCCGCGCCGACCGACGAGGAGGCGGCCGCCATCACCGCCGCCATCGAGGTGCTGTGGCCGCGGGCCGAGGGTGGTGCGGTCGGCGGCGCCCGGCGCGGGTCGGTCTGGCGCTTCAGCGGCCGGTGGTGGAGCCAGCCGATCCCGCTGCGCCGCGCCCGCCCGTGGGTGTGACTGCACCGTCGGTGGACCGGGTCGAGCTGACGACCGTCGACGACGACGGCGCCGTCTTCCACGTCGCCGACGAGGCGGGCACCGTCACTCCCGACGAGCTGACCGCCCTCGTCCCGGACACCGCGTACGAACATCTCGGCGTCTCTTTTCGCACGTTGCCGCGCCCGTCCGGGCGCCTGCTCACCCGGTTCGGCACGGTCAACGACGTGCACTTCGGCGAGGTCGAGGCCGGCCGCGTCGACGATCATGCCGATGGTCCGATCCTGCGCGTCCCGCCGGGGGCGGACCCGTACCCGGAGGTGATGAACCGGGCCGCCGTCGCCGATCTCGGTGCCGCCGACCTCGACGCCGTGATCGTCAAGGGCGACCTGACGTCAACGGCGGCGCCGGAGGAGTTCGACGCCTTCGCCTCCACCTACGGCGGTGCCTTCGGCGATCACCTCCACGTCGTGCGCGGCAACCACGACGCCGTCGGCGGGCAGACGGCGTACGCCGGCGACCGGTTGATCGAGCTGCCCGGCGTCGCCATCGCGCTCATCGACACCGTGATCCCCAACGCCCCGTCGGGCACCTTGCTCCCCGAGCAGCTCGACTGGCTCGACGACGTCGCCGCCGCGTCCACCGACCCGGTCATCGTCATGGGCCATCACCAGCAATGGCTCACGGGCAAGCGGGAGCCCGGCTACTTCGGGCTCGACCCCGACGCCAGCGACGCCCTGGCGGGTGTCGCCGCCCGGCGACCGGCGATCGTCGCCTACACCGCCGGGCACACCCACCGCCACCGCGTGCGCGCGATGGCCAGCGGTGTCCCGTCGATCGAGGTCGGCTGCGTGAAGGACTTTCCTGGCACCTGGGCCGAGTACCGCGTGTACGAGGGCGGGATCCTCCAGGTCGTCCATCGCCTGTCGTCGCCGGAGGCCCTGGCCTGGAGCGAGGCCTGCCGGGTGCTCTACTCCGACTTCGGCGTCGACTACGTCACCTACGCGCTGGGCCGCCTCGACGAGCGCTGCTTCGTCGTCCCCCTGCGCTGACCCCGACAATGTGCAGACGGCGCGCCTATGGTCGACCCACGTGGGCGAGCACCAATGAGTGAGTTCGAGGCGGCTGAGCGGGCCGTCCAGGCGGCCCTCGATGCTGGCGCGACGTACGCCGACGCTCGGGTGATGCACCGCCGGCACGAGTCGATGACGGCGCGAAACGGCGATGTCGAACGGGTGCATCAGGAAGCGGACTCCGGCATCGGCGTGCGCGCCCTCGTCGGTTCGGGCTGGGGCTTCTTCGCCGCGCCGGGGCTGGACGACCGGGCCGCCCGTTCCGCCGGCACCCGGGCCGCCGAGATCGCCGCCGCCAGCGCGCTCGTGTCGCGTGGCGCGTCCGCGCTGATCCCGGCCGACCCGGCCAGCGGGTCGTGGGCCAGCGCGTGCACGCTCGACCCGTTCAGCGTCTCGCTGGCCGACAAGGGCGACCTGCTCGTGCGGGCCACGAACACCGTCCGCGAGCACGGCGCCGACCTCGCGACGGGGCAGTACCAGGCGTGGGAGACGCGCAAGTGGTTCGTGTCGAGCGAGGGCCACCGCATCGACCAGCACGTGCGGGAGGCGGGCGCCGGCATCGACGGCACGGCCATCGGCGACGGTGAGACTCAGATTCGCTCGTACCCGGCCGCCCGCGGCCAGTACGCCACCCGGGGCTGGGAGTTCGTCGACGAGCTCGATCTCGAGGCGCACGCCGCCCGGGTCGGTGCCGAGTGCCGCGAGCTGCTGTCGGCGCCCACCTGCCCGGCCGGCGAGACGACGCTCATCCTCGGCAGCGAGCAGCTCGCCCTGCAGATCCACGAATCGGTGGGCCACGCCATCGAGCTCGACCGCATTCTCGGCTGGGAGGCGGCCTACGCCGGCACGTCGTGGCTCGACCTGGACCAGCTCGGCTCGCTGAGGTACGGCTCCGAGCTGATGAACATCACCATCGACCCGACGATCCCCGGCGCGCTCGGTTCGTTCGGCTTCGACGACGAGGGCACCCCGGCGGCGCCCCGTGACGCCGTGCGCCAGGGCACCTGGGTCGGCGTGCTCGCCGGACGCGACTCGGCCGCCGTCGCCGGCCTCGACTACGGCGGCAGCGTGCGGGCCGACGGTTGGGCTCGCTTGCCGATGGTGCGGATGACGAACGTCGGGCTGGAGCCGGGGCCGCACACGTTCGACGAGATCGTGGCCGCCACCGACGACGGCATCTACATGGAGACGAACCGGTCGTGGTCGATCGACGACCGTCGCCTCAACTTCCAGTTCGGCACCGAGGTGGCCTACGAGGTCAAGCACGGCGAGCTGGGCCGGCTGTTCAAGAACCCGACCTACACCGGCATCGGTCCGCAGTTCTGGGGGTCGATGGACATGCTGTCCTCCGAGATCGTGGCCTGGGGCACGCCCAACTGCGGCAAGGGTCAGCCCGGTCAGGTCGGTCACACCGGTCACCCGGCGGCCCCGGCCCGCTTCCGCAACGTACGCGTCGGAGTCCGGGCGTGAGGCGGCCAGGAGCAACGCGATGACCGATCTCGAGGCGCTTGCCGGTCAAGCCGTCGACCTGGCCGGCACGGCCCTGGCCGGGGTGGAGGTGGCCGTTCAGGCCGACCGCCATCGGGTCGGGCTGACCCGCTTCGCCAACTCGGTGATCCACCAGAACGTCGCCGAGGACGTCACGACGGTGCACGTACAGCTGCACCACGACGGTCGCACGGCGGCCGGCTCGGCAACCGTGCTCGATGACGACGGCCTGCGCGCGCTGGTGGACCGGATCGTCGACGCCGTGCGGATCGCGCCGCCTGACGTCGGGTGGCCCGGCCTCGCTCCGCCGGCCGGGATGCCGGAGGTCGACGCGCCGGACCCGGCAACGGCCGACGCCGCACCGCAGGCGCGGGCCGAGATCGTCCGCAGCTTCGTCGACGGTGCCGGGGGGCTGGAGGCGGCCGGCTTCTGCCGCACCAGTCACTGGGAGGGGGCCTTCGCCAACTCGGCCGGCCACGCGGCGACGGTGGACGGGGGGGAGTGCGGGCTGTCGGGCATCGCCCGCATCGACGGCGCCGACGGGGTCGCCCGCCACGCGCCACTGCGACTGGCCGAGCTCGACGGCGCCGCGCTCGGCGCCCGCGCCGCGGCGAAGGCCCGCGCCTGGGCCGACCCCATCGAGTTGCCACCCGACCGCTACGAGGTCGTGCTCGAGCCCACCGCCGTCGCCGATCTCGTCGAGGCGCTCGCCGGGGTCGGTTTCAACGGCAAGTTCGTCAACGAGGGACGGTCGTTCGCCCGCCCCGGCGAGGACCAGCTCGACCCGTCGATCACGATGGTCGACGACCCGCTGGCGCTCGGCCATCGCTACGACGCCGATGGCACGCCGCGACGTCGCCTCACGCTGGTCGACCGGGGGACGACGGCGGCGCTCACCTACGACCGGCGGGCCGCGGCCGAGGCCGGCGTCGAGGCGACCGGGCACGCCGCGATGGGACGGTTCGCGTGGGGGCCGACGGCGCGGCACCTCGGGATCGAGGCGACCGACGCGGCGGTGAGCCCAGATGAGGTCGACGGTCCGATCGCCGACTCGTCCGTCGCCGCCATCGTCGCCGACGTCGAGCGGGGCGTGCTCGTGTCGGACCTCTGGTACACCCGTCTGCTCGATCCGCGCACGCTGGTATTGACCGGACTGACCCGCAACGGTGTCTGGCTGATCGAGGACGGTGCCGTGACGTCGCCACTGCGCAATTTTCGCTTCACCCAGTCCTACGTGCAGGCCCTGATGCCCGGCAGCGTGCTCGCCGTCGGCGGCGCCGCCACCCCGCTCCCCGGCGACACCTACACCGCGACGTCACCGCGCTGGTCCTGCCCGGCGCTGCGCCTGGCCAGTTGGAACTTCACCGGCGGTGCCTCCGGCTGACCGCGCGAGTGGCGACTCGACGGCGACCTCAGGCGGTCGTGTCGTCGAGGTGTTGGAGCAGCTCGTGGGCGGCGAGCTCGACGGCCTTGTGGCGCCACTCACTGGCCCGATACACACAGGCGATCAGCCCGCTGCGATGGACCCGCCGGAGGTCGCCGTACACGAACGCGTAGCGCGCCTTCGTCTCATCGGCGGCGCCCTCGGTCAGCCCGAGGTGCCAGTCGGCGTAGTCGTCCCACGAGTGCCGTTCGAGGTAGGCGTTCTCAGCGTCGGCCCTCGGTTGCGAGTCGCCCCAGTCGCTGTCGAGGACGTACTGGCGAGCGTCGATCATCGCCCGGCAGCGGGTGACGGCCGATTCGTTCAACGTGTAGCGAGCCATGCGCCGAGCGTGCCCCGGCCGGCGCCGGCGATCACCGATCGGCCACCCGAGTACGGAAGTCTGGACAGTCGCGCCGTCGATATTCGGGTGGCGTTCGGTACTCGGGTGGGGCCGGGCTCAGCCGGCCCAGGTGCGCAGGCGGGCGGTCCACCGAGTGTCGTCGGGCAGCGGGCGGCCGTCGAGGGTGTGGATCGGGGCGACACCGCGGCCGGCTGAGACGAGCCACGCGCCATCGACGGCGTACAGGTCAGACACCGCGATCAGGTCGTCGGCCACGTCGACGCCGTCGGCAGCGCCGCGCTCGAAGGCGGCGGCTTGTGTCACCGACGCCAGGATCCCCGTGCCCTCGCGGCGCGTCGTGCGCAGCGCCTCGCCGCGTCGCCACACGAGAGCCGAGCGGGGCGCCTCCAGGGCGCAGCCGTCGCTCGACACGAACAGGGCGTCGTCGGCGCCCCGACGCGCCGCTTCGCGACCGGCGGCGACGTTGACGGCGTACGACAGCGTCTTGACACCACCGAGCAGCCAGGCGACGTCGTTGAAGGCGTCGGCGGCGTGGCCGCGATCAAGCGTGACGACGGTGATGCCGTTCCGTGCCGCGATCGCCGCCGGATCGAGGGGCGCGATCGTGAGCACGCCGGTGACGGGTCCGTTCGGCGTCGCCTCGCGACCACGGGTCAAGATCACTCGGAGGACGGCCTCGCCAGACGTCGCCCACGCCGTCACGGCCTCGTCGATCAGCGCTCGCCATACCCGTTCGTCGACCGCGGGCAGGTCGAGCGCGGCCGCCGACCGGGCGAAGCGGGCGAGATGGGCGTCGAGGTGATCGATGCGGGCCGACCCATCGGGGGCGACGACGAGACGGGTCGCGTCGAAGCAGCCGTCGCCGCGGGTCAGCCCGAGGTCGTCACCCGCGACCACCGCCGCACCGGCCGGGACGACGCCACGGCCGAGCACGGCGACGAGTCGAGGGGCATCCGGGTCGATCACGGCCGAGAGGGTAAGGGGCGCCGCGGCGTTCGTGACGCCGTGCGCCGCCCGTTCCGGGGCGATCCCGTCCCGGAAACCGGGACCAGATGCGCCCAGATCGGACGCGGGACGGAGGTTCCCCAGATCGCGGGCGGACGGGGAAGGTCGGCGAGCGTCGGAGCGGAGCGGAGACGGCGAGCTCGGCAGGCGTCGCCGAGATCCAGCTTGGCTGGTCGGCGCACCCGAGAAACTAGTCCCCGGTCTGTCCGTCGATCGCCTCGCGCAACAGGTCGGCGTGACCGCAGTGACGGGCGTATTCCTCGATCATGTGGACGACCGTCCGCCGCAACGAGTGCCCGGGCTGGGGCTCGCCGCGCGTCGGGTCGTCCACCGACGCCTCGGCCAGGATGGCGTTGGCGGTGGCGATCTCGTCCCAGTACTGCACCAGGGCGTCGGCGATCGTGGCGTCCGCCGGCGGGAAGAGGTCGCTCTCGTCCTCGTCGGAAACCGTGTAGCGGTAGCCGACGCCCTCGTCGCGCAGGGAGTTGCGGAACCACATCCGCTCGACATCGGTCATGTGGCGGATCAAGCCGAGCAGCGTGAGGGCGCTCGGCGGGCAGGCGGCGCGGCGCGCCTGCTCGTCAGTGAGCCCCTCGGCTTTGCGGGCGAGGACGGCGCGGTGGTAATCGAGGTAGCCGAGCAGCACCGAGCGCTCGTCGTTGCTGTCGTCCGCCGCCTTCGTCGCCGGCAGGGGGGTGGTAGGCGTGGCCGTCACCGGGACGGTCGGGTCCGGTTGACTACCGGCGCCGGGGAGGCGGCCGGCGAGCAGCGGGGTCGAGTGACGACGCCAGATGCGCCACCGTCCGTCCCGCTGTCGCCACGTGTCGCTGATGATGAACCGCCCGCTGCGGTCCTCGCCCAACACGGTCGCGTCCATCGCCACCCGCTGGAGGACGGAGGCAACGTCACCGTCGACTTCGATCACCTGGTCCTCCACTTCGTAGCGATGCACGAGGTACTCAGGCAGGACGGCCAGCCAGCGGGCCCGCTCCATCTTCGCCGGCGCCGGATGGACGAGCACCAGCGCGTAGTCATCGTCGAGGACGGCGTCGGCGCCGGCGGCATCGCGCTCGACGACACAGCGATCGAAGATGGTCATCGCGGCGCGCAGTTCGTCGTCCATGGCAACAGCATGCATCAGCCGCCGGCAGCGCTCGGGTGGAGCTCGGGAACGAAGCCGTTGCGGAGCGCGAGCACCGAGGTCGGCGGCGTCAGGACGGTCAAGTCGCCGGTAGGAGCGGGGACGGCCAGGCCCCAGCCATCGAACGAGAACGGTCGCATCGTGCCGGCGCGCAGGAGGTGGGCCGCGCCGTCGACGACGACGATGGCGCCGTCGGGTACGTCGGCGGCCGGCGCCGACCAGGTCGGGCGGGCGGCGCCGCGGTCGAGCCCCCGGCCGGCGCCGAGACGTTCGCCGTGCAACCGCGCGTTCATCTCCCGCGGCGTCACCCGACGGGTCAGGCCGAGCGCCCTGGACACGGCGGCCTGGTAGCCGACGTAGGCGTCGCGCCGGCACTCGCCGCACGGGCGATGGCCGGCGGCGAGGGCGACGGCGTCGTCGAGGAAGAACACCGGCGTCCATCGGTTCGGGCGGGCGAGGCCCACCCGTCGTCCCTTGAACTCGGTGCGGCAGATGATCCACAGGTCGCCCCGGTGGTGGCGCACGACGCGGCCCGCGGAGTCGACGAGGCAGCCTCGATTGCCGGTGAACAGGCCCCGGGCGGCGACGGCGTGCAGGTCACCCCACGGGTCGACCCGGTTGCGCCGCGCCATCGCGCCATTCTGCATTGAGCAAACGACGGGATCCTGACGTTTGCTCAGTGCAGAACGGGATTGGCGGCGGGGTCCGCGGTCGTTGTGGCACCCCCGGCGCATGATGGTGAGCATGACTGCTGTCCTGGTGCTCCTCGCCGTGGCCGTCGCCGCCCTCGCCGCGGCCATGGCCTGGGAGGTGGCGCGCCGCCGCTTCCAGGCGGCGGGCGTGGCGGCCGACCCGTACCTGGTGGACGACGCCGTGCAGTCGGCGTTGGCCGAGCTGAACGGGCGCGCCCAGCTCGACCGCGACGCCGCCGTGCGGGCCGCGCTGGAACAGGTAGCCGTGCTCAACCGGGAGCAGTTGGGTTCGACCGCCGGCCAGGTCTCGGCCGACCTGGCGGCCAAGAAGGACGTCATCGACACCCGCCTCGACGAGGTGCGCACCGAGGTGCGCGGTGAGCTCCACCGCGTGGCCGAGATGGTCGCCGAGCTCGGCCGTTCCAGCTCCCAGCGCTTCGGCGAGGTCGACCGGTCGCTGCGCACGCACGGGGAGATCGCCACCCACCTCGCCGAGTCGACGCGCACGCTCCGCGAGGCGCTGACGAACCCGCAGGTCCGCGGCCAGTGGGGCGAGCGGATGGCCGAGGACGTGCTGCGGTTGGCCGGCTTCATCGAGCACGTCAACTACCGCAAGCAGACGCAGCTGCAAGGCGGCACTGGCCGGCCCGACTACACGTTCGACATGCCCAAGGGCCACGTCCTGTACATGGACGTCAAGTTCCCGATGGCCGCCTACCTGCGCTACCTCGAGGTCGGCACCGAGGCCGAGCGTCAGGCCCACCTCAAGGCGTTCCTGCGCGATGTGCGGTCGCGCGTCCGGGAGCTGGCCAAGCGCGAGTACGCCCAGGAGGGCACCCGCCCGACCGTCGACTATGTGCTGCTGTTCCTCCCCAACGAGCAGCTGACCGGCTTCATCCACGAGCACGACCCGGGCTTGTTGGACGAGGCGATGGGCCAGCGCGTCGTCATGTGCTCGCCGCTGACGCTGTTCGCCTTCCTCGGCGTGATCCGCCAGGCCTTCGACAACTTCGTGATCGAACAGACGAGCGACGAGATCCTCCAGCTGATCGGCAAGTTCGGCCAGCAGTGGCAGAAGTACACCGAGTCGGCGGAGAAGGTGAAGAAGCGCCTGGAGGGCGTGCAGAACGAGTTCGACCAGCTCGTCGGCGTGCGCCGGCGGGCGCTGGAACGGCCATTGGCCCAGTTGGAGGATCTGCGGGTGCGGCGGGGACTCCCCGTCGAGGGCGAGCTGTTCGCCGACCCGCTCGAGAACGTCCGCGAACTCGGCGCCTGACGCGGGCGGCCGCGACGTCCGGTCAGCGGGCAGACTCCCTGCGATGAGCCAGTCGTCGTTCGACCTCGACTTCGGAGACGAGCCCGTCGACGACGCCGCCAATCCGACGTTCACCGTCGGCGAGCTGGCCGACGAGGTCAACCGGGCGCTGCGCCGATCGTTCCACGACGGCGTGTGGGTGCGCGGGGAGATCCACGACCTCAACGAGCGCAATGGGCACCTCTACCTCACGCTGGCCGACGACTCGCCGGGTCGGCGGGCCGTCCTGCGGGTGCAGTTCTTCTCCAACGCCCGGGCGCGGCTGCGGCCCCTCCTGACCCAGCACCGCCTCCGGCTGGCCGTCGGGATGAAGGTGCGGGTGTACGGCCACCTCGACTTCTACGGCCCCGGTGGCTCGCTCGGGCTGAAGATGACCGACCTCGACCCCCGCTTCACGCTGGGCGACCTGGCCCAGCAGCGCGACCAGGTGCTGCGCCGCCTCGTCGCCGACGGCGCGCTGGACGCCAACCGGCGCCGTGGGCTCAGCCCGGTGCCATTGCGCGTCGGCGTCGTCTCCAGTGCCGGCACGGCGGCGTGGCACGACTTCCACGACGAGTTGGTGCGCAGCGGGCTGGGCTTCCAGGTGGTGCTCGCCGCCACCGCCGTGCAGGGGCCGACGGCGGCCCGCCAGGTCACCCGGGCGATCGTCGCGTTGTCCCATCACGCGACGACGCGGGGGCTCGACGCCATCGTCGTCATCCGGGGTGGCGGCGCTCGCAACGAGCTGGCCGTCTTCGACACCGAGTCGATCGCCCGGGCCATCGCCGCCGCGCCGGTGCCCGTGCTCACCGGTCTCGGCCACGAGGTCGACCGCAGCGTCGCCGACGACTGCGCCCACACGTCCTACAAAACGCCGACGGCGTGCGCCGTTGCCCTCGTCCAGGCCGTGTCGAGCTACCTCACGACGGCCGAGCAGTGCTTCGCCACGATCACCCAGGTTGCCGACCGGGGTCTCATCGCCGCCGCCGGGCAGGTGTCCGGCTCGGCCCGACGCATCGGCGCCCGCACTCACGCCGCGGTCGAGCGGGCCGACGAGCGGCTGTCCGTGCGCGTCGAGCGGCTCGGTGCCCGCACCGGCGCCGTACTCGACGACGCTGAACGCCGGCTGACCCTGTTCGGGCAACGCTTGGCCGGCCGCGTTCCTGGACACCTCGCCGGCGAAGAGCGGCGCGTCGCCGCCCTCGAGTCGCGGGTGCGCGTCCTCGACCCGGCCCACCTGCTGGCCCGCGGCTGGAGCATCACCCGACGCGCCGACGGCACCGTCGTACGGGCGCCCGGCGACGTCGCCGGCGGCGACATCCTGTCGACCCAGCTCTCCGGGGGGTCCGTCACCAGCCGCGTCGAGCCCGATCGGAGCCCGCCACCATGACCACCGAGTCCACCCCGACCCCGACCTACGCCATCGCCCTCGACGAGCTCGACCAGATCCTGCGCGAGCTGGAAGGCAGCGACGTCGACGTCGATCGGCTCGCCGAGCGCGTCGCCCGCGCCAGCGAGCTGATCGCGGTCTGTCGCGACCGCATCGCCACCGCCCGCCTGCGCATCGACGAAGTCATCGCCGGTCTCGACGGCGAGGCCCCGCCCACCGACGAGTAGCGATGGGCGGCGCCGTCAGACCAGCGCTAGAGCGTCGGCGACGACGCGTCCGGCGTAGATGACGGTGCGGTCGGCGAGGCGGTCCATCACGGCGGCGGTGACCGTCTCGCCGGCGATGAGGTTGACGTGGCCGGGGTCGCCGACGCCCAGGCCGGGTCGATCGGTCGTTGCCGTCAGCCGTGGCCGATCGTGATCCATGATGCTGGCGCCGCCGGCGGTGGCGATGGCGACGCAGTGCTCGATCAGCTCGTCGGCCCGGAACCCGTGGGCGAAGGTGAGCTGCCAGGTCCGGTCGAGCAGGTCGCCGTTGCCGTACGGCGTCCAGTAGTCGCGCTGCCCGTCCTCGCCCAGCCCGACGCGCACGCCGGCGGCCGCGAGCTGAGTCAGCGGCAAGTTCTGTCCAGCCCCGGGCGCCACCGTGGCCGTGGCGATGTCGGCATCGGCGAACGCTTCGACGAGCCGGTTCGTCTGAGCCTCCGACGTGCGCCACAGCCCGTAGCCGTGGGAGATCAGCACGTTGCCCTGCATGCCGAGCGCCCGCGTCCGTTCGACGATCAGGTCGGCGCTGAACGCCCCGAGCTCGCCTGGCTCGTGGAGATGGATGTCGATCGGCTTCTGGTAGCGCTCGGCCAAGGAGAACACGACGTCGAGGTGGCGCACCGGGTCGCGGTCGAGCGCGCACGGGTCGATGCCACCGACGACGTCGACGCCGGCCCGCAGAGCATCCTCGAGCACGTCGATCGAGCCGTCCTCCCGCAGCAGCCCGGCCTGAGGGAAGGCGATGACCTGCACCTCGGCGCGCTGCTGGTGGGCCTCGCGGGCGGCGAAAACCGCCTCCAACCGTTCCAGCCGGCAGTCGGCGTCGACCTGGGCGAACGTGCGCACGAGCGTCGTGCCGTGGGCGATCATCGTGGCCAACGTCGACGTCGTGCGCTCGACGATCGTGGCCTCGGCGTGGCGCCAGTTGCGCCGGTCGTTGAGCATCATCGCCCAGACGCCGGGTGCTCCCGTGTGGGGCCGGAACGGCAACCCGAGGCGGGTCGAATCAACGTGGACGTGGACGTCGGCAAACGTCGGCAGCAACAGGCGGCCGCGTCCGTCGACAACGTCCTGGGAGTCGGCGGCGGCGGCGATCGGACGAGGGGCTTCGACGGCGACAATCCGACCGTCCTCGATGCGCACGTCGGCCGACTCGCCGCCCCACGGCCGGCAGTCACGGATCAGCACGCCGGCGATGGTACGACGACTCCGTTACCGACACGGATGCGGGCTCCGGTGAGCCTCGGCAGGCCCCGGGTAGCGTCGGGCGCCGTGACCGTCGCTGCGCCGCCGAGCCTGACGGCCATCGCCACCCGCACCGACGCCCGCCTCGACGAGGTGCTCGACGCCGAACGGACCCGTTGGGTCGCCGTAGCGGCCGAGCTGGGCGGGCCGATCGACGAGATCCGGCGCATGGTGCACTCGGGCGGCAAGCGTCTGCGGCCGGCGTTCTGCGCCTGGGGGTTCATTGGCGCGGGCGGAGCCGAGGACGACCAGCGGGTCGTCGATGCCGGCGCGGCCATCGAGTTGATGCACGCGTTCGCGCTGTTCCACGACGACGTGATGGACGACTCCAACAGCCGGCGGGGGGCGCCGACGACGCACGCCGTGTACCGGGTGACGCACCGCGAACAGGGTTGGGCGGGGGAGTCTCGGCGGTTCGGCGAGGGCGTCGCCATCCTCGTCGGCGACCTTGCGTTCGTACTCTCCGACCAGTTGCTGGCCGGTGCGCCCGCCGCGGTGTGGGAGCTGTGGAACGACCTGCGTCTCGAACTCAACGCCGGCCAGCTGCTCGACATCATCGGCTCGGTGCAGCGCGAACGCCGGCTCGCGGCGACCGAGCGCATCGCCCGGTACAAGAGCGGCAAGTACACGATCGAGCGTCCGCTGCACCTTGGCGCCGTCCTCGCCGCGCCGGACCGGCGGGCCGAGTTGCTGCCGGCCCTCAGCGCCTACGGCTTGCCGCTCGGTGACGCCTTCCAGATGCGCGACGACGTCATCGGCGCGTTCGGGGATACGGCCGTCACCGGCAAGCCGGTTGGCGACGACCTGCGCGAGGGCAAGCCGACACCCCTTCTCGCCCGGGCCGTCGCCCGAGCGACGCCGGCGCAGTGGGCCGTGCTCGATCTCGTCGGTCGGCCCGACCTCACCGATCACCAGATCGCCGCCGTCCAGCAGACGATCATCGAGACCGGCGCGCTGGCCGAGCTCGAGACGCGGATCGGGGTGCTCGCGGAGGAGGCCGTGGCGGCCCTCGACCGCATCGACCTCGTCGCGCCGGCCCGCGACGAGCTGACCGCCCTCGCCGACTACGTCGTCGCCCGGGCGACCTGATCGTGGTGGCCCGCCGCTCGTACAGTGGGCTCGTGGGCCTGGACCGGCTGCGGTGGACGGCGGCCGCGGCCATCGTCACGGCGGTCCTCGTCGCCGCCTGTGCGGATGAGGAGACCCCGGCCGGGCCGACGCTGCCCCCGATCGCCACGACGACGACGCTGCCGCCGCCGACGACGGCCAACGTCATGGACCAAGACCGCTTCTACGTCATCCGGCAGGGCGACATCCTGTCCCGCATCGCCCAGCGCTACCAGGTCTCGCAGGACGACCTGATGGCCAAGAACGGCATCACCGACCCCGACGCCATCTCCGTCGGCCAGGTCCTGGAGCTGCCCGACGGCGCCGTGCTGCCGGTCGACTCGACGCCGCCCTGACCCCATGGCTCGCCGCCGTGATGCCCGCTCCGTAGGCTGCCGGGCATGAGTTTCTGGCCGACCGCCGACCACTGGAGCGTCAAGATCCCCCTCGAGTCGCCGCACCTTCGGGTGCCGCAACTCGCCGCCACCGGAGTTGTCGTCCTCGCCGACGCCCCGTTCGAGGTCCCGGCCGAACACTACGAGGCCCTCGAGTACATGGACTGGAAAAGCGGCGGCGATACGAACTTCGCCCCCATCGCCTCGGCCGACGGCGAGCTCGACTGCCGTGGCTTCTGGGACAAGGGCAAGACCGACAAGGACGCGTTGTGGACCTCCAACGCCGACCTCGTGCCGGGGGTCCGCGAGTACGTCGACGGCGTCCGCGCCAACTTCGGCCGGGTTCGCATCATCAAGCTGGAGCCGCAGACGCGCGCGGAGGCGATCCGCTCGATCCACCGTGACGACAACAACCGCTTCAACCCCGACGACGAGGGCTGGGTGGTGCGGTCCTGGGTCGAGCTGACCGACAACCCCGACAGCTACATGCTGCTGATGGACAATGGTCCCGACGGCCTGCCCGACCCGGCGTCCGAGATCCGCGTGCCGTTGCACCGTGGCGCCCGTTTCCTCGTCGACACGCAGCGGCTGTGGCACGTCGTCGTGCACAACGGCGACGCCCCTCGCTACGCCCTGATCACCAGCTTCGAGTCCGGCCCGATCCTCGAACAGTGGGTCGACGCCAACGCCCCCGTGACCGTCTGATCCCGTACTGCCGCCCTTGCGCCCTCACTTGGCGCGGTGGCGTTCGGTGAGGTCGGCGACGTCGGCCATGATCTTGGCCAGCTGGTAGTCCTTGGGCGTGTAGACGGCGGCCACACCGAGGTCACGGAGCCGGTCCTGGTCGTCGTCGGGGATGATCCCGCCGACGATCACCGGGGTGTCGATGCCGAGCTCGGTGAGCTCCTGCAGCAGTCCGGGGACGAGTTCGAGATGCGACCCGGACAGGATCGACAGGCCAATCACGTCAGGGTCCTCGTCGCGCGCTGACGCCGCGATCTGTTCGGTCGTCAGGCGGATGCCGGCGTACACGACCTCCATGCCGGCGTCGCGAGCCGCGACGGCGATCTGCTCGGCGCCGTTCGAGTGTCCGTCGAGGCCGGGCTTGGCGACGAGGAACTTGGGCGGGCCACCAGCCATCGTGCGCACCCGTTCGGCCACTGCAGCCAGGCCGCCGGTGGTACCGCCGGTGGCACCGATGCCGGTCGGCGCGCGGTACTCCCCGAACACCTCGCGCATGACCGCGCCCCACTCGCCGGTCGTGCCACCGGCCCGGGCCAACGCGATCGACGCCGGCATCACGTTCTCGTCGGAGGCGGAGACGCGAGCCAGCTCTTCCAGTGCGGCGTCAACGGCCGCCTGGTCTCGGGTGGCCCGCCACTCGACCACGTCGGCGATCACCTCGGCCTCGACCGCCGGGTCGACCTTGAGGATCCCGCCCTCGCCGCCGAGCGGCGACGGTTCACTCTCGGTGAACCGGTTGACGCCGACGACGATCTGCTCGCCGGACTCGATGCGCCGCGTGCGGGCAGCCATCGAACCGACCAGCCGGGCCTTCAGCGTGTCGACGGCCTCGAAGGCGCCGCCGAGGGCGAGCACGTCGTCGAGCTCGGACTGGGCGGCGTCGATCAGCTCGGCGGTGCGGGCCTCGACGACGTGGGACCCGTCGAACAGGTCGCCGTACTCCAGGAGGTCGCTCTCGAAGGCCAGCACCTGCTGCATGCGCAGCGACCACTGCTGGTCCCACGGATGGGGCAGGCCGAGCGCCTCGTTCCACGCCGGGAGCTGGATCGAACGGGCCCGAGCGTTCTTCGACAGCGTGACGGCCAGCATTTCCAACACGATGCGTTGGACGTTGTTCTCCGGCTGGGCCTCGGTGAGCCCGAGGCTGTTGACCTGCACGCCGTAGCGGAAGCGCCGCGCCTTGGCGTCCTCGACGCCGTAGCGCTCGAGGCCGACGCGGTCCCACAGCTCGACGAACGCCCGCAGCTTGCAGATCTCCTCGACGAAGCGGATCCCGGCGTTGACGAAGAACGAGATCGAGCCGAACACCTGGGTGAAGCGCTCGGCCGGCACCTGGCCCGAGTCGCGCACGGCGTCGAGCACGCCGATCGCCGTCGCCAGCGCGTAGGCCAGCTCCTGCACCGGCGTGGCCCCCGCTTCCTGCAGGTGGTACGAGCAGACGTTGATCGGGTTCCACGCCGGCGCCTGCTCCGAGCACCACGCCACCATGTCGACGATCAGCCGCCGCGACGGCTCGGGCGGGAAGATGTAGGTCCCCCGGGAGAGGTACTCCTTGACGATGTCGTTCTGGGTCGTCCCCCGCAGCGCCGCCGGTGGCGTGCCCTGCTCGCCGGCGTTGGCGACGTACAGCGCCAGCAGCCAGGCGGCGGTGGCGTTGATCGTCATTGACGTGTTCATCTCGGCCGGCGGGATGCCATCGAGCAGCGTGCGCATGTGCCCGAGATGGACGACGGGGACGCCGACCTTGCCGACCTCGCCCCGAGCCATCGGCGAGTCGGGGTCGTAGCCGGTCTGGGTCGGCAGGTCGAAAGCGACCGACAGCCCGGTCTGGCCCTTGGCCAGGTTCGTGCGGTAGAGGCGGTTGGAGGCGGCGGCGGTGGAGTGACCCGAGTAGGTCCGCATCATCCAGGGGCGGTCGCGCTCGGTCATGGCGACAGTCTCCCGCCCGGGCGGTCCTGGCCGCCATTCCCGTGCTGCCTGACGGCGTCGGCGAGCCGGGCGAGGTACTCGTCGCGCGGGATCTCGACGGCGCCGAGCGAGGCCAGGTGTGGGGTCAGCCACTGCACGTCGAGGAGTTCACCATCGGTGGCGCGCAGCCATTCGACTAGGGCGACGAGGGCGACCTTCGACGCGTCGGTGGCGCGGTGGAACATCGACTCACCGGCGAAGAAACCGTGGATGCGCACGCCGTACAACCCGCCGGCGAGGTCACCGGCGCCGTCGTAGCACTCGATCGAGTGGGCCCAGCCGAGCTCGTAGAGCCGGGTGTAGGCGCGCACGAACGACGGGGTGATCCACCCCGCCGGCCGCCGCCGGTCGGCGCAGCCCAGCATCACGTCCTCGAATGCCGTGTCGCGGCGAACGACGAAGCGCCGGGCGCTGCGCCGCAGCGACCTGGAGACGTGCAGGCCGTCGAGGGGGATGATGGCCCGCGGATCGGGGGAGAACCAGGCGATCCGTCGCCGCCCGTCGGGCATCGGAAAGAGCCCGGCCTGGTAGGCCGCCAGCAAGTTGCCAGCCGCCAACGGGTCATGGTCGCCAGGCACGCCGCCAGTCTCGTTCCGTCAGTACTGGTAGAAGCCCTGCTTGGTCTTGCGGCCCAATTGGCCGGCGGCGACCATCCGCCGCAGCGTCGGCACGGCAGCGTAGTTGGGGTCGCGGAACTCGGCGTACAGCGCGTCGAGGATGGCCAGCGAAGTGTCGAGCCCGACGAGATCGAGCAAGGCGAACGGGCCCATCGGGAAGTTGCAGCCGCCCTGCATCGCCGTGTCGATGTCCTCTTTCGACGCCGTGCCCTGCTCCAGCATGCGCACGGCGTTGTTGAGGTACGGGAACAGCAGCGCGTTGACGACGAACCCGGCGCGGTCGACGACCTCGACGGCGTCCTTGCCGCAGCTCACGGCGAAGGCCATCGCCTGTTTGACCGTGTCGTCGCTGGCGGTGATCGGACGGACGACCTCGACGAGCTTCATCAGCGGCGCCGGGTTGAAGAAGTGGATGCCGACGACGCGGTCGGGCCGCTGGGTCGCCATCGCCAGCTCGACGACCGGCAACGTCGAGGTGTTGGAGGCGAGGATGCCGTCGGGTTTGACGATCTGCTCCAGCTCCTCGAACAGCAGCCGCTTCACCGGCAGGTCCTCGACGACGCTCTCGATCACGAGGTCGCAGTCGGTGAGTCGGCCGAGGTGGTCGGTGGCGGAGATGCGGCCCAGCACGGCGTCGCGTTCGGCCGCCTCGAGTTTGCCTTTGTCGACCTGGCGGTCAAGGTTCTTGGCGACCCCGGCGAGGACGACGTCGGCGCCGGCGCGGGTGCGCGACCGCACGACGACGTCGAAGCCCGCTCGGGCGGCGACCTCGGCCAAGCCCGACCCCATGATCCCGGAGCCGACGATGCCAACGGTGTGGATGTCACCCATGGCCGACGAGTGTAGTTACCGAGCGGTAACAATGGCACATCGAGTCCGCCGGCGGGCCGTCAGAGCTTGGCCCGCTGGCGCTCCATCTCCGCCCGGTACTCCCCCGCGAGCGACGTCTTGGCCGCCTCGCTCAACACCTTGCCGGCCAACTGGAAGACCTCTTGCTCCTCTTCGTCGAGGTGGTGATGGACCTTGTGGCGCAGCTCCTTGGCCGTGACGAGCCACTGCGACGCGGCAAGGTCGTAGTCGTCGAGCCGCTTCAGCAACTCGTCGATCTCGTGATGCTCGGATACCGAGTGGCGGGACTTCTCCTGGGTCAGGTCGTCCTGCATCAGCGGGACATAGAAGTTGCGCTCCTCGGCGATGGCGTGCGCCTCGAGCTCGGTCTGCACACGGTCGAACAGATCCTTGCGTTCGTCGCTGGCGCCGGTCGTCGCGCAGAGCTGGTCGGTCAGTGCGCGCTGGATCTCGTGATCGGCGCGCAGCGCCTCGAAGATGGTCGGCATCACCGGCATCCTGCCCCATCCGGCCCGGACGCCTACCATGCCGCCCCGATGACCGGAACGATTGCGCTCCTCGGCGGTGGCCCGTTCAGCGCCAACGACGAGCTCGACCGACGGCTCCTCGCCGAGGCCGGCGCCGAGCGGGTGGTCGTGCTGCCCACGGCCGACGCCTTCGAGGAGCCGGCGGCGCTGGTGGCTCAGGCGATGACGTGGGCCGAACGACTCGGCGTCGAGGTCGAGGCCGTGATGGTGTTGCAACGCCAGGACGCCGACGATGAGGGTGCCGCCGACGTGGTGCGGGCGGCTCGAGCGGTGTACCTCGTCGGCGACTCGTCGCAGCACCTGCGCAGCGCGCTCAAGGGGACGGCCGTGTTCGCCGCCCTCGGTGACGTCCTCGCCGCCGGCGGCCTCGTCGCCGCCGTTGGCCCGAGCGCCAGCGCGCTGTGCGACCCGATGCTCGACCAGCGCGGCGGCGCGTTCACGCTCGGGCTCGGCCTGGTCGCCGGCATCGCCGTCGTGCCCGCCGCCGACGACGAGAGCGAGGAGCGACGCCAGCGGACGCGCGCGCTGGCGACGACGCCCGTCGTCGAGCTGCCGATCGGCTCCGCCATCGTCGGGCGGGCCGACGAGTGGGAACTGGTCGGCGAACCCGTGGTGCACGGCGACTTGCCGTTCGTCTCGTTCCCCTGACGGTGAGTATCCGACACTCACCGTGCGGCGTTAGCCCTGGGTGATCGTGATGGCGTCGACGGTGACGGTCTCGGACGGTGTCTGACCGTCGTCGCTCACCGTGGCGATCATCTCCTGGATGATCTCCAGTCCGCTGGTGACCTGGCCGAACGGCACGTACGTGCCCTGCACGTCGAGGTTGGCGGCGTTCGGGCCGGCGGTGACGAACCACTGGGCGCCGGCCGAGTTGGGCGCCTGGGTGCGGGCCATCACCAGCTGGCCCTCGGTGTACGCGAAGCCGGAGCCCTCGTCGGGGATCGAGTAGCCGGGATCGGACGAGTTGTCCTGGCCGCCGCCCTGGACGATGTCGATCGACGGGTCGGCGCGGAACAGCAGCGTGTCGTCGTAGAAGCCGTAACGAGCCAGCGTCACGAAGTTGTTCACCGTGCCCGGCTGCTGGGCCGCGTCCAAGTCGACGACGATGTCGCCCGCGCTGGTCGCGATCGTCGCCGTGTAGGCGGCGGCCGGATCGATGCACAGCTGCGGCGCGTCGTCGAACGTGCGCACCGGCTCGTCGACACCGCCGTCGGGCGGGCATTCGCCGGTCCCGAGCTGGAAGCCGTTGGGCAACGTGTCGCCGGTCGGGGTCGTCGACCCGGTGAGATCGGCCGGCAGCGTGCTGTCGATGGTGTCGGTGGTCTCGTCGTCGCCGTCGAAGGCGCCGCCCAACCAGGCCAGGACCAGCACGACGGCGAACAGGCCGACGACGCCACCGGCGACCTTGAGCGCCGTTCGCTTCGTCGTGTTCCGCCGCTGCTGCTTGGCCTGCTCTTGGTTCTTCAGCTGCCGGTTGGCTCGCTGCCGTTCACGCTTGTCGGTCGCCACGAGGCCGGAACGATACCGGCGCCTTGTCGTTGCGCTCGGGCGGGCGCCGCTCCGGCCATCGCCGGGCGCGGGCGACGTTCGCCCGTACCATCGGGGGGTGCCCGTCGTCCGACTGTTCGCCGCCGCCCGGGAGGCCGCCGGCACCGGGCGCGACGAGCTGCCGGGGGCGACGGTCGCCGACGTGTTGACGGCGGCGACCGAGCGCTACGGCGCCGCCTTCGCCGCCGTGCTGGGGACGTGTCGGGTCTGGGTCAACGGGGACGCCACCACGCTCGACGCCCGGGTCGGGCCCGACGACGAGGTCGCCGTGCTGCCCCCGGTGTCCGGCGGTGCCGACAACGGACCGGCCGAGCTGCCGGCCGACGTCGCCGCCCTCCGGGCCCGCCGCCACGAGCTGCAGCACGAGGACGACGTCATCTCCTTCGTGCGTCGCGTGGCGCAGGGTCGAGCTGACCTGGCCCGGGCCGAGCAGCGCCGTCGGGCGGGCGGCGGCGACATCGGCCCGGCCGACATCACCGACGAGCTGCGCGACGTGCTCGCCGACCGGCTGCTGGCCGGCGCCGGACGCCCACCGCGCCCGGCCGAGGAGTTCAGCGACGACCCCCGTGCCGTCGCCCTCGACGAGCGTTGTGCCCGACTCGGCTTCGCTCGCCTCGACGAGCTCACCGACGACGAGCTGGTCGCGCTCGTCGGCGAGCTCGACGCCGAGGAGCGCCGCCTGTCGGCTGAGCGCCGCGACGTGTTCGCCGAACTCGATGGGCTCACCGAACGCCTCGTCGAGGGCTATCGCGACCACTACGGCGGCAGCGATGATGCCGACGACGAGGCGGAGTCGCCCTGATGGCCGGGCCGCCGACGCCGAACGAGATACGTCAAGAGCTGGAGGACCGTTTCTCCGAGCTCGGTGAGTTCATCCGCCAGCAGCGCGAGGTCGCCAACGTCTCGGTCCGCCGGCTGGCCGAGCTGGCCGGCGTGTCCAACCCCTACCTCTCCCAGATCGAGCGCGGCCTGCGCCGGCCTTCGGCCGAGATCCTCCAGCAGCTGGCCAAAGCGCTGAAGATCAGCGCCGAGACGCTGTACGTGCGGGCCGGCCTGCTCTCCCAGGAGGACGCCACCGCGCCGAGCGTGCGCGAGGCGATCGGGCGGGACCCGGCCCTGTCGGCCGAGCAGAAGCAGGCGCTGATCAACGTCTACGACAGTTTCGTCGGACGCTGACCGCCGGGCCGGCGCGGGAATCCTGACCAGATCAGTAGCGTTCTCATCTGCTGTGCAACGGGTGGCCATGATCTCGCTTCACACGTCGCCCCTGGTCCAGCCGGGTTCGGGCGACAGTGGGGGGATGAACGTGTACGTGCGCGAGGTCGCCTCGGCCCTGGCCCAGGCCGGCGTCGAGTGCACCACCTACACGCGCGCCGACCGGCCCGGGCTCCCCCCCGAGGTCCTGGTCGAACCGGGCCACCGCGTCGTCCACGTGCCGGCCGGCCCCTTCGACCTGCCCAAGGAGGAGCTGGCGGCCGAGCTGGATGCGTTCACCGCCGGCGTCGGCGAACACCTCCGCCAGGGTCCCGGCGTCGACATCGTCCACGGCAACTACTGGCTCAGTGGGGTCGTCGGGCACCGTCTCAAGCACGAGCTGGATGTCCCACTGGTGGCGACGTTCCACACGCTGGCCCGGGTCAAGGCCGAAGGTGGCGACCTCGAACCGACGTGGCGCGACCAGGCCGAGGGCGAGGTGATCGGCTGTAGCGACGCCATCTGCGTCAGCTGCCCGGAGGAGGAGCGCCAGTTCCGGCGCCTCTACGGGGACCCGGCTGGGCGCATCGAGATCGTCCCGCCCGCCGTCGAGCACGCCTTCTTCGCCCCCGGCGATCAGACCGGCGCCCGCCGCGCCGTCGGGCTGCCGGCCGACCGTCCCGTGCTGCTGTTCGTCGGTCGCATCCAGCCGCTCAAGGCACCGGACATCGCCGTGCAGGCGCTCGGCCTGCTCGATGGTCCCGACGCTCTCCTCGTCGTCGTCGGCGGGGCCAGCGGTGCCGACGGCGGGACCGAGACGGCCCACCTTCGCGACCTCATCGACATGCTCGGCCTCGGAGACCGGGTGCGCTTCGTCGATCCCCAACCCCACCACATCCTGTCGAGCTACTACCGGGCCGCCGACGTGGTCGTGGTGCCGAGCCGCAGCGAGAGCTTCGGGCTCGTCGCCCTCGAGGCGGCGGCCTGTGGCACGCCGGTCGTCGCCAGCGCCGTCGGCGGCTTGCTCAACATCGTCCACGACGGCGTCACCGGCTTGCTCGTCGAGGGCCGCGACCCGGCCCGCTTCGCCCGGGCCGTGCGCGAGATCCTCGACGACCGCGTCCTCGCCGTGGCGATGGGCGAGGCCGCGGCCGTGCGCGCCCGCCGCTTCACGTGGAGTTTCACGGCGGCACGGCTGCGCCGGGTCTACGCCGATCTCGTCGCCCGGCCCGCGCTCGTCGCCTGCACCTAGGAGGGTCGGTGACCGACGCGTACACGACCGCCGACCTCGATCACCTCGAGGCCGCGCTCGACGGCTGGTTGGAGGGCCTCAAGGCCGATCTGCCGATCGCCGCGATCGATCGAGCCGAGGGTGACGAACGGCGCTGGTATGTGCGCTTGCGCGGCGAGGACAAGGACTACACAACCGTGTGGTTGACGCTCGGTCAACGGACGTTGCGCTACGAGACCTACGTCATGCCGGCGCCCGAGGAGAACGACGCCGCGCTCTACGAGCACCTGCTGCGGCGCAACGACCGGCTCGTCGGGGCGCACTTCTCGATCGGCATCGAGGACGCCGTCTTCCTGCGCGGGGAGGTGCCCAACGCCGTCGTCACCGCCGGCGAGCTCGATCGCATCATCGGCACGCTCTACGCCACCGTCGAGCAGACGTTCCGCGGGCTCCTGCGGATCGGCTTCGCCGCGCGGTTCGGGCCGCCGGCCTGACGCCGACGACACCGATTTCCCCTCCCGGTCGGTGCCGGCCCACTGGCTTGTTGTCCGGGTCGTTGCGTTCGGGGATGTCGGTCTCGTCGCAGCGGCCCGGACCCCGGGCGTCGGCGCCCGGCGAGGGTGTTGACGCGGACCCCCGAGGGGTACGATGTCCCGTAACGAGAGTCCGCCCAAGCCCCTGGCCCGCTCGTCCCGTCAAGCCTGCGAGAGGACACGAGGTCATGGAGGCCACGGCCAACGACTATTCCCGGGACGAGATCAGCGCTCGCCTCACCGCCGACGGCGACCGGGTCGTGGTGGAGTTGACCGGTGAGTTCGACCTCGCTGGCGTGGGCTTCGTCAGCACCGCGATCGTCGACGCCATCTCCGCTGGGGGTCGCGACGTCGTCGTCGACCTGGCCGGGGTGAGCTTCATGGACGCCTCGACGCTGCGGGCGGTCCTGCACGGCCGCTCCCTCGTCGCCACCCGCGGCGGTCGCCTGACCGTCCGCGCCGCCCGCCCGGGCGCCCGCCGCCTGTTCGAGGCGTGCGACCTGACCGAACTGATCGAGTCGGGCGACGCCGTCGCCACGGCGGGATCGCCGGTGACCGCTCTCGGCACCTGGGTGCGGGTTCCCAACTCCGATCGCCCGATCAGCCACCTGAGCGGCGATGGCCGTGATCCACGTCGCGCCAACAGTGAGCGCTGAGGAGCCGAGAGGACGAGGCCAGATGAGCCCTGACCGGCGGGGGCGCATCCTCGGACTGCTGCACCCGAGCGAGCGGACCGAGCTCGATACCGCCTACCTGGGCGAGGTGTGCCGCACGGCGACCGGCGTGACCGGGGCCGGGTTGATCCGTCGGCTTGAGCAGCACCACTACCGTGGGTCGGTGCCCATCGAGCTCGTCATCGTCGGCGGGGGCAACATGGGCGCGGCGCTGGCCGGGGGGCTGCTGGCCGCCGGCCACGACCCGGCGTCGATCGGCGTCAGCGAGGCGCTCGAGGCCCGTCGTCGCCAGTTGATGTCGATGTTCCCCGGTGTAGCCGTCGGCGCGGGCATCGACCCCTGCGGCGCGGCCGTCATTGCCGTCAAGCCGCCTGACGTGCCAGCGGCCACGACGGCCGCCGTCGCCGCCGGAGCGGCGCGCATCCTGTCGATCGCCGCCGGCGTCTCGCTGGCCACGCTGGAGACGGCGGCCGGGCGCGGCGTCGCCGTCGTGCGGGCGATGCCGAACACCCCGGCCCTCGTCGGCGAAGGCGCCTCGGCGATCGCTGGAGGTACATCGGCGGCACCGGCCGACCTCGACTGGGCGGCCGGGATCCTCGGCGCCGTCGGTCTCGTGGAGCGGGTCGCCGAGGACCAGCTCGACGCGGTCACCGCCCTCACCGGATCGGGCCCGGCCTACATCTTCCTCGTCGCCGAGGCGCTCATCGACGCCGCCGTCGACGCCGGCCTGCCCCGACCGCTGGCCACGCGCCTGACAACCCAACTGCTCGTCGGCTCGTCCCGGCTCCTCGCCGAGCGCGGGGATGCAGCGGCGCTGCGGGCCATGGTGACGTCGCCGGGGGGCACGACGGCGGCCGGTTTGCGGGCCCTCGAGAGCCACGCCGTGCGGACCGCCTTCGCCGACGCCGTGGCCGCCGCGGCCCGGCGCAGCGTCGAGCTGCGGGGCTGATCTCTCGGGCTGCGCCGACCGGTCAAGCCAGATCGGCTTCGCCTCCGTGCTCGCCGCAGACCCTCCGGATCGGCGCTCGCCCAACCTCACGTTCGGGCTGTGCCGGCCGGCCGTCCGAAAATTCGGACGTGACACTTTTCTCACGACCGATTCGGTCCTAGATTGACGGCCGTTGAGACGCGCCGGGCTCTGGTCCGGCAGCGCCGACGGGGCTGGTGCCATCGGGGGGTTGGCACCGGCCCCTGTCGCGCCCGGGCGGCGTCGGTAGCGTCGTCGTCGATGGCCCGCCGGTACGACACCGTCTCGTTCCTGACGGACTACGGGTTGGACGACGAGTTCGTCGGCGTCGTCAAGGCCGTGATCCGCGATCTCGCGCCCCAGGCCACGGTGATCGATCTCACCCACGGGGTGCGCCCGTACGACGTGCGCGGCGGCTCGCTGGCACTGGCGCGGGCCATCTCCTACGTGCCCGAAGGCGTCGTCTTGGCCGTCGTCGACCCCGGCGTGGGCACCACCCGGCGGGCGATCGCCATCGAGGTGGCCGGTGGCGGCGGCGTGCTCGTCGGTCCCGACAACGGGCTCCTGGCGCCGGCCGTCGCCGTCGTCGGCGGGGCCGAGCGAGCGGTCGAGTTGGCCGATCCTGCGTTCCACCTGGCCACGCCGGGCGCCACGTTCGCCGGCCGGGACGTGTTCGCGCCGGTCGTGGCCCATCTCTGTAACGGCGTCGAGCTGGCCAAGCTGGGCCCCGCTGTCGACCCCGGACTCCTGCTACCGGGCCTCGTGCCGCTGTCGCGCACCGAGCCCGACGGGGTGCACACCGAGGTGCTGTGGGTCGATCGGTTCGGCAACTGCCAGCTCAACGTGACGCCCGACGACCTGCCGGACGGCGACGTGCTGACGGCCGTCATCGATGGCGAGCGCCGCACCGCCTTCCGGGTGACGGCCTACGGCGACCTGGGACCGGGACAGGTGGGGCTCGTCGTCGACTCCCAGGGACTCCTCGCCCTCTGTCTCGACCAGCGGTCGGCCGCCCGCGAGCTGACGCTCGACACCGGCGACCCCGTCGTGATCGTGGCCGCCGGCGGAGGGACGACGGAGAGCCCGGCCCCGTCGGCGACGCCGGTGACGATGACCCCGGGCCGCGCGCCGCTCGACCGGTAGCCTGCGCCGCGTGCGCCCGGCGACCACGCTCACGATCGGCCTCCTCATGGCCGCGATCCTCGTCGCCGGGGTGGTCGCCCTCGTCCGGCTGTAAGCGGGCTGTCCCCGGCCCCGCTTGTAGAGTCCCCGGCCGTGGGGGTTGACGATGCGGCGGCAGTGGCCGCGCCGAACGGACCGACGGCGTCAAGCGGCAACCTCGCGGCGATCGTCGTCGGCCACGACGAATCCCGCCCGGCCTTGATCAGCCGCAACCGCACGCTGACATACGGCGAGCTCAACGACCAGGTCGCCCGGGTTCGCGGGGCGCTCGCCGGGCTCGGTGTCGGCGACGGTGATCGCGTCGCCATCGTGACGGCCAACGGCGTGCCGTTCGTCGTCATGTACCTGGCCGCGCTCGGGCTCGGCGCGGTCGTCGTTCCGCTCAACCCGACCAGCCCCAGTATCGAGCTCGGCCACCAGTTGGATGTCGTCGGCGCCCGCGTCGTGCTCCTCGACCGCGCCGCCGCCGGCACGTGGCGGGGCATCGACGACCGCCAGGTGTCATCGATCGCCCACGTCGTGACCGTCGACGACGACGTCCTGCCCGGAGCCACCCCGTGGAACGAGTTGCTCACGGCGGCGCCGCGGGCTGCGGTCGCCGACGTCGACCCCGATCATGTCGCCACGTTGATGTTCACCAGCGGGACGGCCGGCGCGCCCCGCGTGGCCATGCTCACGCACGGCAACCTGCTCTCGAACCAGACCCAAGCCCGTTCGTCGGTCGACGCCATTCGCCACGACGACGTGGTTTATGGCGTGCTGCCGATGTACCACATCTTCGGATTGAACGTCATGCTCGGCCTCTCCCTGGCGGCCGGTGCGGCGATCCTGCTCGTGCAGCGCTTCGATCCGGACACGGCCATCGAGTCGATCCGCGCCCGACGGGTGACCTCGATCCCGGGAGTGCCGTCGATGTGGGCGGCCTTCGCTCACTTTGCCGAGGCGCCGGCCGACTCCTTCGGCACCGTCCGGCGGGCGACGTCCGGAGCGGCGAAGTTGCCGCTCGCCGTGGCCGAGTCGATGCGCGACCGCTTCGGCCTGCAGGTGGCCGAGGGCTACGGGCTGACCGAGGCGGCTCCCGTCGTCACGTCATCGGCCGGCTACGAGCCCCGCTTCGGTTCCGTCGGCAAGGTCCTCGAGGGCATCGAGCTGCGCGTCGTCGATGACGAGGAGCGCGACGTGCTCGTCGGCGACGCCGGGCAGATCTGGGTGCGCGGGCCCAACGTGTTCGCCGGCTACCTCGATGACCAGGAGGCCACCGACCGGGTGCTCACGGCCGACGGCTGGCTGCGCACCGGTGACATCGCCATGATCGACGAGGATGGCTGGCTGTACCTCGTCGACCGGGCCAAAGATCTGATCATCGTGGCCGGCTTCAACGTATTCCCGGCCGAGGTCGAAGACGTGCTGGCCACGCACCCCGACGTGGTCGAGGTCGGCGTCATCGGGGTGCCCCATCCCCACAGCGGGGAGGCGGTCAAGGCGTTCGTCGTGCTTCGCGCCGGGGCGTCCGTCGACGAGGACGGGCTGATCGAGTACGCCCGCGACCACCTCGCCCGGTACAAGTGCCCCAGCAAGGTCGTCGTCGTCGACGAGCTGCCGCGCAACGCCGCTGGCAAGCTCGTGCGCCGGCGCCTCGCCGATCCGCTGCTGCCGACCTGACGCGTTCGCCGCGGGTGGCGCGCGGCGGTTGGGCCGAGCTTTGTGAACGTGTGCACGAGCGGCCTAGGGTGGCGTCGATGGCACCGAGCAACCGCGGCCGCCGCATCCCCGAAGCCACCGTCGCGCGGTTGCCGGTGTACCTGCGGATCCTGCTCGAGCTGTCCGACACCGACGCCCACAACGTCTCGTCGGACGAGCTGGCCGATCTTGCTGGGGTCAACGCGGCGAAGGTGCGCAAGGACCTCAGCCACCTCGGCACGTACGGCACCCGCGGCGTCGGCTACGAGGTCGACTACCTGATCTACCACGTGCGGCGCGAGCTCGGCCTGACCCACGACTGGCCGGTCGTCATCGTCGGCGCCGGCAACCTCGGCATGGCGCTCGCTGGCTACGGCGGCTTCGGCGCGCGCGGCTTTCCGGTCGCCGGCATCGTCGACGTCGACGAGACGAAGATCGACACGGTGATCGCCGGTGTGCGGGTCCGCCGCCTCGCCGATCTCGGTGCCATCGTCAAGGCCAGCGGGGTGTCGATCGGTGTCATCGCCACCCCGGCGACGGCCGCCCAGGAGGCGGCCGCGCTGCTCGTCGCCGCCGGTGTGACGAGCATCCTCAACTTCGCGCCGGTCGTCTTGAACGTGCCCTCGGCGGTGTCGGTGCGCAAGGTCGATCTCGCCGTCGAGTTGCAGATCCTGAGCTACTACGAGCAACGCCGGGCCAACCTGGCCGGGGCCGACGCGGCGGCGTCGGCGCGGTCGCGTGGACCGTCCACCGCATAGGCTGGCGCTCGGTATGTCCATCGTCGTCATCGGTGTGAACCATCGCACGGGCCCGCTGGAGGTCCTCGAGCGCTTGTCGATCGCCCCCGACGACGTCGCCAAAGCCGTGTCCAGCCTGGCGGCGCGCGATCACCTGCGTGAGGTCGCCGTGCTCAGCACGTGCCACCGCATCGAGGTCTATGCCGTCGCCGAGCGCTTCCACCCGGCCTACGCCGAGATCCGCGACTTCCTCTGCCAGGTCGGCGACATCGACGCCGACACCCTGCACGCGCACCTCTACAGCCAGCACGACGACGCGGCCATCCGCCATCTGTTCGAGGTGACGGCCGGCCTGCAGTCGGCCGTGCTCGGTGAGAGCGAGGTCCTCGGCCAGGTCCGTGGTGCCTGGCAGGTGGCCATCGACGAGGGCGGTGCGCGCGGCACGCTCGACCTGCTCTTTCGCCACGCCCTGCGGGTCGGCAAGCGGGCCCGGAGCGAGACGGCGATCGGTCGCGGCACGACCTCGATCAGCCACGCCGCCGTCGAGATGGTCACCGACCGCCTCGGCAGCCTGGCCGACCGACGCATCGTCGTCGTCGGCGCCGGCGAGATGGGCGTCGGGGTGGCCACGGCCTTGTACCGCGCCGGCGTGGCCGACATCGTCGTCGCCAACCGCACCCCGGCTCGCGGGCACGCGCTGGCCGCCGACGTCGGCGGACGGGCCATCGGACTCGACGACCTCGGGACGACGCTGGCGACGGCCGACGTCGTCGTCGCCTGCACGGCCTCCGGTGAGAGTGTCGTCACCGCCGGGGACCTCGCGACCGCGGCCGCGGCTGGACGTCCGCTGCTCGTCGTCGACATCGCCGTGCCGCGCGCGGTGGAGCCGCCGGCGCGGGTGACGCCCGGGATCACGGTGCTCGACCTCGACGATCTGCGCGACTGGGCCGACCGCGGATTGGCGCTGCGGGCCGGTGAGGTCGAGCGGGTACGGACGATCGTCGACGGGGAGCTGGAGCAGTTCAACCTCGCCGCCGCCGCCCGCCAGGCGGCACCGCTCGTCGCCGAGCTGCACGAACGGGCCGAGGCCATCCGCGCCGCCGAGCTGTCGCGATTTGCCGGCCGTCTCGAGGCCCTGACGGCGGACGACCGCGCCACCGTCGAGGCGCTGACCCGGGCCATCCTCGCCAAGCTGCTGCACGAGCCGTCGGTCCGGCTCCGCCACGCCGCCGGCACGCCCCAGGGCGAGCGCAATGCGGCGGCCGTCGTGGACCTGTTCGACCTGGGCTGACGTGAGCGGCACCCTCCGGCTGGCGACGCGCGCCAGCCCCCAGGCGCGCACCCAGACCGAAGCCATTGCCACCGCGCTCGTCGCCGCCGGCGTCGGCGCCGAGCTCGTGTTCGTCGAGACGACCGGCGACCGCCGTCAGGACGTGCCGTTGCACGTCATCGGCGGGCAGGGCGTGTTCGTCAAGGAGGTGCAGCGAGCCGTCTTGGACGGTCGGGCCGACGCCGCCGTGCATTCGGCCAAGGATCTGCCGTCGCTCGGTCATCCCGACCTGCTGATTGCCGCGTTCACGGCCCGACGCGACGCCGCCGACGTGCTCGTCGGTCGGTCGCTGGCCGACCTGCCGACCGGCGCAACCGTGGCGACCGGCTCCGTGCGCCGGCGCGCCCAGCTGGCCGCAGCACGGCCCGATCTCCGCTTCGTCGAGCTGCGCGGCAACATCGCCCGGCGCCTGGCCCAGGTCCCCGACGATGGCTCGATCGTCATGGCCGCGGCCGCGCTGGAGGTCCTCGGTCTGACCGATCGGGTGGCCGAACGCCTGGATCCGACACGGTTCGTGCCGGCCGTCGGCCAGGGGTGCGTCGCCATCGAGGCGGCGGCCGGCGGCGAGGTGGCCGCGTTGCTCGGCACCGTGGACGATGCCGCCACGCGGCGGGCCGTCGAGATCGAGCGGGCGTTCCTGGCCGAGCTCGGCGCCGGCTGCACCCTGCCGGTCGGCGGCCACGTGGCCGAGGGCGTACTGCATGTGTTCCTCGCCGGGAGCGATTCGCCGGACTCGACCGGCCACACGCCGATCGCTCGGGACGCCGTGGCGCTGGCCGGCGACGTGACCGATCGCGAGATCGCCCGGGCGGCGGCGCGCGCCGCTCACGCCGCGGTCACGAGAACGGTCGCGTGACGGCGCCGCCGGACCAGCCCCTCGCCGGCCGGACCATCGGGCTGACCCGTCCGGAGGCCGGCGCCCTCGGCGCTCACCTGACCGAGCTCGGCGCCGCCGTCGTCCACGTGCCGCTGCTCGCCATCGCCGAGCCGGCCGATGGCGGCGCCTCGCTGCGACGGGCGCTGGCCCGGCTGGCGGCGTTCGACTGGGTCGTCGTGACGTCGAGGAACGGCGCCGAGGCCGTCGGGGCGGCCGTTGCCGCGCACCCGGCGGTGCGCCTGGCGGCCGTCGGCCCGACGACGGGGGCGACGCTGGCCGACCTCGCCGGTCGGCCCGTCGACCTGGTGGCGACGGTGCCGCGCGTCGACGGGCTGCTGGCCGAGTTCCCCGGACCGGCGGCGCGCGTCCTCGTCGCCCAAGCCGATCGGGCCGGCGACGAGCTGACGGGCGGCTTGACCGCCCGTGGGCACGACGTCGAAGCGGTCGTCGCCTACGCGACGGTGTCGCGGCGCCCGCCGGTCGAGGAGGTGGCCCGCCTCGACGCCGTCGACGCCGTCGTGTTCGCGTCCGGATCGGCCGTGGAGAGCTGGGTCGAGGCGCGCGGACCGTCGATGCCACCGGTCATCGTCGCCGTCGGCCCGATGACCGCGCGTGCCGCTCGTCGCTTCGGCGTCACCGTCACCCACGTCGCCGCCTCGCCCGACCCGGCCGGTGTCGGCGCCGCCCTCGTCGCCGCCCTCCACCGTTGACCTCTCCGAGGGTTTGCGGCGGGGCATACCCGCCGCAAACCCTCCGACGCCAGGAAACCCTCGGATGGGAGGGGCTGGGCGGGAGCCCGTAGCCTGCGGTGGCATGGCGCCGTTCCCGATCGCTCGGCCCCGCCGGCTGCGGCGCACGGCCGCCGTGCGCGACCTGGTGGCCGAGATGAACGTCCAGGTCAGCGACCTGATCGCGCCGCTGTTCGTGCGCCAAGACATCGCCGAGGCACGGCCGATCGTGTCGCTGCCCGGCGTCGTCCAGCACACTCGTGACAGCGTGCGGGCCGAGGTCACGGCACTCGCCGACCTGGGCGTGCGGGCCGTCGTGCTGTTCGGCGTCCCGTCGACGAAGGACCCCACGGGGACGGGCGCCTACGACCCCGACGGTGTCGTCCAAGTCACACTGCGCGACCTCGCCCAGGACGTCGGCGACGATGTCGTGCTGATCGCCGACCTGTGCGTGGATGAGTACACCGATCACGGCCACTGCGGCGTGCTCGACGAACGGGGCGAGGTCGACAACGACCGCACGCTCGAGATCTACGCCAAGGCCGCCCTGGCCCAGGCCGGCGCCGGTGCGGCAATGGTCGCGCCGAGCGGGATGATGGACGGCCAGGTCGGCCACCTGCGGACCGCCCTCGACGGCGATGGGTTCACCGACGTCGCCATCCTCGCCTACTCGGCCAAGTACGCCAGCGGGCTCTACGGCCCGTTCCGGGACGCCGTCGACGTGCAGATCGCCGGCGGCGGGGATCGCAAGGGCTACCAGCAGGACTGGCGCAATGCCCGGGAGGCGCTGCGCGAGATCAGCGCCGACGTGGCCGAGGGCGCCGACATGGTGATGATCAAGCCGGCGCTCGCCTATCTCGACGTCATCGCCGCGGCACGGGCACGCGTCGACGTGCCGGTCGCCGCCTACCACGTCAGCGGCGAGTACGCCATGATCAAAGCGGCCGCCGCCAACGGCTGGATCGACGGCGACGTCGTCGCGCTCGAACACCTGACGGCGATCAAGCGGGCCGGCGCCGACCTCATCCTGACGTACTTCGCCCGGTGGTTCGCCGAGCAGTCTCGATGACCGTGCCGGCGACCACGACGACGATCCCCTACTGCGACGTCGCCGCCTGCCCGGCCGCCGGCTGCGACCCGGTCGTGTGCACGGGGGCCGGTCTGGCCTCGAACGACGTCGCCTTCGCCCGCGCCGAGGCGGCCATCCCCGGCGGCGTGAACTCGTCGATCCGGGCCTTCACGTCGGTCGGCGGTCGGCCGTACGTCGTCGCCCGAGCGGAGGGGCCGTACGTCTGGGACGTCGAGAGCACCCGGTACATCGACCTCGTCCAGAGCTACGGCGCGGTGATCCTCGGCCACGCCCATCCGGCGATCACGGCCGCGATCAGCGCCGCCGCCAGCGATGGCACGTCCTACGGGGCGCCGACGCCGCGCGAGACGAAGCTGGCTGAGGTAATCGCCGACCGAGTCCCCAGCTGCGAACGGGTGCGCCTGATGAACTCGGGGACGGAGGCCACCAGCACCGCCGTGCGCCTCGCCCGCGGCGTGACCGGCCGGGATCGCATCGTCACGTTCCATGGCAACTTCCACGGCGCCACCGACGCCCTTCTCGCCGCCGGCGGCAGCGGTGTCGCCACGTTGGGCCTGCCCGGCACCGCCGGCGTGCCCGCCGGCGCCGTGGCCGAGACGCTCGTCGTGCCTTACAACGCCGTCCCCGAGCTGGACGAGTCCGTCGCCGCTGTCATCGTCGAACCGGTCGCCGCCAACATGGGTGTCGTCGCGCCGGTCGCCGGGTTCCTCGACGGGCTGCGGGCCGAGTGCGACCGGGTCGGCGCGCTCTTGATCTTCGACGAGGTGATCACCGGGTTCCGCCTCGACACCGGCGGGGCCCAGGCGAAGTACGACGTCTCACCCGACCTGACGACGTTCGGCAAGGTGATCGGCGGCGGGCTGCCGATCGGCGCCGTCGGCGGGCGCCGTGATGTCATGGAGCACCTCTCCCCGCTCGGACCGGTGTTCCATGCCGGCACGCTGGCCGGCAACCCGCTGGCGACGGCGGCCGGTCTCGCCGCCCTCGGCCAGCTCACGCCGGACGTGTACATGGAGCTGGCGGCGAACGCCCGGCGAGTGGCGGCGATCCTGCGCGACGCCTGCCAGGCGGCCGGGCTACCGGCCCGCTTCCCCGTCGTCGGCACGCTCTTCGGCATGGTCGCCGGTGACGTCCCCGCCCCGGTCGACTTCGCCGGCGCCAAGCGGACCGACGAGGCCGCCTACGCCGCCTTCTTCCGAGCGATGCTGGCCGAGGGCGTGGCCATGGCTCCCGGTGCCTACGAGGCGATCTTCGTCGGCCTCGCCCACACCCAACCCGTGATCGACGAGATCGAGGCCGCCGCCTCCCGCGCCGCCCCCGCCGCCGCCACCCGCGTCTCTCGGGCTCCACCGACCGGCTAAGCCGGATCGGCTGCGCCTGCCGAGCTCGCCGTCTCCGCTGCGCTCCGACGCTCGCCCACCCTGGCTTGGGGTGCCGGGGTGTGGGGACGGGGCGTCGGTAGGGTCCGGCGGGTGCGGCAGCTGTTGACGTGGCGCTTCTTCGCCGCTATCGGCTCCGTGGTGGGCTTGGCCGTGTTCGTCAACGCGGCCTTCTCCGGCGACGACCGCGCCGTGGCCGAGCTGGCGGCGCCGTTCGTCGCCGATGAGCGCCGACCGGAGTTGATCTCGCTCGTCCTCGAGATCGAGGCGCCGTTCTTCGCCATCAGCGACAGCGGTCAGGCGACAACCGATCTCGTCCTCACCCTGCCCCCGGACAACCGCGCCGTGCGCATCTTCGCCGGGACCCCGGGCGAGGTGTCGTGCACCGAACTGACCACGTTCGGGCGCTGCGCCGTACTGGCCGAGCTGCTCGGCGACACGGTGACGTGGTTCGCGCTCACGCCGATGGCCGAGAGCTTCCGCATCGAGCTGCCGGCGATCGTCGAGCTCGACGGCGGCCTCGCCCACCTGACCAACGGGTGGGCTGTCCCCTACGCGCCGATCATCGACCGGTCCCGCTGCGGCCACCCCGGCGAGTCGTTCGGTGAGTTCCTGCGCACGGTCGGCCAGAGCCACCGCACGCTGTTCGACCTGGGCGACGGCGAGATCTTCGCCGTCATCTGCCCGAACGACCCGGCGCCCTGACCCGCGCGGCGTCACCCGCCGCAGAACTCGACCGGGATGTCCTTGCAGTACGTCGAGCGAGTGATCTTCCACACGCCGTCGACGAGCCTGGCTCGGCCCTGGATCGTCGCCAGCAGCGTGCCGTCGCCCATCGTGCGGTCGAACGTGAACACCGCCTGGTCGGGCGACACGAAGACGAGCTCGTCGATCTGGACCGCCGACTCCGTGCTCAGCGTGCCGAACATCTCGTCGACGCGGTCGAACGCCTCGGCCAGCCCGACCGGGTCGTCGACGACGGCGACGCGCTCCTCGACGGGGCGTGTGGTGTCCATCAGGGTGGCGAGCGCGTCGCGGATCGCCTGCTCGGCGGCCTCGGGGTCGGCCGGCGGATCACCGGCGGGAGGGAGCGCCATCGGCGCCGTGGTCGGCGGCGGCAGTTCTTCCACGAAGACCTCATCGCCCATGCCGGGCTGCTGGCACACGCCCATCATCGACCAGGCGGGGTGGCCCGACTCCAGCTCCCGCCGCCCCACCCGGACGCTCGACCCGTCGGCCTTCTCGGCGATGACGGCGACGCTGTTGAGCATCGAGTCCTCCCACATCCCGGTCGCGTCCATCATCGGCCCGGGGGCCTCGACGGCCACCACGACGGCGCCGTTGACCGGCGCCATCTCGTCGGTTCGCCCGTCCGGACCGATGAGGCGCACGAGCGTGATGTCGGCATCGACTTGAACCACGGCGCCGAACAGGCGCGAGTCCGGCCCGCCGAACAGCAGGCCCGGCCAGAGCCCGCCGACCCGGCCGGCCGTCCACGCCGTGCCGGCCTGGCCGATGTCGCGATCGGAGATCGCCCACGCCGTGAGATCGCCGATCGGCTCGCACACGTCGGCCATGCCGTTGCCGTTGGCGTCGGCCGGATCGGCCGGGGCGGTGGTGGGGGCCGAGGAGCCGCCAACTTCAGTCGGCTGCGTCGTGGTCGCGGGGACTGTGCCCGCGGCGACGCCGACGTCCACGACCATCGTCGACGCTGGCATCACGACGAGCCCGCCCTCGCCGCCCCACAGCGACAGGGTTGCCCGCAGCTCGATCCCGTCGGCGGTCGTGCGCGTGAACAGCAGCGACGAACCGTCGTCACCGAGCACGAGTGATCCACTGGGTTCAGTGGACGGCGCCGCCGTGGCCGCCGTGACCACCGCCACCTCGTCGCCGTCATCGTCACGGTTCGTCCACCACCATCCCCCGCCGGCGACGGCGGCCACGGCGAGCACAGCCGCAACCGTGCCCGCCACCACCTTCCACGTTGCCGGACCGGACGGTCCGGAGCGATCGTCGGCGCCCGGCGGCTCGACCATCACGCCGGACACTGCACGCCCGCCTTCTGGAGATCCTGGCAGTACGTCAGGCGGGTGATCTTCCAGGCCCCGTCGACGAGGCGGGCCCGCCCGAGCTGCACCGGCCAGTCGATCCCGGGCGATGTCAGCTGGTACTCGAAGGTCGCCTCGGTGGCGCTCGTGAAGACCAGCTCGAGGACCTCGACCGCCGCCGCCGCCGCCTCGTCAGAGAAGCCGCCGCTGCCGATCTGCTCCAACACGTCGGCCAGGCCGAACGGATCGTCGACCAGCTCCAGCCGCGCCGCGGCATCCAGGTCGCCGCCGTAGAGCCGCCCGAAGTTCTCCTCGATCGTGGCCTGGGCGGCGGCCGGGTCGGCGGGCTGCTCGGCGCCGGGGGCGGGCAGCTCGATGTCCGGCTCGATCGGCATCTCTTCGAACCCGGCGTCTGTGCACGGCCCCGGCCCACCCCACGCCGGATGACCCATTTCCATGGTGCGGGGGTCAGCCCGCAGGGCCGACCCGTCGGCCCGCGTGGCGGTCACCTGGAACTGTCGGGTCCAGTCGACGTTGCCCATCACGATGTCGTCGCCGACCTGGCCTCCGGCGGCGATCGGCACGGCCAGGCCGATCGCCCCCCCGATCGGCGCCATCTCGTCGGTCGCCCCGTCAGGTCCGGTGAGGCGCACCGAGGTGACGTCGGCATCGACTTGGGCGACAACGCCCATCATCGTCGCCTGCATCCCGGGCCACAGCAGCTGGGGATAGATGCCGCCGATGGCACCGTTCGTCCATGGCGAACTGCCCTGGGCGATCGTGGTGTCGTCGATCGCCCAGGCCTGCAAGTCGGCCGTCGGCTCACAGATGTCGACGACGCCGTTGCCGTCGATGTCCGTCGGGTCGACCGGCGCCGCCGTGGTCGCCGGTCCCGAGCCGGCAACGGTCGTGGCGTCATCGCCGCCAGCACCGGCGAGGACGTCGATGGCCGGGCCACCCATCTCTCCGCCGAAGTCGAAGATCTGCACGCGTACCTCGATGCCGGCCGCCGTCTCCCGCCGGAACAACATGTCGTCGTCGCCCTCGTCGGGTTCAGTGACCGGCGCGGTCGGGGCCGTCTCCGGGGCCACGGAGGTCGCCGTTGTGGCTTCGTCGTCGCGGCCCTGCCAGACGAGCACGCCGATCACGACGCCGGCGACGACGGCGGCCGCGAGGAGTGTGGTCCCGATGACCAGCCACGTCGCTGGTCCCACCCGGTGCGGCGCCCCCTCAGCCCCCATGGGCGGATCGTAAACCCGCCACCGTCCGGAGTGGGCGCGAGATCGAGCCCGACCGACTCAGACAGCCTGGGCGACGGTGGGAGTCTCCACCGCCGCCGTACGGGCCTGGAAGGCCGTCTCGGCCCGGCGCAGGAAGTCGCGCAGCACGCGATTGAACGTCGAGGCGTGCTCGACCATCAGCCCGTGGGCGGCCCCGCTGATCACGACCAGCTCGGCCGTGGGGATGAGCTCGGCCAGCTCCTCGCTGTCGCCGCGCGGCGTGAGGATGTCCTGGTTGCCGACGACGACGAGGGTCGGCACCTCGATGTTGCCGAGCTGGACGTTGAGGTCGTCGTCGGCGGCGAGGATGGCGTCGACCTGGTTGGCGAAGGCGTGACGAGGGCGGCCAAAGGCGAGCGGGCCGAGCCAGCCGATGGCGGGCATGATCCGCCGGAACGAGCGCGGACCGATGACCCACCGGGCCGCCTCCCGGGTCATCGCGCCCATGCCCTCGCGCCGGGCCGCCTCGCCCCAGCTGGCCAGCAGCTCGCGGCGCCAGGCGTGGTTGCGGCACGACGTGCAGGCCAGCGTGAGTGAGCGGACCCGCTCGGGATACGTCAGCGCCAGCATCTGGCTGATCGCGCCGCCCATCGAGGCGCCCACGACGTGGGCCGTCTCGACGCCGGCGTCGTCGAGCACGCTGATCGCGTCAGCGGCCATCTGTTCGAGCGAGTACGTCCCGAGCGGCTTGTCGCTGCGCCCGGCCCCGCGGTTGTCGAGGGCGATGGCCCGGTGCGACCACGCCAGCCCGAGCCGCTGCATGTCCCAGCCGTGCTTGTCGGCCCCGAGCCCCTGGATGAGCAGGATCGGCGGCCGTGAGCCGCGCCCCGTGACCTCGTAGTGCAGGCGGATGCCGTCGGTCGAGGTGGCGTACGGCATCAGCTGGCGCCCATCCCGCTCAGCGGCAGCCAGTCGAGCAGCGTCCCGGTCTGCGCTCCGCCCAGCTCGGCCAGCAGGCGCCCGATTCGCCGCTCCACCTGGTCGGCGAGCTCCAGCTCGATCAGTGGTCCCCGCCGCTTGCGACCGGGGCGGGCCGACGAGGCGATCTCGATGCGGGCACTGCGAGCCCACGGCGAGCTGGCCAGCGCCGCCGGGAACACTGACGTCCTGGTGGCCACGGCGGCGCCGATCAGTCGGTGGTCGACTCGACCGACGCGGCGGGGGTGCAGCTCTGGCGCCGAGGCCATCACGACCAGCTCGCCGGCGCGCAGCGCGCCGGCCACCTCGTCGGGACGCTCGAGGAGGCCGCCGAGGCGGCGGGCCAGGGCACCGAGCGGCGCGACGTCGGACCGCCCGACGAAGCGGACGGGCCGGCCGGTGCTCTCACTCAGGGCAACGGCGGCGAACGCCGCCGACAATGCAAACCGCCGGTTGTTGACGACGATGAGCGCGCCGGCCTGGCTCGGGAGGTGGTGCTGACCGCCGACCAGGGTGTTCCAGCGGAGGCGGCCGAGGCGGGCCGTCGCCCGCACGAGGGCCGGGTCGCGGCCCCAGTCGTCGACGGCGCCGGCGCCGATCGACGACAGCTGCTGGGAGGCGGCCGACGCCGCCGTGCGGCGTACCGCGGTGAGGCCCCGGCTGCCGGGGAACGAGATGACCCGGGCTTCGTAGGTGGCGTCGGTCATGTCTCTCCCAGCCCTAGGCGACCTGCTGGCGCGCCGGGGTGCGCACGACGCTGGGCCAGTGGTACAGCTTGTCGACGACCTCGCTGGTGGTGGACTCGGCCCGGAACCCGAGCAGCTCGGGCATGCGGGAGTTGTCGGCCAGGCGGCCGCGGTGCAGCGCTTCGAGGATGTGGTCCGGGACCGGCGCGCCGAAGACTCCGGCCAGGCGGCGGGCGATCACCCACTCAGGCCCGATCAGCGGCAGGGGCACGCGCCGCCCCCGACGGGCCGCCTGGAGGGCGGTGATGGCACCGTTGGCGACCACGTTGACCGGCTCAGCCAGGCGCCGCCGGGCGGCGGCCACGAAGGCCCGCGCCGCCTCGCGGTCCTCGACGACGGCGAACGGCGGGTCGGCGAGCACCGAGAATGGCACCACCGGCATGCGCAGTACGCGACCGAGGGGGCTGGGCACATGGGGCCCGAGGACAGTGGCGCTGCGGATGGCGCCGACGGTGACGCCGATGCGGGCGCCGATCGAGGCGGCGACGCGCTCGATGTCGAGCTGCATCCGGCCGTACTCGCACGTCGGGGCGAGTTCGGCCGACTCGTCGGGCCGGGTCGGCGCGCCGTGGGCGCGGCCGTAGATCTCGATACCGCTGCGCACGATGACCGACTCGAGGGCGCGGCACTCGGCGGCGGCGCCGAGGATCGACGTGGCGGCTTCGTCGGTGAGCTGGCGGGCGACGGCTGGGGTCGCCCGGCTGAACGGCTCCCACACGGCGATGTGCACGACGATGTGGGGGTTGAACGCCGTGATCAGCTCGACGAGGCGGTCGTGGTCGGTCGGCGACACGAGGTGGAACTCGGCCCGCCGGAGGCGCCGCCGCGGCGGGTCGACGTCGACGCCGAGCAGCCGGCCGACCCACGGCTCGGCCTCGAGCAGGGTGGAGACGCGCGAACCCAGGTCGCTCCCCATCCCGCTGACGAGTACCCGCTGGCCCGCGACCACGCCGTGACGGTAGTCGGCAGGTACTCGAGATCCGGTCCTTCTCGGTGGCGGCCTTACGCGCCGAGGCCGCGGGCGTCCTGCTTGAGAGCGGTGTCGACGGAGAGCGCCGAGGCGACGATGAGGCTGTTCAGCGGCTCGGGCTGGCGGGCGTGGATCTGGACGACGTAGTTGTCGGCCGTCGTGAACGCCGTCTTGAGCATCCCCTCGAACGTCTTGGTGATGCGGGCCACCTCGACGCCGTTGGCGTCCTCGATGCGAAAGTTCCAGGCCCGCCAGTTCTCGCCCTTGATCGCGCCGAGGCGCATCCCGTTGGCCTCCAGCCCGAAGTTGATCTTGCCGATCATGTTCTCCTGGACGATCCGTCCGATCTCTCGCTCGTGGGCATCGGACACGACGATCGTGCTCTTGAACACCTTGGCCGGGCGGGTCAGCTGCAGCAGCGGCTGGCCGTCGGGCGTCGTGACCTGCAGCTTGTGGGTCATGAACTGGTCGATGCTGGCGACGAGGCGGAGGACCTTCTTGGCCGTGCTCTGACCAATCTGCCGGACGACGGCGATCGGTCGCCCGTGCTGGTCGAACACCTGGTACTGCTGGCTCAGCTCGATCAGCTTGGCCTTTTGGTTGACGATCAGGATCGGCTCGTCGAACACGCTGCCCCCGCCGCCCTCGACCGTCCCCTGGATGTTGGCGCCGCGCATCCCGCCGCCGCGCAGCTGCGACTGCAGCTTGGTCGGGTCGCCCTCGTTGCCGACGGCCAGGCCGGCATCGAGGCGGTCCATGAAGCGCCCGGGCGGGGCCAGGCCCTGCAGCGGATCGCTGCTGGTGACGCCCCGGTCGCTGACGTGGTCGGTCCACGTCGAGCCGTCGTAGTAACGGTACTCGTGGCGCTGCGTGGGGTCGGGGTACCAGTTCGCCGGGGCGTCGCTCATGGCCCCGATCGTATGGGACCACCGGCCGCGGTGGCGGCGGGACGACTCCCCGCGGTCCGGCCGCGGTCCGAGTCAGCGCAGCTTGGTGGCGCCGAGGATGATGTTGCGGGCGAAGGGATCGAGCTGGCGCCCGGCCAGGCGTTCGGTGACCGTGATCGCCCTGGTGTCGTCGTCGACGAGGCCGGCCCAGCGGATGTAGCCGCCCATGATCCCGACGAGGCGGTCACCGACCTCCTCGCCGTGGACGGCGACCTTGGTGCCGGTGCGCAGCAGCTCGTGGAGCTCCTGGTAGAAGGCCTTGAGCCACGGGTCGACGTCTTCGGCGTTGAACGGGCGGTGGCGCCACGCCACCCCGAGCTCGTCGTAGTTGTGCAGGTTGTGCGGCGCCGGGATGATCGAGATGACCATGCCGAAGCCGTTCTCGCGCAGCCAGATGATCTCTTCCTGGCGGCGTACCCGACGGTGGCTCTCGCCGTAGCCGCCTGGGCGCTCGCAGATCGCCAGTTTGTCCTTGAGGATCCACGTGAAGTGACGGGGGAGGATCCCCAGCGCCCAGCGACCGCGCAGTCGCGTCGCCATCACCTCGACCTCACGCTGCAGGGAGTGTGAGCTATTCGTTCGTCCCCGCGTTGGCGCATACCGAGCGCTCAGGATACTGCGTGACCGGCGATGATGCGTAGGTGCTGCTGGTGCCGTTCGACGCGGTGCCCGCCGGGGAGCTCGCAGGCCCGCTGGCGACCGCGGGCCACGGCGAGGACCCGGGCGACGCCGTCTCGGTCGGGGCGCTCACCGGCGTCGAGCAGCCAGTGGCGGACCGCGGCGGCGGCCACGTCCTCGGGCAGGGCGGCGAGCACCCGGGCATCGGCCGTGACCAGCCCGTCGAGGGCCTGACGCAGGGCGCGGGCGTCGGCGGCGACGACGTCAGCCGTGCGGTTGAGGAGCGCCACGACGTCGCGGCCGGCCACGTCGGCGAGGAGCGGCAGGACCTCATGGCGGATGCGGTTGCGGACATAGCGCCGGTCCTCGTTGGTCGGGTCGATGACCGGCGTCAGGCCGAGGTGGGCGCAGAGGGCGGCCGTCTCGTGGCGCCGCAGACCGAGGATCGGCCGGGTCGGGCCGGGGCCCATCGCGCTGAGGCCGGCCGTCCCGGCCCCCCGGAGCAGGTTGATCAGCAGGGTCTCGGCGCGGTCGTCGGCAGTGTGGCCGAGGAGCGCGCCGGCGCCGAGGGCGTCATGACGGGCGCGGCGGGCCCGCTCTTCGACGTTGGCGCCGGCGGACACGTCGACGCGCCGGCGCACCAGCGCCACCCCGAGTTGACCGGCCAGGCCGGCGACGGTGTGGGCCTCGTCGGTCGAGTCGGGCCGCAGCCCGTGGTCGACGTGGATTGCGGTGACGTCGAGGCCGCCGGCGACGGCGAGGGCGACGAGGGCCAGCGAGTCGGCCCCGCCCGACAGCCCGCAGACGACGGGTCCGGACGGCGGGAACGAGCAGCGGGCGAGCAGCGCAACCAGCAACGGATCGCCGGCACGCACGCCCAGGGTCAGTCCTCGCGCTGGTGGCGACGGCCGGGATAGCGCTGCGCCGTCACCGACTTCATGTAGCTGCCGACGAGGCCGACCACGGTCAGCACCGCCACGCCGGTCAGCAGGACACCGATCCACCAGTGCCAGATCTCGGCGGCGAGCATGCCGGCAGCGTAGCGACCGGCCCGGTCCTACGCGGAGGGCGCGTTGGGCTGGCCAACCTCGAAGCAGGCCTGGATCTTGGCCAGCAGCGACGGCGGCAGCTCCTCGCGCCGGCACTTCTCGGCGATCACCTGCTTCAGCTCGGCCTGGAAGTCGAACGCCTGGAGGCAGTCCGGGCAGTCCTCGAGGTGGGCGCGAATCGTCGTGCGAGCGGGCGCGTCCAACTCGTCGTCGAGGAACGTGTCCAGTTCGCGCAGCGTCTCGTTGCAATCATCCATCGGGGTCACCACCCGGCTCGGGGTCGCCGGCGGCAGCCAGACCGCGAGCGTGGGCGTACTCGTACAACGACTTGTGCATCGCCTTTCTTCCCCGATGCAGGCGCGACATGACGGTGCCGATGGGGATGTCCATCATCTCGGCGATCTCTTTGTAGGCGAAGCCCTCGACGTCGGCCAGCAGGACGGGCAGGCGGAAGTTCTCCGGCAGGTCCTCGAGGGCCCGCTTGACCTCGTCGTCGGTCAGCATCTCCATCAGCGTGTCCTCGGCCGATCGCCCGGCCAGCGCGGCGTCGAGGCCGCCGAGGCGGCGGTACAGGTAGAGGTCCTCGACGTCGGCGAGGTCCGACTCCTTTGGACGGCGCTGCTTGGCCCGGTAGATGTTGATGTAGGCGTTGGTGAGGATGCGGAACAGCCAGGCCCGCAGGTTCGTGCCCTCCTGGTACCCGGCGAACCCGCGGTACGCCCGCAGATACGTCTCCTGCACGAGGTCCTCGGCGTCGGCCTGGTTGCGGGTCATCCGCAAGGCGGCCGCGTACAGCTGCGGCGCATGGGCCATCGCCTGGTCGGCGAACGTGGCGGGGTCGGCCATCGCCGCCGTCCTAGCCTTGGCCGGGATCGCCGTTGCCGCCGACGCGCACCGGGGCGTAAGTGCTCACGTACGCATCGAGCGACTTCACGAACCGGTCGAGCAGCTCGACCAGTCGGCGCTGGTCGGCGTCGTTCAGTGGAGCCATGATGTGCTCGACGATGTCGTGGCGGCGCACGGCGACGTCGCGCCACCGGCGCCGGCCCTCGTCGGTGGGCGTGACCGTGACGCCGCGGCCGTCGCCGGGGGCTTGCGTCCGTTGCACGAGACCGTCGGCCTCCATCCGCTGGATCGCCCGCGTCACCGTCGACGGGTCGACGCGCAAGGCGGCGGCCAGGTCGTTCATCCGTCGCGGCGACTCGCCGTCGAGGAGGTCGAGGATGTCAATGTGCCCGGGCTCGACGGCGTCGACGCCGACGCCGAACATGCGGTCGCGCACGACGGCCGTCGATGCCCCCCGCCGCAGCTCGCGCCACAGGCGGGCCATGTGGGTGATCACGTCGTCGTGGGAGGGGGCGTCCGACACCGGGCGCACGCTAACGAACAGGCACGCCGTCGGGCGCTTCAGGCGGTCGGTGGAGCCCGAGTCAGGCAGCGCCTTTGTAGGACAGGCGCAGCTTCGTGCGGTAGGCGATGACGGCGCCGTGCTCGATCAGCACGTCCATCTCGACGACCTCGGCGACGCGCAGGTCTCGGTAGACCTTGGCCGCCTCGCGTACGGCGTTCTGGGCCGCCTGCTCCCAGGAGTCGCTGCTGGAGCCGATGAGCTCCACGACGTGGTACGTGCTGTCGGTCATCAGGGAACCTCCGTCGTTGACGCGACTGGGACATGCAAGCGGGTCGACACGGCGACTTGGGCGTCGAAGCGGACCTCACCGTCGGCGTGGAGGGTGCAGCGCAGTCGGCGCACCTCGCCGACGCGGCCGTCGTCGAAGCTGCGGCAGGCCGAGGCGACGGCGAAGCGAGCCGCCTGGCCCCACGAGGCGCCGCGCCCGCCGACGGTGTGCACCGCGTAGACCCCTTCGTTGCCGCCGCGCACGAGCGGTGGTTCGTCGCTGGCGAAGTCGTCGCTGACCGGCTGGTCGGTGAGGCGGCGGATGGCCTCCATCAGGTCGTCAGTGAGCATCTGGCGGCGGCGCCGGGCAGAACCGCCGTAGGCGGCCGGGTCGAGCAGCTCGCCGAAACGGACGGTGGCCCGGCGAAACGGTCGGGGCAGCCGGGCACCGATCGGCTGGATGGCGTCGGTGCCGACGAGGCCGACGGGAAGGATCGGCGCGCCGGACATGATCGCCAGCTGGGCGACGCCGGTGTGACCCCTGTGCAGGCGGCCGTCCCGGGAGCGGGTGCCCTCGGGGTAGATGGCGAGCGGGTGGCCCCGGCGCAGGGCGTCGGCGGCGACGGCGAGGGCGGCCATCGCCTTGCCCGTCTGCTCCCGTTCGAGGGGGATCATGCCCATCGCCGGGAACAGCTTCGACGTGAACCAGGACGTCATGTACTCGGCCTTGCCGAGGAAGAACGTGCGCCGTGGCATCGACTGGATCAGCACCACCGAATCGAAGAAGGAGATGTGGTTGGGGGCGACGATGACGCCGCCGGCGGCCGGCACGCGCTCGATGTGCTCGACGCGCACACGCAGCAGTCCGCGGTACAGCGGCATCGCCGCCGCCCGCAGGATGCGGGCCAGGCGCTCGACCCGCGGATCCTCCCCGGGTGCAAGGACCGCCGTGTCGGCGGCGGTCCGGCGGCGCCGGCTTCCCCTCACTCGCGCCGGACAGTAGCCGGTGACCCAAATGGGTGCCTCGGCGTGCGACAGTGCGGGCATGGATGTGGACGAGGGTTTCGCCGAGCTCGGGCTGCGGTCCGAGCTGCTCGATGCGTTGGCGGAGCTCGGCTACGAGGAGCCGACGCCGATCCAGCGGGAGACCATCCCCCTCGTGCTCGCCGGCCGCGACGTCGTCGGCCAGGCCGCCACCGGCACCGGGAAGACGGCGGCGTTCGCGCTCCCCCTGCTCCACACGCTCGACGTCGGTGCCCAGCGCCCGCGCCCGTCGGCCTTGGTCCTCGTGCCGACGCGCGAGCTGGCGATGCAGGTGTCGGAGGCGATCTTCCGCTACGGGCGGGCGCTCGGCGTGCAGGTCGTGCCGATCTATGGCGGCCAGCCGATCTTCCGCCAGCTCCAGGCCCTCGACCGCGGCGTGCACGTCGTTGTCGGCACGCCGGGGCGCGTCATCGACCACATCGGTCGCGGTTCGCTGCGCCTCGACGACGTCAAGACGGTCGTGCTCGACGAGGGCGACGAGATGCTCGACATGGGCTTCGCCGACGACATCGAGTCGATCCTCGAGTCGTTGCCGACCGAGCGCCAGACGCTGTTGTTCTCGGCGACGGTGCCGCCGCGCATCGCCGGCATCGCCAAGCGCTACCTGCGCAATCCGGAGCGGATCAGGGTGGCCGGGCCGGACACCTCCAGCGAGCGGGCGCTGATCACGCAGCGCGCCTACGTCGTGACGCGGTCGCACAAGGCGGCGGCCCTCGGACGCATCCTCGACATCGAGGCGCCGACGGCGGCGCTCGTCTTCTGTCGCACCCGTACCGAGGTCGACGACCTGACCGAGACGATGAACGGCCGCGGGTACCGGGCCGAGGCGCTGCACGGAGGGATGGACCAGGCCCAGCGCGACCGGGTGATGGGGCGCCTGCGCGACGGGACGGCTGAGCTGCTGATCGCCACCGATGTGGCCGCCCGTGGGCTCGACGTCGACACCCTGACCCACGTCGTCAATTACGACGTGCCGTCGGCGCCCGACAGCTACGTCCATCGCATCGGGCGGGTCGGGCGCGCCGGTCGCTCTGGCGTGGCGATCACGCTGGCCGAGCCGCGGGAGCGCCGGCAACTGGCCAACATCGAGCGGCTGACCCGCCAGCAGATCGCCATCGAGCAGGTCCCCAGCGTCGCCGACCTGCGGGCTCGCCAGGTCGAGTTGACCGTCGACGCCGTGCGGGCGGCACTGGCCGCCGACGACCGTGACGCGTTCGCCCCCATCCTCGACGCGTTGCGGGCCGACCACGACGATGCCGCCATCGCCCTCGGTGCGCTCAAGCTGGTCCACGAAGCCGGCGGGGCGACGATCGAGGAACCGGAGATCCCCGAGTACGTCGAGCGGGGCGACCGGCCGGCGGGTCGGGATCGGGGGGCGCGACGCGACGGTGATCGTCCACTGACCCGCGGACCGGTCGGCGACGGCTCGACGGCGTTCGTGCACGTGGGCATGGGCCGCAACGGCGGGATCCGCCCGGCCGACCTCGTCGGGGCGATCGCCAACGAGAGCGGCCTCGTCGGTCGCGACATCGGCCCGATCCGCATCACCGACCACTCGTCGGTCGTCGGCGTGCCGACCGCCTCCGTCGACCACGTCATCGAGGCGATGCAGGGCGCTGTCGTGCGGGGCAAGAAGGTCGCCGTGCGCCGCTACACCGACGAGCCCCAGGCCACCCGCGGGTCGGCCAAGCTCGGTCACCGCAAGGGCCAACCGCGCCTCGACCGCCGCCGCTGACCCGGTCCGAGCACTAGTGTCGGGCGGGACCGAGGAGGCGACCCGTGCCGCAGAAGACACCGCAGAAACACGCCGCCAAGAAGGTGGGCAAGTCGCTCAAGGAGAAGCGCGCCGCCAAGAAGATGAAGAAGGCGGGCCACAAGCCGCTCTCCTCCTGACGCACTCGAGCCGAGCCGGCTCGGAGCGAGCGCCCAGCTGGCTCTCAGCGTTCTCACAGCGAGCCGGGTCAGACTGGGGTCTGGCCGGAGGTTGGCGCTGGCTGTCAGTGCGCCGTCATACCCTGCCGGCGACGAGGATCGTTCGCCCTGGCAAGGTGACGCCCTGGTCGCTGATGTGGTCCGCGGCCAGTTGTGCGGCGGTATGCCGCACCGCGGTGAGCTGCTCCGATGTCGCCGCGGCGAACGCGGCCGCGAGCGGGCCTGCCAGCGAACTGACCCGCTCGACGTGCGTGTCGATGCTGTCGGCGTGGAACGTGGTGGGAATCTCCTCGACGATCACATCGACGAAGGCGGCGTCAGTGGCCAGCGAAACGAGCTGGGCTGGGTCGCCGAGGGAGAAGATGCCGCCAGGTCCGACGGGCGGGCCGCCGGCAACCAGTCCGTTCATCATCGCTGCCATCCCCACACAAGTCATCCACGGGTTGTGCTCGATGCCCGCCCATGTCAGCGCGCCGAAGCGACCCTCGCCGGC